>CEQE01018540.1_pt1 | contig 39286 bp, 38 predicted proteins | sample 356201 | NCBI WGS metagenome assembly CEQE01 (sample SAMEA2619970, study PRJEB7988) | marine metagenome | biome: marine biome (ENVO:00000447); feature: mesopelagic zone (ENVO:00000213) & marine oxygen minimum zone (ENVO:01000065); material: "saline water (ENVO:00002010), including plankton...
GTAATTGATGAAGCAGATCGAAAGGCACAGGTCGAATTAGAATAAAATAATGGGTATATTAGAAGTAAACCAGGTTTATAAATATTTCGGTGGCGTTAAGGCTAACGAAAATATTTCTTTATCCGTTGAGAAAGGCACTATAGTTGGTTTGATTGGCCCCAATGGTTCTGGAAAAACAACATTATTTAATTCAATTGTTGGAACTCACCCAATAGATAAAGGCTCAATAAAATTTGAAGGAAAAGAAGTCTCAGAACTACCTATCCCCGTCGTTGCAAAACTTGGTTTGCTCAGAACATTTCAGCAAACAAGAATTTACGGAAAATTAAACTGCGTTCAAAATATGCTAATTAGCTCTAAACCTGAGAAAGATAATATTTTTACTGTTTTTGCAAAAATCCCTGCGACATTAACTGCAAAAGCTGAAAATTTATTGAAATTTGTAGGCCTATATCAGAAAAGAAAACTTAGGGCTGGAGATTTATCCTTCGGTCAACAAAAGCTCTTGGAATTAGCAATGGCATTAATGAATGAACCCAAAATGCTACTTCTTGACGAACCAACTGCTGGAATTAACCCGACTTTGATTAATGGAATTATAGATCGATTGATCAAAGTAAATAAAGAATTCGGCGTCACACTTTTAGTAATAGAGCACAACATGAGAGTAATTATGAATTTAGCTCAAAAAATATTTTGCTTAGCCTATGGGCAGTTGCTTGCTGAGGGTACACCAGAACAAATTAAAAATGATAAGCGAGTTATCAATGCTTATCTAGGAGCACAGTAAATGTCGACAGATCAATATTCAGTTTTAGGTAAAGCACCCGGTACAGAAGAATTAAAAAACCTATCGTCCAATGATGTGCATTTAACGATAAAGGATCTCAATGCCGGATATGGAAAAATGGTTATTTTACATGACTTTGATTTATTTGTAAGTAAAGCACAGTCTTTATGTTTAATAGGACCCAATGGTGCGGGTAAATCCACCATCCTTCACTCCATCTATGGGTTCACCAACATCACCGGTGGCGCTATCAAGATGCGAAATAACGACATCACCCACCTCAGTCCAAACGAAAAACTCAAACACGCTGGGATCGCTTACATTTTGCAAGATGCATCTATTTTTCCGGGTATGACGGTTGAGGAAAACATGATAATGGGCGGGTTTCTCATGGACAAACCGAGTCAGACCAGGGACGCAGCAGAAAAGGTGTTCGCAAAATATCCCCGTCTGGATGAACGACGAAACCAACATGCAGGGGTACTCTCAGGCGGCGAAAGGCGTCTTTTGGAAATCTCCCGGGCACTGATCATGGATCCGGAAATTCTGCTGGTGGACGAACCCTCCATCGGGCTTGAGCCCCGCTATATCGAAATGGTGTTCGAAATTCTCGATGATCTCCAGCACAATGAAGGTAAAACCATCATCTTGGTTGAACAAAACGCCAAGAAAGGACTGGAGTTCGCGGACATCGGCTATGTTCTGGTCTCGGGTCAGCTGGCCATGGCCGATAGTGGTGACGAGCTTCTTAAGAATCCTGAAGTCGAACGGCTGTTTTTAGGCGGTTAGAAAACAACTGGGCTTTTATTACTTTGGCCAATACGGATCTCGTAGGACCTTTTTGAAAATCTTTCCGGATCCTGTTTTGGGCAGCTCCGTCAAAAAATCCACAGACTTGGGCGTCTTGTACGATGCCTGGTGCTGTTTGCAAAATCTGATGATTTCCTCTTCTGTGGATGTTTCGTTTGGCTTCAGAACAACCACAGCTTTGACCGCCTCTCCCCATTTCTCATCCGGTATGCCGATGACGGCGGCTTCCAGCACCTTTGGGTGCCGGTAGAGGACGTTTTCCACCTCCGTGGAGTAAATATTCTCACCTCCAGAGATAATCATATCTTTTTTTCGATCCACGATATTCACATATCCTTCTTTATCGACCACCGCCAGATCTCCTGTCCGAAGCCAAGCTCCGGAAAAGGCGTTTCGGGTTTCCACCGGGCGTTTCCAGTACCCGGGTGTGATTGTATCCCCCCGAACCCAGATTTCTCCGACCTGTTGGCCGTCCGAAACAACCGGTGTGTTGTTTTTATCCATCACTTGGAGGTCCACCGTGATAAATGGCCGACCGGTTTTGGCTTTATAAGTCAACCGTTCCTCTGCCGGAAGATTTTGCAAGTGCTCTTTCAGTATGCTCAGAGTCAGATAAGGGCTGGTTTCGGTCATGCCGTAGGTTTGGATATAATCACAGCCAAAGGTTCGTATAATGTTGTGAACCAATTGCGGTGCAATGGGTGCGCCACCGCTGAGAATTGCGCGAAGGCTGGAATAATTGTAAGACCGGACCTGGGGATGCTTTATCATCAGATTCAACATGGTCGGAATCAGGTTGCTCAGAGTGATCTGCTCTTTTTCGATGGTGGCCATCACTTTTTCAGCTTCAAAGTGAGGAACCATCACATGTTGACCTCCCACCCAGGTAATGGCAAATGTGGCCCAGGCATCTGCAAGGTGAAACATGGGGGCGATATGACCCCAGATATCTGCATCGACCAGCTTCAGTTCCCCGATGGTGCCCAGGGCATGAATACAAACGTTTTTATGGGTGAGCATAACACCTTTTGGGCTCCCGGTAGTGCCACTGGTATAGTAGAGTTGCGCGACCTGCTCTTCCCGGATGGGAACCGGTTTGAAAGGCGTCGGTTCCCGGTCCATGATTTTCCCGTATTCATGAAAAGAAATGTCGGCCGATAGGGAGGGAATCTCTCCGATCCATAGAATGCCTTCCAACAATGTCGGTTCGGTTAGGATATTTTCGACAAGGGGGCTGAAACTGGAATTGGCCACCAGCCATCGGGCTCCGGCATCTCTAAGTATATAGGCAATCTCTTTGGCTGATAAACGATGGTTCAGAGGGGAAAGGATTGCGCCGATTCCGGCTGCTGCGTAGTAGTTCTCAAAAAAAACATAGGAGTTGACATCGAGAATGGAAATCCGATCTTCGGGCTGAATTCCATGTTCCTGAAAAAAGCGTGCCAAGGTGCAAACACGCTCCCCTATCTTTTTATACGTGAATGAACGATCGTTGTCTATCATCCCGATTTTTTCCGGGTATAAAGACCTTGCCTTTTCGAGTGTTGTCCAAATATTCAAAATTTACCCTCAAAATTTCCGGCACGGATGCCTCAAGATGAAAAACTAAAATCATACGGACGCTGCAATCGCCGCGCCAAGTTCGGCCGTCATCGCTTTGCCACCCATATCGGGCGTCCGAAGATCAGTGTCTGCAAGCAGATTCGCTATGGTTTTTTCAATGGCTTGAGCGGCCTCGTGGTGGCCCAGGTGCTCCAGCATCATCGCCCCTGACCAGATCTGGGCAATGGGATTGGCAATACCCTTGCCGGCAATATCAGGTGCTGAACCGTGTACCGGTTCGAACATGGACGGATATTCACGGGTCGGGTTGAGATTGGCAGACGGTGCGACACCGATGCTCCCAGCCACTGCAGGACCCAGGTCAGAAAGTATATCACCAAAGAGGTTGCTCCCCACCACCACATCGAACCAGTCGGGATGAAGGACAAAGTGAGAAGTGAGGATATCGATGTGATACTGGGCGGTCTGAATATCAGGATATTCTCTCGCAATGGCATTGAAGCGCTCGTCCCAGTAAGGCATGGTGTGGATGATACCGTTCGATTTGGTTGCAGAAGTTACGTGTTTGGTTTTTCGTTTGCGCGCGAGTTCGAAAGCGTAACGCAACACCCGGTCGACGCCTTTACGGGTAAAGACCGTCTCCTGTACTACCATCTCGGCATCGGTTCCTGTATACAATCTTCCGCCGATCTCAGAATACTCTCCTTCGTTGTTTTCCCGCACGATACAAAAATCGATATCTTTTGGTGTTCTATTTCGAAGGGGTGAGACCATTCCCCTCAACATCTGCACGGGACGCAGGTTAATGTACTGCCGCATGTGTCTTCGGATCGGTATCAGCAGTCCCCACAAAGAGATATGATCGGGCACACCCGGAAAACCGACGGCGCCGAGGAAAATCGCGTCAAATCGGCAAAGTTGCTTTAGTCCATCTTCAGGCATCATGCGACCCGTCTCGGTGTATGCTTCGCAACTCCACGGAAACTCTTGCCATAAAAAGCGGATGTCGAACCGCCGGCCAACCGCTTCAAGAACACGGATGCCTTCCGGAATTACTTCCTTACCGATGCCGTCGCCAGGCACCACGGCAATCCGATGGGTGATCATTTTTTCCCCCTCCTCTTTGCCCTCCAATTTCAACCCCAATTGATCAGGGGGCCGCATCCGGCAAAGGATGAACTTAAATTTTACGCAATATACCCATGTTTCTTTCTACATCTTATCAAATATTACCATTGGTGTATAGATTTAGTTACTCAATTCACACCTTTCGAGAACAGAAATCTCCTTGACAATTCAGAATTATTCTTATTTAGTCGAACATGATACAGAATCAACCCCGCACGTAGGGCCTTTCATTATTTATTAGAAAATGCAAACAGCATCATCTAAACGGACAGCCATCACCATTTACATTGCAAAATCCGCAGTAAAATTATAGATATCTCCTATTGCAGGTACGATAATTCGGAGGTTCCGAATAAGATACAATAAAAGTTTACCATCTTTAGCAAAAGAGTTATACTCAAGAGGATATGTGAGACCTGCCGAAGAGCGGAACGCACTGAAAACGGCAACCTCTTTCCCATAGGCCGAATAATGAGGGATAAATAAAGGAGCAGGCAATGTCTATCATCACCATTTCCAGGGAGAGTTATTATCTGGGGGGAAAAATTGCCGAAAAGATCGCCCAACAGTTAGGCTTTGCATGTTTTTCCCGGGATACACTGCTCGAAGCATTGGGCGAATTTCAAATACCGGAAATCAAGCTGATCCGAAACATTCAAGATGCCATTTCGGTTCTGGATAGGTTTCCATACGGAAAAGAAAGATACATCGAAAGTATGAGATTAGCGGCGTTGAAGCAGTTCCAAAAAGATAACGTTGTTTATCATGGATTAGCGGGCCATTTTTTTGTCCAGGATATTTCCCACGTCCTTAAAGTCAGAATAATTCAGGACCTGGAGATGCGGGTAGAAGAAGAGATAAAACGGGAAAATATTTCTGTCGAAGATGCACGGTATGTCCTGAAAAAAGACGATGACGAACGCCGTAAATGGAGCCTTTATCTCTATAGAATCGATATCCAGAATCCGAGCCTTTATGATATGGTGTTAAATATCGGTGATATCACTGTAGACCATGCCATTGATACCATTATAAGTGCAGCAAAGCTGTCCTGTTTCAAGACAACCCCCGAGTCCCGGAAGAGAATCGATGATTTAACATTAGCAGCCGAGGCACGGGTAGTTTTATTTGAGTTTCCGAGTGCCGGCATTTTGGCCAAGGACGGAAAGATCTTTGTTGGGTTAAAAGCCCCGTTGGCCCAGCAAAAAACAATAGTACTGAATATTGAAAATGCGTTAAAGGACATTGCGGAAGTGAAAGATATTGATATTCATTTTGAACCATACCTATGAGACGTTGTTGAAGGGTGTAGAAAAAACAATCGATTATTTTTTCAAGTGTGATTACAAATTATGATACAGCTTATCAGAGGATTCAAAGACGTTCTCCCGGGAGAAGTAGAACTTTGGCAGGCGATAGAAAAGACCGCTATTTCTGTATTTGATGATTTTGGCTTTAAGGAAATCCGAATTCCGATTATAGAAAAAACCGAGCTTTTTTCAAGAAGTATCGGAGACAATACAGATATCGTGGAAAAGGAGATGTATACCTTTTCAGATCGGAAAGGAGATCTGATTACTTTACGGCCAGAAGCAACCGCATCTGTTGTCCGGTCTTATATTCAGCATAAGCTTTACACAAGTGACCCTGTCCAGAAATTTTATACCATCGGCCCGATGTTCCGCAGGGAGAGACCTCAGCAGGGAAGGTACAGGCAGTTTTACCAGATAAATGCCGAGATATTCGGCATTGATTCACCGTTGGCCGATGTCCAACTCATCTTTTTGCTTGTTACGCTCTTTTCCAGGTTGGCGGTGCCGGATGTAGAAACCCATATTAATTCGCTTGGTTGTCCTATCTGCCGGCCCGGGTTTAAGCAGGCCCTTATCGATTTTCTGTCTAAAACCAAGGTGAAGCTTTGCTCGGACTGTATCAGAAGAAGCAAACAAAATCCGTTAAGGGTGCTAGATTGCAAAGTACCTTCCTGCAGGGAAGCCATGGCGCAAACACCTTCCTTACTCGATTTTCTTTGCTATGAATGTGTCAGGGACTTCAAGATACTGACTGATTCTCTTGAACATCTCAACATTTCGTTTATCATCGACAAGCGATTGGTCAGGGGGCTCGACTATTATACCCGGGCTACATTTGAAATTCAAACCGGATTTTTGGGCGCCCAAAGTGCTGTTGCCGGCGGTGGCCGATATGATGGTCTTGTAGAGGCGCTTGGCGGGCCTGATCTGCCTGCAACCGGATTTGCCATCGGTCTTGACCGGCTAACAGAAATTTCCGATCTGCAAATCGACGATTACCATAAGACCCCTCAGATATTCATCGCTGCTCTGGGACAAAAGAGCAAAGGCAAGGCGTTTGAATGGGTCTGTTCTTTGAACAAAACAGGGATTAGGGCCGAGATGGATTTTGGCGAAAAAAGTTTGAAAAGCCAGATGAAAAGGGCTAATAAACTCGGTGCAAGCCATGTTTTGATTGTGGGAGAAAAGGAGTTGACAGAAGGATCAGCCGTACTCAGGGATATGATGACAAAGAAGCAGGTATTCATTTCTACGGATGCGGTTATTGAAAATGTGAGTAGAAAACTGGGGGCATTACCCTTGTAATTTTCGGTCTAATCGATTTCAGCCTGATAAGGTTATCGGGTTTAATAACTTTTAAAGAGGGGGCATATTCATTGTCAGATATACTTGGAGAAATGCGACGGACACACCACTGCAACGAGCTTTGTGGAGACGATTTTGGTAAAGAGGTGGTGCTTATGGGATGGGTGCAACGCCGAAGGGACCACGGAGGCGTCATATTCGTGGATATGCGGGACAGAGAGGGTACTACCCAGGTTGTTTTTAATCCAAAGGAGAATAAAGAGATACACGAGAAAGCCCATGCGATTCGGAATGAATATGTTATCGGGGTTTGTGGAAACGTGGACAAAAGGCCGGATGGGATGACCAACCCCAACCTAAAGACCGGTGAAATTGAGATTTTGGTGACAGATCTTAAAATTTTAAATCCTGCGAAAACACCCCCTTTTCTAATTGAAGATACGGTTGATGTATCTGAAACGGTTCGTTTCAAATACCGCCATCTCGACTTAAGACGCCCCCAACTTCAACGCAATATTATTTTAAGGCACAGGGCTGCCAAATCGATACGAAATTATTTGAACAAACACGGATTTCTTGACATAGAGACGCCGGTTTTAACACGAAGCACCCCCGAAGGCGCCAGAGACTATGTTGTACCCAGCAGGGTCAATCCAGGCCAATTTTATGCCCTGCCCCAATCTCCTCAGATTTTTAAACAACTGCTGATGATATCCGGATTTGACCGGTATTATCAGATTGCCCGTTGCTTCAGAGACGAAGATCTCAGGGCCGACCGACAACCGGAATTTACCCAGATCGATTTGGAAATGTCGTTTGTAGGCGAGGATGATATCATGGGAATTACCGAAGGCATGCTGGCGGCTCTTTTCAAAGATGTTCTCGATAAAGAAATCAGACGCCCTTTTCTGAGAATGTCCTATGCTGAAGCGATTGATCGATTTGGTCTGGACAAACCGGATATTCGTTTTGACCTGGAGTTGAAAGATATTTCAGATATTGCAAAAAATTCAGATCTCAAGCTCTTTGCCAATGCCGTAAAGCAAGGTGGTATTGTCAAAGCGCTGAATGCCAAAGGATGTATTCATTTCTCACGAAAAGAAATTGATGATCTCACAACATTCGTTTCGGTTTACAAAGCCAAAGGGCTTACCTGGATAAAGGTCCGCGAGGAAGCATGGCAATCTCCGATCGCAAAATTTTTCAGCGATGAAGAAAAAGCCGCATTAACCGAGCGGCTTGGTGTTGACCCCGGCGACTTGCTCTTCTTTGTTGCCGATCAATCAAAAATAGCAAATGAGGCCCTAGGGCATCTCAGAAACCACCTTGGAGAAAAACTGGGGCTCATAGACGACAATGCATTCAGATTTTTATGGATAACCCATTTCCCGCTCATGGAATATGACGAAACCGAAAAACGGCTTCAATCACTCCATCACCCCTTCACCGCACCCCTTGAAGAAGATTATGGTTTTCTTAACGATTCCCTGCTTTCCGTAAGATCGAGAGCATATGATCTGGTGTTGAATGGATCAGAAATTGGTGGTGGCAGCATACGCATCCATCAAAAAGAAATGCAGGAAAAGATTTTTGAGAGCCTGGGAATAAAACGTGAGGTTTATGAGGAAAAGTTCGGCTTTCTGCTTTCTGCACTGGAAGCAGGTGTCCCACCACATGGGGGGATTGCCCTCGGTTTCGATAGAATAACGATGATCCTTTGCAAGGCCCCCTCCATCCGTGATGTTATTGCATTTCCAAAAACGCAGAAGGCTTCATGTCTTCTCACAAACGCACCATCCGAGGCAACCAAATCCCAACTCGAAGAGCTTTCTTTAAAGGTCAGTCTGGGCTAAGCTTGTTGAAAAAACTGACTTTTAATTCCGATTTATGTGGATAGCCCCCTGGCAACAAAAATAACCCGGGTTTTTGGCGAGCACCCAGAACTCTATGATTGTGAAACCCACGTACGCTTCCTTGAACATGGTCAAAATCCTTTTATGGCTGAACAGATACATTTTATCAGTTCGGTGGCGGAATCTATGGATCTCATGCGAGAAGAAAAGCCGCATGTTGTTATCTCCGCTTCGGGAATGTGCGAGGGGGGACGCCTCCTACATAATCTGAGGTATAAAATTCATCAACCGCGAAACACTATTCTACTGGTTGGTTACATGGCACAAAACACCCTGGGTCGCCGAATCCTTGAACAAGGTATAGCTTATGAAAAGAGGGGGAGGAGCGGCCCGGCACCGATCCTAAAATTTCTAAACAAAGCATATCCGCTGAAAGCCCGTGTTGTAAAATTAGGCGGGTTCAGTGCCCACGCGGATAAAACTGAAATGCTTCACTTTCTCAAACAGTCGAATTTGAGGATAAAACAAATTTCGCTTGTTCATGGAGAGGAAGATCAAATGTTTTCTTTTGCCAAATGGTTAGGCAAAGAAGGATTTTCAATGAAGGTGCCATCTGCCGGTGAGACGATCGGTATCAGATAACTCAATGTTCCGGTATATCATCTTGGGGGAGATTGCCTCGGACTTTAAAGGGATCGATTGGGAACGTAAAACATGCCGAAAGAGATAACGCACTGGATTTTAGCCGAGAAGGCTTATCGTACTCTTGAAACCAAATCAGGCCTAAAGGCGATTATAAAACAGTATAAAAATCTTTATCTAGCGGGCGCGGTAATTATGGATACGCCCTTTTATCTGCTCTACGGGAACGGGAAAGATGCGATGTATAAAGTGGCTGCTCAGTTGCATGACAACCCTATAAACAGTATTGATTTTGGCGCTAGGGTTATCGCACAGTTTCCCCCCCAAATGACTGAGCCGATTATCGCACTGCTGCTGGGCGTCATCACCCATATTCGTGCGGACAGTTCCTTTCACCCCATGGTCTTCTATTTTAGCGGGAAAAAAGACCCGGCGAATCAGAGAGCCAGCAAATCAGCCGGTTATCGTCACCATAAGTTGGAAACTTTTTTAGATCTTTATTTCAAAAAAACACTCCGACTTAAAAACAGGGGCCTATTTTCGAATGTTCTGGATAAAATTGAAATGGACAAACAACTGTTTTTGGATGTCCTTTCGACACTCTATAAGATGGATATGAATATTGAGCGTGTCCACATAGAAAAATCCCTCTTAATGCATCGAAGGGTCCAGGCCATGTTTGATAAAAAGTTACCCAGAATGATTTTCCAATTGCTCAATACCATTCCCGGACTCGATTTTAGGGAATATCTTTCTAATTTTTACCCGCATCGTAAACCAAAAGCCGATTTGCTATTTCTTTCTCCATTTTCATACCGGCACCCGGTTACCGGAGAAAGTCTCCAGCATTCCGTCACTGACCTTGAAGGTCATGCCCTTCAAGGCATTCTAGATATGTTTCACACAATCGAACGGTATCGGGAGGGGAGTTCTTTTGTGGAAGGATTTAGACGATTAAAGGGGCCTAACCTGTATGCCGGTGTGGTTGGCCGTTCAGAATTTGAGATGAAGTATTTTGATGTAAATCAAGATGTTATGAAATTGATTGTTGATTAGAAGCGATTTCAAAATCCTGATTTTTCACTTTTGGTTTACTCTATCTTATCAACCTTTCTTGTCTGTCTCGGTTGAGTCATCATCTGCAATTTTAATGACTGACTGAAATTTTTCCAGCACATTTTTATTTGCATAACTGTTGTCAACGTTCTCGTCGAGCAGTTCATCATGATCGGAGCTTTCGTCTGCAAGGGCGTCAAAACCCTTATCAGGTTTCTGGGTCTCTGCTAGCAAATCATTATCATCAAAGAAAAGCTCCACGGATTGCTTGTCACCGGAGACATACATGGTTGTGACAGATTCAGCTATTTTTTTTGCATAGTGACCGATCGGATACATATTTTGAGTCTTCAATTTAGAAATCAGGGTATTTACCCCTTTCTCGATTGCGACCTTAATCATCTCGTCATCATATGCCTCTTCGCAAAGGAGGGTAAATTTTTCTTTATTAAGTTCGGCGAACTCACGTATGATCAGCTCGTTTTTTTCAGAGTTTTTAAAAATTAAATATTTTTGCTTCATGCTTTATCTCCTTTAAATCTTACTTAATGTGATGAGCCGGACAGTCATATATTTTTCCATGGGCGATTTTCCGTCCGCCCTAGGCTTAAAAAAATATTGATTATAACAGATTCAAATGTTAATTACAATCGTTTTTACATGTTCGGAGGGATGGCCGAGTGGTTTAAGGCGACGGTCTTGAAAACCGTTGAGTGAATAGCTCCGTGGGTTCGAATCCTACTCCCTCCGCCATCAATGACAGCGGAGAGATGGCCGAGCTGGCTGAAGGCGCTCGCCTGCTAAGCGAGTAAGGGGGGAAACTTCCTTCGAGGGTTCGAATCCCTCTCTCTCCGCCAAAAAACAATCCAATAAGCCGGTTTTGTAAAAAGCCAAACCGCCTATTTTACAGGTCATACCGATACACGCTATCAATCTTGGGTAATATCTACCCCGCCCAAACCGACCCGTGCTGCACCCGATCTCCAGCCCTCACAAGCGCCGGAGTTCGCCGGCCAATGCGCCCAGTTTTTACGGGGATTTAAGAGGCGTCGCAATGGGTTACAGAGAGTGGGACAGTGATGAGATGAAGTCATTAGCCAGAAAGCTTATGGATTCATAGAAGGATTGAGTTTTAGACCTTCTTTAACGCATCATCCTGCAGCCCATCACCCCTCTCGGGTATTCAGGGCGTTCCCTTGAGAGAGATTTTACATAAGAAGCAAGGGACAATATATCCCTACCCGGCATGCTGTCACCATGTGAAGCCATAGGTGGTCCGTCAAGTCCTGTAGCCACCGTGAGAAAGATATCCTTTATGCCGGAGCCACGCTTAAAGGATTCAGAAGTAAAATCTCTTGGACGAATCGGATACCCCCAGTCATCCTTGAGTTCATCGGCCTTGCGGCCATCACCGCAGCCTTCCTTACCATGGCCTCCAAAGCACTTGGCCTCTTTATAAAGCTGTTGTCCCCAGATTGCCAAAGTTGAATAAGAAGCTCTTATCCCGGGGGTTACGACAGGGGCTTCAGGGTCTTCTTCTGTAAAACGCTCATTAAAGGTTTTAATATAATATGTGACTGCCCTCTTTTCTTCTTTGCCAAGACTAAACCAGGGCAGCATTGCCGTTCCTCTAACACCTCGGGCAATGGTCCTGTAAATATCCTCATCTGAATAATAAGAATTCACTTTTTGAAAACAGATCAATGGAAAAACAGAGTTGTGTAGCCACCGGAGATGAGTCTTCAGCATATCCTCAGGCAATAACCATGCCGCAAGCAAAGATTCCAAGAAAGCCACCAAATGTTGTTTATAAGCAGAAGCAGACCACAATTTCGATGACAGATTTTGTTAACTTGCGAGATCGAAAATCTCCCTGCGGCCGATAACTCCGTGGATGTGGTCATCTCCAACTGTGTTATCGACCTTTCTCCGGACAAGAAAAGGGTGTTCGAGGAAACCTACAGGGTCCTGAGACCCGGAGGTTGTTTTATGGTATCCGAACAGTGCTTCATTATTATATCTTTGGGTTTGTTATAAACTTGGGATTGATAAAAATATCAGCATTTCCTTCGTTTAACCTTTCACAAAAAGAAATCCAATTACAAGTTTCTCTTCCATCACTATTTCTTTGTCCTTGTGACCTTGCTCCTTTGATGCTATCAATTTTTATAAATTCCATACCTCCAAAGGATGATTTAACTTTTATTAAGGGGTGGTTCTCATCTATATGAATTTGTTCAGAACGAACATGGAGGTTTATTGCATCATCGCGAGAAATAAATGAAGGTCTTTTTTCAACCATTTCCCAACAATCATATGGCATCCATTCATCATGTCTTAATCCCCATATGTCGTAATAATTATCAGATTGATTCGCAATTATTAAGTCCTAATTGTCATATTCAAAATTTGAAAGTATTGATTCATCTTTAATTTTATGAGCGCAAATATCATCCATATCAATTACTAAAAGATATTGGTATTCGTCTTTTAAATTTTCAACAATTTCAAAAAAAATACATTTCCTGCCTCTGCGATTCTATTACATTTTATTGAAAATGCAGGGTGTTTTAAGACTAAACTTCCCAACGAAATAACTTCCAGATTTGGATGAGTTGATTTATATCCATTTATCTTGTTTAGTATATTATCGTTTGAATCAGATTCGACTAATAAAATTTTTACCTTTGAAAATAACTTTAATCGCAACACAGCGCGAGCAGAAGGCCGTTGCGGAGGCAATATCCGTGCAGCCGGGCGATGGTCGCTTTCTTCAATTGTTCGAATTCATCCAGGCAGTTCTGCGAGTTGTGCAGGTTTTTGTGGAAGGTGCGGGCCTGCTGTCCGACCAGTTCGCCGATGACGCGCACATCGACTCCGGAAGAGAGATGTCGTTGCGGTCTCACAGGCGGCGCGTGATTTCGTGCAGTTGCTGGATTCCCGGCGCAGCGTGCTGTGCTGCTGCGCGCGGTTGAGCGTCAGGCGTGCGATACGAATTTTCCACAGGATCCAATCAGTGTATTCGGCCATCGACCTCAGCCATTATAGTCCTACCGGGACACCGAACACCTTTCCCGCCAGATTCAGTCCCAGGTGCGAAACCCCACGCGTCACGCCTTCTCCCAGCCAGTATTTCTCGAAAAGGATTTTCCCCCAGTGCCACATGCGCCCCGAGCGCAGCAGCGGCACCAGCGGGTCCGGCTCGGCGTAGAACTGGCCACTGGCGAAGCCGGCCGAGCCACTGCCAGTCTCGATCCAGCAAAAACCCAGTCCGTCATATTCAGCCAGCACGCCCGCACCTTGAATCTCGGTAGCAATGCGGCGGGCAACAGTGTGCGCCTGACCGTCAGCGAAGACACCCGCTTTGGGCAGCGGCTTGCCGTTTGCCAGTGTGACGAGCGTAACGTCGCCGATGGCGTAGACGTTCTTGGCGCCGGTTTGCAGCGTGCGCCTGTCAACGGGTACCCAGCCGGCCTCGTTTGCCAGAGGCGATTTCTGTACTACGGGCGGCGCACGGTGCGGTGGCGTGGCGGCCAGGAAGTCAAAGGGCGCCGCATCGCGGTTGGCAAAAAGCAATTCTTTGCGCTCCGCGTCGATGCGCGTCGGCTGCAACTGCGGGTTGAAGTGGATCTGTTTTGACTCCAGTATGCTGATCACCGCATGCCCCATCGCGGGGCCGGCCACGCCCATGGGCAGCGGTTCCGGGGTATAGACTTGCAGCTCGCATTTCTCGCGGATGCCGCGCTGCCGCAAATGGTCGTCCAACAGCAGCGCGATCTCATAGGGCGCCGCCGGGCACTTGTAGGGCACGCCGGAGACCAGCACTGCTACCCGGCCGCCCTCGAACTCCTGCAGCGCCGACCACAGCCCGGAAGCACCTTCCAGATTAAAGGGCGTGTGGGCCGCCTCGCTGAAACCGGGCATGGCTGCGGGCGAGTGGTCCGCGCCCAGCGCAACCACCAAATAATCGTAGTTCAGGTCGCCGTTGCTGCTGCGCACGCGCGTGCCGTCCAAGTCGATTTCTTGCGCCTCCGCCGCGACCAGTTCCACATCGGGGCGCAGCAGACGCCGCCGGTCTTTGGTGATTTGCTGCGGCTGCCGCCAGCCGACCATCACCCACAGCAGAGAAGGGGTGAAGACGTATTCGCCATGGTCTTCCACCACGATGATGCGATGCTGCGCGCCCAGTTTCCGGCGCAACTGGTTGGCGGTGACGATGCCGCCCACGCCGCCGCCCAGAACAAGAATTGTCTTGCCAGTCATTGTTTTTCTCCTTTAGGTTTCTTCAGTTGGTTAATGGCTTCACCTGTCAGCGCAAGTACGCGTTTTGAGTTTTCCGGCGCGTTTGCCTCTATTCTATTTCCAAGCAACGCGATTGCTTGTCGGGTAAACGTTCCCCATGGCGATGGCCGCATGAGGGCAGGCAGTCGCCGCAGCCGTTGCATACCACGCGTCGCATCTAGGCGCGCGGCGGTCCCAGGTGTGGTCATCTACAGCCGTCGGCGGCCCACCTAGTTCGATCGTCCACATGCTCGAGTGCGATTTTCTATTGCCGTGACAGCGCCCAGCGCTGTGTTTCAGAAGACCAGTACCTCATCGGCCGCCAGCGTCCACTCGCCGAGAAGGTCCATGCTGCCATGCTGCACGTTCTCGATAATCAACTCTTCGACTGCCATTTCAGGCCCGAACCCGCGGGCCTTCGCGCACGTCCCTCAAGTGGCCACTTCGCCCCGGCGGGCGATTGAGCGCAGCATGCGCCCGATGTTGTAATAGCCATCGGGTGTCCGCTGATTGGCGATGGCGCAGTTGACCCCATCGCCAATCAGGAACATGCGCACGCTGGCCTGCGGGCGCTTGACCAATTCGAGCGCCATGCGTAGCGCGTTATACGGGCGCTCGTTCCCGTAGGGTCCGTCGTTGATGACGAACAGGTAGTTTTTCGGTGTGTCAGTCATGTTTTGCCTCCTAGAATGTCCTAATACGTAATTCCACGTTTCACGCTATCACCTGAATCTGTTCTTCTGGTGCAGGTATGATCTCCCCAATCACTTCGCCCGGTGACGGCGTTTGCGCCAGCGCCGCTTGCAGTGCAGCGATTTTATCCGGCGGCACAGCCATCAACAGGCCGCCGGATGAAGGATAAGAATTCGCTTTTTGAAAACAGATCACCGGAAAAACAGAGTTGTGTAGGCACTGGAGATGAGTCACAACATATTGTATTGCAATGATGCGACAACAAGTCCCAAGCGGCTTCGGACAACCAAAATTCAAATACCGGGTGAAGATCGTATAGCCTCTTCTGGAAACGATTTTGACCTTGATTCCTTTAGTGATGCCCAAGGCATTGAGAAAAGAGATTGAACCGGCAGGGTCTATTTCACCGATCCGGTTGGTGAAAACATCAGAAATTTCTATCCGGAACAGAAAATGCGCGTGATGCTCACAAAGGCTAATTTTTGTGAAGCCCACCGGTCTTTAACAGTACAATTAGGAGCAATTTATTGACTTAAGCCAGCAATAGAGTACAAAATGTATGATCGATTGTCAACCGTGATCCAAATGATCCTCCCTTTACTGTCTGTAAAATTGAGCGCAATTCACCGGAGCTTCGTATTCGCCCTATTTATCCACCAAAATACTTTTCAGTCGCTGCAGCTCTGACTCTGCATCCTCAATCATTTCATCAATGATTTGTTTGAGAGGTTGGATTTCATCAACCAACCCCACAGACTGTCCTGCCATTAGGGAACCTTTACTGACATCTCCGTCAATAACTGCTTTGCGTAGTGCACCGACCCAGAACTCCTCCACTTCAAACTGGGCTTTTTGGCGATCGATGAGCTGGTTATCCAATCTATTCAACAATTCAAGTTGGAGCTTAGCGAATTCAATTGTTCCTTCGTTTTTCAACGCTCGGACAGGGATGGCAGGAAGTCGACTATCAAAATGTGGCGTTGCAACTGCATCGCGGGCATTCGCCTTTCGGAAAACTTCCTTGAACTTTGGATGCGCAATACACTCCTCTGACATTACAAAACGAGTTCCCATCTGAATCCCTGCCGCTCCCATCATCAAAACAGACGTCATCATGCGTCCGGTCGCAATACCGCCGGCGATAAAGATAGGAACACTGTCGACTTGAAAAAGGATTTGTTGGATCAATATGGACAATGCAACCGGCCCGATGTGGCCACCGGCTTCTGAACCTTCGAGAATCAGTGCGTCTGCCCCGCGGTCAATCAGTTTGAGTGCAACCGGTGCAGTCGGGGCAAAACAAATCGCATTCGCTCCGGATTCTTTGACTCGATGAATTTCTCTTTTTTTCGGAATACCTCCTGCAAATGCCACAACTTTACAATTCATTTTGCAGACCAGATCCAACTGATTTTCATAACCTGGCGCGAGGGTGATAAGGTTTACTCCAAATGGATGATCACTCATTTTTCCGGTTGCAATTATTTCCTTTTCCAAAACCTCTACCGGTGCGTTCCCACCTGCTAAAAGCCCAAAGCCTCCAGCGTTACCGACAGCACTGACCAGCTTGGGGTCACTCACCCACGTCATGGCACCGCACATGATTGGATATTTACAGCCTAAAAATTCTTTGCCTTTTTTAATAAATTTTTCAATCAGCAAGGTACGATGCCTCCCATTTCAACTTTGGTCTTTCATCAAAAGACAATTCATATTCTCCACCTTGTGTTTCAGATACCTTTTGTTTCGTATCGTCGGTCGATCAAAATTCCCGATAAATGCCCGGAGAAGTGTTTTTCGGTTATGTGTTTATCTGCTGTGAACTCGAATTCTTCAAAACAATCCTGGCTCTGTATCCATTTCAGTTCCGTGATATCATCACCGGCAGTTGGAGACCCGCCAATTATTTTTGCTTCCAGCACGATCACAATACTTTCAAAAGATGAGAATTCATTGGAAACGACGTTCACTATCCGTTCAAACCGGACCTCTAGGCCGGTCTCTTCTTTAACTTCTCTGTGTCCTGCATTCAGAAAGTTTTCACCATCTTCAACAAAGCCACAAGGCAGACACCATAACTTTTTTCCTGTTATGCGCCTACCGATAAGAACGCGCCCATCGTTATTCTTAATAATAACACTCACGCAGGGTAGTGGATTACTGTATTGGATAAAATCACAATTGTTGCATTTTATTTTGTTTTCAGCTTTTCTATGATTCGTTGTTAAAGAAGAACCACACTGTGGACAGTATTTAAATTGGTTGCTTTTACTTTGCCTCGGACTTTCTTTGAAAAATTGCTTCATAGTTTTTCCAATCTTCAACCGACGTCTGTCACGTCTGTTACCCGAAACCCTGCTGCCTGTATCATTGCGATATCTGTCTGATATCCTTGCCCTTCAGTAGTTAAATAGCCTATGGTGAACATCGAATCAGCCACAAACAGTGCAAGGACCTGCATGGCGCCCAGGCATGCTTCTCTGCCGCCGGCAGCCCGGATTTCATGGTCGGGATTGACGAGCCTGAACATTGCCAGGCTACGGAGAGCCTCTGCAGGTTGAATACGTTTGCAAGTTTCAAACCTGCTTCCCGCCCTCGGGTCGAGGAAGTTCAAGGGGATAGAATCGGCTTTCAATTCACGCAGGGCAAAGGCGAGATCGATCCTGTCCTCCAACGATTCACCCTGACCGATGATTCCGCCGCAACATAGTTCTAAGCCCGCTTTTTTCAACGCTTTCGCAGTACTCAATCGGTCCACGTATCGATGGGTGGTGCAGATTGAAGGAAAAAACCGCTCTGAAGTCTCAAGATTGTGGTTGTAACGATCCAACCCGGCTTTTTTGAGCTGTTCGGCTTCTTTGAGGCCAATTAGGCCAAGGGATGTGCAAGTCATGATCGGGATTTCCCGTTTAATCTGTTGAACAGCTTCACAAATCAGCTTTATCTCTTCAGCCGGCGTGGTACGACCGCTGGCAACTATACAATACCGCACTGCCTTCATGCGGTGTGCCTCACGCGCTCCCTCGACTATCTCTTCCACAGTCTGCACCGGGTAACGCGGGATCCTGCTGTTTGTCTTTGCAGCCTGACTGCAAAAGCCGCAATCCTCGCTACAATTACCGCTCTTCACATTACGAATAACGTGTAGGCGAACATCCCGACCAAAGTAATGACGACGGACTTCAAAGGAGGCCTGTAGAACCTCGAACAGTTCATCGTCGGAAGATTCCAGCAGAGCCCGTGCCTCCCCGCGCTCTATGACCTTACCACCCAAAACTTTTTTGCTCAAGCTATGCCATTTCATGTTCCGACCTTTTGCTCAACTATCAGCCAAGCTCTCAAGTACGTGTGGCCGTAAGAACGACAGCGACCGGAAGCCTCCGTGTTCGGGAGCAGCGCCGACATACGGCAATTCTTTTCGGTATTTTTAATCATCATGCAAACCCCGTGGTCTTTTATCTGTTCTGGTTGAAAAATTAAATCTATGTTTTTCCATAGCGTTGTTCATATAATATGCGCTCATCTTTCTCTTTTATATGCTCTTCATCTCCGATAATGGTATGAAGATGAATCTCGGGAGAGTATTTGCTGTTCGGTACGGTTCTCCCCAAAGCCTCGGACATGGCCCGGATGTGATGGGGAGTGCTACCGCAGCAGGAACCTATATAATTAATTCCCATCTCTTCTGCCTGTATCGCATAGGATGGCATTTCTTTTCCTGTCAGAACAAAGGGATCAAGCGCTGTTGGAAAGGCTAGCCGACCTTCGGATTCCTGAATCTGGAAGTCCGGTTTGTCATCCGTGCATCTGAATGCCACCGGCTGGGTTGCGACATAACAGGAAACATTTTTTCTTACACTTTGGGCAAGCGGCATCACCCTCCCAGGATCTCTGAAACAGTTTAAACCAACAATATCTGCTCCTGAATCTTCCAGCACTTTAAAAGCTTCTTCCATTCTTATTCCGTCCAAAGTGACAGTATCCCTTTTCGAACCGAGCGTTATCATGAAAGGTTTGCCTGTGGTTTTTATTGCTTCCAGGGCAATTTTTGCCTCTCCGAGATATTCGATCGTTTCAGCAATAAACAAATCCGTTCCATAATCTGTCTGATACTGAATCTGCTCTTCAAACCGCTTTCTTGTCTCTGTATGCGTGGAAGCATCTTGTAGATCATAAACCCACGTGTTACATAGATTGCCAGCCGCCATAATGCCATATTCATCGGCAATTTCCCTTGCAATCAGAACGGTATTTTTATTGATATCCTCCAATGCGCTTTCCATGTCGATATCCTTCTATTTTTTCTTTATGGGCATAATAGGCACATGCCTGAAGAACGTCGGCACCTGCGCGAGCAAAATCCGTCTGAAGTTGCTTGACAGCTTCAGGATGTTCTATAACCGCTTCCGGGGTAAAAGGACCTGCGCTTACCTAGCCTCTCCGTTCCAACTCAAATATGATCCCCCCGTCACCTATGATAATGCCTTCTTTGATGCGTTCTAATATCATACTAGATAATTCCCCCCTTCATAAGCGGTATAACGGCGTCATTTGGAAGCGAGCAGAATTCTGAAGCTTCATATCCAAATATCTTCCTCTGCGGTCATTTCGCCGCCGACATCACCGGTATTAATCGTACCTGCAGGTTCGAAAAGCAAAACATTACATTCATTTTTGGCGAAAGGCTTGTGCTCGACCCCTTTTGGAACAACAAACAACTCTCCCGGCTTCAGAACAACCTTCCCGTCACGGAACACGATTTCCATCTCTCCATCAATCGCTAGAAACATTTCATCCGTATCATCATGCATGTGCCAAATGAAGTCGCCTTGAAGTTTCACTATCCTCAAATGATAATCGTTAATTTGGGCTATGATTTTGGGTGACCAGTGATCAGTAAATTTGCCTAATTTTTCTTGTAGGTTGATCGGTTTAAAATCCACTTTGATTCTTCCAACTTCTCGAACAAGTTTTACACCTTCGATTCGACGACGGTCCGCCTGTTGCTTAAATAACAGAAACTTAAGCTTCGGAAAACAAAAGAATGGCACCAATAATTTTTCTAAATGTTATTGGGTTTTGTGGAGATTTTAATGTGCCGAAATGACTTGCAATAATTGCCATTACTATTTGGCCGGCTATTGAGAGTATGAACAGTTTTCTTGCTCCAATTTTTGGAATAAGAAAAGTTATACCCAAAACGATAAATGCGCTTATAAAACCGGTTAAGAATAAATAGGGCGGAACATTTTTAATTTTGTAAATCGTTTCAAATTTGCCGAAAAATGTAAATATTAGGATGGATGTGGCCAGTGCCACAGTGTAGAAAGAAACATTGTCACATCCTCGCAGCACTCCGGCACAAACATCCCACTCATTCATAGGACCGCGACTCCACATTGCATCACACAAACCAGCAGCAACCCGCGTCGGTTTGTAAGCGTCGCCCACTGAAGGTCCGCTCAAGCGGCGGGTCAGCCGTTTTTTTCTTCTTTAAAATCTAAACAGGGTTCATCCATGCAGTGATGGGTCTCCACGGTTACATGGGCCAATTCACTGTGTTCTGCGAGCAAGTTCTTATAATGTTCAACCGGCTTGGGGAAATGAGTGACAATGGAAATGATTGCGGCATGTCGGTTTGAGCCGAGGGACCATACGTGCAGATCTGAAATCCGATTGTCGGAATCTGACTCTATGATGGATCGGATCCGCCCCACAAGTTTTGGATCAGTATTGCGATCCAGCAGAATTGATGAAGTGTCCTTGAGTAAACCCAGTGACCATTTTGCGATAAGAACGCCTCCGACAATCCCCATAATCGGGTCCATCCAGTTCAACCCATAGAATTTACCGGAAAACAAGGCGATGATTGCAAGAAAAGAAGTTAAGGCATCGGCCATAACGTGAAGATAAGCGGCCTTAAGATTGTGGTCTACATGGTGATGTGGTTCATTCGAGACATGTTTATGCGGTCGTGAATGCAAAAGAAAAGCGCTTATGATATTTACGACTAAACCAATGAAAGCGACAAAAATTGCCTGATTAAATTGAATGATGTGGGGATCAAGGAGTCTTTGAGTGGATTCGATGGCCATCAGCAAAGCGACCACGGCAAGGGCAACCGCGCTGGCGAAACCGCCAAGGACAACGACTTTTCCTGTACCGAAACTGAAGTTCGGATCTTCAGAATGGGTTCTTGCGTAACGGTATGCCATGACGGTGATAGCCAGTGCGGCCACATGCGTAGCCATATGCCAGCCATCTGCCAGCAGGGCCATGGACCCGTATGCCATACCCGCGATAATTTCCACAACCATTGTGACTGCTGTCAAAGCAATCACCCGGTTCGTGTTTCTTTCACCGATCCTATTGACAATATTGAATCGGTGAGGATGCCTCCATTGGTCCATCTTATTAATGTGCATAATTGATTTTCCTTCGATCCAGGATGATAGGCGGCTTTCATCCCCGTCCGATGTGAGGCATTTTAGTCGCCATGACTGTCAGAAATTGGACGTTGGCTTCCAGCGGAAGGCTCGCCATATAAATCACGGTACTGGCAACATGATCCAAATCCATGGTTGGCTCAACCGCGATGGACCCATCGGCTTGTGGAACGCCTGTTTTCATACGTTTTGTCATCTCCGTCGCTGCGTTTCCAATGTCGATTTGACTGCAGGCAATATCGTACTTTCGGCCATCGAGTGCCGTCGACTTTGTAAGGCCTGTGATTGCGTGTTTGGTAGCCGTGTAGGGCGCAGAATCGGGGCGCGGTGAGTGTGCAGAGATAGAACCGTTATTGATGATGCGTCCACCCCGTGGGTGTTGACTTTTCATTATCCTAAATGCTTCCTGTGTACACAAAAATGCACCGGTCAGGTTGGTGTCAACGACGTTTTTCCATAGCTCAATGGACAGATCTTCCAAAGGAATAGGTGGTGTGCCGGTACCCGCGTTGTTAAATAAAAGGTCGAGCCTGCCAAAGGTGTCCTTTGTCTTGGAGAACAAATCTCGTACAGAGTCTGGGTTCGTCACATCAGCGGGCACAACCAACGCAATTGAATTACCTGCTCCTGCCTCCCTGGCGGTGGTTTCTAAAGGCTTCAATCGACGACCAGCAAGGGAAACGGAATATCCGCTTCCCAAAAGAGCAAGTGCCGTCCGCTTGCCAATGCCTGATCCTGCCCCTGTAACAACAGCGACCTTACCCGTTGAATCCATTCGTCATACCTCCTTATATATCAGCATTACCCCGATCCCCTGATCCCGTTGTTTTCACTAGAGCGCCAAACCTTCACAAGATGCACCCTGTTATTCAGGCAAAGTCACAAATCATCTTCCACAGTTTATCGACATGGCGCTGCTCGGTTCGTGTCTGGCCGATCGAGACACGCACGAAAGTCTGATCATTGATTCGTGAAGTCGTGACCATCGCCCCGCCAGAAAGATTGATCGCGTCAGCAATGCCCTGAGTGGCTGCATCGCCGTCAACATGGCTGAAACTGACCAGTGCGAAATCTGTTGCTGCAACCAGCCTGAAACGATCATCGTCCTCTAAACGCTGTGTCAACTCTTTTGCCATACGGATATGCTCGCGAATGTGATGACGGAGTCCTTTCGCACCGTAGCTGCGTAATACCCACCACAGTTTGAGTGCTCGAAACCGACGTCCCAGGGGCACGTGCCAGTCGCGATAGTCGACAACCTGCCCGGAATCAGACGCTCCATTTCGAAGATAGGGCGGCAGGATACTCAACGCATCCAGTAACGGTTTGCGATCGGCGACCCAGAACACGTTGCAGTCGAAATTTGTAAACAGCCATTTGTGGGGGTTGAAGGTGTAACTGTCGACGTTCTTGAGTGTACCCTGGTGGAAACGGTGTTCTGCACAGATCATGGCATTACCTGCCCAGGCCGCATCCACGTGATGCCACATTCCGTAACGCCTGGCCAGCTCTCCAATCGCATCTATGGGATCGACCGCGCCAGTGCCCGTTGTTCCCAAGGCGGACACTACAAAAACGGGCGTCAAACCCGAGGCAACGTCTTGTTTTATCGCCTGCGCCAGTGCAGTTGTGTTCAGGGCAAGCTTCCCGTCGACATCAACCAGCCTGACGTGTTTATACCCGGCCACCCGGGCACCCTTTTCGATTGATGAATGGGCCTGAGTTGAGGCGTACACCACAAGCTGGTCGACGGGCTCATCGTGGCGCTCGCGGGCTACCACCAGTGCGGTATGTGTCGAATCCGAAGCGGACATTTGAATAACGCCACCGCCGCGTCCTGACATTTTCCAGCTTTGGGGTAATGCCATGAGATCAACCAGCCAATCCAGCACAGCAGACTCGATTTCTGTAGCGGCTGGACTGGTCGACCAGAGCATTCCCTGGACAGCCAGGCCCGCTGCAGCCAGTTCACCAAGGACTGCTGGTGGAGAAGAGTTCGCGGGGAAATAGGCAAACCAGTTCGGCGACTGCCAGTGTGTCACGCCCGGTATCACGACGTTGTCCAGGTCGTCCAGCAGTGCTTTGAAGGACTCGGGCTGTTCTGGTGCTGTACCTGGCAGCTTTTCTCGGATGGTGCCGGGCTCGACCGTTGACATGACTGGGTACTGCTCGACGTTCTCCATGTAGCGCGCGATCCAATCAATCAGCGCATGCCCATTGGCCCGAAACTCTTCTGGTGACATGTGATAGTTCGTCATGAAATCTCTCCCGGATCCGAACACTATATAGACCGACGTCACAATTGACGCACGGTCCTTCAGCGTCGATTATGAGGTGGGATTCCTAGGATGTGCCAGGCCAGTCGGCGGATATATCCCCGGGCAACCCTGGGTTGTATTCGCCAGCCTCGCACCGTGTCCTTTCGTTTATGGCTTAATATTCCGGCCGCGGTTGTTGATCTTCCCCGAAAAACCTCACTACTCTTTATCTTTGCCCTTCTCGGGGGAGACACGCTAATATACAGTTCTCGATTCGCTGACCCCGACTGCCGGCAGGCAGAAAACACCAAGATGCAGACCAACCAACGCAGAGCCACCTATTACTGGACCATGTACGACTGGGCCAACTCGGCCTTTGCGACCACAGTCATGGCTGGATTCTTCCCTTTGTTTTTCAAACAATACTGGAGTCAGGGTGTTGAGGTGACTCACAGCACCTATTGCCTCGGTGTGAGCAGCTCTGTAGCCAGTCTTATCATCGTGATCCTATCTCCCACAAAACAACAGGGTCAGGTCTTGAAACTTGACATTTTTAATGAATATTTCAATATTCTGACCCCTAACCCATATGATCTCGAGAAAGCCCTTGATCTGCTCATAAATAGTATCCATCACTTGACATCCTAGGCCACTATCCTTTGTATCGTGCGCCCCAATGCAACAAGGCTGTGAACGTTGTGGACCGACAAAAAGAAATCCAGATACGGAAGCGCAGCCTGCATTCCCTTGCACAACGGCTGATAGTGTTCGCTATCCAAAAGGGGATTGAGCCATATGATCTTGTGACATCGTCTCTTTAAGTTCCGCATCTCCCGCTCCATAAGCGCCACATCGCCTCGGTCCCACCCATCGCTGAAGAGGACAATCACGGTCCGATGGGTCACCAGAGAGGGTGAAAATTCCCGATTGAAAGTGTGAAGGGATCGCCCAATATTCGTACCCCCGGACCAACCCAGAACAGAACTCGAAACCCTCTCCAGGGCGTTACCGATGTCCTTGGTGCGAATGAGGTGGGTGATGCGGGTGAGCGAGGTGCTGAAGACAAAAGTCTCCACACTCCGAAGCTCATTCTGCAGGCCATACATGAACTGGATCAAAAAGCGGCTATAACAATCCATAGAGCCGCTAACGTCACAGAGGAGAACAATGCGCGTTTTCTTAATCCTCCGCTTGCGTGAGACAAGTTCAATGATCTCTCCTCCGAATTTAATGTTCTTCCTCATGGTCCAGCGTGGATCAATCTCGTCTCCTTTCGAGGCGCGCTTCTTCCGACGACTCATCTGCGTAGCAATTTTCGTGGCGATCAAAAGAATCGCTCGGCTAATCGCCCGACTCTCCTCGATACCCATCTCGCTAAAGTTCTTCTCGTTCAGCAACTCGTAAGGGCTATAGGTGGGAAGAAAGAAGAGGTCTCCATCTTGAGTGAGATCCTCCTCCTGGCTAGTGGCTTGTGGGACTACCTCTTCCAAGCTCCCTCCGGGACTATCGGACTCTTCATGGGACTCCTCCGAGGCGGGCATCGACATTTCGATTATCTCCATAGGCCCCTCATCCGGCGTGCAGTCCTTCCAAAAACAGTCAAAGACGCGGTCAAAGAGAGAGACCCCTTCCTTTTCGTGGATCAGGTTGGAGAGCAGGACCGAGTAAAAGTCCTCTCGGCGTGTGACGTCAACGAACTCAAGAGAGCGGCTGGCATCGATCACCTGACTCAGGCCCACCCTGAGTCCAAGGTCTTTCAGAACCCGGCCAAAGGCCAGTAGGTTGGCCAGGATCCCCTGGCCCCTCACGCTCGATAAGCGTTTGACCGCGCTGATAATTTCTTGATCTGAGGGCTGCGTCGTCATCCTACGTCTGGGACTCCATCGGATCTTTGAAAATCCTTTCTAAATTCAATTTCTTGTCCGCTACCTCCGATTCTAAATGATGGAGGTCCTCTCGGTATTTAAATACGCACCCCATGGTATCCTCCATGCTCTTCTCATCGAGTTCTTCCCGATGAAGGGCGATCAGGGCAGAGGCCCAATCCAGTGTCTCCGCGACTCCGGGACGCTTGAAGAAATTCATCTGTCGGACTTGCTGCATAAAGGCGCAAACCTGTTTGGCCAAGAGCGTCCGTATTTGCGGGTACTTGGTCATTACGATCTCGTACTCCTTTTCAAAGGTGGGGTATTCAATCCAGTGGTAGAGACAGCGGCGTTTCAGAGCGTCATGAATTTCCCGGGTACGATTTGATGTCAGGAACACATAGGGACGCTGCTTGGCGCGGATTGTCCCGATCTCGGGGATCGTGATCTGAAAATCGGAAAGGACCTCTAAAAGAAAGGCCTCAAATTCCATGTCGGCTCGATCGATTTCGTCAATGAGGAGGACCGGCGACGTCGAGTCGTCACATTGAATCGCCTCCAGCAACGGTCTCTTGACAAGATACTCCTCGGTAAAGATCTCCGTCTCGACAGTCTTTCGGTCTCCTCCACCGACCTCTTCCAGCTTGATCCGCAGCATCTGCTTGGGATAGTTCCACTCATAGAGCGCCGTGCTGGCATCCAATCCCTCATAGCACTGCAGACGGATCAGGCCCGTCTGCATGACCTCAGCCAAAACCTTGGCAGTCTCGGTTTTGCCGACACCGGCCTCCCCTTCTAAAAGCACAGGCTTTTCCAGATTAATGGAGAGATAGACCACGGTGGCCAGACTTTTGTCACAGATATACTGCCGACTTCTTAAAGCCTCCTGAATTTTTTCAATCGTAAGCTTCCTTGGATTCATGGTTACCCCTGGATTGTACGTCAAAAAATTATGTGGAACTGAGGTTCTTCAGGGAACAGAGAATGGCTTCCAACACTCCGCCGATAATGGCTCTCACCTTATACGAAATCAAGTAACAATAGTCCCTTTCCCCCCTTGGATCAATGTCTCCGGCTTTCATTTCCTCCTCCACCTCAATACCATCCTTCAAATCCCCAAAGAACGCCACTTATCAGGGCGTGGATGGGATATCCATCCGCCTGAGCAACGGTATCCCCAGAAACAACCAAGTCTTCTATTTCGTGCAAGGATTTGAAGAGACCTTTCCGAGAGACCCGCAGGACCCTCTATTCTGCCAATCAGATGGACATGTTTTTCTCGAAGATTGTCCGGCACCAACTGCTATGAGCACACTTGTCTCTCCTACAGGAACAAGGCCCTTTGCATGTTCTAAAAAATTTTAGCGTTCATATCAAACTTTTTAATTGTTAAGCCACAAATAGAATTAAATAATTTTGATACCATTTGATCATGAGCATCATAGGTACCAGCTATTGCTTTTTTCCCACTATTCTCGTTTCTTACACTTCCAATAAGAACTGTCTCTGTGCCATTTGAATCTGAAGAAATAAACTTAATTGCTTTTTCCCTTAGAATTTTTTGACCTTTAGTATTGACAACTGCTATATGAATATTCATTAGCTACCGGTAACGTTCATGAGAGTTTGGCGTGCTATATCATCCGGGCGTCTTTCTCTCAAGAGCGGATGGCATATATTACAGCTAATGATTCATCTGACGGTATATCAAAAGTCATTTATCAAAGTAAAGATGAGATATCTACGAAAACATTCGAGGCGCTGGATTAGCTCGCCGCAATGTGTTCTCACGTCCCGAACAGGGGAGAACAGATGGCTCGTTATTACGGCTACTACAGCAATGTGTCACGCGAAAAACGGGAAAAAGCCGATGCTGATGATCAAATCCCATGCATCCTTGAACCGGAGCTCACCGGCAAGGCTTTCCGGCGAAACTGGTCACGGCTGATTCAAAAAATTTATGAAGTTGATCCACTTACTTGTGGCAAGTGCCAGGGACCGATGCGAGTCATCGTCTTTGTTGAAGATGAAGCTATCGTCAAAAAGATCTTGGAGAGTCTTGGGATATGGGAGGTGAAGCGCAAACCTCGCCCAAAGACTAATGCTCCACCCGTCATCCCGGATTCATACCCCATCCCTTCCGTGGATGACTACCTGATCGATCCTGACTGCCCGGCCGAAGCCTGCTTTTAGCATCGAGCCAGTCGAAAGATCAACGGGAACCTTTGTCTAAAATACCCGTAATTTTCTTAAGTTGACTAAAATTTGTAAAAAGTAACGGTTGACAAATAGCTTCTCCGTTGGTACTGGAGTCTCAATTGTCACCGCAAACGATGGATTTTAATATGTTGCGGTTTGCATGATTTTCATACACAATTATAAAATTGCAATCTACCCGATCTCAAAAAGCGAGTTCTTATCAATTCAATTCAATTGGCCCAGCGGCAATCGCTGCCGCCGAAGCAGACCCACCGTCAAGACAGTCCTACTTGCCGTTGCTTGACCGCTCACCATACCATGTGCCGTATCATCTGCATTCGTGGATCAGGTAGTGGCACAGGCTCTCGCAATCGGGCACCGCGGTCTGCTCGCTCAACGACAGATAGATACTTCTTGTCCCGGGCGAGTATCCGTGGTGAACTTCAGCCATGAAAACGTTCATCGGATATGAAGAAGCTCTGCAACTGACTTTGGCCCGGGTGCCCCTGCTGGCTGCTGAGGAGGTGGCCCTGGCGCAGCTGGCCGGCCGGGTGCTCGCCCGGGACGTGGTTTCTCTGGTTGACTCTCCTTCTATCGACGGTTCGCTGAAGGACGGATATGCGGTGTTGTCCGCGGATCTTGCTGAAGCTGGGCGGGACGCTCCGGTTCGGTTGCGAGTCCGCGGGTCGGTTACTGCCGGCGGGGAAGGTAGCTTCGAGGTTTCCTCCGGTGTTGCCGTGAGAGCCACAACCGGAGCGGAGATACCGGAAGGATCGGATGCGGTGTTGGCCGAAGAATTTGTGCGAAAGGAGGGAGAAACCGTTCTGTGCCTGGCCATTGTCGAGGCGGGCAGAAACGTCCTGCTAAAGGGGACGGACGTCAGAAAGGGGGAGGTGGTGGCGCATGTGGGAGAGCGCGTGTCTGCGCCTCTGGCGGGCCTTATGGCCTGTGCAGGCTTCGAGTCGGCGCCGGTCTATCGCCGGCCACGCGTCGGTGTGTTTGCGACCGGAGATGAGATCGTGGCGCCGGGAAAGAAGTTGCCGCATGGGAAGCTGTACGCCAGTAACCTCACCGAGGTGTGTGCCTGGCTGGCCCAGCGGGGTTTGCAAACTTCTGCGGCGATCGCCGGCGACGACAGAACGGAGATCGAGGCCGCGGTCGCCAGTCTGGCCGCGGATGCGGACGTGTTGATCACCAGCGGTGGAGCGTGGACTAGTGAGCGGGACCTCATCATTGCGGTGATGGAGTCCGCAGGCTGGGAAGGCATCTACCATCGGGTGCGTATGGGGCCGGGAAAGGGCATCGGGTTCGGGCTGCTCGGCCGCAAGCCGGTGTTCTGTCTTCCCGGCGGCCCCCCTTCGTGCGAGATAGCATTTCTGCAGCTTGCTTTGCCCGGGATTCTGAAGATGCAGGGGCTGCCGGGGCCGGCGTTTTCGACGGTGGAGGCCCGGCTTGACGGGGTCGTGCGAGGCCAGTCCGATTGGACTCAGTTCATCCATGCGGCGTTGACGACGGAGGAGGGACAGCTCGTGGTGCGGCCGGCAAAGCTGAGAAGCCGGCTACAGTCCATGGCCCGGAAAAATGCGCTAATCGTGATTTCCGAGGGGGTGGAGGAGTTGTCTGCCGGAGCCCGAATCCAGGTGCAGGATCTTCGTCAGAGAGAAGGATAGGGGGACGGCGAAAGTTCCGTTCTCTCTCTTACGGTGTTGGTTAGTGTACCGATCCCTTCGACAGTCACCGAAACTTTGTTGCCCGGAGACGTGCACGCGGGCGGGTCCATGAAGATTTACCGCATCGGCATGTGGTGTTGAGCATACCCAAAATCCTGAGGCGGCATTTTCTTTACGACCGAAAGCTGCTTTCCGACCTCAGCCGCTGTGGTTGGAAGGCTCTGAAAGCCTTTTATACAACCGGCGTGCGGGACCAAAAGGCGGTTTGTGGAGCTGTTGTAGCCATACGGACGTTCAGGGATTATTTAGCGTTCCATCCTCACCTGCACGTGCTGGTTTCCGAACAGATTAAAGTTTCAAAACCGCTTAAACCGGCTATTACTATATATCTTATTTTTATTATGGCTTCTTCAAGAACACATATTCTAACTGCCGGCGCAAGATTTTCAGACTCATCCAAATCCAGATTTCATTCTTTTTTAAAGCTGATATTTGAACGATATCTTTATAAAATGTTAAATAAATTGATATTCGTCGCAAAAATTATAATTGTAGGATATTTTTTTGGAGCGGGCCAGATAAATATCTTCAAAACAAATTTTGAAAAAAATATTATTTATTGATTTAGAGAATGACAGGCTAAATCATAACTGACTAAAAATCAAAAAAATTTATGAATAGTCAGCCGGTCAACCTGTTGGATCGCGTCCGGAATAAAATACATTGTTGCCGCCGGTCATGCCGATCCATTTATAAACTTGACACTTTAAGGGAAGTTATTTAAATCAGGGACCGTGATAGAAGCGTGCTTAAATATTAGTGAGCCGACACAATATTGTCTGCAACAGTGATCCAGGCAATACCTCATTTGGCGAGTGAATTAATTGAGTCGATATTGAAAAACATCCGGATCGATTAGCTACTTGGGGAAAATCAGGCACGATTCAAAACTGAGGGTGCGGTTCCGGGGAGTCGAAAATGAATTTTCAAAGTACAAATCCTATTGATGGCGATGTAAAGATTGTCCGTGCCACCTGCACTTTAGATTGTGGGGGAAGATGTCCGCTAAGGCTGTATGTCAAAAACAATCGGATCATCCGGGTCGAGGGGGACGATGCTGAGGAACCGGAACAGCTCAGGACCTGCCTGAGGTGCCGGGCCTATCGTCAGATGGTCCACCACCCGGAACGGCTCCTCTATCCGCAAAAAAGGATCGGTGCAAAGGGCACAGGGGAATTTGAACGGATTTCCTGGGATGAAGCGTATCAGATATTGGCCGGTGAACTCACCCGAGTGAAAGAGACTTATGGGAACGAGGGGATCCTCCTTGCAACCGGTGGCGGCTATTTGGGCAGTCTTCATAACGGCGGAAATGCCGCTGCCAGGCTTTTGGCCCAATTTGGCGGGTTTGTGACTCACTATGGGAACCTTTCTTCCGAAGGCGCGGTCTGGGCCTCCCTAACCCAATATGGTTCCGTAATGGTCGGCAACAGTCGGGAAGACCTGCTCAACTCCAAGATGATCATTTTGTGGGGGTGGGATCCGGCCCGGATGATCTCGGGTACAAACACCATGTACCATTTGATAAAGGCCAAAGAGAACGGCGCCAAGATTATTGCAATCGATCCGCGGTACCATGATACCGCTGCCACACTGGCCGATAAATGGATTCCGATCCGACCTGGAACAGACACGGCAGTTATGGTGGCAATGGCGAATGTCATGATTAAAGAAAACCTTCACGACCAGGCCTTTCTTGACAGATACACGGTTGGGTTTGACAAGTTTAAAGCCTACGTCTTGGGTCAGGAGGATGGGGTGGACAAAACCCCGTCCTGGGCTGCGGAGATATCGGGTGTAGATGCGGCTGCCATCGAGGACCTGGCCCGTGAGTATGCCACCACCGAGCCGGTCGCTCTGATGGACTGCCAGGGTCCGGCCCGAAGCGCCATGGGTGAGCAGTATAACCGGTGTGCAGCCACATTATGCGCGATGACAGGAAACGTCGGCCGGTCGGGTGGAAGCGCCGGTGGCGGCCTGATGGGGATTCCGGTGGGGCACATGTTCCGGATGTCTTCAATTCCTCCTGGGAAAAATCCTTTTGAACTGGATGGTCCCCGGGTAAAGGGAACGCTTGATATCAGGCTCCGTGTTGTCAAGCGGATTCACGTCAATAAAATATTCGACGCCATCCTGAGGGGAAAAGCAGGCGGTTCTCCTGCAGACATCAAAATGGCCTGGTCGATGTGCAACAATTACCTGAACCAGACCGGCAACAGCAACAAAGCGGCAAAAGCGCTTCACAAGCTCGAGTTTTTTTGTGTAAACGAACTGTTTATGACCGCCCAGGCCCGATATGCCGATCTGGTTTTGCCGGTGACCAGCGCAGCGGAAAGAAGTGATTTGACAATGCCCTGGCCCTCGGGTCCATATTTCGCCTTTGTCAATCGAGCCCTGGAGCCCCTTGGCGAATGCAAATCAGATTTAGATATCGCAAGTGAACTGGCCGAACATTTGGGCATAAAAGACTTCAATCCCCATACGGAGGAAGAATGGCTAAAGATGCTGGTGGAGTTGAATCCGGAGTACCAGAAACATATAAAAGGATACCATGAATTCAAGAAAGACGGGATTCATCGGATTAAGCTGCCCAAACCGATTGTGGCTTTTCAAGAGCAGATCGAAGATCCTGAAAACCATCCCTTTGATACGCCTTCGGGCAAAATTGAAATTTACTCCCAACGCGTGGCGGATCTCAACAATCCCCTTTGTCCCCCCATTCCCAAATACATGAGTACGCCCGAAGACCGAAACGATCCATTGATCGAGCAATATCCACTCCAGCTTTTGACGCCCCACGCCAAAAACAGAGTGCATTCCGAATTGTACAACGTGGAATGGCTCAGGGAGGTTGAAGCCCATCGGGCCTGGATCAACCCTATTGACGCTGACCCGCGGGGTGTCGGGGATGGAGATGAAATATATGTTTTCAACGACCGCGGCAAAGTGGCGATTCCTGCATGGGTGACTGAACGGATCATCCCCGGGGTCATCTGCATCTTTGAGGGTGCCTGGTATGCGCCGGATGAAAATGGCATTGACAGGGGTGCCTGTGCCAACACATTGACCAACGATGCATATTCTGATGGCGGAGCAGCAGTGATGAATTCAAGTCTCGTCCAGGTTCAAAGGGCTTAAAGGAGGATATATCATGCAGATCGGTTTTTTCTTCGATCAGACCCGATGCACAGGCTGCAGCGCCTGCCGTGTGGCCTGCAAGGATTGGCACGACATTTCGTCCGGGCCGGAAAATTGGATGCGGATTCTATATACGGAAAAAGGTAAATTTCCGGACGTGTTTGTCAGTTACATGGTTGCCCCCTGCTGGCACTGCTTGGACCCGGTATGTATCCCGGCATGCCCCGTGGATGCGATTACCAAAAGGAAAGATGACGGCATTGTACTCGTGGAGAGTGAAACCTGCCTGGGTAATATGGAATGTGACGAAAAATGCCATAAGGCATGTCCCTATGATGCCCCACAATTTGGCCCGGAAAAAGGGGCTAAAATGCGCAAATGTAACTTTTGTATGGACCGATTTATTCAAGGCAAACTACCCACCTGCATTGAAGCCTGCCCGGTCAGGGCGCTGGACGCCGGACTGTTGGTCGATTTGGAAAAAAAATACGGTGGTATCAAGGCGGTCGAAGGATTCAAGTATGCTGAAAGAATCAAGCCGGCCGTGGTTTTTAAACCCAAGGCATCTGACCGATCTTCCTAAAATTAAAAGTCCTAAGACATTAAGGAAAGGAGTCATTACATGACAGAAGAAGTTTTTCCTAATCTATTTCGAATTAAAATTCCCCTCCCGGACAGCCCATTAAAATATCTCAACTCATACGTGATACGGGATGTGGATAGAAATTTAGTCATCGATACCGGACTCAATCGAAACGAATGCTACGAGGCCATGCAAAAGAATTTGGGCGAGCTGGGTGTTGATTTGAAAAAGAGTGATTTTTTTATTACCCATTTGCATGCGGATCACCTGGGCCTGGTTTCACGGCTGATTACAGATGGCAATAATATGTATTTTAACCGGCCGGATGCGGAACTCATCGAGACCTGGACAGGCTGGGACTGGATAGTTGAATATGCCGCAAAAAGCGGCTTTCCTGAAGATGAACTCCGGGCCGCACTGGATAACCACCCTGGATTCAAATTCAGCGCGGAGTGGATGCCCGAGCCGTCTATTTTAAAAGATGGCGAGACGGTCAATATCGGTGATTATCGCTTCAGATGCATCGAGACCCCCGGTCACACAAAAGGCCACACCTGCCTGTACGAACCAACGAAAAAAATATTTATCAGCGGGGACCATATACTGAATGATATCACACCAAATATTCAATGTTGGTCTGATGAGGAAAATCCCTTAGATCTTTATCTATCCAGCCTGGACAAGGTCTATGAATTGGAGGTTGATCTGGTTTTACCCGGACACAGACGTCTTTTCAAAAATTATAACGGAAGGATCGACGAACTGAGGGAGCACCACCAAAGGCGGCTTGATGAAATTCTCCTCATTTTGAGCAAGCGCTCAGAGACACCCTTTCAGGTTGCATCGGGAATGACATGGGATATCAAATATGATTCTTGGAAGGAATTCCCGGTATCACAAAAATGGTTTGCCACTGGCGAGGCTATTGCCCACTTGCGATACCTTGAAGAAAAGAAAATGATATTTAGAGAAACAGAGAATGAAATGATCGTATTTTCGGCGTCATGATCTTATTGGTAAAAAAGGAGATAATCAGATGGGGCTTTTGGAAGAAAAGGTGGCTATCGTGACAGATGCGGGTCGTGGTGTCTGAAGAGCTGAAGCGATAGCGATGGCCAAAGCATGCGCTGAAATCGTGGTGAATGATTTGAGCGGCGACCGGGATGGGATCGGAGCGCAGAAGGTGGGTCATCGTAAAACAAAAGGTGTACTATGCCTGTAGCGGATCTCAGCGTAATCGGGAAAAAAACCGAACCGGTTGTTTTTGAATACACCTGGAAAGATGTGGCACTTTATGCACTGGGTGTTGGCGCCCCCCATGACGAACTCCACTTCGTGTATGAAAACACCCCCGGGGGGATTAAAGTGTTGCCGAGCTTTTGCATGGTGGCGGCCAGAGAAGCTTTCCCTGATCTTGGCGACCAGATTGAGTGGTCTTTTTTTCTCCATGGTGAACAGACGATCTGGCTCTTCCGACCCTTTTCGCCGGAAGGAAAGGTTATCCAGACCGGTGAGGTAAAACATATCTATGATAAAGGAAAGGGAGCGGTTTACCATATCCACATCACAGGCCGGACCGGGAAGGGTGATCGTCTTTACGATGCGGAGTGGGTGATATTTTATGTGGGTGCCGGCGGTTTTGGTGGAGATCCCGGCCCCGGGACCGAGGCCCTCGATCCACCGACTGGTGTAAAGCCGGATTTTAGTCTCTCTTACAAAGTGGCTGAAAATCAAGCTGTTTTGTACCGGCTCAGCGGAGACTTGAATCCGCTTCATCTCGACCCGGCCGCCGCGCAACGGGGTGGATTTGACCGGCCGATACTACACGGTCTGTGTACGTATGGATTCGCCACCCGGGCGATTGTTAACGGCCTCCTAAACGGTGATGTGACCCGTTTAAAGGCGTTCAAAGCCCGGTTTTCGGATGTGGTCTACCCCGGTGACACTCTGACTACCCAAGGCTGGAAGGCCGACGGTGGATACATCATTGAGGTGAGGACCGAACGGGGAGTGGTTATCCGCAACGCCATGGTGACCATCGACTGATTTTTGCGGGAAAATTTTATTTAATCCACATAAGATGGTGCACTGCGCCCCATTGGGGGTGCGAAACTTGAGTACTTACATGACTACCGCTCATTTTTCAGTGTTTTTATGTGCAATTGAGTTTTTAAATACTTTTTCCTTATTTATGGGACCGGGTGTAATTGATCTTAAAGGGAGGCAAATTCGATGAAGAGCGTATTGACCAGTTTTGAGGGGACAACAGGGCTTGTCGACGACGGTGCATTGTTAACCTTTGGAGGAGCGACTTTTCAGCGGGCGCCGATGGAATTTATCCGGGAGTTGGTTCGTCGGGGAAAAATGTTCACCATGCACTTTTTCTTTAGATACGAGCTGCCAAAGATCCTTGGGCTTGAAAAACGATTGATGGATAGCGATGGGCTGACGGTAGAAATGGAAGCACAGTTTTTCAATGACTAAAATCGATTTTCAAACCCTATGCCAAAAAATAAAAAAACACGACTGATAAGGACCGTTTGTCCAGCACATTGCGGACCATCGGTCTATTATTGTCCACCCAGAAGACCCCGAAGGTTGTAGAGAGATCAAATTTATCAATTGAGGCATTCAGTGACAGAAATGATTTATCAACCCGGAGAAGCCTATCAATATCCACTCATTATAAAAAAACTGCTCAACACGCCTCTCATCTATTCACCGGATCGGGAAATAGTCTACCGAGAGAAGTCACGCTACACCTACCAAACATTGAATAAACGGATCCACCGGCTGGCCGGCGGTCTGGAGAAACTCGGTGTCCGGCAAGGAGATACGATTGCCATATTTGATTACGACAGCCCCCGTTATCTGGAGTGTTTTTTTGCGATTCCAATGATGGGCGCAGTCATGCAGACAATCAACTGGCGATTATCGACCGACCAGATCTCATATACCATCTGCCATGCCGAAGCCAAATTCATCATCATACATGCTGATTTCATTACCATGCTTGAGCACATCCATCAAAATTTGGCGGTGGTTAAAAAAATTATGGTTATCTCTGAAGATAAACAACCTCCGGATACCCGGCTGACAATGGAGACCGAATACGAAGAACTGTTACAATCCGCCTCCCCCCGATATGATTTTCCTGATTTGGATGAAAATACCAAGGCAACGACATTTTATACAACAGGCACCACAGGGAATCCAAAGGGTGTTTATTTTTCCCACCGACAGCTCGTGCTTCATACCCTCTCGGTGGGCCTTGCATGTGGCGTGTACCACACCATCGGGCGATTCAGGTCAGATGATGTCTACATGCCGTTGACGCCGATGTTTCATGTCCATGCCTGGGGATTTCCCTACGTTGCAACCCTGCTCGGAGCCAAACAGGTTTATGTCGGACAATATGTACCGGAAAAAATATTAAATTTGATTAAAAACGAAAAAGTGACTTTTTCACACTGCGTACCAACGATGTTGCAGATGATCATCGAAAGTCCCAAGGTGAAACAGGTGGACCTTTCGAACTGGAAGGTCACGATCGGCGGTTCGCAACTTCCAAGAGGATTGGCCAAAGCCGCGATGGAGCTGGGAATAGAGATTCATGCCGGCTATGGTATGTCTGAAACCTGCCCTGTCATGAGTACGGCAAATCCAAAAGAACATATGCTCGACTGGAAGGGAGATAAACAACTCGATGTGATTACCAAAACCGGCAAGCCGATTCCATTGGCGGAGATTGAAGTTTTAACTGCAGACGACAACATTTTACCCCATGACGGGATATCGACCGGTGAAGTCGTTATGCGGTCGCCCTGGCTCACGGAGTGTTATTTTAAGGAACCGGAGAAGACCGAAAATCTTTGGCGCAACGGATGGCTGCACAGTGGAGACATAGGGTATATCGATCAAGAGGGATACCTTCAGATCACCGACCGGATAAAGGATGTGATCAAAAGCGGCGGAGAATGGATTTCCTCCCTCGATTTGGAAAGTTTTTTAAGCCGGCACGAAGCGGTGCTGGAGTCTGCAGCCATCGGCATACCTGACGAAAAGTGGGGAGAACGCCCACTGATGATTGTCACCCTTAAACCGGATTATCGAGGGAAGGTGGCCCTTGAAGACTTAAGGGCGCATATGAAAAAGTTTGCCGAAAAAGGAAAATTGCCAAAGTATAGCATTCCGGAAAAGTTCGTATTCGTCGATAACATACCGAAGACCAGTGTAGGGAAATTAGATAAAAAAGAGCTGCGAAGGTTATACCGGTCATAAATCGAGTATATGGAAGGTTCTTGGTACTTCAACCATTATGCGATAAGTGCATAAAAGTCTGTCCGAAAAACCATTGAGCACCAATCGCAAACAAAATTGCAAAACGACAAATAACGGAGGTTCAGATGTTAAAAACACGTATCACCGAACTGTTTGGAATTGATCGGCCCATCGTTCAGGGCGGATTGATGTGGATTGCGAAAGCAGAACTGGCATCCGCTGTAGCCAATGCCGGCGGTATCGGATTTATGACGGCGCTCAGCTTTTCCGACCCAGAGGCATTGCGCGCGGAGATTCATAAATGCCGCAAAATGACCGATAAGCCCTTTGGCGTTAACCTTACATTTCTGCCAGCCCTACGTATAATCGACTACCCTGCTTTCATTGACGTCTGTATCGAAGAGGGCATTAAATTTATTGAAACAGCCGGGAGGAATCCCGAACCCTACATGGATCAGCTGAAATCCGCGGACATAAAAGTCGTCCACAAATGCACATCGGTGCGTCACGCAATCAAGGCAGAAAAAATCGGGTGCGATGTGGTCAGTATTGATGGATTTGAAGCAGCAGGGCATCCGGGTGAAGATGACGTCACATCCTTGATCCTCATCCCCCGTACACGGGATGCCATCAATATTCCGATAATCGCTTCCGGCGGTTTTGCCGATGGACGTGGTCTGGTAGGCGCCCTGGGTCTGGGTGCCGATGGCATGAATATGGGCACGCGTTTTGTGGCGACCAAAGAAGCACCTGTACATGATAACGTCAAACAGGTCCTTATTCGTCACGATGAGCGCGATACGCGCCTGATCATGCGGACATTGCGCAATACAGAGCGCGTTCTTCACAGTAAAAATGTGGACAAGGTACTTGAGATCGAAAGCAAGGGGAATACGCAAATCGAAGATATCGTCCCATTTGTTACCGGTCTTGAGGGAAAAAAAATGCTGGAAGAGGGTGACCTGAAAAAAGGTGTGCTGGCCGTTGGACAGAGCGTAGGACTTATACATGACATCCCCACGTGCCAGAAACTCCTAGATCGCATCATGGAAGAGGCAGAAGAAATCATCACCAGCAAGTTCGCATAGAGCATTTCCAAACCTGCTCACAGATAGGAATCAGGCCCGACAATTACCAACAAAAATACATTCCAGGATAATATCCGGGCATCCGTTAGCCACAAATGAACCCAAAAAGCAAGCCCTTTTCCCTGGCTTGTCAAAATGCTGTGAAGATCCCGACATTTGGGGCTGCAGGGTGCTTCAAAATAACCAGACTTGCAACCGTCTACCCTGGCATAGCCCCCCCCATCAGGCGAAGACCGATGAGGGGAAGAATAGGGAATTTTTTTC
>CEQE01027880.1_pt1 | contig 39215 bp, 32 predicted proteins | sample 356201 | NCBI WGS metagenome assembly CEQE01 (sample SAMEA2619970, study PRJEB7988) | marine metagenome | biome: marine biome (ENVO:00000447); feature: mesopelagic zone (ENVO:00000213) & marine oxygen minimum zone (ENVO:01000065); material: "saline water (ENVO:00002010), including plankton...
GGGCCGATGTTGTTCGGCGTCCCGTCAGCGGCGAACTTTCCGATCCTTGGACCAAGCACAGCCAGAATGCCAAGAGCAAAACCACCAGCCACGGCATGGATCACGCCCGAGGCGTAGGCATCGTGATAGCCCAGCATCTTGACCATCCAGCCGTTGTAGTGCCAACCCCAAGACGCGTCGATCACCCAAAAGACCGAACCGATGGCGATCGCAAGAATACCGAAGGCCGATGTTCGAATCCGCTCGATAACAGCGCCGGACACGATCGACGCTGCAGTCCACGAGAACAGCAGGAATGCCGCCCAGAACACCATCATGATGTGATCATTAAAGTTCACGGCCATGATCGGCTTCCACGGTAATGCCAATTCATTGCCACCCCAGCCATCGGCATTGAGAATCAGCCCTTCTCCCTGATAAATCCAGGGTCCATTGGGAAACGCCCAGTAAATCCACCAGCCGAAGAAGAAAAACGTCACCGTCACCAACGGGATCAGCATGGTATTTTTCATCAGGGTATGCAGATGATTCTTGTGTCGTGATACGCCGACTTCGTACATACAGAACCCTACATGGATCAGAAACATCAGTACCACCGTGACCCAGTAATAAAACTCTGTAAAAACGGTTGTCAGGGCGCTTAGTTCATTGTCCACTGTGTGTCCTCCGCCAGAAGTTGTGTGAGTCCAAAACCACTGTCCGAAACACCATTAGGGGGGAAGATGAACGCACCGTAAGGGGCTGCATCCAAGCCTCTCCACGGGCAAGCATCTTACCTTGAAATATGACTTTACCGATACCATTTATTGCCTGGAAAACTGGGCCAATTTTGGACTTGTTGCTTTTTTATCAAATATTTAGACCGATCGAAGACCAATAAGAATAAAACGGGATTTCGTTACCGATTTTCGGTAATATTGATCGTTCCCCCTGAAGAAACTTGGATCGATGCGCAGGTGTAGCGGACGTCCCGCAAGGCCTACAACACCCGGCCCGACCGAGCTGATTTACTATGGATGCGACCGTGACAAAAGGCTCGCGCCCGCTTCAGCCAGGTCTGTGGCGCGCTGATCCTTACTACGAACGCTATACCGTTCCACCCTCCGGCTCGATCGTATTCGAGCTCCAGGGTGATGACGTTATTACGATCGAGGATCCTGAGGGTTGCCAGCCCGGCGAACTGATCGCTTTCTCCAGTGAAGGGCGGCCCGATTGCGCAGGGTTGTCTGACACGCCACCACGTGAGGCCTCCGGCTTTAAGCGGCTTATGGCTTCGAACCGTGAGAGCGCGCAACAACTAACTGCCGGGCTGAAGCGCCGCAATATCGACCCGACGCGTGCCCAGGCCCTGAACCTATTTGGCACGGGAACAGCATCCGGCGACACCGCTACCTACACCGCCAGGCGTGATCTGCTTTGTGTCCTATGCGCCCCAGGTCAGCCAATGGCCGTCGACCAGCAAACACCGCCCACGTCGTTGGTGGTTCACATTAAAAGGTGTGCGCGGCGAGAACTCACCGAGCCGCCGTTGCCGGAACCTCTGGCCGACCCACGGCTTGAACTTCGGATCGACAGATGCACCGCGAGACAATATACGGTTCATGTCGGGGAATATATCCAGATCATCGATGTTGCCGGTCGGGAATGCTCCGACTTCCTCGCCTTCTCTTCTGCCGGCCTTGATCAGGGAAAAGAGCGGCATATTGATATGACCACCACCCGCACCCTGATGGGCAGTGGCTATCCCGGCCCCGGCCTTTACTCGAAGTATTTTGACCGTGATATGCAGCCGCTGGTTGAGGTGGTCCAGGATACCTGTGGCCGTCATGACACTTTCGGTCTTGCCTGCGCGGCCAAGTACTACGAAGACCAAGGCTACTTCGGCCATCCCAACTGCTCGGACAATCTGAACGAGGTCATGGCGCCGTTTGGTGTCCGGCCCAGACGCGGCTGGGAAGCGGTCAACTTTTTTTATAACACGGGTATCGACGAGCATAACGTGCTCTTTCTGGATGAGCCGTGGTCGCGGCCAGGCGACTATGTGCTCCTGAAAGCCATGACCGATCTGGTGTGCGCATCGACCGCCTGCCCTGACGACACCAGCGCTGCCAACGGCTGGAATCCCACTGACATACACATTCGTATTTACACTCCGGAGAAGGCCTTTTCACGGGCTATTGCATACAGAATGACCCCAGACGCAGAAACGCAACTGACGCGCGAGACGGGCTTCCATCCGCGTACCTCGCAACACACCCGCAACTTCACCGAATACCGGGGCTACTGGCTGCCCACCGCATTCAACAACGCCGGCGCCATAGAGGAATACTGGGCGTGCCGTGAGCGGGCTGTGGTCATGGACCTTTCGCCGCTGCGGAAATTTGAAGTCCTCGGCCCCGATGCGGAAAGCCTGCTGCAGACCGTTCTGACGCGCAACATCAGACGTCTCGCCGTTGGGCAGGTCGTCTATAGCGCCATGTGCTATCCCCACGGAGGGATGATTGACGACGGAACCGCGTTGCGCCTGGGTCCCGACAACTTCCGTTGGATCGGCGGCGATGACTACAGCGGGATATGGCTTCGCGAGCAGGCGCAGAAACTGGGACTGAAAGCGCTGGTCAAATCATCGACAGATCAACTGCACAATGTCGCGGTTCAAGGGCCAAGCAGCCGCGATATTCTGCAGCAGATCATCTGGACTCCACCAGCGCAGCCTTCGGTAGCCGAACTGGAGTGGTTCCGCTTTACCGTGGGACGCCTGGGCGACATGCACGGCCGCCCCGCCATGGTGTCCCGGACCGGCTATACCGGCGAACTGGGTTACGAGATCTTCTGCCACCCGGCTGATGCCTGCGAGATCTGGGATGCCGTCTGGCAGGCCGGCGAGCCGCATGGGCTGTTGCCGCTTGGCCTGGACGCCCTGGATATGGTCAGGATCGAAGCAGGACTCGTCTTCGCGGGCTACGAGTTCTGTGATCAGACCGATCCGTTTGAGGCAGGCATCGGTTTTACCGTCCCGTTGAAATCCAAAGAAGATGACTTCATCGGGCGTCAAGTCCTCGAGCAGCGCAAGGCAAACCCCCAGCGCCAACTGGTGGGGCTGGAATTAGCCGGTAACGAAGCGGCAGTCCACGGAGACTGTGTACACGTGGGACGGGCCCAGATTGGCGTCATTACCAGCGCCATGCGCTCACCCGTTCTGAAAAAGAATATCGCCTTTTGTCGCATCGACACCAACCACGCGGCACCAGGCACCGAAGTCGAAGTCGGCAAACTCGATGGGCAGCAAAAACGTATTCCTGCCATGGTTGTGCCCTTTCCCTTCTACGACCCCAAAAAAGAGCGCGTCAGGGCATAGCCTGCCCAAGGGTTGCACGTTTCAGGAGAACCTTCTGGTTTTCACTTTTGGGCTGATTCTGGACGTGATGTGACGGGATGCGGTGCTGAAAAACGAGACGTTTCCCAACAAATACACCTTCGAGGGCAATTGATAATTGGTGCAGGTTTGGTCAATGGGTGTTGGCAAAGAAGTGCCATAAACTAGCCGTGTTGTAGGGTAGGAGTAATCCTTACAAAAGCAGTGTTAATTCGGCTGGAAGGTGGTGTTAGTGCGGATACCGGGCCTATAGCGGGGCCTGATGAGATCTTTCAATCTAATGCCCCGGCAGGGTTGTTAAATCATTAAGGAGGATAAGATATGAAGAAATCAATAACGCTGAAAGGGTTGACAGCGGCTGCACTGATGGCGCTCGCCTCAACCTCTACGGTCACACAGGCCGCAGATCCAATTAGGATTCCAGTATTAAACTGGTCAAGCCAAATTGTTATGGCTCATGTAATGGCCCAAGTATTTCAAGAAATGGGTCACACCGTAGAGTTAGTTCCAGCTGAATCGGCGTCAAGATATGAGGCTGTCAGAATTGGCGACCTTCACGTAGCTCATGAAACTTGGGAATCAACAATGGCTATCCCATTTTATGAAGCAATGGACAAAGGTGGTTTAATTGATGCCGGTAGTCATGACTTGGTGACCTTTGAGGAAATGGGAGTTCCAAATTGGGTTATTGATGAAGGACTATGTCCTGGCCTGCCAAATTGGGAAGCGCTTAAATCTCCTGATTGTGCGAAAAATTTTGCTACGGCTGACTCAGGTGGGAAAGGCCGTTGGTTGGAAGGTCCTGTAGAGTGGCACGGAGATGTGATGCCCAACAGACTTAAAGGTCTTGGTATTGATGATTTATGGACTGTAAAGTTTGCAGGTGCTGCCAATGCTCTATGGGCTGAATTAGAGGCTGCTAAAAAAGAGGGTCGTGGAACAGTTATCTTTAACTGGTCCCCAAACTTTACCGATGCAGCAGGTTTTTCGTTCATTGACTTTCCTCCCTATTACGAAGGGTGCAGAATAGAAAATGGCGGAACGTGGGAAACTACTGGCTGTGGTTCTCCAAAAGGTTGGCTTAAAAAGGCCGCACATATTAAGTTCCCACTATCTCACCCAGATGCATATAAGTTTTATACAAAAATGTCTTTTAATGCCCCTCAAATCGGTGAGATGGCTGATAATGTTGACAGTAAAGGTATGAGTCATGAAGAGGCTGCAACTGCATTTATTGCTAATCACAGAGCTCAGATAGATCTCTGGAAGAATTAATTTAGAAGTTGTTTTACCAAGAATCCTCCCTGATTCAGGGGGGATTTTTTTTGGCCGCACTACTATTATTTATCTATTAGTCTAATTTTCAATGTTAATTATCAAGTAGGACAAAATAGAAAATAATTTTCCAGCATTAAAAGTGAATCGGGTCACAATCTCTGCTGATAGCGGAAAAGAAGGACTTTCAGAAAAGATCGGAGTATGGTAATCACTTCATGAGTTTGCTGAACCTTCTCCCCTAAGCGACCGCACAGCAACAACGAACAATAATCTCCCCCAATCCAAATCACCCCAAAGATTAAATTAACTAAAGATGAAATTATTGAATATTCTGATCCTGCAGTGATTGCATGCAAGAGCTCTATTCGATTCATCGAAAAGAAATCAATAAAGTGCTCAATAATCTAAAAAATTCCAGGCCGATGCAATTTGGTCTGCTGGCTATAATTTTTTTATTTTCCTATTTTTTGGCACCTCATTCTGAGAATAGTTATCTTTGGAGATTGCCGCCCCTATTAAAAGACCTTCCAACTTGGATTAATACGCTTCTCGATAATTTGATGTTCAAATGGTTCACCGTCGATGTCTGGGATCCAGTTTGGAAAGAGTATGAAGAAAAACCTGTTTTTAGAATCATTACCAGAGCAATAGCCAGCTCGATTTTATTCATTATTATTTTCATCAGGGAAATCTTTCTTGGAGGGGCGCAGACTATCGGGGCGCTCTTCAGTGATGCATGGATCGATGCCAATAAATGGTTGTCTTGGCCTGCTCTACCTTGGACTGCTGTAGTAGCTGGGGCTGCGATCTTAGGATATCAACTTCAAGGCATTCGTTTAGCCTTGCTCGCGGGTATCGGGTTTGCGTATCTCTCCGTTTTTGGACAATGGGAACCTTCTATGGAAACCCTGTCTTTTGTCCTTGTATGCGCGCCTGTTTGTTTCATTTTGGGATTGGGGTTTGGAATATGGGGATATCTAAATAGAACTGTAGAGGGCGCGCTTCAACCCATATTAAATTGTATGCAGACCTTGCCCCATTTTTCTTATTTAGTTCCGGTCATGGTTCTTTTTGGGGTTGGAGATCACGCAGGAGCTATTGCGACTATTATCTTTGCAACACCTCCGATGATCAGGTTAACCATTCTCGGCTTAAGAAAAATATCTCCGGATATTGTTGACTCAGGTTTAATGAGTGGATGTAGCAAATTTCAATTGCTATTTAAAGTTCTAATTCCGACGGCAAGAAGAGATATTTTGATAGGTGTTAATCAAGTCATAATGCAGTGTCTTGCAATGACGACTATTGCAGCCTTCATTGGCGCTAAGGGCTTAGGATTTAATTTAAAAGTTGCTTTAAATTCACTGGAAATTGGAAAAGCTTCAGAAATTGGAATGTGTGTCGTTTTAATAGCCGTAATCCTAGATAAATATTCTTTAGCGTGGGCCAACAAACAAAAAGATTATTTTGCCAACCTAAATTTTTTTCAAAAATATAGATCTTACATAGGATTTATTCTTTTAACGCTTTTGGGAATCCTCTTATCTTACTTAGGCGCTCTATACTTTAAAGACAGTATTAACTACTTGTACTATGTTCCTTTCAATAAAGGTTTTACGATTTCTCCTTTTATAGACGCTGGTATTGATTGGTTTTGGGAAACTTTCTTTGTCTATTTAAATGCATTTAATGTTTGGTTAATAACTTCAGTTCTTGTGCCAATGAAAGATGCCTATCTAGGCATGCCTGTCATTTCCACGTTCATTCTTGTAATGGGTGCAGGATATATAATTGGAGGCATAAGATCAGCTGTAGTCGTTGGCGGCCTGATCCTATTTATAGCTCTTTCTGAATATTGGGACAGAGCATTAATTACAGCTTACATGGCAACTTTTGCCGTATTGATATCTGCCTTTTTGGGGATAGTTGTTGGATCCATTTGTGCCCAAAATAATTTTGCTAGCAAAACGATACTTTCGATTTGCGATTTCTTTCAAACATTCCCATCTTTTATTTATCTGATTCCCGTAATCCTACTTTTTGGAATCACAGATACATCCGTTATGATAGCTGCGATTGTTTATGCAGTGATCCCAGCTACCAGATATACGGTAGAAGGCCTAAACAGCGTTCCATTATCATTGCATGAAGCAGCGACGATGTCAGGGGTATCACGATTGCAGAGATGGACCAGTATCGAGTTACCTCTTGCGCTCCCCCACATAATGTTGGGAATAAATCAAACGGTTATATTCGCATTGTTCATGGTGATACTGGGCGCATTAATCGGAACAATAGATTTAGGGCAGATTATTATGGGGGCCTTGTCGAAAAAAGGTGGTGCGGGTATCGGTTTGGCATTAGGCATATTTGTATCCTTTATGTGCTTAGCGGTGGATAATCTGATTCAAACCTGGGCGAAGGAAAGAAAGAGGCTTTTGGGAATAGAGTAATCTGCTCCCAACGGACTATCGCCTGAATATGTTAAGAGACTAATCGGGAACTCAATTATGCCCTCCAGCGTAACGCCAGCTAGCGAGAATCAGCCCGCCATCGTATGCGACTCTGTTTTCAAAATTTTTGGGGACAACGCAAAGGAGATGCTTGCTGGCGTACAGGGCAATAATAATGATGTAGACGCCAAAACCTTTCAGGAGGCCGGCTGTATCGTCGGCGTCAATAATGCCTCCTTTAACGTTTCCAAAGGCGAAAAACTAATCATCATGGGGCTGTCGGGTTCCGGCAAGTCAACGCTCCTGCGCTGCATCTCCCGCCTGACAGACGCAACCGCTGGACGTATTTTTGTCGACGGGCAGGATCTGTTGGCAATGACCAACAAGCAGTTGATCGAACTTCGTCGCGAAAAAATGGGTATGGTCTTTCAGAGTTTTGCGCTTTTGCCCCACAAAACGGTGCTCGAGAATATTGCTTTCCCCTTACAGATAAAAGGAGTTAGTACTCAGGACAGTATTAAAAAAGCAATGGATATGGTTGAACTTGTGGGGCTTAGGGGGCGCGAGAACTATTTCCCGCGGGAGTTGTCCGGGGGACAGCAGCAACGCGTGGGGATTGCCCGGTCACTGGCCGTCGAGCCTGACATCTGGTTCCTCGACGAGCCGTTCTCGGCGCTTGATCCCCTGATCCGAAAAGAGATGCAGGATGAGTTCCTCCGGCTGCAAAGCGTACTCAACAAGACTATTCTTTTTGTGACACATGACTTCGACGAGGCACTGCGGCTGGCAGACCGGATTGCCATTATGAAAGACGGCGTCATTGAGCAATTAGACACCCCGGCCAACATAGTACTCAATCCGGCAACTGAGTATGTCCATAAGTTTACCGAAGATGTGCCTAGGGAAAAGGTGCTTAGGATTGAATCCGTGATGGACCCTATAAACAGTTCAGAAGCGCTAAGCAATCTAAAGGTGTCCAAAGACGCAATTATTGAAACGGTTGCCGAAGCGGTTCTTAGCGAGCAGCACCCTGTTGCAGTAACAGATGGTAATAACGGGGTTGTTGGGGCTTTACACCCGTCTAAAGTGATTAACGTACTCTTTGGCGGCAGAGCCAACCATCCAAAGCAGTGACGGATCCGCGTTGAGTACACTCCCAATCGAGCCAACCTATGGAAAGCGCTGTCGGACAAAAACGCAACCGGTAGCGGCCTGGCCCTCGGCCTGTGTGTTGGCTTCATCGGGCTGGCGATTGACCAGGTCCTGCGCACCTGGGCAAACCAGCGCAAAAAGACGCTCGGCATGGCCTGGCGTCTGCGGAATCGAAACGAGGTGACGATCCGGGCAAAACCGCTTCTGCCCGGGGTTGGCAGCAACGGTTACCGACAGACTGGCGGCTGAAGCCCTTAGAAGAGACCCGCTATCTCTCCATCCTCGTTGACAAAGATGCTGTTGGCCGCGGGCACTCTTGGCAGCCCGGGCATGGTCATGATCTCCCCGCAGATGGCGACGACAAATTCCGCGCCTGCCGATAGCCGCAGTTCACGGATGGGGACCACGTGGCCGGTGGGCGCGCCGAGCAGATTGGGATCGGTCGAAAAACTGTACTGTGTCTTGGCCATGCAGACCGGGAAATGGCTGTAACACTCCTCGAAATCTGAAAACTGGTCGCGGACTTTCTTGTCCGCAATAATGTCCTCGGCACCGTAGATAGACCTGGCCACGGTACGCACTTTCTCCCACAGCGGCAGATGGTCGTCATAAAGCGGGCGGAACTGTGAGCCGCCGGAATCTGCAAGTTCGGCCACATGCCGGGCCACCTCTTGCGTGCCGGCGCCGCCGTCGGCCCAGTGACTGCACTCAAACACCTCGACCCCGAACTCCCTGCAGTAACTGCTGATCGCCTCAATCTCTGCGGGGGTATCGGCGACAAATTTATTGATCGCCACCACTGCCGGCACCCCGAATTGCCCGATGTTGCGAAGATGTCGGCCGAGGTTCGCCAGTCCGTCAACCAGGGCGCCGACGTTCCCGGTATTGAGATCCGCTTTGGCAACACCGCCGTGCATCTTCAGCGCCCGGGCCGTTGCCACCAGCACCACCGCATCAGGTTTGAGGCCCGCTTTGCGGCATTTGATATCAAAGAATTTCTCTGCACCGAGGTCGGCCCCAAATCCGGCCTCGGTGACGACGTAATCCGCAAGCTTGAGCGCCGTTTTGGTTGCACGGACCGAGTTGCATCCGTGGGCAATATTGGCAAAAGGCCCGCCGTGAATAATCGCCGGATTATTCTCCAGCGTCTGGACCAGGTTGGGCATAAAGGCATCACGCAACAGCGCGGTCATGGATCCTTCGGCTTTGAGGTCACGGGCGTGGATCGGCTCGCGGGATCGGGTATAACCGACAATAATATTGCCCAGCCGCCGCTGCAGGTCTGCCAGGTCTTCGGCCAGACAGAAGATGGCCATGATCTCCGAGGCGACCGTGATGTCAAAGCCCCCCTCCCGGGGAAACCCGTTCGCGACACCCCCCAAGCCGACCGTAATCTGGCGCAGGGCGCGATCATTCATATCGACCACCCGCCGCCAGGTCACCCGCCGCTGATCGATACCGAGTTCATTGCTCCAGTAGATGTGATTCTCTACGAGCGCCGACAGCAGGTTGTGCGCAGCGCCGATCGCGTGGAAATCCCCGGTAAAGTGCAGATTGATATCCTCCATCGGGACCACCTGGGCATAGCCACCCCCGGCCGCGCCTCCCTTCATGCCGAAACAGGGTCCCAGCGAAGGCTCGCGAAGACAGATCAGCGCGTTTTTCCCGATCCGGTTGAGACCGTCTCCGAGCCCAACGGTCGTGGTCGTCTTACCCTCACCGGCCGGGGTCGGCGAGATCGCCGTCACCAGGATCAGCTTGCCGTCGGGCCTGCCGGACAGCGAACTGATAAACCCGTTGCTGATCTTGGCCTTGGTCGGCCCATAATGCAGAAGAGACTCCGGTGGAATACCCAAATTGTCCCCGATCTCTCCAATAGGACGGGTCTTCGCCGCGCGTGCAATTTCGATGTCGCTGGGAACTGTAGTCATGACTCTCCTCTGATTGGCCAAGTTAAAGGTGACTGCTGAGCTGATCTGCATAGGATGTCTGCAGCCGGCGGGCCGCCACGACGGTATTGCGCATCAGAACAGCGACCGTGACCGGACCTACCCCGCCGGGCACGGGGGTAATCCAGCCCGCGACCTCGCGGCACGCGTCATAGTCGCAATCCCCCACAACGCGACTGTTGCCGTCTTCGGATTCGATCTGGTTAATGCCGATGTCGACCACGACAGCACCGGGCTTCAGCATCTCACCCTTGAGCAGGCCCGGTTTGCCAACAGCAATAAACACGGCATCCGCTCTTCGGGTGTGGACTGCAACTTCGCGGGTCATATGGTGGCATACCGTCACGGTAGCGCCTTCTGCCATCAACAGGAATGCAATCGGTTTGCCGACGATCTCCGAGTGTCCGATGACGGTCACTTCCAACCCCGGCAGGGAAACCCCCGTCTGCTTGAGCAGCTCGATTGCAGCCATAGCGGTACACGGCCCAAGGTCAAGATTCCGGTAGACGATGTTGCCGATCGACGCCGGATGCATGCCTTCCACGTCTTTTAACGGGTGGATGGTCGACTGCAACTGCTGGATGGGCAGATGCGCGGGCACCGGGCGCTGAAGGATAATCCCGGTGACTCCCGGATCAACATTCAAATGGGTGATAGCCGCCTGGACTTCTCCCTCGGAGATTTCCGCGGCGAAATTCCGACATTCAAAATCAATTCCCGTCTGGGTTGCGGCGCGCTCCTGATTACGGATATAGAGATTCACTGCAGGATCATCACCGACCCGGATCGACACCAGCCGCGGCTGCCAGCCTGCGGACTTCAGTTCGTTGACATCCGTTGCCGTCTTCGCCAGCATCTTGGAGGCCACAGCCCTGCCGTCGATGTCGCGGTAATCTGCCGCCATTTTTCGATTCGCTCCTGGACTCATGTCAACTGCCGCGAAACCGCCTTGGGTCCATCGTACAACACCGGCCGCTGATGGCTCCGGACGCTCTGGAGGACGATTCCCATCCCGGGTGCCTGCCCCAGACGCTCATTCCGGCGGTATTTTATTTTGACCGCGGCTGGAGACTGTCCCTTATGCGCCCCGCTTTTAGCAGTCTATGCCAGGCGCGTGGTCATGTCCTGAAGGGTCTGCCTGTGCAACGATAAGCCGGTTTCAACCACACGCGTTAACGACGCCGGTATGACTTCGGGTCGACGTCGTTGAACCCGCGGGTTCGGCTCAGAACTTGGCGTAGGCTTTTCTAAGATCAGCCATCGGATGGTTTGGAGACATCTGAAACTTGATCAAAAGTTCCCGGGCGATCATGTCCCGGTCCTGCTGGTTATCAGGGAGTTCAATCTCCTCCGGGATTGTGACCCAGCCGTTGATATTCCTGTCGAATACCGCTGGCCTGCCTTCTTCGTAGCCCATATGAACGTCCTCGAGCCAGTTGAGGTCATGCCAGCCCATTTTCTCGATGTAGCGCTTCAGAAACGGTGTCAGCCGTTCGTAGTCCGGCACCAGGTTGACGTCATACCGGTAGCCGATGTGCTGGCCGATCGTCTGCTCGCGCTCCGAATCGAGGCCGTCGCCCTTAATGAAATGATCAATGTCTTTTTCGTATGCCATGTGCTTATCCTCAGAAGCGCGTCAGGTCAGGACGGCCGACGGTGTGCTGCGAACCGGCGAGGGGCACCTGTGCCAGGGCCGAGGCCTCCATCGTCAGCGCTGCAAGATCTTCAGGCTCCAACGAATGGACATTGGTCTTGCCGCAGGCCCGGGCCAGCATCTGGCACTCGATCGCCAGGGTGTGCAAAAAGTTGTAGACCCGCTCTGCCGCAGCGTCCGGATCGAGCCTTTTACGCAACTCCGGATCCTGTGTGGCTACTCCAACAGGGCAGCGGCCCGAGTGGCAGTGATAGCAGTAGCCTGCTTCGACGCCCATTTCCTTTTCATAGTCTGCCTCGGGAATATCCTTGTTGCAGTTGAGCGCCATCATCGAGGAATGGCCAATGGCAATGGCGTCGGCGCCGAGCGCCAGCGCTTTGGCAACATCACCCCCGTTGCGGATACCGCCGGCATAGACCAGGGAAATATCCCCTGACTTGCCGACATCCTCAAGCGCCCGGCGGGCCTGGCGGATCGCAGCAATCCCGGGTACGCCGGTCTCCTCGGTGGCGAGATGGGGTCCCGCGCCGGTGCCGCCTTCCATACCATCGATATAGATCGAATCGGGGTCTGTCTTGGCCGCCATTCGCACATCGTCATACACCCGGGCAGCGCCCAGTTTCAGCTGAATCGGAATTTCCCAGTTGGTGGCCTCCCGGATCTCCTCAATCTTGAGGGCCAGATCGTCAGGGCCAAGCCAATCCGGATGCCGGGCGGGAGAGCGCTGATCGATGCCCGCGGGCAGCGACCGCATCTCGGCCACCTGGTCGGTCACTTTCTGCCCCATCAGGTGACCCCCGAGACCCACCTTGCATCCCTGTCCGATAAAAAACTCACAGCCGTCGGCCAGGCGCAGATGGTGGGGATTGAATCCGTAGCGGGACTGAATGCACTGGTAGAACCACTTCTCCGAGTAGCGCCGTTCATCGGGAATCATGCCGCCTTCACCGGAACAGGTCGCGGTACCGGCCATGGTGGCACCGCGGGCCAGGGCCGTCTTGGCCTCGTAGGAGAGCGCGCCAAAACTCATGCCCGTGATATAGATCGGGATATCCAGCTCCAGCGGCCGCTTTGCCCGGCGTCCGATGACCGTCTTGGTCAGGCATTTTTCGCGATAGCCCTCAATCACAAAACGGGTGAGTGTTCCGGGGAGAAAGGTGAGGTCATCCCAGCTTGGAATCTTCTTAAAGATGGAGAACCCGCGCATCCGGTAGCGGCCGAGTTCCGCTTTGACGTGAATATCGTCAATCACCTCTGGCGGAAACATGAAGCTGCGGCCGATAACGTCGGTATTTCTTTTCGTTGCCATAGTATTGTCTTCCTTGATCGAGCGTGGCCTAGAGCACCAGTTTCTTTTCAGTGGGCTCAAGATTGTCGTAGTTCCACAGTTGTTTCCCGGAAACAATCTTGGTCATGTTTTCGACACCGTTGGGCGTCTCGAGGCCGTATTGTGCGAGTTTGCGCGTCAGCCAATGACGATCCAGGTCGGTCAGTTCCTCTTCAACCGCATCTACACCGAGGTCCTCGATCCTGCCACCGACGTAGATCGTGCCGTCGTACATGGAGTCGCCCAGGTTCTTGCCCGCATCTCCCAGAATCACCATGCGGCCGCGCTGCATCATGAATCCCGAGAAAGCGCCGGCACGTCCGCCGACAATAACCGTCCCGCCCTTCTGGTCGATCCCGGTCCGGCTGCCGACATCGCCCTTGCACACCAGATCGCCGCCGCGGATCGCAGCACCGAAGGTGGAGCCGCCATTCTTCTCAATCACGACCGTCCCGGCCATCATGTTCTCGCCACAGGACCAGCCGACACGGCCACTCACGGTGACATTGGGCCCGTCCAGCAGGCCGCAGCCGAAATACCCGAGGCTGCCGTCAAAATGGAGATTCAACCGATTCAGGATACCCACACCCAGTGAGTGCTTCGCGCCCGGGTTGCGTACGGTAATCGTGCCAAAACCCTCGGACATCAGACGCCGGATTTCGGCGTTGACCGCTTTTTGACCCAGAGACTCCGCATCGACTTCAGCGCTCTTGTCGAAGTCCACTTCCGGCGCCCAGGGGTAGACCAGATTGTCGGATTCCTCTGCTGAAAAAAAGACCTGCTGAGTTCTGCCACTCAACTGCTCAGTATGCATGCCCAGTTCGTAGGACTCATGGGCCTGGTCTAGCTCTGCCATACCATCACCTCTCCTTCGTAAGGATCGTAAGTATCAATCTCATGCGGGAAAACGCTGCGGATCGCGACCTCTTCCGATGCCAGCGCTACAAAGTCATCGCTCTCGTAAAGCACCATGGGTTTTGCCGCCATGACATCCTTGGCCATGCCGAGTTTGTCTGAGGTGGCAACGACATAGGTGAACACGCCGTCCAGTTCACCAACCGAGCGGCGCATGGCCTCTTCGAGATCCTCACCCCGGTCCATGCGGTCGGCAAGGTATACGGCGATCAGTTCCGAATCGCAGTTGGACATAAAACGGTGGCCGCGGCGCTCCATCTCACGGCGAAAACCCCAGTAATTGGTCAACTGGCCGTTGTGCACTACGGAAATATCGTTGAACGGATAAGCCCAGTAGGGGTGGGCCGAACGGATGTCGACGTCGGATTCCGTCGCCATCCGCGTATGTCCGATGGCATGGGTGCCGTCAAACTCTGCGAGCCCGTACTGACCCGATACCCTCGTTGCATCACCCAGATCCTTGACCAGTTCCAGCGCATTGCCGATCGACAGAATCTCGGCACCTTCGACATCTTCGATGTAATCCGCCAGCTTCTTCATGTCACCGTCGAAGGAAATCCAGTAACGGAAGGCGTATTCGGTCGCCGCCTCTTCACTGATCCGACGCGCACCCAGTTCATCCAGCCGCCGATCAACCTCTGCCCGGCGCTCGATGACCTGATCATGGATCTTGAAGCCATGGCGCATATCTTCCTGTTCGGCGACCTTGAATCGCAGCACATGCTCTCCGGGTTTCGGGTTGCCATAGAGTGCAAACCCCGTCGAGTCCGGGCCTCGATGCTTAAGCGACTGCAGCATTGAAGTCAGCTCACGGCCGACATTGCTGCTTTTGCCCCGGTGAATCAAACCGGCTATCCCGCACATAGGGCCTTAACCTCCGTAAATGTAATTGTTGAGATACAAAACTCGAAACCCGACGGGCGGTGCTTTACCCACCTCCCGCGTCCGGGTACCGTCATATCAGGGCAGGCAGTCCAGATAGGTCTCCATATCCCATTCGGTGGTGGTATGCATAAAGCGCTCCCACTCATCGTTTTTGTACCAGTGGAATACCTTGTACATCTCATCCGGCATGGCGGACTTGATGACCTCGTCCTCCGCCAATCGGTCCAGCGCTTCTCCGAGAGACATCGGGAGTTTCTTGACCTGTTTTCCAGCTTCCATCGCCTGGTAGATATTGCGATTCTCCGGCTGGCCGGGGTCGATGTCGTTGTCTATGCCGTCTTCAAAGGCTTTAAGGAGCACGCTGCCCATCAGATACGGGTTGACCATCGAATCCACCGCGCGGTACTCAAACCGGCCCGGCGCCGAGACCCGAAGCCCGGTGGTGCGGTTCTGGTATCCCCAGTCCGCAAATACCGGTGCCCAGAATCCGGTATCCCAAAGACGCCGATAAGAGTTCACCGTGGAGCAGCCGATGGCAGTCAATGCACCCAGATGGTTGACGATACCGCCGACACACTGCAGGCCCACCTTACCTGGCATCTGCAGGTCATCGGTATCGGGCATGAACAGGTTCTCGCCGCCGCTCCGGTAGGTGAACACCGCATCCATCCCGGGCAGGGTGTCGTTATGCAGGCGGTTGATGTGCTCTTCACCGCCCCGCCACAACGAAACATTGGTATGGCAGCCTGACGCTGACACACCCATAAACGGCTTGGTCATGAAGCAGGCGATCAGATTGTTTTCCCTTGCCACCTGCGCGCAGATCTGCCGATACGTGGACAGGCGATCCGCGTTGCGTACGACATCGTCAAACGTCCAGTTCAGTTCCAATTGGCCGGGAGCGTCTTCATGGTCGCCCTGGATCATGTCCAGCCCCATCGCGTAGCAGTACTCGATGACCTGCATGAATACCGGACGCAGCGATTCAAACTGGTCGATGTGGTAGCAGTACGGGTTGGAGAAACCGCCGTCCGGCTTGCCGTCCGCGCCGCGTTTGAGCCACATCATCTCCGGTTCTGTACCCACCCGAAAGTCCATTCCGTACTTCTCCTGGAACTGGGCATGAAAACGCTTGAGGTTGCCACGACAATCGGCAGTGAGCGCCATGCCTGGATTGTCGCGCTCTTCGCGGTTACGGAAACACACACAGAACACCCGGGCAACCCGCTTATCCCAGGGTAACTGACAGAAAGTTTCCGGATCCGGGATACCCACGAGTTCCATCGCCTCGGGGCCGTATCCGATGTAGTCACCATGCCGGTCGACAAAGAGGTTCGCAGTGGAGCCGTACACCAACTGGAAGCCGCGCTCGGCAGTGCGTTCCCAGTGGTCTGCCGGAATCCCCTTGCCGACGATTCGTCCCGTGACTGAGATGAACTGGTAATAAATATAGCTAATGCCAAGTTCGTTGATCTTTTCACGAACCTGCTTGATCAGGTCTTCTCGTCCTGGTTGTGCGGTATAGGCTTCAAGATCGGTCATTGCTGTTCCCCTCCTTATCAGGTTTTCGATCTGGCTCTGATTTGCTCAATTTCTTGCTGCTGTTGTCTGCTGCTGTTTTTTATCGTACATCTTTTCGGTTTGCCGACTGTATACCGATAGGAAACTTCGGCTCTACCATCACGCAAAATCCGGATTCCGCTTAGCTCCACGGGAAAGGACTGTTTGATACCGGGTGCAGTCTCCCCTGCTCGTATCTTGAGAACCGGAACGGCTCGAGCAAGGCGCTCGATGAACCGGCGATCTCTTCTGCGACGAGTTTGCCCACACCGAGCATCTTGTAGCCGTGGTTCGAGTCGGCAATCACGTAGCAGTTCTCGCAGAACACGTCGAATACGGGAAAACTGTCCGGCGTGAAAGCGCCGATACCGCCGGACGGTTCGTCCTTGTATCTTGGTGTCTGCCCTTCAAAGCGCTTCTGGCAGTGCGCGAGCGCCGAGCACCACATATGGGCGAATTCCGCGCCAACAACAAAATCAGGAGAATCCGGACCGTAAGGATCGACAGCGACCTTATCGGGCTCCGTGGGCACCTTAAAGGGTGCAGCCCCTCCTTGGATACCGTCAAAATGAAAATCAGGCTTGTAGTAGATGCCCCACATCTCCTCGGTAATCACCGACCCGTCCACATCCGAGATCAGCGGCGCATCCGTGTCAACGTGAATCACAGGCGGCATCTCGCCGTCATTGGTGCGCTGCATCTTCGGATCCACGCCAAGCGTACCTTCCTGTAGCGACCAGAAAATCCACATCGGAATATCGTGATGTATCTCACCGTCCGAGCCTCTGATGCTCACGGCACGCGGCAACTCAAGCATCTCCCAAAGACTTTTCACCCAGGGTCCCGCCGCAATCACGACGTAGTCACATTCCACGGTTCCTCGGTCTGTCACCACGGCGGTGATGGCACTACTGCCGTTTCCACGTTCGAACCCCTGTACCGTGGCGCCAGTCAGGATGCGAACTCCCTCGCCTTCTGCTTTGCCTGCCAGGCCATACATTGCTCGGGTGTTGTTCGAGTAACCGCCCGGCTTCTCGTGCAGGACCGAGGTGATTCCCTGCGCCTGCCAGTCATCGAACAGACCTTTCATGTAGTCCATTGAGGCTTTCGCGCCTTCGACGAAGACCGACTCATAGCCAATGGCCTTTTGCTGCTCGGCGATCGTCGCAACGTCCCCGCGCATCACCTCGGGGCTGATCTGCATATAGCCCACCGGATGGTAGCTATATGCTTCCGGATCACTCTCCCATACCTTGACGCTGTGCGCCATAAGCTCACGCATTGCCGGCTGGTAGTAGTTGTTGCGAACAACGCCACACGCAATCCCCGAAGCACCGGCCGCAATCGATGTTTTGTCGAGGATCAGAATATCTGAACCATCGCCCTCATCTTTGCGCTTCAGTTCCAGTGCAAGGTGATAAGCAGTGCTCAGGCCATGAATGCCTGCGCCAACAATGACGTACTTCGCGTTCATGGGAAAGGCCATTTAAAGCAGTCTCCTTCTAATCCCGCACCAACTTCATGCTATCAGTGCAAAATGTCGCCCAATCCGTCCGAGCGTTTAGTTTGACGCGACACGGCCAGCCAAGAACCTCCCAATTTAAAACCTATGATCTATCCTTGGTCGGTCAGGCAACAATCAGCGGAGAACACTAAGAATGGAATCGGATTTTGAGAGGCTCGACCTTGATTATTTCAGGAACCCCTGCCATATTCTCTACCGAATATATACCTTTCACTTGTTTGGTCCAGATATGGTTTCTGATCTCGAGCACCCGCAATTTTCTTAGGGGCCAGCGAATGCGTCCGCAATCTCAGCAAGTGAGTTCTCAGGAAGACCATCTCCCGCAACTGCCAGAGGCCATTTCGGTAAGCGGTTCGGCGGGAATTGCGGCGAAACTTCGTCGCGCCATTATCGATGGTGCCTACGGACTCAACGAGCGCCTTCCCGCCGAGCGGGAACTGGCAGACCTCTTTAAAACCTCGAGGGGGACCATCCGCGAGGCGTTGCGCCGGCTTCAGGAACTCGGAATGGTCGATCGGCAGATCGGCAGCGGTACTTTCGTTACCTACCGCCAATTCTCCGAGCACACTGAGATCGCCGATGTCACCAGTCCACTGGAATTGATTGACGTCCGGCTCGGAATAGAGCCCCAGATTGTCAGGCTAGCAGTGGCCAATGCCACGGCGATGGATATCGAGCGGATGCGCAAGGCGCTGGGAAAGGTCGAAGGCGCTTCGGGCGATGCCGAGGCCTTCTCCCGTGCAGATGCCGAATTTCATCTCGCCATGGCCGAGTGTACCCGCAACCGTCTTATGGTCTGGCTGTATCAGCTGGTCAATGAAACCCGCAGCCACGACCAGTGGGCAGCGATGAAGGAATCAATTCTGGTGCCCGAGCGAATCGCTCAATACAACGCCCATCATCGGCATCTCTACAACATGATCGCCAAGCGCAATCTGGATGCCGCTCTGGACACCATCTACGACCATCTGGACAAGGCCCGAAGTGATCTCGTCGGCGCCAGCACACGCACGCGCTCAAATTAAACGCTGCTGCGAACCTCCTCGAAGGTCGCCTCGTCCCAGTCGGGTAAAAAACCCAGAATCTTGATGTCCGCCGGCATCCGGGGATTGAACAAGCGGTTATGCCAGTAGGTGGCTTCGAACGCCGCCGTATCCTCATCAAGTTCACGGACAGAACACGGCAGCCGGTAGCGCGAACCAAACTGGCTGAAGTCAAGAATACAGGACCCCCGGGCGCACAGCGCCCGGGCCAGCAGTCCCTCGGCACTGAACAAGCCTGTCATCTCGTCTGAAAACTCCTGAGGCTTCTGATAATAGGCCGCCGACAGATACTTGATGGCTGCACTGTAACGGTCCGCCGGATCGTGCGTTTTTCGCACCATATGCCGGAACTGTGAGACATCGTTTGCCGCATCCGCGCGGATGATCAGCACCGTGACCTGTCCGGAGTAATTGCCCCCATCTGCGAGCGACAGATATGGGCGCATCCCAGACGAGGGCCGGCCGTTTCCCACGCGCATTGCCCGCTGTCGAACGAGGCACTGCCACGCCAGAAACTGCGGCTTGAGATCATCGTCGGGATTACCCATCGCTGGCCATTTCATTGCGGCTACATGGAGCCTGAAATTTGATAGCGGGATGATAACGGATCAGGGTATCGCGGCGTCACACTGAACGTTAGACTATCGCGTCCCTACCCGAGTGTGCCCAGATTCTTGCAAAGGCCATCCTTTTTTATCGACATCGACGGCGTGCTCTACGGAGGCAGTGCGCCGGTAGCGCACGGGCCGGGCGTGCTCTCATACCTTCGCAGCCGGGACTTTCGCTTCCTTCTGGTCACCAATACATCGCGGATGTCCGCCAGTCAGATCGGTGACAAACTGGCCGCGCTCGGTTACGAAATTGATCCGGGTGAAATCCTGCCGGTATCAGTCGCTGCAGCGGAATATCTTAGCCAGGAATACGGCAGTGCCAGGTGCTTTCTCATCGGCGATGAAAGCCTTGAACAGCTCCTCGTTGAAAAGGGACATAGCGTATCCCGGGAAGAAGAGCCAGCAGATGCGGTTGTCATCGGCCAGTGCCTCTGGGCAGATTTTGGTGAAATCGATATTGCCCGGCGGCTGGTCGAACAGGGTGCACAGGTGGTTGCTCTGCATCGCGATGCTACCTGGCCAGATGGAGACGTTATCCGCATCGGCCTGGGGCCCGTCGTTGCAGCAATGGAGTCGGTGATCAAAGGCTCCGTAACCATCATCGGAAAACCACAACGTGCATTTTTTGATGCCGCGCTCGCGCACTCGGGTTTTGCCCGCGAACATACCGTGATGATTGGAGACAGTATTGCCTCCGACATCGTCGGCGCGATCGATGCCGGGCTTCGCAGCCTCCTGGTCAGAACGGGCAACAGTGCAACCGATCCGTTGCCCGCTGGCTGCGACGGCGAACTGCCTTCCATTGCCGATCTGCCGCAATGGTGCGATACCCGCTTTCCAGATTAAGCGGGCGATGACCGCCACACCAAGTGACGAGGTTGCCGCCCCGGTGGTTGTCCACTGCCGTGATCTTTGCAAAAAGTTCGGGAGCATGACTGCGGTTGCCGACTTGAGTTTTGATATTCAGCCGAGCACCTGTTTCGGTCTGCTCGGGCCCAATGGTGCAGGCAAAACCACGACCTTGCGCATGCTGCTCGGACAATCACCGCGTTCTGGGGGCATCCTTGAAGTCTTTGGCGAGGATATCGACCATGGCCGCCGGCAGATTCGTCAGCGCACCGGGGTTGTGCCCCAGGCGGATAACCTCGACCCTGACTTCACGGTGAAGGAAAACCTGTCGATGTACGGCAGTTACTTTCGGCTCGACCCGAAAGTGCTGAACCAGCGGATTCCAGGTCTGCTCGAGATGGTGGAACTTTTGCCACGCGCCGATGACCGAATCAGCACCCTTTCGGGCGGCATGAAACGCCGCCTCACGCTGGCACGAGCGCTGGTGAATGACCCGCAACTGCTGGTTCTTGATGAACCGACGACGGGGCTCGACCCCCAGGCCCGGCACATGATCTGGTCACTGATTCACCAGATGAAGCGCGCCGGCAAAACCGTTCTGCTGACCACGCATTACATGGAAGAAGCGGAGCGGCTCTGTGACGAACTGATCGTCATTGACGAGGGCAGCCTGCTGGCACAAGGGAGCCCCTCTGAACTGATCCGCCGCTACTGCGAGAGCGATGTTCTTGAGATCCGCGGCGCCGTCGGTGAGATCCGCATCGAGACCCTGCCGGAGCACTGGCGGACCGAAAAAGCCGGTGAAAGTCTCTATATCTATGCGGACGATGCCCAGGCACTGGTGGATTTTTCCCAGAACCTGGCCGATATGGTCTGTCTGCACCGTCGTGCAGGCCTTGAAGATGTCTTCCTGCGGCTGACCGGGCGGGCGCTGCGCGGATGAATACCGTCACCCCTCCCCGTCTGCGCCTTGAGTCCCTTGCCGTCTGGCGGCGTAATGCGCTGGTCTGGCGCAGGTTGATGACGGCCAGCCTGCTGCTGCACTTTGGCGAGCCTCTGCTCTACCTTCTGGGCATCGGCTATGGGCTGGGCAGATTCGTCGGCGAGATCGACGGCATGCCCTACTTCAACTTCCTCGCTTCCGGATTTATCGCCTGGTCGGCAATGAATGTCGCCAGCATGGAGTCAATGTGGTCGGTCTACACGCGGATGGTGCCGCAGCAGACCTATGAGGCCATCCTCGCCACACCGGCCGAAGTCGACGATATCGTGATCGGTGAACTGCTCTGGTGCGGCAGCAAGAGCCTGGTGAGCGGCAGTGCGATTCTGGCCGTTGCCGCTGTGCTGGGTGCTGTCAATGACTGGAGCGCGCTGTTGGTCATACCGGTCATCTTCCTCACCGGGGTCTGCTTTGCGGCGCCGGGCCTCATTGTGACCGCAACTGCCAGAGCCTACGAGTACTTCAACTTCTATATGACGCTCATCATGACGCCAATGTTTATCATGTGCGGCGTGTTTTACCCGGTCAGCAGCCTGCCCGGTCCGGTTCAGTCAGTGGTGCAACTGCTGCCACTGACCCACGCCGTCGACATCATACGGCCCATCGTGGTCGGTCAGCCCGTCATGGACCTGGGCTGGCATCTGGGCGTGCTGGCACTTTTTGGACTGGTCACCACCTGGATCGCAACCGTCCTGTTCCGCCGGCGGCTGGTTAAGTAGGGATCAGGTTAATCGAGATTCCGCCAGCACGCTGTCCGGAAACCTCAGCGCGGATAAATCCGGTGTGACCGGATTACAGCGGCCAGAACAAGGTCTCCTTCCCGGCCGCAATCCGCTGCAAAGGGTGCCCGAACAATCGGGTCAGGTTCGATTCCGTAGCGACAGAAGCCACATCTCCCTGGCAGGTTTCACCGTCACCAAAGAGCAGCAGCAAACGGTTGCTGAAGCGTAGCGCAAGATTGATGTCGTGCATGACCATCATCACGGCGCAACCCCTGCGCTGCCATTCCTCCAGCATGATTCTCATCAGATGCACCTGGTAATGCAGATCGAGATGATTGACGGGCTCATCAAGTAATACGACTTTGGTCTGCTGTGCCCCGAGCGCTGCGATTTCCATACGCCGGCGCTCACCCCCGGAAAGCGTAGTCACCATGCGCTGATCAAAACCCTCAAGCCCGACCCGGTCTAACTGCTCCTGGACCATCTTTTCGTCATCCCGGGAAGTGCCCCGCCAGCCGGATACCCAGGGATGGCGTCCTGTCATTACGGCATCGGCCACACGGGTGGAAAACAGTGTTTCGGAATGCTGAAACAGGATGCCCATCTTCCGGGCACGCTTTTTACGGGACAGCCTTTCCAGCGATGCACCATCCAGTTCTATCTGCCCGGCGCGCAGCGGCCGAAGACCCGCCAGCGTGAGCAACAAGGTCGTTTTGCCGACGCCGTTCTGCCCGAGCACCGACCAGACCTCACCCGGCTTCAAGGTGAGATCCAGGCCGCGGCACGCGGTAACGCTGCCAACCCCTGCTTCAATTCCAGTTGCGCTCAGCAGACTCATGGCGATCCCGCCCGATGACCCCGGCCAAGCAGATAGAGAAACAGCGGCACTCCAACAAAAGCCGTAATCACGCCGACCGGCAGCTGCTGAGGGGCGAGCACCGTACGCGCAATCATCTCAGCCAGCACCAGCAGACAACTCCCCGCCAATGCGGATGCCGGCACCAGCCGGCGATGATCGGCTCCCACCAGACGCCGCATCATGTGGGGAACAACCAGCCCCACAAATCCAATGGAGCCCGACAGCGTCACCGCTGCCGCGGTCAGAAGACTGGCGCCGAACAGGATGCCCAGACGCAGCACCCGGGTGTGGACCCCAAGAGACTGCGCCCTGAGTTCACCGCCGGCCAGCAGATTGAGATCCCGCGCGACAAAAAGACCCAGGGCCAGTGCCAGCGCCAAAAGTATCCAGCGGGTAAGCCCCGGCGAAACGGCACGAAAGTCACCCATCAGCCAGAACAGCATGCTGTGGATTTCGGCTCCCTGCGTAATCGACAGGATAAAGCTGATCAGGGCACCCCAGCCCGAGGCCAGAACGATACCGGTCAATAGTAAGCGGGCGGACGACCAGTCGCCCTCACCACGTGCCAGCAGGAACAGCAGGCCCATCGAGAGCACAGATCCGATGCCTGCGGCTAGCGGTATCCCCTGATACGGCAAACCCAGAAAAATCACCAGCAGCGCAAAGGCGGCAGCCCCCCCGGAGGTGCCCAGAACATAGGGATCCGCCAACGGATTACGCAGGAGCACCTGCATCAGAACGCCGGCCAGTGAAAGGGACGCCCCGACGACCAGTGCGCTCAAGGCCCGGGGCAGGCGCAGGTCAAATACGACAGTAGCGGATACCGATGATTCCCCGGTACGCAGCGTGACCCCGAGTTCCTGCCAGTCGATGGGCATGCTGCCGATAGACAGAGAAAGTCCCATGAGCAGAGCCAGAAGCAGCGCCAGACCCGGGATGACCCAGTCCTGCCAGACCCATGATCCTCCCATGAGGTGGCGCTCAGACGGCGTTTCTGGCCTGGTCGATTGCATTACAAAGTGCCCGCATACCGTCAAGCAGGCGCGGTCCCATTCTGCCGATATGATCCGCATTGATCACATGAATCTGGCCCAAACGCACGGCCGTCACCGAGGGCCACTCCCGCCAGCGCTTTACCCATGCCGGGAGCGCATCGGCGGATGAGCCTCCGACGATGACCTGCGGGTCCCGTGCGATAACCGCCTCAAGAGAGACCACCGGACTGAGTCCTGCGAGATCGGCGAAGATATTTGCTCCCCCGCAATCGGCGATCAGTTCACTGACGATGTGCTCACGGTTGAGCGTATAGAGCGGCTGCTCCCACACCTGGAAAAAAACCCGAAGGCGTCGACGATTTGAATAACGCACAGCAAGATCATTCACCCCTTTTTCAAAGTCTGCCGCCCGCTGCCGTGCGAAAGACGCCTCATCGATCAGGGTGCCAAGGCGGCGCATCAGGGTCCCGATATCCGCAACGGCGCGCGGTTCACTGATAAAGACCGGCAGGCCCAGTCTTTCCAGAAGCGCAATGTCCTGCGGGGGGTTACCGCTCCCCCAGCCGACAATCAGGTCGGGCTTCAAGGCGAGAATTGCCTCTATGTCGAGACGGTTGTGGGTGCCGACACGGGGCAAGCTTTGCGCAGCAGCGGGAAAATCGCTGTGATCCATTACGCCGACCAACCGGTCCCCGCCTCTGATGTGAAACAGAATCTCGGTCAGGTGGGGTGCCAGTGCCACTACGCGGCGGGCCGGAGAATCCAGCAACACGCCGACGCCCCGGTCGTCAGCGACCTCGACCGCGAACGATTTGACGCTGCCGAAAGCGAAAAGCGCAATACTGATCAGAATACGAAAACCGATGCCTGCTTTACCCATCAGGCCAGGCACGGCATCTGCCCGGGTCCTGAGATAACGCAATCGGTTCAGTGCGTTGATGACTTCTGCCAGAGCGGGTCAGATCCAGCGAGCGGTGCCGGTCATCACCCGCGCGACATTACGCATTAACGCAGGGACCGGCCATGGCAGCTCGGCGGCGCCGGCACGCTTTGCTGCCTGCGCGTGCCCGTGTTCGTCTTCTTTCATCTGCTGCACCACTGCCCGGCTGCGAAGATCACCGTTAGGCAGGCGGTCGAGGTGGCTATCGAGATGCGCCTCTACCTGCTGTTCCGTCTCTTTCAGAAAACCCAGGCTCCACTGATCACCCATCCATCCGGCCAGTGCGCCCATGCCGAAAGCGCCGACGTACCATAGCGGATTGAGAAAGCTCCTTCTCCCCCCGAGTTCTTCGAGCCGGTTTTCACACCAGACCAGATGATCCTGTTCTTCGGCTGCCGCCTGAATCATGGCATCGCGCACACGCCCATCGCGTCCGCTCAAAGCCTGTCCCTCGTACAAGGCCTGGGCACAGACTTCGCCGACGTGATTGACCCGCATCAGGCGGACTGATTCGCGCTTGTCCGAATCACTCAGCCGAGCGGCATCGAGCCCTTGCGCGGGGTCCGCACGACCCGTGCCGGCAGGTGTGCTCGCGATGGTAGTCAACGCTGCCTGGGCGGCCGAGATCAGATGGTCAAGCAGGCTCAACTCGCGCCCGCCCGCCTTGAACTCACCGACTGCCATTTTCTTCCCTCATTGTGTCTCTCTTTCCAACGGCTTTGTGCTGCCTTTCCATTACGGACATACTGTCGGCTGGGAAAAGCAGGGATATCTGATCTATTGCATCCATTTTATGCCGACAAAAAACTCCCGGCCAGGCTGGCGGTAGTAACTCGCATGTTCGTAATCTTCGTCGGTCAAGTTGCCAACCTTGCCGAGAAGACGCCAATTTGCACTCAGATGATAAGCGCCGCGAACATCGATCGTCGTATAGCTGTTGATTACCCGGGTATTGGCAAGATCATCGTAGGTACTGCCCGCGGAATACACCGAGACCCCGGCCGAGCCGCTGGCAAAAGCCCGCTCCAGCCGCAGCTCGAGAAACTCTCCGGGGCGGCGCGGCAACGCCTTGCCATCGTAGGTGCCTCCCTCCTGCTCGGCAGATAACAGCGTCAGCGCGCCACCGGCCTTCCACGCGTCCATGACGGCATCCAGCTGGAGTTCAAGACCCTGTATCGCGGCCGCATTAACGTTCCCCGGCGCACCTGTCGCAGCATCGTAAGCAATCAGATTGTCCACGTCGCTGGAGAAGACATTGGCTGCCAAGAGGCTTTTCGAATCCTGCCACCGATAACCTGCTTCCAGTGTCGCTGATTCCTCAGGATTCAGGTTCGAATTACCAAACCCGGGGTAGTAGAGTTCGTTGAAAGTCGGTGCCTTGAACGCGGTTCCATACTGCGCGGTTATACGAGCCGAGGAGCTCAAGTCATAGCCCATGCTCGCATCACCGGTCAGCGAGTCGCCGAACTGCTCATTATCGTCGTAACGAAGCGCTGCCTGAACATCAACAACGTTTACCCTGCCAATGAATTGTCCAAAGACGCCGATATTGTCCCGCGAATCCTCGGTGTACGCGGTCGTGCTGGAGATCTTGTCATTTAAGAGATCAATTCCCACCGTCACCAGATTTTGAAGCGTTACCGATACGTCATTTTGCCAACTCAGTGATGTCCTTGTGGTATCAAACCGATCACCAGGCTTGCCGTCTTTAAACATATCCTGATTGTCCCGGCTCTGGCCGACGGAAAACTTCATCGCCACATTGTCTGTGGCCGCGAAGTCGAGATTGGCTCCCACAACATCCAGAAAGAAATCCGTCTCATTGGAGTAGCTGCCATCGAATTCATTTTCACCGTCGGACGCAAGATAACTGACAGAGAGTGCCGATCGCTCGTTCAACCGGCTGGCAAGACTCGCCTGCAAAGAAAGATTCTCGTAGCCATCCCGGTCATTTTCAAAAGTAAAGCAGCCGGCAGTGCTGGACCCCTTACAGACATCGTAACCCGTGCTCTTCTCCTGGTTGACTGACACCGAAAAACTCGTGGCTTCCTGGCCTGCCGAGATCCGGGCACCGAATTTGGAGTAGTCATCGGTTCCCCCGGTAGCAAAAGCGGAGGCCCGGGGAGCCTTTGCCGGGTCCCGGGTAAAGATCTGGATCACCCCGCCAATGGCATCCGGACCGTACAGGCTCGATCGTGGGCCTCTCACCACCTCAATCCGCTCGATCTGATCGGGATCGAGGAACTGAAACGCTGTCGACCCTAAAGTCGCTGAACCTGCCTTGACGCCGTCAATCAGCACCAGAACATGATCAAACTCAGCGCCCCTCAGGAACACGGCACTGGGCTGACCCAGGCCGCCGGTGTTACTTACCGAAAGCCCGGGGACTGTGCGCAGGATGTCAGAGACAGTGACCGGCTGCAGTGCTTCAATCTCCTCACGATCAATGACGCTGACGGGCGCGAGCGCGGCATCAACCGTCTGAGCGGTTCGCGTTGCTGTCACGACTACGGGCTCTATCTGGCCGTGAGACGGGCCGGACACCATCAGGAGAAGAAAAAACGGGATAAAGCGGGCGTTTCGCGCCATTGGCGCCTCCCTCGCACCCTCCGTGCGACTGGTTGTGCGCAGGCCGAATTGGCGAAACGTCGCCAAAAATGCCGCGGGGCCCACGCGGTGGATTCAGGTGACTCCCTGGCCGGTCTCCGGACTCGTGAGTGCCCTAAGGCTTGGAGGATCTGCGCCTTCCCACGACGTTCTGTCGCAGTGGCATGAGCCGATCCAACCCACTTACCGTTGCGGGGGCAGTGCCGGGATTGCGCGAAACCAGATTCGCTGCGCACCGGCTTCCCGTTTCACCGCGGGCGAAATCGCCCGCGACACCAGAAAGTGGCCCGATTATAGAGCCTTGCCAGCAGCAGGCCTAGCGAAAACTGCGCGAGGGCGACACGCAATGCCACCCTCTGGACAGACCTCATTCTTCGGCCGGAAGGCTTGCTTGACTTTAGCGTCTGGAAGCGTGAGCATTCGCCTCGGTACCGGCCCCAAAAGGGCTAAAAAGGGAACAAGGCGCGCCACGGCGTAACCTTGGCTGTACCCGCAACTGTAGGCGGTGAGTAATGGGTCACCGAAGCCACTGGCGATAAGCCGGGAAGGCAGACCCGCTACGTGAAGCCGCAAGCCAGGAAACCTGCCGGTGCCGGCGTCGCTGGTCCAGGATCGGGAACAATCCCGGACGCGAACCACTGCGGTGGGCGGCGCACGATGTCGCTTTACCGGAGAGGTTCGCTATGAAAAGGCTAGTGCTCGCGTCGAAAGACGAAACGCCCCGGCGCATTCAACCGGGGGTCGCATTTCCAATGAAGTCACGCGCCCTTCCTCTGGCGCTGGTGATCTCAGGCGTACTCCACGCCGGCGTGATCGCGCTCTCCCACGAAGCCGTGCCCACGCTGACCTCTGATCCGACGCTGGTTTACAGCACGCAATTGGAAGCGGTCCTTGTTGATGCTGTGCAGGACAAAGGTGAGACACTTCTACCATCCGCGGCCGCGGCCGAATCGGCTGCCTCCGCTCACGAGGCGGACCAGATAGATGAACTTGAACATGAAGTGAGCCGTCTTGAGGATCTCGCAGCTTCCTGGCAATCCAAATTGGAAGAAATCGAAGCGCAGCGGAACGCTGAAAAAGCCGGTCATCACAGGGAAATGATCGCACTGCGCGAAAGCGCCCAGGTGCGCGAGAGCGATCGCCAGCGTCTTGAGGTAGCGGTGCAGACGCTCACCAGCGAGCTTGGTCACCAGCAAGACGCTAACCGACGGCTTCAGGACCAGGCTCGGGAATCTGAAACGTCCCAACTCACGCTGCAAGTGCAAAAACAAAGGGCCGATGCCGAAAATGAGCGACTGGTCGCCAGCCTGTCCGAGACAGCTCTCGCGCTTGATGCACTCGCGCAGGAAAAGACCGGCCTTGAGCGCCAGCTGCTGGACTCAAAAGCATTATCTCGTGAACTTGAAGGCCAGCTCGACGACGCCCGCGCCGCAGTGAAAGTTGATCATCAGGAGATGACCAAAGAACGTGAAACGCTCAACCTACAAATGCAGGCCGTCTCGAACGAACTCCAGAATCAGCAAGACACCAATCGGCTTTTGCGCGATGAGGCCGATCAAATTAACCAAGCACTGACCGCTCTTGCCCGCGAGAAAGATAAGACCGAGGCCGCCCATGACGATATCGCCACACGTCTTCTGGAGGCAACATCAACCCTTCGGCAAGTCAGTGCAAAAAGTGATGAACTGCAGCGGATGCTGTCGCGCTCTGAAGAAGCCGCTGCCGAACTCAGGCACCAGCTCGATGACGCGCTCGCCAATGCGCAGGCATCAACCGCGTCGCTGGAGACGGGAAATGCCCTGACAGAGCTCCGGCCAGTTCCTGCTGCCGGTAACCCCAAGCCGGTCTATCCCAGGCTGGCGATCCGCCGCGGGATCGAGGGAGAAGTCAACCTCTCGGTAAGCGTCTCATCCTCGGGCCAGGTATCAGGCGTTCGGGTCAGCAAACCCAGCGGCTTTGCGATTCTCGACCGGGCGGCAGTGGTCTCCGTCAGGCAATGGCAGTTCATCCCGGCAACCCGGGACGGCATGCCGACAGCCATGGTTATCGATATTCCCGTGCAGTTTCGCCTGATCGATACCCGCAGCTGACGCTGCCAGCGGCATCAGACAACACCCTCAGCGTACAAAGCGCTGATTTGTTCTTCCGGATATCCCAACACCTCACGGAGCACCGCATTCGTATGCTCGCCGAGGACCGGTGGCGCCCACCGGACTTCGGCGGGGGTCGCCGAGAGTTTCAGCGGACTGCCCAGCAAACCCATCTCTCCCAGGGTGCTGTGGGGTGCATTGACCCGCATCTGCCGGTGCAGCACCTGCGGATCATTCAGGGTTTCATCGATCCGGTTGATTCGGCCACAGGGGATGCCCTCGGGCTCCAGCAGCGCGAGCCACTCGCCGGTACCTTTGGCTTTCATTATTAATGAAAGCGCACGGACGAGTTCACGCCGGTTCTGGACCCGGTCGCGGTTTGCAGCAAAACGCGGGTCCTCGGCCCACTCGGGCCGCCCGGCGAGTTCACAGAAGCGGCGGAACTGGCCGTCGTTACCCACTGCCAGGATGATGTGACCATCTTCGGTTTCAAATACCTGATAGGGCACAATGTTGGGATGCGCGTTACCCATCCGGATCGGGGTCTCACCGGCCGCAAGATAGGTCATGGCCTGGTTCGCGAGAATGGCCACCTGGCAATCCAGAAGCGCCATATCGATGTACTGGCCCTGCCCGGTTCGCTCGCGATGAATCAATGCGGTCTGGATTGCGCTCGTGCTGTAAAGGCCGGTCACAATATCGGCAATGGCGACACCGACTTTCTGGGGGTCTGAGCCGGCAACCTCCTCAGCCTCTCCGGTAACGCTCATCAGGCCGCCCATTCCCTGAATCATGAAGTCATAGCCGGCTCTGTCGGCGTAGGGGCCGTCCTGACCGAAGCCCGTAATGGAGCAGTACACCAGTCTGGGATTCAACGCTTTCAGCGTTTCATAGTCGAGCCTGTAACGCGCCAAAGCGCCGACCTTGAAATTTTCAACCAGTACATCGCAGTGTGGCACCAGTTCATGAACGATCCTCTGGCCGCGAGGATTAGAGAGATTCAGCGTAATCGAGCGCTTACCGCGGTTGGCGCCGAGAAAATAGGAAGACTCACTGTTCCCGCCTCCATCCGGGGTGATGAATGGAGGACCCCACTGACGGGTATCATCGCCACTGCCGGGCCGCTCGATCTTGATGACGTCGGCACCGAGATCGGCCAGCATCTGCGTACACCAGGGGCCAGCCAGTACCCGGCTGAGATCAAGAACCCGGATATGCGACAGCGCCCCCATTGATCAGCCGGTAAATGCCTGCAGACCGGTCTGGGCGCGCCCGAGAATCAGCGCGTGGACATCGTGGGTACCCTCATAGGTGTTCACGGCTTCAAGATTCATCATGTGGCGAATCACATGATACTCATCCGAGACTCCGTTACCGCCGTGCATGTCTCTTGCGGTTCTTGCGATGTCCAGCGCTTTGCCGCAGTTATTGCGCTTGAGCAAAGAGATCGCTTCCGGCGCCGCGCGGCCTTCATCGAAAAGGCGCCCGAGCCTGAGGCAGGCATGCGTACCCAGTGTGATCTCGGTCTGCATGTCCGCAAGCTTTTTCTGAATCAACTGGTTTGCAGCTAACGGTCTGCCGAACTGTTCACGCTCCAGGGTGTAGGAGCGGGCCGCATGCCAGCAGAATTCGGCGGCGCCCATCGCTCCCCAGGCGATCCCGTAACGTGCCCGGTTGAGACACCCGAAGGGGCCTTTGAGGCCGCTGACCCCGGGCAAGAGATTCTCAGACGGTACAAAAACATCCTCCATAACAATCTCGCCGGTCACGGATGCCCGCAGCGAAAATTTGCCCTCAATGGCGGGCGTGCTGAGACCGGGCATTTCCCGCTCCAGGATAAATCCCCGGATCACGCCTTCGTCATCTTTGGCCCAGACGACGAATACGTCCGCAATGGGTGAATTGGTGATCCACATTTTGGCCCCGCTGAGGCGGTAGCCGCCGTCGACTGCCCGGGCCCGGGTCTTCATACCGCCTGGATCTGATCCAAAATCAGGCTCAGTGAGGCCGAAGCACCCCACCCACTCACCCGTCGCAAGCCGGGGCAGGTACTTCCCGCGCTGCTCCTCGGAGCCGTAGGCAAAAATGGGGTACATGACAAGGCTCGACTGCACGCTCATCATCGACCGATAGCCTGAATCAACCCGCTCAACCTCCCGGGCCGCCAGGCCATAACAGACGTAACTCAGTCCTGCGCAGCCATAGCCGTCGATGGTCGACCCCAGCAGCCCGAGTTCGCCCATCTTGGGGAAAACAGAGCGGTCGACTTTTTCCTCACGAAAGGCTGTCAGTATCCTGGGCTGCAGTTCATCCTGACAGAACCGGCTGATCGAATCCCTCACCAGTTTCTCTTCATCAGTGAGGGTGTCATCCAGTACCAGCGGGTCCGCCCAATCAAAGGCAGCGATAGTTGTCTGGGCTTTGGTCATTGTCTTGGCACTCCAGTCTCAATTCGATCCAATGTCTTTACGCCATTCCCGCCATGGCACTCATGAGAATCACCACACGGCCGGCGCCTATTCGGAACCGGGCAACAGCGCTCTTATAATAGCGCGTTCGAACTTTCTTCAGATCACAACTTCCACGCACGCTGATCCTTCGGGAAACCCTTTATGAACCCCGACCAACTCTGGCCGCTGATTCAGGTCGCCATGGTAGACCTGATGCTGGCTGCCGACAATGCCATCGTGATCGGTCTCGCAGCGGCGAGCGTCCCTGCCGCTTTGCGCCCACGTGTCATCATGCTGGGCATCGCTGCCGCGGCAGTCCTGCGGATTCTCTTTGCGCTGGTCACGGTGCAGCTGCTGCAGATTGTGGGCCTGGTACTGGCCGGCGGTCTGCTGCTCCTGTGGGTCTGCTGGAAGCTCTGGCGGGAACTGCGAAGCAGTAGTAACAGTAAGGAAGCTGCCGACGGCGGGCCATCGTCGCCGGCCAAGTCGCTCCGGCAAGCCATCTTTCAGATTATTGTGGCTGATGTATCGATGTCACTGGATAATGTCCTTGCAGTTGCGGGAATTGCGCGCCATGAGCCGGTTATTCTGGTTTTTGGTCTGGCGCTGTCGGTTGCCCTGATGGCCTTTGCCGCGACATTGATCGCGCGTCTACTTGAGCGATACGCCTGGATTGCGTACATTGGGCTTGCGGTCATTCTTCAGGTCGCACTGGTTATGATCTGGGAGGGCTCGCAGGAAATTATCATGCTCGCCCAGGTTTAACTTTCACTGTGCAATGAAAGACACTATCGCCATGACGATCTCAAGCCATATCAGGAGCGGACTCTGTCTTGTCCTGCTTCTGCTCGCGAGCAGCACAGTCACAGCCCAGAGTACCGATATCCAACGGGCAGCCGATGCCTACAATGCCGGAGACTATGCGACGGCCATTGCCATCTGGGAGCCGTACGCTCATCAGGGAAACCGCGAGGCCCAGTATGCAATGGGGGTTGTATATTTTGAAGGTAACGGGGTCAGTAAAAACCTTGACGAAGCATTGGCGTGGTTTCGAAAGGCCGCAAATTCCGGACACCCGACGGCGATGTTCAATCTTGGGGTGGCCTACTGGCAAGGCCGGGGACTGACCAAGAATTTCTCGCAGGCCGTAGACTGGTGGGAGCGCGCCGCGGAATCGGGCGATGTTGCCTCGCAATACAATCTCGGCCTTGCCTATTATCTCGGCAAAGGGGCCGAGAAGGATATCGATAAGGCGAGAAACTGGCTGGCCCGGGCTTCCGAGCAGGGGCATGCCGACGCCAATCGTGTGCTCGGGATCATCGGCGAAAAAGATATCGCAACCCAGAGCGCTCCCACGACGCCAGCCACCACTGCTTCCAGCACCACCCCCGCACCTTCTGCCGCACGACCCGAAGTAACCCAGGCTGAGCCAACAGAGCAAAAAACCAAGACCCCGGTCATTATCACGACCCGTTTCCGGGCGGCCGAGGTCGCCCTGGATAAACTGGCGCTGCGTTCTGCTCCCAGCAGCCAGTCTCCGGTAATCCATACGCTGCGGCAGGGAACACCTGTCAAGATCGTCCAGGCCGAAGGTCCCTGGGGCAGAGTCGAGATACCCGGTCCGGTGCGGTTGTGGGTATTTGGGGATTATGTGCAGGGTGCGCCGGACGGTCGTGTTTCGGCCGATCAGGTCCGTTTGAGAACCCGGCCCACCACTGGCGAAAACTCCAGAGTCGCCGCACACCTTAACAAAGGTGACGCCGTTACGGTTCATTCGAGCACCGGAGACTGGAAGCACGTCAGCAGCCGGACGCTGCTGCCGCTTTGGGTGCAACTCTCGGGGCTCTCCGAGCAGAACCCTGTCACACAAGGCTGGCTGGACAACTTCAATGCACTCTCCAGAACCGGTCAGGATAAGCCGAAGGTCACGGTACCGGACGCCGATCCACCCGCTCCTGCACCCTTCAGGGCAGCCTGGATCAAGACGGATGAAACGGCTGTCGTCGGCAGGCCCGCAGCCGATGCACCGGTCCTGAACCTTCTTGCCAAAGATACCCCGATTAAAGTGATTGGCAGCAAAGACGACTGGCTGATGATCCAAAGTCCCATGGGGCTGGACGTGTGGGTCTTCGGTAAGTTCATCAGCGAAACCGGGGCGCGGGCACAAATCAATGATGACCGCGTGAGAATACGCTCACTGCCCTCGACCGGCGCCGACTCCGACGTTCTGGGGCTGCTGGACAAGGGAACGGCTGTTGATGTTAAGAGCCGGAAAGGAGACTGGATCCGTCTTCGGGTGACAAGCGCTGTCGCGGGGTGGGTGGACGGCACCCGGCTGACGACGCCGGGCGCGGTGTCAGCCGACTGGCAGGAGCGGTGGGATGCCATTCGATCTGAAGTTGCGCGCTGACCGGCGCACCGCTTTTTTCACGACCCGGCTCCGGCAGATCTTTCCTCGGAACATACCCACTGCCTTAGCCGTAGCGCTCGGCCTGAGCCTGACGGTCTCTGCCTATGGCATTGACCCGCAGACACTCGAAGCCATGATCAGCGACCGCGATTATGAAGCAGCACTCGAACTCATCGATGCCGAGATCGCGGCCTCCACATCAGATCCGGTTGAACTGCTGTTCGTCCGTGCCCGGGTGGTTGACGCCGCCGGGAATGTCGCGCAAGCCGAACATGCCTACCGTGAACTGATCACGCGCTACCCCGCAAGACCCGAGTCCTATAACAACCTGGCGCGGATATACGCCAATCAGGGCAAACTTGACCAGGCATCATCCCTGTTGCGAGCGGGGCTTTACACCCATCCTTCCTACCGTGTGCTCTTTGATAACCTTACCCAGATCTATACCGAACAGGCTGCCCGCTCCCTGCGTGCGGCACTGGATCCCAAAGATCCCAAAGCAGATCCACAGCAGCCACTGGAGACGCTGATGGAGATTCCGGCCCTCTCACGCAGACATTGAGGCCAAAAACCGGCCGCGGGAGTGCAAATTTGGAGTACCCGTATGCTCGACTGTAAAATCGCGTCTTTACCGCATCAGCCGGGGTCAGGTGATCCACTCCGATGAAAGCCTTCACCTTTACCAGTCGCCTCATGGCGACATTGCTGCTTGCCACAGCACTGCCATCGGCGGCGATGGCGGGCAGCGACTATGAAACCCGTCTGGTGGCCGCTACCGACGCCGTCATCGACAGCAACTGGACCAATGCCCTAGGCACTATTGATGAACTGAAGGCAGACTTTCCCTTAAGTCGTATTGCGCACCTGCTGCATGCTGATCTTCTGTCAGCGCTCGCCGGCGCATCAGACTTCGGCCGAGCCGACCCGGCGATTGCGGATCTTCGGCAACAACTTCAGTTGCGCTGGCGTCATACGAAAACTGCCGCCAGAACAAAAAACAGTCCTGTCCCGGCGAAACTGCTGCAGGTTTCAGCAGCGGTTCCTTTCGTTCTGTATGTCGATCTGCCGTCGTCGAGGCTTCATGTGTTTGCCCAGCAGAATGGTCACCTGGTGCCACTCTCTGATTACTACATCACCATCGGCAGGGCCGGTTTCGGCAAGGAGCGCGAGGGTGACCTGAAAACCCCTGTCGGGGTTTACCAGGTTGATGGTTATATTCCCGGCGGAGAACTTCATGCCCGCTACGGGGCAGGCGCCCTGACAACCGATTACCCCAATACGCTCGATCGGTTTTTAAACCGAACCGGGTTCGGCATCTGGCTGCACGGAACCGAACCCGGCTGGATCAATCGCGGACCGCGCGCGAGTGAAGGGTGTATCACACTGAGTAACGCCGATTTTGAGGAACTTGTAAATCAGTTCGGGTCACACCGTGATGTCCCGATCGTTATTGATGATGTCCCAAAGTGGATCCCGGTACAGAAACTCCAGCAAAACCGGAATGCCGTCATCACCTCGATCACGGCCTCCGCCGATCGCCCGATAGAAACCTCATCGGGCGATCATCACGAAACGCCAGCCATGAGTCACGGACTCGACAAGAGCGCTCTCTTTACCGATCTTGTACTTTATCCTGGCAAGGAAGAGCGACTGCTGACCCGGTGGATGGCGTCAGATCAGACCGATTCCATGGCGATTGAGCAATACTGGCACCGGACCAACGATGGCAGATGGCAGGTGACATTGCAGACATCGGTGCCTTTGCGTGCCCCGCAAAGACTCACGGCAGATACCCTCACACCATCCGACTCAAAACTGAACAGCCTCGGCAATTAGCCCACGCTGTCAGTAGCCTCTGTCAATCTCAACCAGATGCGGCCAGGGCTCGCCCTGCCGGTAATATCTGATTGTGTCCACAATGTAGCGGCATGCCGTCGGCGGATGCGTGATGCTTGCAATATGAGGTGTCACGTAGACGCCCGGATGGGACCACAGGGCGCTCGCCTGCGGCAAAGGTTCTGTCTCAAACACATCCAGTGCCGCACCCGCGAGCGGTCCCGCATCCAAAGCCTCAATCAGCTCCTGCTCATTGACGAGATCACCACGGCCTGCATTAATGAGATAAGCATCCACAGGCAGCCAGCGGAGAGTTTCCCTGTTGATGATCCTGTTCGTCTCAGGCGTCGAGGGCATCAGCAGAGCCAGAATCATGCTCCGACGCATAAACGCCTCCAGCTCATCCTCGCCATGAAATACTTCGACGCCGTCAACGGCGCCCGGTCCGCGCCGGTAGCCGATCACCCGATACCGCAGTGCCGATAACTGACGCGCAAGCGCCTGCCCGAGCACCCCAAGCCCCATGACCCCCACGGTTACTCCTGTCGCGGGAACCTGGGGCAACTCCTCCCAGTGCCGCTCAGCCTGCTGAGTTTCAAAGCGGTGCATCAACCGGTGAAAGCGCAAGACATGAAAGAGGCAGAACTCAACCATCCCGGCAGTGAGCTCGGGTTCAACCATGCGCACGATGGGCAGGTGCGCCGGCAGTGTCGGGCAGGTCAATAATGAATCAACCCCGGCGCCGATTGAGAAGATAACCTCCAGGTTATCCAGCCCGTCGAATAATTCCGGCGGAGGGCACCACAACAGCGCGCAGTTGATTTCGCTCGTGTCTCCCGTTTCCGGCCACAGACGGACCTCAAGCTCCGGCATGGCATCTGAAAAAGCATCAATCCACGCCTGATCCCGGGCATCGGTCTTCAGAAGCATCACGGCGTGGTTCGCTTTCAGCATCGGCTGCTTCTCCCTGCCTTGGGCCTTCGGCCACTCATGCACCGGCGATCACCTCCTCCTTTCCTGCAGGGTGATTTTCATCAACTGCTGCTTGAAAACAACCCCATATCATGCAAAAAGCGCAGGCAGTCAGCCCGGGTGCGTCCGCAAAATACCAAGTCTGCACCAAAACCGGTCAATGTTGAGAATCCCTTCCCAAAACACTAGACTCAAAGCCATTCAGGAGTTCGGCTGTGATTTTCAAAGCCAGTACTAATATACAACGCCGATCGGAGGAATCAGTCTCGAGATGAGTACGGGGGATATCTTTGTCCGCTTTAAAGAGGTCCAGAAGAGTTACGACGGCGAAATCTTAGTCGTCAAGAACCTGAACCTCGACATCGAACGCGGCGAGTTTGTCACCATGCTCGGACCGTCCGGCTCAGGTAAGACCACCTGCCTGATGATGCTGGCCGGCTTTGAACCCGCTACCCATGGTGAGATCTATCTTGGCGACCGGCCGATCAACGCCGTGCCGCCCCACAAACGCGGCATCGGCATGGTGTTTCAGAACTACGCGCTCTTCCCGCATATGACGGTGAACGAGAATCTCGCTTTTCCTTTAGAGGTTCGCAGGCTCAGCAAGTCCGAAATCGCAACGCGTACCAAACGCGCCCTCGACATGGTCCAACTGGGCGCCTTTGGAGCTCGGCGCCCTGCACAGCTCTCGGGCGGACAGCAGCAGCGGGTGGCGGTTGCGAGGGCGCTGGTTTTTGATCCGGATCTTGTACTGATGGATGAACCCCTCGGGGCGCTCGACAAGCAGTTGCGCGAACAGATGCAGTACGAAATCAAGCATATCCACGAAAGCCTTGGCGTAACCGTAGTGTATGTCACGCACGATCAGTCGGAAGCGCTGACCATGTCGAACCGTATCGCCGTTTTTGACGACGGCGTGATTCAACAGCTCGCCTCCCCGAGCGATCTCTATGAGCGGCCCGAGAACGCCTTTGTTGCCCAGTTCATCGGCGAGAACAACCGGCTGATGGGTTCAGTCGAGGCTATTGAGGGCAGCCAGTGTCAGGTCAAGATAGACAACGGCGAGGTGATCAAGGCGCTCAAGGTCAACGTTGGTGCGGTCGGAGAGCGGGCCACACTGTCTTTACGGCCGGAACGGGTTGAGGTAAATCCCGAGCCTGGCAAGTTCCCCAATGTTTTTGACGCCAAGGTCGAGGAACTCATTTATCTTGGCGATCATATCCGCACCCGGGCGACCGTGTGCGGGCACGATGATTTTATTGTTAAGATTCCCAACGCGTCGCATCACGCGTCGCTGAACGAGGGAGATACAGTCAAGTTCGGCTGGTCCATGGAGGACTGCCGGGCACTTGATGTCTCGGGTGTGCACTAGGAGCGCATCCGGGATATTTCCTAGCGTCTATATAAAGACGATAAACCAACCTTAGAAGGAGGAAATTCATGAGAAAACATCTCATAACAACCACCCTGGCCTCGGCTTTCATCAGCGTGGCTTTGGTAGTACCTGCTCAGGCCGATGTCACCATTGCGTCCTGGGGTGGTGCATACACCATGAGCCAGCAAAAGGCTTATGCGGATACCTGGACCGAAGGCAAAGCGAACTTTGTCAACTACAACGGCGGTCTCGGTGAGGTCCGTACTCAGGTGGAATCCGGCAACGTGACCTGGGACATCATCGATGTCCTTCCGCACGAAGCCCGTGTCGGCTGTGACGAAGGCCTTTTTGAAGAACTGCCGCGTGATGTCTTTACACCGGC
>CEQE01053047.1_pt1 | contig 38757 bp, 36 predicted proteins | sample 356201 | NCBI WGS metagenome assembly CEQE01 (sample SAMEA2619970, study PRJEB7988) | marine metagenome | biome: marine biome (ENVO:00000447); feature: mesopelagic zone (ENVO:00000213) & marine oxygen minimum zone (ENVO:01000065); material: "saline water (ENVO:00002010), including plankton...
GCTGCGGGGCCGCATCACCCCGGCCAAGGTCTCAACCGAGCCACCGGCTGCGTCGATCAGAGTCCGGAGTCCGGTCTCGTATCCCTTGATCGGCTCCAGCGTCGCGCACTCCAAACGAATCAAGCCATCGGACTCGGACACCGCCGGATGGACGATCTGCTGTTGGGTGGTGAACCCATACTCCGCCCGCAACAACTGGAACCGCCCTTTTGCGAACGCCTCTTCCGAGGGCCCGCCATCAACACCATCCACGTTCTCCATCCCCTCCCCCAACACGTCGATGGCCCCGGCAAGTTCCTCGTCGCCACCATCATCCAAAGTGACAAACAAAAATAGCTGGTGGCCGGTGACGGTGGTTGTCATGTTTAGGTCGGCTGGTTGCATGGCTTGTCCTTGTTGAAAGACTAAAATGGCTTGGTTGGGTAAGGTACTGGATATTATATCCGGTACAAACGAAAATCAATCGAATCGGCATCCAACCCCCAACCAACCTTGAGAGACCCCATGTATATAGGTACAATTGGTGGGCTTGGCTGGCCTGGGGACTGGGTTTTGACGCGAGACCCATTTAATCGGCGGCTCAGCGATTTTTGGAGTTTGGCATGCCTAGCAGCGATAAAAATCAGTGGAAACGGGAAACTTTGGCCCCCGCTGTCAAAAGATTTCCCGAACGGCGCGAAAATTTTCAGACTGACAGCGGTCTGAAAATTGACCCGCTCTATAGCCCCGAGGACTTGAAGGACCAGGGTCTGGACTACGACGCCGACCTTGGCTATCCGGGGGAGTACCCCTACACCCGCGGCGTCCAACCCAACACCTACCGGGGCCGGGTCTGGACTATGCGTCAGTATTCGGGCTACGGTAGTGCCGCCGACACCAACGAACGGTTTCGCTATCTCTTGGACCAAGGCCAGACCGGCTTGTCCATCGCCTTCGACCTGCCAACCCAGATCGGATACGACTCGGATCACCTGTTGGCCAGGGGCGAGGTTGGAAAAGTCGGAGTGCCCATCTGCAGCCTTGAAGACATGGAGACCTTATTCAAAGGGATCCCCATGGACAAGGTCAGCACATCCATGACCATCAACGCCACCGCTTCGCTGCTGCTGTGTTTCTACATAGTGGCGGCCCGGAATCAGGGCGTGTCCCAAGAGCAGATCAGCGGCACCATCCAGAACGACATTCTCAAGGAATACATTGCCCGGGGCACCTACATCTACCCGCCCCGGCCGTCCATGCGCCTGATGGTGGACGTTTTCAAGTACTGCTCTGACAGCGTGCCCAATTGGAACACCATCAGCATCTCTGGTTACCACATGCGTGAGGCCGGCGCCACGGCAGTGCAAGAACTTTCATTTACCTTCGCCAACGCCATCGCCTACGTTCAAGCGGCCCTGGACGCCGGTCTGAAGATCGACGATTTCGGCCCTCGGCTGTCGTTCTTCTTCGTGGCCCAAAACAACCTGTTCGAAGAAGTGGCCAAGTTCCGGGCGGCCCGCCGGATGTGGGCCCGGATCATGAAAGACCGCTTCGGTGCCAAGGACCCGCGCTCCATGATGCTGCGTTTTCACACCCAGACCGCCGGCGTGAGTCTCACCGCCCAACAGCCCGACAACAACCTGATCCGCTGCACCATCCAGGCGCTAGCGGCCATCCTGGGCGGGTCTCAGTCGCTGCACGTTAACTCCAGGGACGAGGCTCTGGCCCTGCCTTCCGAGGACTCGGTCCAGCTATCTCTCCGGACTCAGCAGATACTGGCCTTCGAGAGTGGAGTCTCCGATGTTGTCGACCCCCTTGGCGGCTCGTATTACATCGAGAGTCTAACCAACGAGCTGGAGGCCCAGGCCCTGGAATACATCAAGCGCATCGACGAACTGGGCGGCTCGGTGGAGGCTATCGAGCAGGGGTTCCAGGTGCGGGAGATCGGGGACGCCGCCTACAAGCACGGTCAAGAAGTGGAGTCGGGAGACCGGACCATCGTGGGCGTGAACCGGTTCACCACCGATGAGCCTCCAATAGAGGGGTTGATGCGGGTGAATGAAGAGGCCGCCAAGGTGCAAATCGAGCGGCTAGAAAAGCTCCGGAAGGACCGTGATGACGGCAAGGTGAAGGCGGCATTGGAACGCCTGGAACAGGTGGCCCAGAGCGAGGAGAACACGGTTCCAGCGATTCTGGAGTGCGTTGAGAATTACTGTACTCTTGGGGAGATCAGCCAGGTCTTCCGAAGGATATTCGGCGAACAAGACGGTACCCTATCTTTCTAACCGTTGTAACCGGGGTTATTACCTGCCGGGGGAACCAAAAAACTATGATGCTGAGATGGGGTAACCTCCACAACTGGATGTAATTTAGTAAAAATGGAGAAATGCCATGCCTGATTTGATACTGACCGAAGAGGAGCAGATGCTCCAGACCACGGTCAGGGACTTTGTCGACCGGGAGATTGCGCCCAAGGCCAAGGAGGCTGACGAAAAGGCCGAGTTCCAATGGGAGAATTGGCGCGGCCTTGCCGACCTGGGTCTCACCGGCCTGGGCATCGACACCAAATACGGGGGCAGCGGCCCGGCCGGCTACCGGCAAGTGGCCATCGCCGCCGAGGAAGTGGCCCGGGGTGACGCCTCGACCAGCGTTAGTTGGCTGGCCCACCTGGCATTGGGCACCGCCTGCGTCAACAGGTTCGGCAATGACGAACAGAAAGAACGCCTGCTTACTCCCCTCGCATCAGGGGAAGCTGTGGCCGCCTTTGCGCTAACCGAACCCAGCGGCGGTTCCGATGCGGCGGCGCTCCAGACCACGGCCGCCGAGAAGGACGGCACCTACTTCCTGAATGGAAGCAAGATGTTCATCACCAACGCTTCAGTTGCGTCGACCCTTGTGGTGTTCGCGACTGAGGACCGTTCCAAAGGATACAAGGGCATCAGCGCCTTCCTGGTGCAGAAGGACTCGCCAGGCCTGACCATCAACCCCATGCACGGCAAGTTGGGAATGCGCAGTTCCACCACCGATGAGGTGGTTTTCCAGGACACGCCCGTCAGCTCTAATAACCTGTTGGGCGAGCGGGGGCGAGGGTTCAATCACGCCATGGAGATACTGACCCAGAGCCGCATCATCATCGCCGCTCAGAGTGTGGGAATCGGCCAAGCGGCCCTAGAAGCAGCGGTGCGGTTCGCCCAGATACGGGAGACTTTTGGCAACCCTATCGCCCAACACCAGGCCATCCAATTCATGTTGGCCGACATGGCAGTTGGGGTGCATTCATCCCGGGTGGCGACCATGAATTCTGCCAGCCTGATGGACGCGGGACAGCCCTTCTTGCAAGAAGCGTCAATCGCCAAGTTGATGGCGTCGGAGATGTGCATCGATGTCGCCAACAAGGCCATCCAGATACACGGCGGGGCCGGCTACTTCCAGGAGGCCGGGGTGGAGCGGATTTTCCGTGACGCCCGGGTTACCACCATCTACGAAGGGACCTCTGAGGTGCAGCGGTTGCTGATCGCCAGAAAATTAATGGAGCAGTACCCGGTTTAGGTGGTTGGCTACTCCAGCCGGGTGGCGCCCTGACAAAAGACGCCCTCACCCTAGCCCTTTCCCGTGCGCGGAAGAGAGGATTATGAACATAGGAGACAATCGACAGTGACCGAGGTCTGCACGGTTAATTACATCGACCACGTTGGCGTGGCCGTGAATGATATTGAAGCGGCTCTGGCGTTCTTCAAGAAGGTCTTCGACGTTCCCGACGCCAAGATCGAACTGATGGAAGACCAGGGCGTCCGCGCCACCCTGATAGAGGTTGGTCAGACCAGACTGGAGCTTTTGGAACCCACCGGTCCCGAATCGGGAGTCGGCCGGTTCATAGAGCGCCGGGGCGAGGGCTTGCATCATATGGCCTTCAACGTCACCGACATATCCGGGAAGCTGAAAACGCTACAAGCCCTTGGCGTCGACCTGATCGACCAGACGCCCAGAGAGGGATTGTCGGGCACCATCGCTTTCGTCCATCCCAGGTCGATTTTCGGAATTTTGACCGAGCTGGTGGAGAGCGTCCCCGATAATGCCTAAAATTTTGATATTAAGAAACGCTCCGAGAATAATGAATAACAATGCAAGACAATAACCGCCCCATAAGGGTGCTGGTGGCGAAACCGGGGCTGGACGGACATGACCGTGGCGCCAAGGTGATTGCCCGGGCCCTACGGGACTCAGGTATGGAAGTGATCTACACCGGTATCAGGCAGAGCCCCCAGATGATCGCCCAGGCCGCGGTTCAAGAGGATGTGGACGTAATCGGCATGAGCATCCTGTCTGGCGCCCATCTGGAGATATTGCCGGAGATCATGGGCCTGCTGCGTGACCAGGGTATGGATGATATGATCGTGGTGGTGGGCGGAATCATCCCCGAGGTTGACCGCCAGCCGTTGAAGGACCTGGGCATTTCCGAGGTATTCGGCCCCGGCACGACCACCGGCTCCATCGTCGAGTTTATCCAAGAGCAGGTCGAAGAACGGGCAGGAGCCTAGCAATGGTGTGGACCGTCGCGCATCAGGGATTTATTGGTCTTTCCAGGTGCTGTTGGGTGATTGACACAACGGGTTTGCCACGCCGGGGAAGTCGTTTCCACTTGACATCCAAGCATGGATACAAACTATAATTACCGCCAGCTAATAGCAGGGTTTGAATAGCCTCGATGTATTACAACTTGGCTCAGTTGCTGAGAGAGCCCACCGGATCGACGAGAGACTACGAAGTAGACGACTTGTTTGTCGGCCCTGAAGGGGGCATGGACCGTGCCCAAGGATGGGTTCGGGTGATTCGGACGCATGAAGGTTTCATAGTCCGGGCCGAGCTGGAGACCCAGGTCAACCTGACCTGCAGCAGGTGTCTCGACGGTTTCGAATCACAGTCCGACTTAATAATGGAAGAAGAGTCCTTCCCGATTAATGATCCGAAAACGGATCAAACGACAGAATCCACGGAAGAGACGCTAGGTGAGATTCATCTCGATGACCAGCATATTCTGGACATGGCAGAGGTGGTTCGCCAATACGTGATCACGGCGGTACCGATAAAACCTTTGTGCTGTGAGGAGTGTTCGGGCTTATGCCCGGAGTGTGGGGCTAATCTAAACAGGGAAAAATGTAAATGCGATACAGCTTCAGTCGATCCCCGATGGGGGCCATTGGCGGCGCTGTTAACTGAGAGGCGGGAATAATTGGCCGTCTCGATTTTAATATATACCTAGAAACCCCGGCAGATGCAAACTTCAGGCCATTACTAAGGCCGTAGGTATTCTCTCTTCGTAGCCTCCCACAGTAGGAAAAGTGCATACTTTGGCATTCGCCTGTTAGAATAATTGGCGAATGCCAAAGTACGGCGTGCTGACCAAGGAAAAAGGACGTGATCGAACATGGGTGCAGTACCCAGGAAGAAATTGACGAGGGCGAGGAAGGGGCGACGACTAGCCTCATACAGGCTTAATCCGTTGCATCCAGCTTTGTGCCCCCGCTGCCGTACCGCCAAAAGGCCCCACGTGGTATGTCCTCAATGCGGGTTTTACCGCGGGCGTCAGGTCATAGAGGAGACGGTCTAGCTAGTCCTGAAGGCAAAGGCCTTTGCGACTAGCTAGACCGTCTCCCAAGGCACAGACCATCTAGTTATGTAAGCTAAGCACAAAAAAGGGTAATAGAGGAGATGTTTCCGGGTTGTACTTTTTTATCTTACTGCCCTAAAATCCGTAGGGTGTTGAAAATCGGCAGGGGCCGGTGGAGGTAGCAACGAGTACTGAAGAAGCGCATAACCAAACAAATAATCGGGCGTATGTGTTCCCTGGACAAGGGTCACAAAGCGTAGGAATGGGGGCCGAATTATTCGAGTCGTCCCAGGCCGCGCGAGAAACCTTTGAAGAAGCCGACGACAGCCTAGGGTTTCCACTGTCCCGTTTGATATTTGAAGGTCCGGCTACGGACCTTCAGAACACGGCAAACTCCCAGCCGGCAATCATGACCATGAGCATCGCCGCTTGGCGGACTTGGCAAGAAATGCAAGGTTCCCAGGCAGTTAGCGCCAAGGCCGTTGCCGGACATAGCTTGGGCGAGTACACCGCTCTTGTGGCCGCTGATGTAATCGATTTTTCCGATGCCGTGCGGTTGGTCCGTAAACGTGGTGAACTCATGAACCAAGCAGCGGTCAACCGCCCCGGCGCCATGGCCGCCATACTGGGGCTGAACGAACTGGCATTCGTCCAGATATGTGACGAGACCGGTGTTGAATTGGCAAACATCAACACCGACGACCAGATAGTGATCAGCGGCGATAAGATCGGCGTGGCCCGGGCCATGGATCTTGCGTCGGCCCGCGGCGCAAAGAAGACCATACCTTTGCCCGTCAGCGGGGCGTTCCACTCCTCGTTGATGTTCGAAGCGAAAGCAGGTCTGTCCGAAGCGATTCAGGGCCTCAACTTCAAAGAACCCAAGATGCCAGTTGTTGGCAATTGCGATTCCAAGCCGTTGTTCACAGCGGATGTTATCCACGCCGAGTTGGTCAACGGTCTCTGTCAGTGCGTTCAATGGAAGGACTCAATCCGCCATCTAGTCGATTTTGGGGTAACCCAGTTCGTGGAGTTCGGCTCCGGCGGAGTTCTGGCAGGACTAATTAAAAGAATCGACCGAGGCGTCAAGGTGACGACCGTGTCAGATACCGCATCCATGCGAAAGCTGGCTGAGGAAGTGGCCTAAACCGCTCGGCCTTATACGGTGACCCATGATTAGGGTTAAATACACAGACCAAAGGCGACAATCGAGAACGGCGGCACTGCAATCCCTGTTTGCTGCCGATGTGCGGGGTATCTGGAATGACCCGCCATTGGAATGGTTGGACGAGGACGAAGACCTGCCGGAGAACTCTGTAGAGTTCGCTGAAGAGCTCCTGGGTGGCGTATCAAAGAACCACTCGGGGTTGGACAACGTGATCACCCGGTACGCCCCGGCCTGGCCCGTGAGCCAGTTGTCGGTCATAGACCGCAACATCCTCCGCATAGCTCTATTCGAATTGATATACAAACCGGGTACTCCCAGAAAGACAGCCATCAACGAGGCCGTGGAGTTGGCAAAAATCTTTGGCAGCGAGAGTTCGGCCCGGTTCGTCAACGGGGTCCTAGGATCCACGATGTCTGGACTGGAGTCGGGAGAGATCGCCACCTTTGAGCCGGTGCCTGAAGGGAGATGATTGATTGACCACTGTTTATGACAGAGTAAAAACCATCGTGGTCGACAAATTGGGAGTTGAAGAGGACGAGGTCACCGAATCCGCGTCTTTCATTGAGAACCTGAGTGCCGACTCTCTCGACCTGGTGGAATTGATTATGGCGTTTGAAGAGGAGTTTTCCACTGGCGATGCCCAGTTGGAAATATCCGACGAGGACGCTGCTAATATCGCGACCGTCAGCGATGCTGTGACTTATCTCAAGGAGCACGGCGTCACAGACTAAGGCCCAGTTGGGCGATACCTGGCTTTGGAATGCGGTGGTGAAAGCCGATGTTCGAAGAACACCACTCCGGGTTTGTTTTTCTCCGCGCTCGAACTACCCTGTTGTCCGACGCCCTGTGCCATCGCCGAACTGCCTCAGCCAAGCCACCACGGAAAAATGCCGTGATCTACGCCTGGAGGCACTGACTCAGGCGCAGTTATCGAGTAAAAAGGTAGTATAAGACTGCCGCACTTTCCCAATATAACGGTCCAATGGCGCCACCTGCGGCCTACTCGAAAGGCTGCTTACCCCAGTTGGCTAACTTAGTCGAACCGGGAGGTTGGAAACCATGTCTTCGTTAGAATATGGACCCAGCGATTTAGGGGCCTACGGAGAACCAAGAATCGAAGGACAGGCCAGTGCCGGGGCCGGTCCGATGAACACCCTGGAACGGGTCGCCCAACTTGTCAGGACCTGCACCGATTGTCCCTTGGGCCGGGGCCGCACCAATGCGGTGCCGGGTGAAGGAAACCCCCAGGCCGAAGTTATGTTTATCGGCGAGGGCCCCGGTTATCAAGAAGACCGTCAAGGCCGTCCATTTGTCGGGCCCGCTGGAAAATTGTTGGAAGGCCTGTTGGCGTCCATCGGCTCCCACCGGGACGATGTGTTCATCGCCAACATGGTCAAATGCCGGCCCCCCGAAAACCGGGACCCGTCCTCCGCGGAGATGGCCGCCTGCACCAAATACCTGGACCGGCAAATAGAGTTGGTCAACCCCAAACTCATCGTCACTTTAGGCCGGTTCGCATTCGGGCGGTACTTCCCCGGAGAGGGTATCACCAAGGCCCGGGGAATACTCAGAGAGAAAGACGGGCGAAAGATCTTTCCTGTGCTTCACCCAGCTGCGGTGTTGCGCCGTGAGGAGCTAAGGCCCACAATGATAGAAGACTTCAGAGCGATTTCGGAGATATTGGAAGGCGGGATCGAGGATTCTGGCATGGAGCCGGTTGTGACGACACCGGAAGCTCCGCAACCAGCCCAGCTATCCTTTGTTGCCGCCCCTGGCCCGGCAGCCATTATGGTGGCGCAGGCCGAGACATCAACCGTCAACGTAGAAGAAGCACCCCGGCCCGAGCAACTGACTCTATTTTAAAAGTTTTGAAGCGGGGCGGGTAATCCAAATCTAGGAACTAAAAGAACGTTGACATCTCAGCTGCGCGTCATTCCTCTGGGAGGCCTCGGGGAAATCGGCAAAAACATGATGGCCTTTGAATACGAAGACGATATAGTGATCGTCGATTGCGGGGTCCAATTCCCCGAAGAAGGTATGTTTGGGGTCGACCTGATCATCCCCGACGTCTCATACCTCATGGAACGGCTCGACAAGGTCCGTGCCATCCTCATCACCCACGGCCATGAAGACCACATTGGAGCCCTTCCCTTCATCCTGCCCAAGTTGCAGTGCCCGGTATTTGCGCCCCGGCTGGCCCACGGCTTAATAACCGCCAAGTTGAAGGAACGGCGGGCCGCCCGCGACTCGGTGGTGAACCCCATCGATCCGGGCGTGGTCCATCAGATCGGCCAGGCCTTTGAGGTCTCGTGGTTCCGGGTGTGCCACAGCATCCCAGACGCCATGGGAATCGCCGTCGGGACCCCTCTGGGCACAATCATCCACACCGGCGACTTCAAGATTGACCACACCCCGGTGGACGGCCGCATCTTCGACCTGCCGTCACTGGCCCACTACGGGGACGACGGCGTTTTGCTGCTGTGTTCCGACTCGACCTATGCCGAGGTGCCGGGTTATACCACCTCAGAGCGAGTGGTGGGAGAAGCCCTAGACCGAGCCATCGGAGAAGCCGACGGCCGGGTACTAGTGGCCACATTCGCCTCACTGGTGTCCAGGGTCCAGCAGGTGGTGGATGCCGCTGATAAACATGGCCGTAAGGTCAGCATCGTTGGCCGCAGTATGGTGGACACAGTAAAGGTCGCCACCGAACTGGGCTATCTAAAGGTGCCCGAGGGCACGTTGGTGCCACTGGGCGAGACTAGGAAGCTTCCTCCGGAGAAAGTGGTCCTGATGACCACCGGCAGTCAGGGAGAACCGACCTCGGCCTTGGTCCGGATCGCCAAGCAAGAACACCGCGACGTGAACATCATGTCCGGCGACACCGTGATAATCTCCGCCACTCCCATACCTGGGAATGAGCTTCCGGTCAGCCATACCATCGATAACCTGCTTCGTCAGGGCGCCAAGGTGCTCTACGACCGGATCGCCACGGTCCATGTTCATGGGCACGCCAGTCAAGAGGAGCTCAAACTGGTTCTGCGCCTGGTTAGGCCGAAATACTTCGTGCCGGTCCACGGCGAGTTCCGGCATCTGACCGCCCACGCCCAACTGGCCTGGGACTTGGACGTCGCCAAAGACGGGATCTTCGTCATGGAAGACGGCGACGTGCTGGAATTGTCTGAAGACGGCTCGCGGATGGAAGATCACGTCTCCGCGGGACCCATCTTCGTGGACGGCCTGACCACCAGGGACCTGCAGAGTCCGGTGCTGGGCGAACGGCGCAGCCTCTCCAAAGACGGAGTGGTGGTGGTGGTCGTGACCACCGACAAGCAGAACGGAAAGCTAGTTGGTGAGCCCGCGGCTGTTGCCAGCGGTTTCCTGGACGAATCGGAAACCGGCAACCTGTTTGAAGAATTGAGCGTTGCGCTGGCCCAAGAACTTACCAGCAATTGGTCCGGCGGCAAGGAAAACAGCGAAAACGGCGGATTAAAGGCAAAAGTCAGAGAAACTGCCCGTAGCTTCATAGCTGGCTCTGTTCGCCGTTCCCCTATGATAATCCCAGTGGTTTTGGAGGTTTAGTCCAGCCACTCGCCGGAAACCGGCCATAGTAACTGCCACTGGAGGGATATAGTGGCCAGTTCAATTTGGCGGAAGCGCGGTGATACCGCCTTGCCATCGATAAAAGACCTAGTCCACGGAGCCCCCGGGTCACTGATAGATGCATTAGCCATATTGGCTATTGGTCTTTCGGTCGGCCTGTATTTCGGCTTCTCTAACGACGCACGGGAATGGGCCATCCAGGCCCTTGGCTACGGCTGGGTCCCAGTGGGTCTGTTGGTTGCCGTAACCCTCTTCACGCTCCGCTACAACCGCCACATCGTTTTCACCCATTGGCGCCGATGGGTCATCGCCACTGCGTTGGCTGCTATGTCCATTGGCGCGCTATCGACCATATTCCCCTCGGACGGAGTTCTGGAAGACGTTAGTCTGGGCGGGAAATGGGGCGGTTACCTGGGCGGAACCCCTGCGATTCTGGCTGCTGTAAAGATAGCGGCTATCGCCCTGGCTGTTCCCTTGATAGTTAGACCCAAGAGCGCCGGCACACGGTACTGGAAGTACACCAGGGCCGCTTTGTTCGTGCTGCAGGTGGGCCTGCTCTATTCCTACATCGGCATCCAAGAGACGGCCCGGTTCATCGACCGGAGAGTCCGCATCTTCCGTTATGGGTTGCACCGACAGGCCTCGAAAAAAGACCTGATGAAGATGTTGGTCATGGGTCCGTCCAAAGCGCCAGTGCGCACCCTGGCCTATCAAGGGGATGCGGAGACTGATATCGAGTTGGGTTTTGACCCCGTTGATGACTTGGACCTGGACGGCCCGGACACTGGCGATGACGAGGAATGGGAGCCGCCGGCCTCAGGATTGATCCCCACCTGGGACACCAAAGAACCTGCTGCCAGGAGAGCCCCGAAGCCGGCCAAGGCCATCGCCGCCTCCGAGCCTGCCGACACAGGCAGACGCTCCAAACGAGGCTGGGACACGCCCGAGATCGACCTGCTGACCCCGCCAGACACGCATCACGCACCTGAAGCCGCCCTTCAAGAGATGGCCCGGCTGGTGGAAACCACACTGGGTGATCATGGCGTGAGGGTTGAGGTAACCGACGTTAAGGCCGGTCCCAGAATCGTGCGATTTGGTTTGGTGCCCGGTTGGGTTCCCAAGCGGGGAGACGCCGGCCGCGGGGCAATAGGGCTCGACACCGGCGATGCAGACCCCTCTGCCCTGGAACGCAGCCGGGTCAAGGTCCAGAGCATATTGACGCGTGAGAAGGACATGGCCCTGGCGCTGAAAACGCCGTACCTGAGGATCGAGGCCCCCGTGCCCGGCGAGGCTCTGGTCGGTCTGGAAGTGCCCAGTCCGTCGCCCAGCAAGGTGCATCTGAGAGAGGTGATGGAGACGCCGGTCTTCAAGCGGTTGGTGGCCAAAGGCGGCCTGCCCATAGCATTGGGCCAGGACACCGGCGGCAGCCCCGTGGTCTTAGATCTGGCTGCTCTGCCCCACATGCTGATCGCAGGCGCCACCGGCAGCGGCAAGAGCGTCTGTATCAACTCCATCGTGGCCTCATTCCTGCTCACCACAACGCCGGAGCAGTTGCGCATCTTGATGGTGGACCCCAAGCGGGTCGAGCTTACTCCGTTCAACGGGATTCCCCATCTGGTGGGCCCGGTGATCGTGGACGCTGAAGAGGTCAATACCGCCCTGAGGGGGCTGATCCGGGAGATGCTTGGCCGCTACAAGCTGATGGAAGAAGTCGGCGCCAGGAACATCGAGGGCTATAACAAACGGGCCAAAGAGAAGATGCCCTTCTTGGTGTTGATCGTTGACGAGCTGGCTGACCTGATGATGGTCGGCGGGTTCGAGGTGGAACAGAACCTGGTTCGGCTGGCCCAACTGGGCCGGGCCACCGGGATACACCTCGTGCTGGCTACGCAGAGGCCGTCCGTCAATGTGGTGACCGGCCTGCTCAAGGCCAACATTCCAGCCCGCGCCGCGTTCGCCGTAGCATCCCAGGTCGACTCCAGGGTGATCCTGGACGCCATCGGGGCGGAGAAGCTGTTGGGCAAGGGCGATATGCTGCTGTTGCACCACGAATCTCCCAAACCCAGCCGGGTTCAGGGAACGTTGGTCTACGACCAGGAGATCGACCACATGGTCGAGTTCTGGTTGGGTCAAGAAGGCCCGCCCTTGCCGCTGATCAACGTGGGTGAGCCGGAAGTGGATGAAGACGGGGACGACGTCGACGCCCATATCATGGAAGAAGCCAGGGAGTTGGCCGCGAGGAACCCTCAGTTGACCGCCTCCTATCTGGAGCGCCGGCTGAAGATCGGCAGCAGCAAGGCTGAAGATGTCACGGAGCTGTTACGAGAAGAGGGCTTTCTAGATCCGCGCTAACCCGGCGCTTCCTAGCTATTTTTCAACCCCAGTTGGGTTTGCTATGTAGGTTTGCTATTATTGGCGGAGCACGCGCGCCAGAGGCAATGGCGTACACTCAGGCTGGCCAGGTTGAATAATCACGGTTGAATAGATAGCACTTGCTGATAGACATTCATACCCACAGTTATCCCAACTCCGATGACAGTTTTATGACCGTGGACGAGTTGATTGAGGGCTCCAAGTCGTTGGGATTGGACGGTATATGCCTCACGGATCACGATGTTTTCTGGACCGACGAGCAGATTCGGGACCTCTCCAGCAAGCACGATTTCTTGGTCATACCCGGCTGTGAGATCAATACGGAGGCCGGCCACGTATTAGTATTTGGGCTAAGCGAATACCAATTTGGCATGCATAGACCCGAATTCCTGCAAGCGTCCGTAAATAAAGCTGAGGGAGTCATGATCGCGGCACACCCATACCGGCGGCGCTTCTTGGAGGAGCCGGCGGGGCGGCCCGGAGTCCGGGAAGAGATGCTGGAGCGGGCCCGGGGTGACGAGTTCTTTCAGATGTGCCATGGTATCGAGGCGTTGAACGGGCGAGGCCTGGCCATTCAGAACGAATTTTCCCTGGAGCTGGGCGGATTGCTGAGCACGAGTATGACCGCTGGCAGCGATGCCCACAAGGTGGAACAGATAGGCACCGTGGCAACCGAATTCAAACAGCCGGTATCCTGCCTGAAAGACCTCATAAAAGAACTGCGAGATGGGCGGTACCATCCGGTGGACTTGAGGCAAAAAGCCATACTTAAAGCTTAGTTGAGTCCTTTTCGCTAATGACTCGAATACTCACCAGGGTTTGATTGGAAGCCTTGAATAGATGACTGCATTACTCACAATAGAAGACCTGACAGTGAGTTTCGGCACCTCCGCCGGACGGGTGAAGGCGCTGAACAACGTGAACCTGACCCTCGACGAAGGTCAGATCCTTTGTGTCGTGGGTGAAAGCGGTTCGGGCAAGAGCACTTTGGCGCTCACCATCATGGGGCTTCTGCCTCAGAACTCAGAGATCGCCGACGGCCGGATCACGTACCGGGACATCGACCTTCTTAGGGCAGGGTCGGAACAGATGCGAGACCTGAGAGGACGAGAGATATCTCTGGTGTTCCAAAACGCTCAGTCCGCTCTGAATCCCATTGAGGCCATCGGGCCGCAATTGGAAGAGGCGATCCTGACGCACGGTAACACCTCTCTCCGCAATGCCAATAAAATGGCCGAGGACATGCTCTATGAGATGGGGATGGCCGACCCCAAACGAGTGATGGGCCAGTATTCATTTGCCCTGAGCGGCGGCATGTGTCAGCGGGTGATGATGGCTATGGCCCTGGTCATGCGCCCCAAATTGCTCATCGCCGATGAGCCCACATCGGGCCTGGACGTTACGCTTCAGGCAGAGATACTGCACCGGATCAGAGAACTGGTCAAAGAGCAGAACGCGTCGGTCCTGCTGATCACCCACGACATGGGCGTGGTTGCGGCAATGGCCAATGACGTAGGCGTGATCTATGCTGGGAATGTTGTGGAAGACGCCGGGGTGGTGCCGCTATTTCGCCGGCCACAGCACCCTTACACCTGGTCTCTATTGCAGGCATTGCCTCGTATAGACGAACCGGGGAAGAGAATCGAACCTCTGCCCGGCAACCCGCCCGATATGATCAAATTGCCTGCGGAATGCCCCTTCCTGCCCCGCTGCTTCAAAGCGCAGAACCGGTGCCGGACCGACCCGAAACCTAGGTTAGTGGAGATCGAACAAGGGCACATGGTCGCTTGCTACAACCCGGTGGTGCCCGACTGAAACGCCTAGGCGGACATCCAGCGCCGGGGGTTTGCCGCTGTTGCCCGGCAGACGGGAAACTTCATCTGGCCATGTCATCGCCTACCAGCAATTCCAGGGCCAAGTCTGGCTCCATCCGGCCCCATTTGATGGCTCGGTCAGTCTCCAATAACCGGTTGTAGCGCCAGACGATCTCCGGCATCGAGTGACGCCGGGCCTGCTCCGAAGTCTTTCGCACGACGAAGTCCGAAGACGTTCCCAACCGTCCTTTCATCTCGCCTTGGGGAATTCCCCGGTCAATGGCATCCCTAGCCAACGCCAACAGGCGCAGTTGGCGCTCGACCATTCCGATGATCTGGGGCGCTTCTTTGCCGTCCTCTTTCAATTGGTGCAATAGGCGCAAGGCAACATTGGGGCGGCCGCCGATCATCGCGTCGACCGCGACAAAGATGTTGGCTTCGCGGACCTGGGACACCATCTCTCCCACATCCGTCTCCTGAATCTCCCGCCCAGAGCAATACAGGGCTAATTTCTCAAGCTCTTGGTCTAGGGTCCGTAGGTCGTTGCCCACCAAGTCGGTGATCGACCGGTTGGCTGAGGGGCTAATGGACGCGCCTTTGGCCTCGACGGCGGACTTAACCCAACGGGCCAGCGCCTCGCCGGAGGGGGCGAACAGCTCTTCCACTTCGGCTACCGGCCGCAGCATGCGAAGCAGAGGGTTGTTGGCGCCCAAGGCCCCGTCGGTGAATACTAAGACGGTGGTGTCGGGCATCTGCGGGATAGCCTTGCCCAGCGCCTGCCATTGGCCGGCGACTCCCGATTCTGACGATGGACCGCGCCCGCGGCTCCCTCCACGTCCCCGGCCTTGTCTCTGGGACTCAGCCGTTCCAAGCAGCCCGTCAACTATCACGAGACGGTAGTCGTCCATGAAAGGCAGGGCGTTACACATACTCAGCAGTTCGTCAGGCTTAGCCTGAGACCCAATCAGGCGGTGACGGTTGGCTTCGAGAACGTCCGATGCCCCAGCCTCGGCGATGAGCTCGTCCAGCCGTCTGGGGACCAGGAAATTGTCGCCATGGAGCAGGTGTGCGGGCAAATCGGACTCCCCCGTGAACGCAGATCTGGCGGGCCGGATTATATCACCGGCCTGTTCCATCCACGCCTAGTCGAACATGGTTAGATTGTCATCAATTTCAGGTAGCACCGGTATCAATTGTGTGATTTAATGATACCGGCTTTGATAAGAAGCACTATATACCCGAAATGGAGAGCCGACAAAGATGGATTTTGCCCTTTTCTCTCACGTGCCCTGGCCAGAAGGGAGTGACCCCAAACAGGTCTACGACGACATCACCGAAGAATTTGTACTCGGTGAAGAGCTGGGGTTCAAGAGCGCCTGGATGGCGGAGCATCACTTCACCCGTTACGGGCTGGGCGCGGCGCCGAATGTCTTGGCCTGCCACATCGCGGCGAATACCACGACACTGAGAATCGGTTCGGCCGTGTTCGTATCGCCGCTACATATACCGGCGCGACTGGCTGAAGAGATCGCGACTCTGGATGTCCTTAGCGGAGGGCGCATCGATGTCGGGTTCGGGCGCGGGGCTGCCTCGTCTGAATACAATGTCGCCAACGTCCCGGTGGAAGAAAGCCAGCAGCGGTTCCAAGAATCCATTACCATGATTCAGGGTCTCTGGTCCACAAAAAATTACTCCTTTGACGGGGAGCACTACAAGATCACCAACGCGAACTTGGTGCCTCAGCCGGTGCAATCTCCCTATCCGCCGATCTACATCGCGGCCACGCGCACCCAGGCCACCCGGGACTTTGTCGCCGCGTCGGGCCACCCACTGCTGGTTGGCGTGGTGCTCGACACTGAGGACGCCATGGCGTTGTGCCATACCATGGTCGACCTGGCGAAGGCCAAGGGCCAAAACATGAAGATGGGTGAGATTCCGTTCTTCAGATATTTCTATGTGGCTGAAACGGAAGAGCAGGCCAGGGTTGACTCCAAGCCGGCCCTAGACTGGAACCTGGACATGATCCAGTGGCGGCGCACCTTCGACACCGGCAGTGAAGTGTGGGACAAGATGGATGATTTCCGGAAGGCCCGCACCGAGGTTCCGCCCAGCTACGATTATCTGTATAAGAACCGGGCCTTCATCGGCTCCCCGGACCAGATCATCGCCAAGATCAAGGGGCTTCAAGATCAGGGCGTCGAATACTTCGGTTGCAACTTCTCCTTTGGCGGAATGCCCCAGGACAAGGTGCTCAAGTCCATGCGGCTATTCGCCAAAGAAGTGATGCCCGCTTTCAAGTAGGCGGTCTGACTTAGGCCGACGGGTGTGCCGGCAGGCGCTCTCCGTGAAAGCCGGCGCAGTCTTCAAAGGACGTTCCGGGCTCCGGGTAGACCTGGGTGTACAGTCCCCGGGTCCTGGCTTTGATGGTCTCGTTTACCCGCAGGTATAGCTCCGTGGGATGGGCGTTCTGGTCCTTGTACATCTCGCTCTGCAGCGGGCTGCCGTCTTCCATCTCCCAGATGCACAGGTATTTGAGCGCGTTGTTGTTATTGTCGCCTTCCAGCTTGAACCGGCGGGCGGAGACGTAGCCAGGGATGGCCATCCGTTCGGGCAGATGCTGTTCGTTGTACCACTCGTTGAATTCTGCGTCGTCAGCCTCGTCCACTTCCATGGTCACAACCAACACGGTGTTACCGATGTGCTGCGAGGCGGCGTTGCCGTTCTTCTGAGTCATTGTTACATCACCTTAATCTTAAGAATCGGAAGCCAGGTCTAGGGTATCTCCCGCCCAGAAAATCCTGCTTTGCAGGTTGCGAAAGGGTAGTTGGGTAGTATAGCATTGGGCCTGGTTTTTCTGGCGCTAATAGCGCATTTTACGAGACGGGCAAGGGGATGGTATGAACCAGAAGGTCCACCTCAAGGTCAACGGTACCGACCACGAATTGGACATCCCGGCACGGCGTCTACTGGTCGATTGTATCCGGTATGACATTGGCCTCACCGGCACCAAAGAGAGTTGCAGCGTCGGCGTGTGCGGCGCCTGCGCGGTGTTGGTCGACGGCGAGATGTACGCCTCTTGCATCACCTTGGCTGCGGCGGTGGACGGGTCTGAGATCACCACCATCGAGGGCATCGCCGAGAACGGCAATCTCCACCCCGTGCAGCAGGCCTTTATCGACCACGGCGGCTTCCAATGCGGCATCTGCACACCCGGCCAGGTCATTGCCGCCAAATCGCTGCTGGATGAGAACTCCAGCCCCACTGAAAACGAGATCAAAGAATATATGATGGGCAACCTGTGCCGCTGCACCGGTTACTACGGTATTCTCAATTCCATCGCCGCCGCCGCGGAGAACATGAACGAGGCGGCCGGGAGCGGCGGATGATCGACTTCGAGTACCACGCTCCCACCAGTCTCGACCAGGTATTTGGGCTCTTGGACCAATACGGCGACGACGCCCGCGTCATGGCCGGTGGTACCGCCCTGGTCATCCAGATGAAACAACGCCTCTCCCAACCGGGGCACGTGATCGGACTCCGGCAAGTGGGCGGTCTCAACTCCATCGAGTCAACTACCGAAGGGCTGCGCATCGGCGCACTCTGCACCCAGCGCCAGATAGAGAACAGCACCTTGATCGCAGAAGACCTGCCCCTGCTGGCCAAAACCTTCCGCAAGGTAGCGACTCCGAGAATACGCAACATGGCCACCATCGGCGGCGGCCTGGTCAACGGCGACCCCAACCAGGACCCGCCTCCCGCGCTGATCGCCCTGGGAGCGTCCGCCGTGATGACTTGCAAGAGCGGAGACCGAGTTGTGCCGCTGGAAGACCTGTTCCTCGATTACTACGAGACCGACATCCATCCGGGCGAGGTGCTGACCAGCGTGTTGGTGCCCCCGGCCCCGGCCGGCTCCGGATCGGTGTACCTGAAGTTTCTGCCCCGCACCGCCGACGACTATGGCACCGTCTCAGCGGCGGCTATCGTCTCCAAAGAACGGGACGGAACATTCAAGGACGTCCGTATAGTCCTGGGCTCGGTGGGTGTCACTCCCATCAGAGCAAAAGATGCCGAAGACGCCCTGCGCGGGAAGGCTCTTACCGACGAGAACATTCGTGCTGCCACTGCGTTGGTCAAAGACGCCGTCGACCCCCTGGAGGATTTCAGGGGGTCCTCGGAATATAAGACCGACATGGCCGAAGTCTTTGCCCGCCGCGCGGTGGAGCAGGCCATAGCCGGCATTCCGGCAGGCAGCTAGTACCTTGAAGATTGAGATTCTCTCAATCCTGCCGGCCAGCCGCGAAGCCACCTGGGCTTTGGTGATGGACATACCGAAGGCTGCCGCTTGCATCCCCGGTATCACAGAAGTTACCCCCGACGGCGAGGACCGTTACCAGGCCACGCTCCGGGCCAGAGTTGGTCCCATGGGCATGAACCTGAGCGGTACCATCACGGTCCTGTCGCAAGACGCCGATGCCGGAGAGGCCCATTTTCTGGTCGAAGCCAACGACCGGCGGGTGGGTGGCGGCGTCAAGACCAACATGAGCATGAAAGTTATTGCCAAGTCGGCCGACGAGACCGGATTGGAAATCATGGCCGACACCACATTCATGGGCCGCCTGGCCGAATTGGGCCAGCCCCTGATCCGCCGGAAGGCCCGCAACACCGTGGAAGATTTCTCCAAGAACCTGAGTAAATTGTTGGCGTCGACGCCGGAATAACCGTTTTTTGGCTATTGCGCCCCACCGCAGCCGTTCGTTCTGAGCCGGTCGAAGGATGTGTGGCAAGCCTTGGTTTACACCCGGCAGGTGTTTCGATGGGGCTCACCACGAAGGGTACTTAGAGCAACTGAGCGGGCTAAGCGAGAATGGGTTCTTTGAATCATCGGTTTCGCCGAAATAACCAGCTTTTGGCCGGCCAGCCAAGCTGGTTTCGTTGACACAAAATTCCAGGGGTTCTTATACTGTTGTATACGATTTTCGAATTCCCTTTGAGGTCTCGTCAAACGTTGCATATTCTTTGTGAGGCTCGGCGCGTCAAGCGCGGCCGGGAATGCCTGTGTGCGGCATCGTTGGGTACGTTGGTGGACAAGAAGCCTGGCCCATCATATTCGAGGGGCTAAGAAGGCTTGAGTACCGGGGCTACGATAGCGCCGGGATAGCCATCGTCGACCACGAGGGCGACATCCAACTGCGCAAGACCGTTGGCAAGGTCAACGGCCTTGATGAGACGGGAGCCGAGTCCCATCCCACCGGCTCGGTGGGCCTGGGCCACACACGTTGGGCCACCCACGGACGCCCCTCTCAGGAGAACGCTCACCCACACACCGACTGTCAGCACCGCATCGCCGTGGTCCATAATGGGATCGTTGAGAATTACTTGGATCTGAAACGGCGGTTGTTGGGAGCCGGTCATACGTTTGGTTCCGAGACCGACACCGAGGTCCTGACCCATCTGGTGGAAGAAGGAATGGACCGGGGGCTGAACTTCCAAGAGGCATTCCGGCGAATGGGCCGCATGGTCAAAGGTTCCCAAGCTATCTCCGCAGTTTTGGAAGGCGACGAAGCCAAGATCTGCGCCCTTCGTTTGGGACACGCCGGCGGCATAGTGATCGCACAGGCGGACGGTCAGGCGATCATCGGAAGCGACCTGCCGGCATTGCTCCCCCTTCTTCAGTCGGAGTCCAATATGGGCCAGGTGGCCTTTTTGGAGACCGGCGAGATGGTGGCAATCACCCGAGACCGGGTGGAGTACCAGGACTTGGAAGGGAACCATATAGACAAGCAGCCCCGGATGGTCACCCTGGAAGAGGCGCTGGTCGACAAAGCGGGTTACCAGCATTTCATGCTGAAAGAGATCATGGAGCAACCTCAGGCCGTGGCCAGCGCCATGCGGGAACGGGTCAATTTTGATTCCCGGCGCGTGGACCTTCCGGACTTCCCCCTCTCAGCCCAAGAGATCGTCGATCTGGACCGGGTGATGCTCATCGGTTGCGGCACCAGCCTGCACGCTGCCCAAGTGGGACGCCACCTGATCGAGCGCTACAGCGGCTTGCCCGCTGAGGCGGAGAGCGCTTCGGAGTTCCGGTACCGTGACCCCTACATCGGCCCGCGCACGTTGGTTGTGGCCATCAGCCAGTCCGGCGAAACAGCCGACACCGTTGCCGCCATGCAGTTGGTCAAAGACAAGGGCGGCAGATTGGTCAATATATGCAATGTCGAGCGCAGCCAGGCGTCCCGCATCGCCGAAGGCTCTTTGTATATGCGAGCCGGCATCGAGATCGGCGTGGCCAGCACTAAGACCTTTGTCGCATCGCTGACCATCTTGAACCTCTTGTCCATCTTTTTGGGTCAGAACCGGGGAGCTTTGGACACGGCGAAAACCCAGGAATTGGTGGACGGCCTGGCACGACTTCCCAGGCTGATGGGCGATCTGCTGGCCGACAGCGCGGCGTACCAGCACCTGGCCAAGGAATATGTCGGCACCGATTATTTCCTGTTCTTGGGAAGGGGGATGAACTCTCCCATCGCCTCGGAAGGGTCCCTCAAGCTCAAAGAGATCAGCTACGTCCATGCCGAGGCTTATCCTGCCGGCGAGATGAAGCACGGGCCGATCGCACTCATAGACAATGCCATGGCCACCGTTGCGCTGGCGCCAAAGGACTCGCTCTACGAGAAAGTCGTCAACAACGTGAAAGAGGTGATGGCCCGCGACGGCCGTGTTTTGGCGGTGCTCACAGAAGGAGACACTCAGTTGGCCGCCGAAGCGGACCACGCCCTGTATCTCCCTGAAGTGCCCGAGCACCTGATCCCTCTGCTCGCCGTTCTGCCGCTCCAAATGCTGGCCTATCACGTCGCCCTCTTGCTGAACCGGGACGTGGACCAACCCCGGAACTTAGCCAAGTCGGTGACCGTCGAGTAAGCTGCCGGTTTCAACCTCTTCTCGCCCTGCTCCCCTCAGCCACTTCATCTCCCATCGGCGATTGAACCTTGCTCTTAAATCCGTCGCTCTGCGCACCGATTTCGGCACAGATACCTTTCGAACTCCCCGTTGGCGTTAACGCTGAGCTGAATTCTTGTAATTCAACCGGAAAAAGGATTGCAGTAATGCCCCGGCGATGTAACCATGTAAGTAGTCATATGTTCGTGATTAGATGCGAATTATCAAGGCATATTTTTCGCCCAAAATGGGCCAAACAAGGCAAAACCGCCGATGTTTTTCAAGCTTGATCACCCCCCAGTCTCATACGAAGACTACCGCCCATTGCTGGACACCGAACTGGCCGACCAACTGGCCAAAGTAGCCGGAGAGATGGGACAGCTGCGGGTCTTGCACCTGAATAGCACCGCCACCGGCGGCGGAGTAGCCGAGATTCTCCAGTCCATGGTGCCCCTGGGAAATTCATTGGGCATCGAGACTGAAAGGATCGTGATCAACCCCGACGCCGCGGAATTCTTTGACGTCACCAAGAAGATCCACAACATGCTCCAGGGTTCGGAGGGTGAGCTCTCTCCCGAGGAACTAGAGATTTACTTCACTTGCATCCATCGGGTGGCTGACGACATGCGGGACAAGGCGCTCGCGGCCGATGTCTGGTTCGTCCACGACCCGCAGCTACTTCCCCTGGCCCGGCTGCTGCCCAAGAAAGAGGGCGAGGTCTGGATCTGGATCTGCCACATCGACCTCACAACTCCCAACAAGTCGGTATTGGAAGCCCTGATGCCCCTGACCCAGGACTACGACCAATTGATCTTTTCTCAGACGGCCTACGTTCCCCAAAACCTGGGAGATAAAGTTCCGGTGCTGATCGCGCCTCCAGCCATCGACCCGCTGACCGTCAAGAACACCCCCATGGACATGACCCAAGCCCAGAAGATCGTCCACATCATGGGGATAGACACCGGACGGCCGTTGGTCAGCCAAGTCTCGCGTTTCGACCTCTGGAAAGACCCCTGGGGAGTGGTCGACGCCTACCGAATCGCCAGAGAGTCGGTGCCTGGCCTGCAATTGGCGCTCCTCGGCCTGAGCCAAGCCACGGACGATCCAGAAGGGGCGAAAGTCTTTCAGACCGTGGTCGACCACGCCGGAGATGACCCGGACATCCATCTGTACTTCGACCCTGCTACGATGCCGGTGTCGGTTGATGAGGTGGTGAACGCGGTCCAGATGGCGTCCGCGGTGTTGATGCAGAAATCAACCAGGGAAGGCTTTGGACTCACGGTCACCGAGGGCATGTGGAAGGGCAAGCCGGTCATTGGCGGCGACGCCGGCGGCATCCGCGTCCAGATAAATGACGGTGTCAGCGGCTTCCTGGTTTCTTCGCCCGAGGAATGCGCCCAGAGACTGGTTGAACTGCTGAAAGACAAGTCCCTAGCCACCCGCATCGGCGAAACGGCTAGAGAGAGCGTGCGCCAACGGTTCCTGCTTCCCCGGTTGGCCCTTGATTACCTGACCGTTGCCGCCTCCCAGGTGAACGGCCGGCTACCTGGGGTCAGCGGAGACTAGGCCCCGCCTCTCGGCGATCGGTCCGGCAGGCCCGCTGATCTCATTGCCCGTTCGGGGTTTCCCACAACGTTACCCGTTGCCTCCTCGCCTGGCATGTTGCTGATTTGATGTTAGAGTAGAGTCTGTTTGGTGGCCCCGAATCCCGATTTCATCGGAATGTCTGGAGGGCCGTAATCTCGAAAACACCCGGCCGAAAGATCAGAATGCCTGTAGTCCGTGTCAAAGCCCCGGCCACCACCGCAAATCTAGGCCCTGGATATGATTGCCTGGGCCTGGCTCTGGACGTCTGGAACACTCTTGAAGTTGAGACCATGGACGGCGGCGAGCCCGTGGTTGAGATCACCGGAGAGGGCGAAGGCGAACTCGGGACCGGACGCGATAACCTGGTCTATAAGTCCATGCAGTTTCTGTTTGACGATGCCGGGGAGAAGATGCCCGCGCTCCGAATCCGGTGTGAGAACACGATTCCCTTGGCCCGCGGCATGGGCAGCAGCGCCGCCGCCATCGCGGGGGGGCTGGTTGCGGCCAATGTCATCTGCTCCAAGGACTACTTGGCCAACGACCTGCTGGAGATGGCAGCGACCATCGAGGGCCACCCGGACAACGTCGCCGCGGCGGTCATGGGGGGCATGCAGTTGGTCATCATGGACCAAACTGAAGAAGGCCAAATGTTGTTTACAGTGCCGGTGAATTTGCCGCCGGAGCTGCACGCCGTGGTTTTTGTACCCGAGGTTAGGATATCCACAGAGGACGCACGGGCCGTTCTCCCGGAAACGGTATCTTTGGCCGACGCTGTATATAACATGGGCCGCGTTGGGCTTCTGGTGGCCAGTATGGCGACGAATCACCCCGAGTATTTGGCCATCGCCACCCAGGACCGGTTGCACCAGCCTTACCGCCAACCGCTGTTCCCGGCCATGAAGGTGATCTTCAAAGCCGCCTTGGACGCGGGCGCCCTGGGTGTTTTCCTATCCGGCAGCGGCTCCACGGTGCTGGCCCTGACCCAGGGAAGAGAGATGACCGTAGCCTACGAGATGGCGGAGGCCGCCCGTCAGGCCAACGTCGAGGGTAATGTTCGCGTCACCCAGCCCACGGTCCGCGGCGCCCACCTAATCGGCCACCAATAGTCACGTCATGTCACTAGTAGTCCACAAATACGGCGGGTCGTCGGTGGCAGACGCCGAGAAGATCAAGAACGTGGCCCGCCGCATTGTTGAGGTCAAAAAGAACGGGACCGGAGTGGTGGCCGTGGTCTCCGCCATGGGCGATTCCACCGACGAGCTGATTGAGCTCGCGCATTCTGTTTCAGACCAACCCCATCCCCGGGAGCTGGACCTATTGCTGTCGACTGGCGAGTTGGTGGCATGCACGCTGTTGACCATGGCATTGGCCGACTTGGGTCAAGAGGCGGTGAGCCTCACGGGTTCCCAGGCCGGGATACATACCGACACCAGCCACGGCCGCGCCCGGATTCACAGCGTTGATACGGCCCGGATGCTGAAAGAGTTGCATGAGGGCCGAATTGTGGTCGTTGCCGGGTTTCAAGGAATATCCGAGGACGAGGATATAACGACCCTCGGCAGGGGCGGCTCAGACACCACTGCGGTGGCCCTGGCGGCGGTCTTGGAAGCCGAACGCTGCGAGATATACACCGACGTGGACGGCATCTACACCGCCGACCCAAGGATCGTCCCAGAAGCCCGCAAGTTGAGCGAGATCGGCTACGACGAGATGCTAGAGTTGGCTAACTACGGCGCGAAGATGCACCCAAGGTCTATCGAGTTGGGCTCGGTTTTCGATGTTCCGATATATGTGGCCTCCAGCTTCAACGAAACTCCGGGTACCCTGATACACCGGATAGACGGAGATGCGGACAAGAGAGTTATGGAAGATAGAATCAAAGTAACGGGCATCGCCTGCACCATCAACGTGGCGAAGATAACCGTTCGCAGTGTTCCCGACCAACCCGGTGTGGCCGCGGCCCTGTTCGAGCCCTTGGCCCAGTCCGGAATCAGCGTTGATACCATCGTGCAGAATACCAGCGAGGACCGGACCACGGACATCAGCTTCACCGTCAGTGGCACCGACCTGAAAGCCGCGCTGGCCAAGGTGGAGGAACTGACCAAGGAGATCGGCTATGGCGCGTTGATCAGCGAGGCCAACCTGGCAGCCGTGAGCGTAGTCGGTTCAGGCATGCAGCACACCCCGGGCTACGCGTCGCGCATGTTCCGGGTGCTGGCCGACGGCAAAGTAAATATCGACATGATCACCACCTCTGAGATTCGCATCTCCTGCATCATCCGGGAAGACCAAGCTCAGGAAGCAGTGAGGCTGCTCCACCGCGGCTTCCAGCTCGACGAGCCCGACGAATAACTGCCCGACCCTAGATTCCTCCGCCAAACCGCCTTTGATCCAATGGGAGTAGGCCCTTGCCTCAGCCATTTTTATCTGTCGTGATTCCCGCGTTCAATGAGGAAGCTCGAATCGCAGGAACTCTCTCCCGGGTGATTGAGTATCTTTCAGGCCGAGATTACCAGTGGGAAGTGGTGGTGGCCGACGACGGCAGTACGGACCACACCGCCCAATTGGTGGGCCGGGAGATCGTAGAACACTCCAACGTCCGGGTGCTGCGCCTGCCTCACCGGGGCAAGGGATGGGCGGTGAAGAACGGCATGCTGGCGGCGGAGGGTGAGTACCGTTTGCTTTCCGACGCCGATCTATCGGTGCCCATAGAGCAGGTGGAGCGGCTGTTGCCCTTATTCGAGTCCGATGATTCCGGAATGCCCTGCGTAGACATTGTGCTGGGCTCGCGTGAGGCTCCTGGCGCACTGCGCATCGGCGAACCGGTGCGGCGTCACCTGATGGGCCGGTTCTTCAACTTTCTGGTGAACCGCTTGGCTGTGCCGGGCTTGGCCGATACCCAATGCGGATTCAAATGCTTCCGGGGAGGGACCGCCCAAGACCTATTTCCTCGGCTGACCTTGGATGGCTTCGCCTTTGATGTGGAATTGCTGCATCTGGCCAGGGAACGGGGGCTGACCTATTACGAAGTCGGTGTGGACTGGTACTACCAGTCACAAAGCAAAGTCCGGCCCATCCAAGACTCATTGGCCATGACGCTGGACCTTTTGAAGATTCGCTGGCGGCACCGCAGACTCCGTATTTACCCCTAAAACCAGGCTGCGAAACTCCTGCTTAGCCTCCCGCTTGGGCATGGTGGCTACAATTTGTTAGGAATTTCCATATTCCCCGCGTTTTATGGCTTGACCTTGGGCTTGGCGATAGTGTAATTACTAGTTAGGGCCTAGGCATGAAATGAGCCTCAGTTTTAATTTCCGATGCTTCTAAGATAGGTTCTGGCGACCAGTATCATTTGAAGTAAGCATAAAAGGCTTGTTTGGGGCTAGTCTGATTGGATGTGGCCCTTGGCGGGGGTCCGGTCAACGGGAATACAGCACCGGACAGGAGACGGGATGGATTCGGAAGCAATTCGCACACCAGGCAGCATGAAGCTGAAGAGAGACCTTGGCAGTGAGGCTGTGAACCTCGCTTCTCAGGGTGAATGGCAACGCGCCACCGAGGTCAACAAGGCCATTCTGGAGCTATTCGCCTACGACGTTGAAGCGATGAACCGCTTGGGGAAGGCGCTGATAGAGTTGGGTAGCTATCTGGATGCGCGGGCCGTCTTGGACCAGGTATGCGAGATCGCGCCGTACAACAACATAGCCAAGAAGAACCTCGCCCGGCTAAACCAGTTGGCCGCCGACCCCACCAACGACGATTCCGGCTCCCCCAAGCAAACCAAGAAAGCGGCCGGAGCACCGCAGAACTTCATCGAAGAGAGCGGTAAATCGGGCACCACCATTCTGCGGAACACGGATAGAAATATGGCCGTACTCCGCATCTCTGCCAGCGACCAGGTGGTCCTCTCTAAGGAAAAGAACACGGTGAACGTCCTGACCCTTGATGGGCAGCTACTGGGTCGAATTGAGCCCAAACTTGGCAACCGGCTGGCCAGGTTGATCGACGGCGGGAACCAATATACCGCCACGGTGGTTACGGTCAACGAGCAGGGAGTCTCCGTGATCATCAGAGAGACTTTCAAGCACCGCAGCCTCAAGAACGTGTGCTCCTTCCCTTCCAAGGCAAAGGAAGAAGACCGGGTGTTCCTCAACGAAGCGGTGGCCCGGTTCATGCGGGAAGAAGAAGGTGACGATGATGACGACGAGGAAGAAAACATCATCGACGAAGAAGAGATGGACACCGGCTGGTCTGAAGACGAGTAAGCAGGTTCAGCCAAGAAAAGCTAAACCGCAGACGGCCTAAGCCTGTGCGACTGCAAGTTCCAGGTATTGACTAGCCCGCTATCGTCCGAGATCCACGCCTGCAACGGGAGCACTTGATTATTTCCTAGATCGTCGGTGGCTGACACGGTGTGCGAGTCTACCATCTTGATTGCCGCCGTTGGCCAGGTATACCGGTCTTCCAAGAATGTCCCACCGCCAAAGTCGACCAGCAGATCGCTCCAGTAAACCCCTTTGGTAGCGGACGCTACAGTCCCGAATGTGAGGGTTTGGGAATCTCCCGAAGGCAGTGATATCTCCGGGTTGAATTTCCAGGTTACCCGTTGGCGGTCGACTTGGTTCACATGGTGCAGTTGGTGCGGGATATCCGTGATGTCGCCATTTGAGTCTGTTGAGAGGTACGAAAAGCCCTCGGACAGTAGGTCGATAAGTTCTGGGTTCCCGAGCCGGCATCGAAGTCAAAGCTATCGGCCATCATGGTGTCGATCGCGGACTGGATGGAGTCCCACTCTGCGTTGGAGGCGGCGGTATCGCCACGGCCCGAAAATTGGATCACCAGTGGCACGATGACGGCGGCCAAGGCAACGATAATGCTAACAACAAACCGCTCGATCAGGGTGAATCCCTTTTGGTCTTCTGACCCTCTGCCCAAAGTTTTCTTTAAGATATTACGTATCTGCTCATCTCCTAGATGGGTTCATATCGTCGGATCAACTAATTTCGACGTTGACCTGATTATGCGTCTGCCGGTCGTTCAAATCTGAGACCTGTGTCAGTTGGAAAATGTGACGTAGATCACATTTGCAGGCTTTTCTATTTGGCCTTGATCTGGAGACTAGAACTCTTCTTATTTATGCCTGCTAGTCTAGGGCTCTGAACCAACGTAATGACAGCAGATTCTTAATATCAAGCCAACACCGGCCTTGCGGAATCAGGACGAGTAGATGGTGTATTAACTAACTGAAACAAGGGTCGATGGTCGGGCCAACCACACCTTAAGAACCGGGGTCTTAGGATCTGACTCGGAGGGTTCCTCTGCCTCAACCCGGTTGACTCCGACGGCGGAAAAAAGCGTGGTCTGCAGCGGGGTTTGGGCTGCGGAGCCGAAGCAAGACATCCATACCGTTTCTCTGGGCGTTGGAGACTACGCGTAGCAGATGGATCTGAGGGTTCTTCCGGAGGGTGTCGACGAATTTGACCAATTCCTTGGTCGCTCCATCGATTTCGACGAACAATTTCATGCCGCCCTCGTAATTCTCAGCTTTCACTGTATCAGCGCCCGATACGTCGTGACCGATGTTCGCTCCGGAGATTCGGTCGCTGGAGGTATCGCTCGAGTCGCTGCTTTGCAGTCCGATCTCTGAAAACCGCGCTTGCATCGGGTACCCCAAATCTCGTCCTTTGGATGAAGGAATGGCATGTCGAACTTGGACGGCGTTAGGACGGCAATCTCCGTGTCGGTCTCGCCACTGTTGATCCAGCGTAGAACAGACTTCACCCTTGAGGCTAATTCGTGGGTTGAGAAGGGCCTAGTGATATAGTCATCGGCCCCATCTCGAGTCCCCGGACCTTGTCTATGTCCCGATCCATGGTGGTGACCATGATTATCGGCACCTGAGAACACTCACGGATCTTTCGACACGTTCTAAATCCGTCCATCTGGGGGAGCATCGCGTCTAGGATGACCAGCGAAGGAGTGGTGTGAGCAATATCTCCAGAGCTTCTGCGCCGGTTCCGGCGCAGACAACCAGGTAACCCACCTGCTCCAGAACAAAATGTTGAAGACGGCATGGTCCTCATCGTTTTCAACGATGAGGACCATGCCGTCATGCGAAGTCGAGATTTCGCCTGTGTCGTTGCTGCCAACCACCATGATCGAGGATCCTCCGAACTGACTAGTTAGGTTTAACGCTAGCATGGGACTATTTTAAAAGAGAGCCGGTCGCCAGCAGCAGCCACGGCTCCGCAAAAACAGAGTCCGTGAAGGGCATTTTAGGCAAGGTATTGCCTAGCCGTGATTGGGCATATAAAATGTTTTATTGCCGCTCTCAAACCAACCTATGAATATAGGAGGACAGGTGATTGGAAGTACTAGGTTGTCATCTCTTGTTGGAACTAAAGGACTGTAACTCCGAACTGCTAAACGACCTCTCATACATTCGTAGCGCGATGATAGAGACAGCCCAAGACGTAGGCGCCACCATCGTCGGCGAATCTTTCCACCACTTCTCACCCCAAGGCGTTACTGGAATCTTGGCTATTGCCGAGTCCCATATATCTATCCACACTTGGCCTGAATACGGCTATGCCGCGGCGGATATCTTCTCTTGCGGGACATCTTTCGTACCCCGCGAGGCGGCCACCAAGCTGGCCGAGGCGCTGGAATGCCGCAACCCTGAGATTCAAGAGATTCAAAGGGGCCTAGCGGTCCAGGAGGCCGTGGGACTCTAGCCAGCCCCGCACCTCAAGATGGATATGTCCGGCAATTGGTTTATCGAGAGTGTCTACCCTGATTTGAACGTGATGCTCCAGGTGCGTCATGTCTTATACTCAGGAGAAACCGCATATCAAAAGGTCGAAGTCCTGGACTCGGAATTATTTGGACGCAGCCTGGTCCTGGACGGCAAGACCCAGTCCACGGAACGCGACGAGCATATCTACCACGAAACGCTGGTTCACCCGGCGATGTTCTGCCATCCCGGACCCAAGCAGGTCTTCATCGGTGGCGGCGGCGAGGGCGGCACACTCCGTGAGGCGCTGGTCCATAAGTCGGTGGAACGAGTGACCATGGTCGACCTGGACCCTGAAGTAATCGAGCTCTGCCGCAAGTATCTTCCCAACCACCACCGCGGCAGCTTTGACGACCCCCGGACCAACCTGCTCCACGAGGACGCCCGCGGCTACCTGAAAAACACCTCGGATTACTACGACACGATCATCTTAGACCTGGTTGACCCTTTGGAAGGCGGCACCGCGGCCCTGCTTTACACCCAGGAGTTCTATGCCATCGCCAAGGCCCGGCTCAACCCAGGCGGGGTATTGGTTACACAGTCAGGACCAGCCGGATTGCTGAGCTACACCGAGTGTTTCACCACGATCTTTCATACTCTCGGCACGCTTTTTAACCACACTAAGGCCGCCCAGGTGCATATACCGGCTTTCCAGACTCTGTGGGGGTTCACCATCGCCTCGGACACGGCTTTCCCCGATACGTCTGGGGATGAGGCGGACGCGGAGGCAGCCCGGCGTTTGTCAAACCCGTTGAAGTATTACGACAGCGAGAGTCACCGCAACATGTTCGCTCTTCCCAAGTTTCAGCGAGAAGGCTTAGAAAGGGAAGACAGAGTGAACAAAGACTCCGACCCCGTCTTCATGATCTGACTTCCTCAAGAGCAGCCTGAGAAACAACGTATGGGCACGGCATTGCCGTGCCCATACGTTTTTGGGGCTTTTGGTGATTCTGGAGGTTGTTACGGCCTGATCAGCACCCGGGTGGTGCCGTCGGGGTCGGAGCGTTTGGTTAGTACCTCGTGCCCGGCCTTTTCGGCCCACAGTGTCACGTCGTAGATGTTCAAGGCGTCGGCCAAGATGGCCTCTACGAAGGACTCTGTGTCTACGTCCACCTGCTTGGTCAAAGCGGCGATGACACCGGCGCAGCTCTTGCCCCGGCCGTCGATAACCACCCAGCCGTTGGAGCCGCTTACGGGTATGACCTCTCCGTCGTAGACGTCAACTTCGCCGCTCTTCCGCAGGTCTACCTGACGCTTGAATTCGGCTACTGCTTCCCAAGCCACGGCCCGGTCCCTTTCCCCGTTGCCACAGACTGCGCCGCGCACCCCAACGATGTCGGGGTTGATACGGGCCAGTTCGTCCAAGTCTGCCAGCTTCAAGTGCCCGGACAAAGCGGTGCTCATGCCCAGCTCTTTGCCCTTGAGGACGATGTCTTTGAGGACGTCCTCGGGCATGAAGTCGAAGATGTTACGGCCGTCTTTGGTCAGAGTGTCGATCAGGAACCCGTCGCACTCGCCGTCTCTAGCCAGGTCGACCATGCAGAGTGGGTCGAGACCCTGTTCGAAGAGCACGTTGTCGGCGAAAACGGAACCAACCAGCTTGGTGTTGAAGCCTTCCAAGGCCATTCGCGATTCCTTGAGGACTTCCACTGCCTGGTCATACTGGGCTTCTTGGAAGCCGACTTTCACTGAAGTGGCGTCCATCATGGCTGCCGCGTAAACGGCCATGGCCACGGTTCCCGGCTGGTTGGGAACCACGCCCAGCGTTACGCTAACGTGCTTCTCCACCGGCATGATGCCCCGGACAGCCTTGACGATGTTGGGGTGGCCGGAGCCGACAAGGGCCTCCTGCAGGTTCTTGACGTCGACGATATCGGCGCCGCCCTGCTCAGCTTCCATAGCCTCTTCCATGTTCTGCACGCTAACCATGAGCAGCATGCCCGAGGCGAAGTTGTTGTTGCCGTTGAGCCATGCGCCACGGGATGGGGCGGGCACTGCCGGCATAACGGGTTTGGGCTTGAGGGGTTCCAATTCTTCTCTCAACTCTGATTTCTCCACTGGTGATAGATCGAATAAAGGCGGGCGCACGGTACCGCCAGACATGCCCATCAGTTCGGCCCAATGTTTGACCATTGCGACCGGCAAGGCGCCGTTGTACTTGGTCTGGGTCTTGGTCCACCAAGTGTCGGAAAGCTCTTTTAAGCGGCGTAATTTGGTGTCGTAGAACGTCTCGTCCAGGTCGCCTTTGCAGGCACGGTCGATCCATTGGACGTAGTTGTTGGCGCCTGGAACGTCGAATCTCCAGTCGGAGGTGTTGGCGAACATTACCTGCTGTTCGATGCCCAACTCCTGGCCCTTGAAGTATATCCACTCGTCGGGGGTGCTGATGAGGTGCTCTTTGCCTAAAGAAAGGTGAGTCTCGATTGAGATCTGCTGGTTGAAACTGGCTTCTTTGACCCCGACCACGTTGGGGACGGCGCACAACTGGCCCATGCCGTAGGGGCTCATGATGATGCCGAACTGAGGGGAGTTGTAGAACATGATAGCCAGGTTGGTGTTGTCGGCCACCAGGCGGACGTACTCAACCACCTGGTCCTCGGTCTTGGTGGCCATGTAGGGTGGCGCGACGATCAGCAGGTCGAAGCCCTGGCCTTCGGCATGCTGCGCCAACGAGATCGACTGATTGATGTTGGTGTCTGTTACGTGGGCGCCGATGGGCCATTTGCCTTCGGCCGCTTCGGCCACGGCGTCCATCACCTGGACTCGCTCGTCGTGGGACAGGGCCCAGAACTCGCCCATGTTCCAGGTGCAGCCGGCGCCGGTGGTGCCGAGGCTGCGGACGTGGTGGACGTTCCGTTTCACGCCCTCGATGTCTATCTGATTGTCTGGGGTGAAGGGAGTGATCAGGGTGGTCCACTGTCCCTTCAGCGTTTCCCAAGCCCATTCCTGGGCTTCGTGTTTCCCATAACTCGCCATTGAGCTGACCCTCCATGAGGGAATGTTCAATCTATTCTACGGCCGTTCTTGGGTAGCGGTTTGGCAGTCCTCGCCGTTCTAAGGAAGAAACGGAATCGCTACTCCTCGTCGCCGTATTGTTCCTTTAGAGAGTCTACCACCGCCGGGTCGGCCAGGGTGGTGGTGTCACCCAGTGCCCGGCCTTCCGCCACGTCCCGAAGCAGCCGGCGCATGATCTTGCCGCTGCGGGTCTTGGGCAACTCGGCGGCGAAGATGATGTCGTCGGGCCGGGCCATGGCGCCGATCTTGCCGGCCACGTGGGCTTTCAACTCAACGATCACATCGTCGGACATCGCCACGGTCTCTTTCAGGGTGACAAAGGCGACCACTGCTTGGCCTTTGATCTCGTGTGTCTTGCCGATACAGGCGGCCTCGGCGACCTTGGGGTTGTCTACTAGGGCGCTCTCCACCTCCATGGTGCCGATGCGGTGACCGGAAACGTTGATTACGTCGTCCACCCGCCCCAGCAGCCAGAAGTCCCCGTCCTCGTCCAACTTCGCGCCGTCGGCGGTGAAGTAGACGTTGGGATAGCGAGACCAATATTGCTCAACGAACCGTTCTTCGTCACCGTAGATCGTGCGCAACATGGAAGGCCACGGTTTCTTGATGGTCAGGTAACCGCCGCCTCCGGGGCCCACAAAGTTGCCCTGCTCGTCCAGAATCTCGGCTTCGATGCCGGGGAAGGCCTTGGTCGCCGAGCCGGGTTTCAGGGTGGTTATTCCGGGCAGGGGCGCGATCAGGATGCTGCCGGTCTCGGTCTGCCACCAGGTATCCACAACCGGGCAGCGGCCGCCGCCGATGTTTTCGTGGTACCAGATCCAGGCCTCCGGGTTGATGGGCTCACCCACCGACCCCAGCAGGCGCAGGGACGACATGTCGTGTTTCTGCGGGTAGCTCTCGCCCCAGCGCATGAAGGTGCGGATGGCGGTGGGGGCGGTGTAGAGGATGGTCACGCCGTATTTTTCGACAACGTCCCAGAACCGGTCCCGGTCTGGGAAGTCTGGCGAGCCCTCGTACATCACCGAGGTCGCGCCATTCGCCAACGGGCCGTAGACGATGTAGCTATGGCCGGTGACCCAGCCGATGTCGGCGGTGCACCAGTAGGTGTCGTTCTCTTTGATATCGAAGATCCACTTGAATGTGGCGTAGGTGCCCAGCAGGTACCCGGCGGTGGAGTGGACGATGCCTTTGGGTTTGCCGGTGGTGCCACTGGTGTAGAGCAGATAGAGCATGTCTTCGCTGTCCATCTGTTCCGGCTCACAGGCGAGGGGTTGTCCCTCCATCAGGTCATGCCACCAGATGTCACGGCCGTCCACCATCTTGTCGTCGGCGGTCTCGGTACGTCTGACGACCACCACTTTCTCTACACTAGGCGCGCCGCCTTCTTGGTCTAGGGAGTCGTCGGCGTTCTGTTTCAGGGGGACGATGCTGCCTCGCCGGAAGCCACCGTCGGCGGTGATCATGACCTTGGACTCGGAGTCCTTGAGTCGGTCTCGCAGAGACTCGGCGCTGAACCCGCCGAACACAACGCTGTGGGCGGCGCCGATACGGGCGCAGGCCAGCATGGCGATGGGCAGTTCAGGGACCATGGGCAGGTAGATGGTGACTCGGTCGCCCTTCTTCACCCCAAGGCTCTTCAGGCCGTTGGAGAACTGGCAGACCTCTCTATACAGGTCCCAGTAGGTGTAGACCCGCCGGTCTCCCGGCTCGCCCTCCCAGACCAGAGCTGCCTTGTTGCGGCGGCTGGTGGTCAGGTGCCGGTCCAGGCAGTTATAGGAGACATTCAGCTTGCCGCCGATGAACCATTTGGCGTGGGGCGGGTCCCATTCAAGGACCGTGTCCCACTTCTTGAACCAGTCCAGTTCCTCAGCGAACTTGGCCCAGAACGCTTCTGGGTCGCGCAGGGCTTCTTCGTACACGTTGGGGTCGGAGATGTTGGCCTGTTCTATGAAAGCTGAGGTCGGAGGAAAAGTTCGGTCCTCTTGAAGCAGGGTATCGAATCTTCCGGAATCTTCTACCACTTGGCTACCTCTACATGACTACCGGCTGGGCGCATCTGTAATCAACGAAAATAAGCGTTTTTGCCCGCTGGTTTGCAGGCTAAATAGCATTGGATTTTTAACACAAGCGGCAGTCCATTGCAATCGGAAGCGGGCATGGCGTGTCTATTTGGGGAGTATCTACTTTCAAACCAGAAAGGGTAAAATTCGGTACTTATGAGCTTGGATCCGGAACAACCCTCAACAACTGCGCCTGAAAGTGGGTCCGGCGCCCACGGCATAGTCCTGGTTGCCACCGCGGCGACCTTGGGCATGTTTCTGGCTGCCTTGGACACTTCAGTGAACGTGGCGCTGCCGTCGATGACCGAGGACCTGAACGCCGACCTACAGAGCATCCAGTGGGTGATCGTGGCGTTCGTGGCCACCCAGGCAGCCTTGGTGATGGGGGCCGGCAGCTTCGCCGATCGGTTCGGACTGAGACCGGTGTACATCTTTGGCGCAGCGACTTACCTGGCGGCCATGTTGTTCATCGCCTTCTCGCCCAACCTGGAGACGGTGGTGGGGTTCCGGGTGTTGCAGGCCTTGGGCACCGGCTGCCTGTTCGCTGTCTCGCCCGCCATCGCCGCCGGAGTGTTTTCCAGCAGCAGGCGCGGCTTGAGCATGGGGTTCGCCGTGGGCAGCCAGGCGTTGGGCATGTTGGCGGGGACGATCGGCGCTGGGCTGTTGGTCGGGTGGATCGGCTGGGAGTGGATATTCTTAGGGCGGACACCCTTTGCGGTCATCGCCGTCATCCTAGGAGTATGGGTCTTGGAGCGGCGCCCCCGTGAATCCATCAGTCCGGCGTCCGGGCCTGCTTTCGATGTCGCGGGGGCTGCGATGTTGGTCGGTGGGCTGCTGTGCTTGATCATCGGCCTAAGGTTGGGCCGGTCTCTCGGCTGGACCTCCCCGGTTGTCCTCACCTTGTTGCCTTTGGCTCCCGCATTCTTCGTTGCTTTTTGGCGAATCGAACTGACGGCCAAGTGGCCGGTGTTGCCGGGTAACCTGCTGCGGATGTGGGGTTTCATCGTCTCCAGTTCCAGCATGTTCCTGGCCAACCTGGGTGTTTTCGTGATCTGGTTCATCTTTCCTTTCTACGTGGCCGATAGCCTGGGAGGGGGCGCGCTCACACTGGGGCTGATGCTGGCCACCCTGGCTTTTTTGAACACCATATCTTCCGGCACCGGGGGTTGGCTCTGCGACAAGTTCAGCTATCTGCCCGTGGGGGTAGGCGGATTGTTGGTCATGGCATCCGGGCTGCTTTACCTGGGCTTTCTAGACACCGAGTCCAGTCTGGGACATGTTGCGCTCCGGGTGGGGATAGTCGGCGCCGGGTTGGGTTTGTTCCAGGCCGCCACCTATTCATTGATGTTGGGCAGTGTGCCGTCAGACAGGTTTGGCACCGCCGGGGCGGCCCTCTCCTTGTCTCAGTCTTGCGGCAGGGTATTATCGGTGGCGATCATTGGCGGCATCTTCGGCTGGCGTAGCGACCATCACCTGGAAGTGTTAGGGGTTGGGGCGGAGGCCGAAGGGGTGGCCTTCATCAAGGCGTTTAAAGACGTTTTCATCATCGGGTCGTCGCTGGGCTTGCTGGCGGCGGTGGTGTTTTTGATCGGCGGCTGGCGTCTGGTGCCGGCAGGGCCTTTGCTCGACGGACAGGCAACTCAACCTGTCGGGGCCGGCGAGGTAGGGCTGGATTGACGCCGCATGTTTGACTTAGATAGTAAACTTTGACGGGATCAGTCACTTAGCGGACTAGGAGATTCGGTACATGGCCCTTCAATTTGGCGTATTCGACCACATCGAACCTGTTCCCGGGCTGGGACTTCAAGAGACCTACAACCTGCGCATGGAACAGATCGAGGTACTGGACAAGGTGGGCTATTACGCTTATCACCTGGCTGAGCACCACACACCGGCGGTGCACAGTCTGGCCCCTTCGCAGAACGTGTTTCTGGCGGCGGTTTCCCAGCGCACCACCAACATCAGGTTCGGACCGGGGATCTGCGTGCTGCCCCTGCACCATCCCGTCCAACTCATCGAGGAATATTGCATGCTGGACCACCTGAGCGGCGGACGGCTCGAGATTGGTGTAGGCCGGGGCGGGGTTTTCGAGGCGTTTTTTTGGGGCCAGGACTCGGATGTGGAGTCCAATTACGCGCGTTACCGCGAGACCTTGGCTGCCGTCCAGAACGGCCTTTCCCACGATGTATTGACCCACCAAGGCGAGTTCTACAACTTCGATGAACTCCCCATGCGGCTCCGCCCGATGCAAGAGCCCATGCCCCCATTCTGGTACATGCGCAACGTGGAGACGGCGGCGATAGACGGCATGAACACCATCATCGTCGGCGGTCTGGACAGCTTTGAGGCCAACGTCACTCGCTACCGCGCTGAATGGGAAAAACACCAGGGAGTGGGCGCGCTGACGGCCCAGGGAACCGAGCCCAAGATCGGGCTGGTGGTCCATCTGCTGTTGGCCGACACTGACCAAGAGGCGATGAAGCAGGCAAAGCCGGCCTGGGACCATTACAGTTGGAACCTGGGAACCCCCCGGAGATTGGAGGCCGAGAGACGCGGTCTAACCCAGTTCCAAGGCGAAGGCATGAACCCTCGTCCATCTTCCATCCCCGTCAGAGATATTCCCCCCGAGGAGCGGAGGGACCTTGCGGCCACGCTCGAAGATGAGGAGCGGATAGAGCGGCGGCAGAACTTGGCCGGCAGGGTGGCCAACCCTGCTGGTGGCGGAGCGGGGTTTGGTTCGGTGGCCGGTTCTCCCGAGACCATCAGAAAATACATGGACGAGTACGTGGCCACCGGTGCCAACTACTTCGTCGGAGCGTTTCAGTGGGGAGACCTGAGTCACGAGCAGGCCATGCGGTCGATAGAGCTATTCACCAATGATGTGATGCCGCACTACGCGGGGTGATGGCTGCCTTATAAATTGATTTAGGTGGGTCTTTCGATAAGCTCAGGTGAGTGGATAAGAAAGGCCGGCGATAATGAAAACCGCTCATGGTGAGCCTGTCGAACCACGTAGCTCGAACTGCGAACGTGTCACCCCGTAGAGTTCCAAGTTCTCAACGATCCCCCATTTCACGGTAGGCCCCAATTGCGAACCCTCATACAGCATGCCCGCTTTCAGCATGACCCGGCCCGAGGATGGGTTGCGGGTGAAGTGGGCGGCGTAAACCCGGTCGAGTTCCAGGATGGTGAAGCAATGGTGCAACACTGGTTTCACTGCTTCCGTGGCGTAGCCCTGGTTCCAATAGGGTTTGCCGACCCAGTATGAAAGCTCAGCCTTTTTAGACGATGATACGAGAGCGCTCGGCCTGAAATCCATGCGAACAGTGATAGCGCCCAGGAATCTCGCGGCCTCGGCCAGTGTTAATGCAAAGTGGACCAATTCACCAGACTGGCTTTGCTCTTGACAAGACTTGATCCACTTCTCGGCCATCCCGTCTTCGTAGGGGTGTTCGATATCGCGCGTCGTGGAGGCCACGTCCCGGTCGCCAGCCAGACGTTGTATGTCTGGGGCGTCGGACATCGCCAGTGGGCGCAGCAGCAGGCGGGTTGTTAAGATATTCAAGGTGGCCTCATACTAGCATGAGGATGAGCCTGTGGGCCCCATCTGTCTTGACTGCTCAGACGGCCCCTTGTTACACTGCGAACGTGCGGGCGGTTAGCTCAGTTGGTTAGAGTACTTGCTCGACACGCAAGAGGTCAGTGGTTCGAGTCCACTACCGCCCACCACTACCCCTAAGATCGGCAACTGGCTCTCCGCCCTCCCGAACCTTTGGGCGCCGGTTGCTGCCCGCCGCCCCCGGACGGCTACTTGGGCCCGGTACTAT
>CEQE01148520.1_pt1 | contig 38141 bp, 40 predicted proteins | sample 356201 | NCBI WGS metagenome assembly CEQE01 (sample SAMEA2619970, study PRJEB7988) | marine metagenome | biome: marine biome (ENVO:00000447); feature: mesopelagic zone (ENVO:00000213) & marine oxygen minimum zone (ENVO:01000065); material: "saline water (ENVO:00002010), including plankton...
CCCTCTTACCGACAGGTAGAGTTGCACTTGGGAGTTGAATTCACCTCCTCTTTCTTGTCGGATAGAGAAAGCTAAGATGCTGCCGCGGCTTATCCTCTGCTCGTCAAACTCAGTTGCACTTGGGAGTTGAATTCAGGGCCTTAAAGCGCTGAGCAATACGCAAGAATGATAACGCACGTGGTACTACCCGCTGTGCGTACACAAATCGGAGGAATGCAATGCCCGGATTGAGACTTGAAGGAAAGCACGCGGTGGTTTCAGGGGGTGCCGCAGGGGCGGGAGGGGCTGCGTCGGAGGTGTTCGCCCGGGAGGGCGCCAACGTAGTTATTGTTGACATTCAAGAAGAGGCAGGCTTAACCCTTGTTGAAAAGATTCGCGAGGCTGGTGGCAAGGCCAGTTTCGTCAGGGCGGATGTATCCCTGAGTGACGAGGTAGATGAAGCGATTGATGAAGCGAACCGGATTTTTGACAATCGAATTGACGTCCTGTTCAATCATGCCGGCACTGTAACCATCAAGCCCTTTCTCGAAACGACCGAACACGACTGGGACAGGATGATGCGCATCAATGTCAAATCCATGTTCCTGATGACCAAATCGGTACTGCCGTCCATGCTCGATCAAGGGGGAGCAATCGTTAACACCTCTTCGATATCGGCGGTTGCGGGAACCCCCATGGAAGTCCTCTATTGCACCAGCAAGGGTGCGTGTCACATGTTTACCCGCGCCATTGCCACGGAATATCGCGACAACGGCATTCGTTGCAATGCGGTTTGCCCCGGATTTATTAGAACAGCGCACGGTATACGCGAACTCAAAGAACTCCGGGACTATGGTGTGGAGGTCACCGAGGAAGACATCTGCCGCATCCAGGGCCGGATTTGTGAACCGGAGGAAGTCGCCAATGCAGCACTGTTTCTGGCCAGCTCAGAGGCCAGCTTTGTGAATGGAGAAACTATGTTCGTTGACAATGGAATGTTGGTTCGCACATGATTGCGGCAGCATGGCAGTTCGCCTCGCTCACCATAAACCGGCAGGCGATTCGCACGGGCTGCCCGAATAACCAATAGCCGGGCGATGCCAGTCGCTTTTCGGTCAATCAGGATAACAACATTGTGCCTGAATTCATAAAGCGCTACGTACGTGTCGTGGACAATGTGGCCTACCGCATCGGCCGCACGACGATGCTGGTTATTTTCGTTATGGTCGGGGTGTTGTTCTACTCGGCGATATCAAAGACCTTTTTCAATCCGTCACTGTGGACCTACGAGTTTGCGCAGTTTCTGATGGTGGGTTATTTCTTGCTTGGCGGCGCTTACTCGCTGCAGATCAACAGCCATGTCCGCATGGATCTGTTGTACAGCCAGTGGAGGCCGCGTACGAAGAGCAGGTGGGACGCCGCGACTGCGCTTTTCATGATCGCATACCTCGTCCTGCTGCTGTATGGCAGCCTTTCCAGCACTTGGTATGCAATTGAATATGGAGAGCGAAGCTACTCCATTTGGCGTCCCTACATGTGGCCCATCAAGGTGGTAATGAATATTGGAATATTGCTCATGCTGCTTCAGGCGATCTCGCAATTCTTCAAGGACCTGGCTGCGGCCAGGGGTATATCGCTGTCATGAGTTACGAATTCATCGCGCTGTTGATGTTCGCGACCATGATGCTGATGCTGCTTACCGGGCAGCGCGTATTCGGCGCGATAGGGTTCGTAGGTGGATTTGCGGCCTTGTTGCTGTGGGGCGATGGCGGCTCGGAAATGGCATTCAGCGCCACCGTCAAGTTGATGAAGTGGTATCCGTTGATGACACTGCCGATGTTCATCTACATGGGTTACATCATGTCGGAATCACGAATTGCCGACGACCTGTACCGAATGTTCCACGTCTGGATGGGCCCCATCCATGGCGGTCTGGCCATCGGTACCATCGGGCTGATGGTCATCATCTCGGCGATGAACGGGTTGTCGGTTGCAGGGATGGCCATCGGTGCAACGATCGCGCTGCCGGAACTGTTGCGTCGAGGCTATGACAAGATCATGGTGACCGGGGTCATCCAGGCCGGCAGTTCGCTCGGCATCCTGGTGCCCCCCAGTGTCGTTCTTGTGTTGTACGGTATGATCGCGCGCCAGCCGGTAGGTCAGTTGTGGCTGGCCGGTGTGTTCCCCGGCCTTCTGATGGCGAGCCTTTTTGTAATCTACATCTCAGTTCGCTGCCGGCTTCAGCCGCACCTCGGCCCTCCACTCGCAAGAGAGGAGCGGGACGTTTCCTGGGGCACAAAACTAAAACTGCTGCGCGCGGGCATTCTGCCGTTTCTGATCTTTTTTTCGATGACCGGCCTTTTCGTAATGGGCGTGACCAGCCTGGTTGAAAGCTCGGCAGTCGGTGCAACCGTCGCTACCCTGGCCGCCCTGGTCAAAGGGCGGTTGACCTACAAAGTGATGGAAACCACGCTGCGCAAGACGCTGCAGGTGACCTGCATGTTCATGTGGATCATCCTCGCGGCGCTGTGCTTCGGAGCGGTATTCGACGGTCTCGGTGCGGTCAAGGCCATCGAGTTTTTCTTTGTCGACCGCATGGCATTGAGCCCCTGGGAAGTGCTGATAATGATGCAGATTTCCTACATTCTTATGGGAATGTTCCTAGATGACACAGCGATGCTCGTTATCGTCGCGCCGCTCTATGTTCCGCTGGTCGGGGCGCTTGGCTTCGACCTGGTGTGGTACGGCGTCCTGTATACGATTACCTGTCAGATAGCCTACATGACCCCTCCGTTCGGCTATAATTTATTTCTGATGAGAGCGATGGCGCCCCCGGAGATTACGCTGGCCGACATCTACCGGTCCATCACCCCGTTTGTACTGGTGATGGTCTTTGGCCTGGCTATCGTGATGGCGTTCCCTGAAGTTGCACTATGGTTGCCCAATTGGCATTACGGAAAATAGCAACTGCATGAATAACGTGAATAGAGAGGATTACAAATCACCAGCATCGCGTTGAGGATGATGATCCAGGCGCGTTGTTGACCAACCCAAAGTTGAAAGGAGAAGGACATGAAGAAAACCAAGACACCTAATACCAACAGACGAGATTTTCTCAAGAAAGCCGGGGCTACGACCGCAGCGGCCGGTGCCGCCACGCTTGCCGCACCGGCCATCATTGCAGCAGAGCCGATTAAATGGCGATTTCAGACCTACGCCGGGTCGGCCTTGGGCCAGCACGTCACCAAACCTGCTATCGACGCCATCAACAATGCATCCAATGGTGAATTGCAGGTCGAATTATTTTACGCCGACCAGCTGGTGCCGACGGGTGAACTGTTCCGTGCGTTGCAGAAGGGCACCATCGACGCGGTCCACTCCGACGACGATTCGATGGCATCTCCGGCAGTAGTGCGCCAGTTCGGTGGTTATTTCCCGATGGGAACGAGGCACGCCCTGGACGTGCCCGTGTTGTTTCATCAGTATGGATTCGACAAGATCTGGTCGGACGCTTACAAGAAAGTCGGCGGCGTAGTCTGGCTGTCAGCAGCCGGTCAGGATCCATGCAACTTCAATACGAAAAAGCGGATCACCAGCCTCGACGATCTTAAGGGATTGCGGCTGTATACCTTCCCGACCGCGGGCCGTTTCCTGGCGCAGTTTGGTGTTGTGCCGGTCTCGATTCCCTATGAGGATGCCGAGGTTGCCGTGCAGACCGGTGAACTCGATGGTATGGCCTGGTCCGGCATCACGGAGGACTACGCTGTTGGTTGGGCCGACGTGACCGACTACTTTCTGACCAACAATGTCTCAGGCGCCTGGATCGGCTCGTGGTTTGTCAACGAAAAGCGCTGGGCGGATCTTCCCGAGCACCTGAAGGCGGTAGTCAGGGCCAGCATCGAAGCCAGCCATGAGTACCGCAACCAGTGGTACTGGGGTGGCGAGGCCAAGCTGCGTGCCGACGGCACCAAGTTGAAAGTCGAGACCGTTCCCGCTGAACAATGGCGTGAGGTCGAAGCCGCTGCCAGCAAGTTCTGGGACGAGGTTGCCGAAGAGGGCGAAGTCGAGGCGAAGATAGTCGGCATCTTCAAGGAATACGACCGGATCAGACAGGCGGCGGGGGGCATCTACAACGCCGGTTAGGCTTTCTCAGAGCAACCCTCGAATCAAGGCGGCCTTCGCAACCACGCGACGGCCGCCTTTTTTTCGTCGTGTAACCCGCCGCCGGCAAACCGGCCAAGAGAATGGGGTACAAAAATCCCAAGACGGACGCATTGATGGACAAGTAGCGTTCTGTCACTGATCTCGGCGAAAGAAGGAAGCTATTCCGTCAGATCTCCGCTCTGATGAATGAGGATGCCGTGTGCGTACCGTATCATTACGGCTCAGACTTCAAAGGGCACTCGCCTAAAGTGAAGGGATTTGTTCATACCCAGGACTCGATCATCAGCTAGCGCGAAATGTACCTCGAGGGCTAACCACTCTGTTGGTAGACTCCGCAACATAATCATGCCCGCCTTTCCTTGAATGTGAGGGAAGGCGGGTCGTCGATTCCAATTCGTAAATCTGGTGGGCCCGGAAGGACTCGCGAGGGACCTTAATGGATACAACGCCTTCAAGGGAGAACATAAACCTTTAATTGTTTAACCACCGCTCTTTAGTCTTGCAGAATATGTATTAAAATGTATAATTTAATGTATATTTAAAATAATACTCAACACAGCTATGCAAAACTTGCTAACAAACAAAACAGCATCATTAACCGAACTTCGAAATCCGAAAAAGGTAATTACGAAAGCGGGCGGTAAACCCGTGGCAATCCTAAACAGAGATCAATTGGAGGGGTATTTTGTCCCCGCATCTGCTGTTGAAGTGCTGCACTTTGAACCGACTCAATCAGGCGAAGCAGTAGATAAATTTAAAGATCGCAAACAACAACTGTCTGAAACATTGAAATACCTGAAAGACAAATAGCATTGAAATTTCTCAATAGTTCGGACGTGACCGAGATACATCATCTTGTCATAGACCGAAGCGAAGTCCAGGGAATAGCAGGTGGCAAATCTTTGGATGCTGTACTGACGCGAATTGAGAACCGTATGTCATTCGGGATGATCAGCGACGAATTCGATTTAGCCGCATGTTATGCATGCTTTCTGGCCGTGGGCCATGTTTTCAATGACGGAAACAAACGGACAGCATTCGCCTGCATGGATGTAAGCCTGTCTCTAAATGGCGTGGAGTTAGACTACAACCACGTTGAAGTCGGCAATCTCATAATCAATGCCGCTCAAGGTGTAGTCGATGAAGTGGAGTTGAGCGCTTGGTTACGCTCACAGTCTATGGGGCAGTAAGAATTTCGATATGCAATTAGGGTAAAGGCCGAATAGACGAAAACAAAAACAAAGTACAACCGGTGGGCAATCCCTTTATGCCAAGTGTGTTACCTGTCTCATTGGTATGTACCCTTGGAATCTGGTGGGCCCGGAAGGACTCGAACCTTCGACCAATGGATTATGAGTCCACTGCTCTAACCAACTGAGCTACAGGCCCGATGCGTTTTTCTCCGCGGAAAACGGTCGAAATTATATCAAACTGGCTTTAGCCTTCGTAGGGCCGCTTAAAAAATCAGTTGCTGGCACGGCCGGATTGAAGCCTTCTCAAATTTTCCGATGTCTCCGTGCGACGATGAAAAATCGTTAAACTTGCGAGAGGCTTGCTGAAGGAGAATTTGCATGAGTGCATGGATGCTCTTGCTGTTGATTACGCTGCTGTACGCAGGGTACAACCTTTCCGTTAAGGTATCGGGCGGTCATGCGGCCGGCACTGTCACCACAACAATTCTGGCGACGATCAGTTTGCAGACAGCAGCGCTGGTTGTTTCGTTGATGTTTGCTGCTTATCTCCTGATGCGAGGCGGGCAGAGTTTTGCGCTTCCACCTGCATCTTATAAGTGGGCAGTGCTTTCCGGTGTTTGTATCGGCGTTGCGGAGATTGGCTACTTTTATCTATTCTCAGGTACAGGGCTGCGCCAGACCATTCCGGCCAGCACCGCGATCCCCATCATTGTGTGTGGGACCGCGGTAATCGCGTTTGTTATTTCGGTGGTATTCCTGAACGAGCCCTTTGGTTGGCGCCAGATGCTGGGTGTGGTTCTCGTCGTGCTGGGGGTAGGGGTTCTTTTTACAAAATAACAGCAAACTTTCCGGTCAGCACGTTGTGCTGATTGGCTGTGGGAAGTCAGTGGGTTCTGATCGAACCCGCAGTTGATTTTCTTTGAGTGTCAGGCGGCGATGGCGGTGGTCAATACTGGTACGCTGACGAAGCCGAAACGCCCATCTCTTTCCGCCTCGTCCAGTTGTTCGCGCCAACTTTGTACTTCTTCTTTGGCAATACCTTGTTTCTCGGCAAAGTGGGTGAAAACATTCGCAGCGAGGTAGGGGAACGAGTTATGGTGCAGGCTGTTATTCAAAAAGCCCATCGGGGTGCAGTGGGCGCCGACAAAACCGTGACGAGTGAGTTTTTCGGGCATCTCAAGCGGCAGCATCTGGTGAAAGCAGTGCGCTTTGAATGTCTCGTGCATCCTGTCGTTAAGTTCAGGATCCGGCCCATGAAAGCGCCAGTGATCCCAGAGAACAGAAACCGCAGCAAGACGCCCGCCGGGTCTGATGACTCTCCGGATTTCCGCCAGAGCGCTGTCGATGTCGGCGATGTACTCAAGCACCTGGATGGACGCGACCGAATCGAATGCGCCGTCTTCAAATGAGAGTTCGGTGGCTGAGTCCTGGCTGAACGTCACATTATCAAGATCCTGACAATGTTCCTGCGCCGCTTTAATCTGCTGCTCGCTGGGGTCTAGCCCCATGATTCGACCCTCTGTTCCTACAGACAGGGCAAGATCTCGCAGGAGGTGGCCACCACCACAGCCAACATCCAGTATGTGCTGTCCGGCAGCAACATTCAAAGCCTCAAAGGTTGCCTTGCGCCGGCCAACGCCTTCCTGGGTCTGCGCCATCCTGCGTTGGACCGCGCCAATCTCTGTGCCGAATTCCATTATTTACCCCCGATTCAAATTCGCGTCGTCTCTTTGGTGGTATAAGAGGCGATAAATTCGCAGCATTATTGTCCTACATTTAGCTGCTGGTCTGCCATGGATCAAAGTCCACGGTGCGCGGCTTTATCAGTTTACAAGGAGCGTGTTATGGGGGGCGTTACAAACCGGGTTGCCCTGGTGACAGGGGCGGGCAGTCCCAATGGAATTGGTTTCGCTACGGCGAGGCTTTTAAGGGATGCCGGTGCCCGGGTAGCGATTACCTCGACAACTGATCGTATCCATGAGCGCTGCGATGAACTTGGTGGCACCGGAGGTGGGGTTTTTGCTTCTCCTGCGGACCTGGCCGATGCCGACGCCGCCGCCAATTTGCATGCGCGGATTGAAAAGGCCCTCGGGCCGATTGAGATTCTGGTCAACAACGCAGGCATGGTGCAGATAGGCCGGGATGAGCCCAGCGCGCCCTTGCATGAAGTGACCGACGAAAAATGGCGCTATGGCATCGATATCAGTTTGACCAGCGCATTTTTGATGACCCGTGCTGTACTGCCTTCAATGATGCAGTGTGAGTATGGGCGTATTGTCCATATCTCGTCGGTTACAGGCCCCGTGGCCGGAATTCCCGGCAGCACGGTCTATGGAACCGCCAAAGCCGGAATGCTGGGGATGGCCCGTTCGCTGGCGATTGAGGTGGGATCAAAGAATGTCACCGTCAATTGCGTGGGTCCCGGCTGGATTCACACAGAATCAAGCGGAGAAGGCGAGATTACAGCCGGTAAATTTACCCCTGTCGGACGCTCGGGAACTCCGGAAGAGGTCGGTCATGTGGCGGTATTTCTCGCAAGTGAAGAAGCGAGTTACGTGACGGGCCAGTTCATCGTGGTCGATGGCGGAAACACGATTCAGGAATACAAAGTCGCGCTCTAGCGTGCACCTGAAGAATTTCTTCTGGGCCGGGTATCTGGTCGTGGTGCCTGTCACTAAAGTGCAATAAAAAATCCCGGACCAAGGCCCGGGATTTCAATATAGGCAGGCAAATCAGTCGAGGTAACTTCGCAGCTTTTCCGAGCGCGTGGGGTGCCGCATCTTACGCAGGGCTTTGGCCTCGATCTGACGGATACGCTCCCGGGTGACATCAAACTGCTTGCCGACTTCTTCCAGGGTGTGGTCGGTGTTGAGGCCGATACCAAAGCGCATCCGGATGACCTTGGACTCGCGCTCGGTGAGGCTGTCGAGGATCGACTCCGTGGCGCCGGTGAGGCCTGAGGTCAGGGCCGCGTCTTCGGGTGCCAGGATGTTCTTGTCCTCAATGAAGTCTCCAAGATGAGAATCTTCATCATCGCCAATCGGCGTTTCCATGGAGATCGGCTCTTTGGCGATCTTCAGCACCTTGAGAATCTTGTTCTCCGGCATGTCCATGCGCTCGGCCAGTTCTTCCGGAAGCGCCTCGCGGCCTTTTTCCTGGAGAATCTGGCGTGACACACGGTTGAGCTTGTTGATGGTCTCAATCATGTGGACCGGGATACGGATGGTACGCGCCTGGTCCGCAATAGATCGGGTGATTGCCTGGCGAATCCACCACGTGGCGTAGGTTGAGAACTTGTAACCGCGGCGGTACTCAAACTTGTCTACCGCTTTCATCAGCCCGATATTGCCTTCCTGGATCAGGTCCAGGAACTGCAGCCCGCGGTTGGTGTACTTTTTGGCAATCGAGATCACGAGACGCAGGTTTGCCTCGATCATCTCTTTTTTGGCGCGGCGGGCCTTGGCTTCGCCGATATTCATCCGCTTGCTGACATCCTTGATCTGGCGAATGCGAAGCCCGGTAATGTTCTCAAGATTCTCGAGTTTGTCGCGCAGGTTTTCGAGTTCCTCCGCGTGCGCTTTCAGGATCGTCTTGTCGCCCTCTTTGCCGCGCATCATGCTGCGGATCCAGAAGAGTTCGGATTCACGCCCGACAAACTTGGAAATGAAGGTCTTGCGGGTGACCCGGGCTTTCTGGACACAGATTTTGATGATGTCTTTCTCGAGCCTGCGCACCTCGTCGACAATCTCGCGCATCACGTGGGAGAGATAATCGATCTGGCGGGGCACGAGGCGGATTTCCATCAACTCTGCCGTCAGTTTGGCCTGATGTTTTTCCATTTGCGGTGCGCCGATACCGTAGCGGGACCGGCAACGCTCCAGACTTTTCAGCCCCTTGCGAATACGGTCAAAGCGTTCCTTGGCCTCGACAGGGTCCGGGCCTTGAGGCCCTGCGTTGTCGTCATCGTCATTGTCCCTGGAATTCGGCACCACCGGTACAGGAATCTCTACTTCAACCTCGTTCGGATCAATAAAGCCCACCAGCAGTTCAGTCAGTTTCATCTTGCCGGCTTCGACGTTATCGGCCAGGCGGACCAGTTCTGAAATAATGACCGGTGCAGTGGCAATCGCGTTTACGCTCTGGCGGATGCCGTCTTCAATCCGTTTCGCAAGACGAATCTCATCCTGCCGGGTCAGCAGTTCCACGGTTCCCATTTCGCGCATGTACATGCGGACCGGGTCGGTGGTTCTGCCAAACTCGCTCTCGACCGCTGTTGTGAGTACGGCTTCCGCTTCTTCTACGACCTCTTCGTCGTCGCTGTTGGCGGTTTTCAGCAGCAGCGTGTCGGCGTCGGGTGCGGCGTCGTAGACCTCGATGCCGAGATCATTGATCATGTTGACCACGGTCTCGATCTGATCCGTGTCGTTCATGTCTTCCGGGAGGTGGTCGTTAATCTCCCGGTAGGTCAGGAAGCCTTGTTCCTTTCCCTTGATGATCAGCTGTTTGAGTTCGGATTGCTGGCTTTGGGTATCGACAGACACAGGCCCCCCTGGGAATCGAAAGAAAGCGGGTAAAAACCTATCAATTATAACATGCGGCGAGCTTTTCAGCCGCTACTTTCCGCCTTCTTCGCGCCGCTGACGGAGCGATTGACGCTCCAGATACAAAGCGGCAAGCCGTCCTTTGCTCGACTCGTCCAGGTCTTCCTTGGCGGCACGAGCGACGAGTTTGTCGATCGATTTGCCTAGCGCCTGTTCCTGCAGGGTCAGCAATGTTTCGGAGAAAAACGGCGAAAAATCGTGCTCTTCCAGAAGATGGTCCTTACCGGCCAGTTTTTCAAGGGCAATTGAATCTTCCGTGTCCCGAAATCGTTCAAGGAGTGCTCCGGTGGTGAGGCTTGGCTCCTCACCGGCAATCTTGTGCAGATTTTTCAGCAACTTAAGGCCGGGTTCATCCGCCTCTTCATCCAGATTTTCCGGAAGTGCATATCTCGCAGCGAGGCCCGGCTGCTGAAGCAGCAGGCTGATGGCGGTTGCCATCGGGCTCAGTCTTTGCGTCGATGTCTGTCTGCGTGAGGGAGGTTGGTGCCCCTGAGGTGTACGGGCTTGCTCGGTTGATTGCACACCGGTCTCCTCACGCAGGCGCTGGTGCATGAGTTCTCGAAGCGGTCCCTCAGGAATCTTTGCCAGAAGCGGTTTGGCGAGTTCAACAAGCCGCGCCCGCCCGTCGATGCGGCCAAGATCGGTCTCCGCCGATAGTTTCTTGAAAAGAAAGTCCGGCAACGAAGTGGCTTTGGTCACAAGTGCTGAAAATGCCGGGCCGCCTTCGCGGCGGATCAGGGAATCCGGATCATCGCCGTCAGGTAAGAAAAGAAAGCTGATCTGCCGACCGCCGCCGAGTTCGGGCAGGGCGGTCTCGAGTGCCCGCCATGCGGCAGCCCGGCCCGCTCGGTCTCCGTCGAAGCAGAAAATGATTGACGGCGCGAGACGGAACAGTCTTTCCAGATGTCGGGGGGTTGTCGCCGTACCAAGCGTCGCGACGGCATGCTCGATCCCGTGCTGTGCCAGCGCAACGACATCCATATAGCCCTCCACCACCACCGAATGACCCTGCTGGGCAATGTTTGAGCGCGCACGGTGCAGGTTGTAAAGCTCCGAGCCTTTCTGGAAAACCGGAGTTTCCGGCGAGTTCAGGTATTTCGGTTCGCCGTCGCCCAGTATGCGCCCGCCGAAGGCAACCACGCGGCCCTTGTAGTCGTGAATGGGAAAGATGACCCGTGACCGGAAGCGGTCATAAAAACGCCCGGAATCCTTGCGCGCGACCAGCCCGGCTTTGGCCATCAGGTCGAGCATTTTGCTGTCGCCTTGCGCGGTTTGTGAAAGCGTATCCCATCCGGCAGGCGCGAGCCCGAGCTCAAAAAGCGCAGCGACCTCTCCAGAAAGTCCCCGTTCTTTAAGGTATGCAACCGCCTCGGCAGACATTTCATGGCTACGCAGCTGTTCCTTGAAAAAACGGTTTGCATCGGCGAGCGCATCCAGCAGGGCGGGCGTCAGGGTATCTTCGGCCCGGGCGGGGCCTGTGTCCGGGATTTCAAGCCCGACATTTTGCGCGAGTTCCTCGATCGCTTCGCGGAAGCTCAAATGCTCAAACTCCATCAGGAAGCCGATGGCGCTGCCGTTCGCGCTGCAACCGAAACAGTGGTAAAACTGCTTGGTCTGGCTGACGGTAAACGAGGGGGTTTTTTCGTTATGGAAAGGACAGCAGGCTTTAAAATCCCGACCGGCCTTGGTCAGGGGGACCCGCGCATCGATGAGTTCGACGATGTCGGTACGGGCGAGCAGTTCGTCGATAAACTCCCTGGGAATTCTGCCACTCATCGTCTTTCACACCTGATTGATCACTGAGATATTAGCATCCGCTTTATGACGAATCCTGATCTATCCGCTCGTTCAGCTGTCGCGGGGTGGCTGGGACTGTGCTGCCTGCTGGTGTTCTGCATGGTGGTGCTCGGTGGCGTCACCCGGCTTACCGATTCAGGCCTGTCGATGGTGCGCTGGGAGCCGGTTTCGGGAGTACTGCCCCCGCTCAATCAGGCGACCTGGCAGGCAGAATTTGATCATTACCGGCAGTTTCCGGAATACCAGAAGATCAACGCCGGGATGTCTCTGGATGAATTCAAGACAATCTTCTATTTTGAGTATGCCCACCGGATGCTCGGCCGGGCGATCGGACTGGTGTTTGCCATCGGGCTTTTCTGGCTGTGGCTGAGAAGACGCCTGTCTCGTTCACTGATACCGCATCTCATCGTGATGTTTATTCTGGGGGCAATGCAGGGTCTTCTGGGGTGGTACATGGTGAAAAGCGGCCTCGTGGATCTGCCGCATGTCAGTCAGTACCGGCTGACCGCTCATCTGGGGCTCGCAATCCTGATTTATCTATACATGCTGTGGGTGATATTCATGCTGCTTGAGCGCAAGCCGGCGGTGCCGGTGTCCCGTGGGCTGCACCGGGCAACGGTTGGACTCGGTCTTTTGACCTTTGTGACGGTGCTTTCAGGCGGATTCGTGGCAGGACTCAAGGCCGGCCATGCCTTTAATACCTTCCCGCTGATGGCAGGACAGTGGATCCCGCCGGGCTATCTCGCACTCGAGCCGATGTGGCGCAATCTCTTTGAGAACATTCCCAGCGTCCAGTTCAATCACCGGCTGCTCGCGATCACGACCTTTACGCTGGTGCTGGCGTTTGTGTTTCAGGCGGTGAGGAACAAGGCGCTGGCGGGGTTTCGCCGACCTGTCATCACTCTGGCCGGGGTGGTGACGCTTCAGGTTGTTCTTGGGATCAGCACGCTGCTGTGGTACGTGCCCGTCGCGTTGGCCGCGGTACACCAGGCGGTGGCATTGCTGTTGTTGAGCGTGACGCTCTACGTGGTATTCAGATTTCGAAGGACCTGAACCTGCCGGCCTTCGGTAGGGTACAAACTCAGACGGGGAGTTTCTGTTTTATTGAGATGCTGACGGCGCCCATGTCGGCCCGACCCTGAACACGCGGCTTGAGCCAGCCCATGACCTTGCCCATATCGCGAATACTCTGCGCATCGGTCTCGGTCAATGCCTGATCGATCAGTGCAGCAAGTTTGTCATCATCGAGTTGCTCAGGCAGGTAGGTTTCGAGCACCGCGAGCGTAGCGGCTTCTTTTTGCACGAGATCGTCCCGGCCGCCTTTTTCGAACTGTTCGATCGCATCACGCCCCTGTTTGATCATTTTCTGAACCACAGCCAGCACTTCTTCTTCACCAAGTTCAGTACGCTCGTCGACCTCACGGCGTTGGATGGCCGCACGCAGCAGCCGGATAGCGTCAAGGCGCACGGCCTCTTTGGCCCGCATGGCGTCTTTCATCTCGGCAGTGATGCGTTCTTTGAGTGTGGTCATATGGGGGCCACGAAATCGTGGCGGGCAGGGGAATTCAAGCCCTTAGTGGGCGCGCATCCTGGAAGGATTCTGGCGGGCCAGTCGTTTCTTTTCGCGTTTTTCAGCAGCAGCCCCGGCGCGTTTTCGGACGGTGGTCGGCTTTTCGTAGTACTCACGGCTACGCGATTCTGTGAAAACTCCCGCTTTCTCACAGGCGCGGCGAAATCGGCGCAGGACGACATCAAACGGTTCATCCGGCCGAACTTTGACTGATGGCATAGGCTTGTCTCCGGGCAATCGAAAAGGGCGCGTATTCTACTTGGATCAAGCGGGAAAGTACACGCCAGGGCTCTTGCAATGTCTTCCTTTTTGAGCAGCTCCTGGGGGGCGATGCCTTGCTCGAGCCGCCACAGATCGGACCGAGACCTCGGTAATCATATAATCCGGCCCAAAATTGCATGAAAGCGCCAGTCAACTGCTGGGGTTTGCCACTGCGCAGGTCAGAAAATGCAGGTTCTTGGGATAGAGACATCGTGTGACGATACCGGTGCTGCCGTCTATGACACGGATGCCGGCCTTAAGTCCCATTGCCTTGCATCACAGGTAGAACTGCATGCCCTTTATGGCGGGGTGGTGCCGGAACTCGCAGCCCGCGACCACGTCAAACTGCTGATGCCTCTGGTCGAAAAAGCGCTTCGGGAAGCCGAGGTGCCCGGGCGCGGGATCGACGGCGTGGCCTACACCGCCGGGCCGGGTCTGTCGGGTGCACTGCTCGTCGGCGCCGCGCTTGGGCGCAGTCTCGCCTGGGCATGGGATGTGCCTGCGCTCGGTGTGCATCACATGGAAGGCCATCTGCTGGCACCCATGCTGGAAGAGAATCCTCCGGCCTTTCCATTTGTCGCGTTACTGGTATCAGGGGGACACACGCTACTGGTCGATGTAAAGGATATCGGCCGGTACCAGCTTCTGGGCGGCACGCTGGATGATGCCGTTGGCGAAGCCTTCGACAAAACGGCAAAACTCCTGGGCCTGGGTTACCCAGGCGGACCTGCTATCGCCAAGGCAGCCCATGATGGCAACCCTGAGCGCTGGCGGTTTCCCCGCCCGATGACTGACCGACCGGGATTGGATTTCAGTTTCAGCGGTCTCAAGACCTTCGCGCGCAACACGGTGTCGTCCGTTCAGCTTGATGAAGAGACCATTGCCGATGTTGCCTGCGCGTTTCAGGATGCCGCCGTTGATACGCTGGTGATCAAGTGCCGCCGGGCATTGGAGCAGGCAGGACGGCGTCGGCTGGTTGTTGCCGGTGGTGTTGGCGCCAACCTGTTGCTGCGCGAGCGCCTCCGGGAGATGACCGCTGATTGCGGTAAAGAAGTGTTTTATCCGAGGCTCGAGTTCTGCACCGACAACGGCGCCATGATCGCTTACGCGGGATGCAGAAGACTTGCCGCGGGTGAGCGCCAGAGCCTGGACTTTTCAGTGCGGCCTCGCTGGAGCCTTGCGGACCTGGCACCGTTTTCCAGGGCGGTGGCCTAGTGCCTATTTCCCGATCTTCGATTCGGTCCCGGCCAGGAGCCGTCCGATGTTCGCCCGATGGCGAAGTACCAGCATCAGCGCCAGCAGAGCCGCGAGTCCGGTGTAAACCGGGTCGGAGAGTATCCACCAGGTCCATGCCGGCGCACTGGCGGCACTCACGAGTGCTGCCAGCGACGAGTAGCGAAAGACCAATGCGACTACAAGCCACGTGAGCGCGAGGCCACCGGCGACCGGCAGACTGAGCGCGGCAAATACGCCAAGTGCAGTGGCGACGCCCTTGCCGCCCTTAAAGCCAAAGAAGAGGGGCAACAGGTGGCCGAAAAATGCACCCGCACCTGCCAGTGCGGCGGTCAGGGGATCGTCAAAAAGCCATCGGGCAACCAGCACAGGCAGGGCGCCCTTGAGAATATCGCCGGCAAGCGTCAGGCCCGCCGCCGCCTGGTTGCCAAGGCGCAGCACATTGGTTGCGCCCGGATTGCCAGAGCCTTCACGGCGCGGGTCCGGCAGATTCATCAGCCGCGATACCACCACCGCGCTGGAAACAGAGCCCAGCAGATAACCAGCGATAGCAAAAATCAGGTATTCCATGCGCGGTGGATGCGAAGTTTTGGGCCAGTCGCACCTACAGTATAAACTGAGCGCCAAGAGACCCCGGCGGGCAAGCGCTGCGGCAGGATCAGTCAGGAGACAGCGGGTGGATAAGATTTTTGTACAAGGTCTTGAGGTTGAGTGTGTGATCGGCGTGTGGGAGTGGGAGCGCCAGATTACCCAGAAGCTGATCATCGATCTTGAAATGGGCTGGGATATTGCGGTTGCCGCAAAGACCGACGCGCTGGAAGACACGTTAAGTTACAAGGATGTCGCAAAACGCGTCAGCGCATTCGTCATCGAGGCCAAGGCCAATCTGGTTGAAACCCTCGCCGAGGGGATCGCAACCCTGCTGCGCGAGGAGTTTGCGGTCCCGTGGTGCCGGGTGCGTATCAACAAGCGGGGCGCGGTGACCGGCGCCCGCGACGTCGGTGTCGAGATTGAGCGCGGCCAGTAGTAAATGCTCGAGGTTGCGGTCAGTCTTGGCAGCAATATCGAGCGCGAATCGAACATCCGTGCCGCGGTCGGGGGCTTAAAAGCGCTATACCCGGCTGCTGTTTTCTCGCCGGTCTTCGCAAGCGAAGCGGTGGGATTCGAAGGACCTTATTTTTTCAATCTGGCGGGCGTTTTCAAGTCTGATCTGAAAGCAGATGATCTCGTGGCACAGTTGCGCGGGATCGAAGCGCAACTCGGCAGAACCCGTGACGGCAATGCAATCGGATCCCGGGAGATGGACATCGACCTGCTGCTATACGGTGATCAGATCCTGTATGAGCAGGGCATGGATGTTCCCCGTCAAGAGATTCTCGAGTACGCCCACGTACTCAAGCCACTCAGCCTGATACTGCCTGACCGGCGTCACCCCGTGAATGGGTCGACCTACCGCGAACTGTGGGACGCAATGGCGCCGGAACATGATGAAAAACTCAAGCCGGTCAAGCTTGATCTTTGAAGACCGTCTGGTTCAGGGCCGGGCCGAGCGGCCTCCGTCGACATTGATCACCTGACCGGTAATAAAGGACGCATCACGGAGCAAGAACAGCACCGTACCGGCAATGTCCTGCGGGTCGCCGAGGCGGCCCAATGGCGTACGCCGGATGATCTCTTCCTGATTTTCCTGGGTGTCACCGGATTCGGGCCAGAGGATTGCGCCTGGGGCGATGGCATTGACCCTGACATTGGGGCCGAGTTCCTGGGCGAGGGAGCGGGTCAGGGCAAGAAGTCCCGCTTTGCTGGCGGAATACACCGGGTGTGTCGGCAGCGGCCGCTCCGCATAGATGTCCGTCAGGTTAATGATTGCCCCGCGGGTCGATGTCAGAGCCTTTGCGCATGCCTGCGACAGGAAAAACGGCGCTTTCAGATTGACCCCCAGAAGCGTTTCCCAGTGCGCTTGGGTTACCTCGCCCACCGGAGTGGGAAAGAAGGCCGACGCGTTGTTGATTAATGCGTCAATACGGCCGAATACCTCTAGTGGCCGGTGCGCGAGCCTTGAGCAGTCCTGGGTGTTCTCAAGATCCGCCTCAACCAGTTCAACAGACCCCGGCCGGTCGGCATTGAGCGCGTCCGACAGTGATTGTGCATCACCGGCACTGTGGCGGTAGTGAATGACGATATTCATGCCTTCGGTATGCAAGGTCCTTGCGATGGCGGCGCCAATGCGGCGTGCCCCACCGGTGACCAGCGCCACTTTCGATTTCAGTGAATGATCAGTTGAGGCCATAGACTGTCATTGGGATTTAATGAATACGGGCTAACCGTGGCAAGATTACTGTGATTCAAACGTTTAATGTAGCAGACGATCTGGGAGGATGCGGTGAGCCGCGGCCACTTCAGTTGATTGGTCTATGGATGCGCTGAGTCGCAACGTATGGATAGACGTTTTTGCGGGCGTCGGTAATGTTGCAGACCGCAGTAAAATCAGTCTCTCTTTCAACGCGCTAATACTACCCCGTACGAAACCACAATGCGCTCTTCGGAAGTCATCAATCCCGGGTGGGCTAAGCCCGAGGGATTAGCCTGCAGTCACTGCGCCGCCGTCACCCGGCATATCAGAACACTGATCCATGATGCCGGAGGCCTATTGCCCTTTGATCAGTACATGGACGCGGCACTATATGCCCCTGGCCTTGGCTACTACGCGAGTGGGGCCCGAAAGTTCGGCGAAGGGGGAGATTTTGTAACGGCTCCTGAGATCGGTCCGCTCTTTGGCCGGTGCCTGGCGCACGAGGTGGGACCGGCGCTCGAGGTGATCGCCGCTCCGTATCTGCTGGAATTCGGTGCGGGAAGCGGTGCACTGGCGCAAAGCCTGATCGAGGCCCTGTCGGCGGAGGGGCAGCTTCCGTCACGGTACTGTATTCTGGAGATCAGCCCGGATCTTCGTGAGCGTCAACGGCAGCGGCTCGAACCGCTTGCAAAGCGCTACGGGCTGACCATCGAGTGGCTGGAACAGATGCCGAGCGAGCCGCTGCGCGGGGTGATCCTCGCAAATGAAGTGGTCGACGCATTTGCGGTAACGAGATTCCGTGTGATTGAGGGCAGGCCGTGGCGGGCTGGGGTCTGCATCGAAGGAGACGGATTCGCCTGGGACTGGATAGACGATCTTGCGCCGGATAGCGTTGCGGCCAAAATTGTGCGCCGGCACGAACTGGCTGAAGGGCATACCTCGGAGGTTTGTCCCCGGGCAGATGCCTGGATCGATACACTCGGCCACTGTCTGGAACAGGGTCTTGCGATCGTTATCGATTATGGTTTTCCGGCCGGGGAGTACTACCTCCCGGAACGTTCACAGGGAACTTTGCGCTGCCACTACCAGCACCGCGCACACAATGATCCATTGATTTTTGCGGGAATTCAGGATATCACCTGCCACGTTGATTTTTCGGCACTTGCAGAGGCGGGCCGCGCCGCGGGCTTTGATCTTCTGGGATACACCAGTCAGGAAGCCTATCTTCTCGCGCTCGGGCTTCTGGACTTGGCAACGCCGCAGCCCGACGATGATGAAAAAGTAATGCTCGCCAGAGCGGCCGAAGTCAAGCAACTTGTTCTGCCCTCACAGATGGGTGAAGCGTTCAAAGTAATGGCGCTCGGCAAGGGTGTCGGAGAAGCCCTTTCGGGATTCAAACTGCGCGACCGAAGGCTATCGCTATGATTGAACCGGCACAGGCATTCTGGCTCGCCCTGGTGCAGGGGCTGACCGAGTTCTTACCGGTGTCCAGCTCTGCGCACTTGGTGCTGTTGCCGATTCTCGCTGACTGGCCAGATCAGGGCCTCGCATTTGACGTGGCCGTCCACGTTGGGACTCTCATTGCGGTCGTCGTGTATCTGCGGCACGACCTTGTCGATATCCTCAGCGGTTGGTTGCGTCAGTGGGGCTCCCCCGGAAGATCAGAAGAGAGCCACCTCGGTTGGCTGCTGATTGTGGCGACGGTTCCGGCTGTGCTGGTGGGCTTGTTTGTCGATGAAGCAGTGGAAGCATTACTGCGTGATCCACTCATCATTGCCGGGGCAACCATCGCTTTTGCTCTTTTGCTGTGGTGGGCGGACCGGCGTCGCTCTGGAAGCAAAGCACTGACGCAATTGGGTATCAAAGATGCGCTGCTGATCGGGATGTTTCAGGCGCTTGCCTTGGTTCCAGGGACTTCCCGTTCGGGTATCACCATCACGGCAGGGTTAATGCTGGGCTTGTCACGTGAAGCTGCCGCACGTTTTTCTTTTCTCATGGCGGTCCCGATCATCACAGCTGCTGGAAGTCTCAAGGCAGCCTCACTGATCCAATCTGAAGAGGTCATTTCCTGGGGTGTCTTTGCCCTGGGCGTGGTGGTCGCATTTTTCAGCGCCTGGGCAGTCATCGCACTCTTTTTGCGATTTATCAACCGCGTTGGGATGACTCCTTTCGTACTGTATCGGATCGTACTCGGCAGCCTGCTGCTGATTGTGTTTTGGTGAGCCGCTACGCTATCCGGATTCCCGGCTGTGCTGGCGAACCGCGCTGATAGCCTCTATCCGGCGCTGCTCAAGCACTTTTTTGCGCGCCCTGCCGTCAAGAGCAGAGTCTGCGAGATCCGAGATGTCGATCCCGTTAGCCGCGTTGAGATAGCCCTTTAACAGTTGCTCCGTCGGGTAATCCCCAATGGCGCCGTCACCCCGGCCCACGGCATCTGCCTGGCACGCACTGACAAAAAGAGCGACACGCTCAGGACGGCGGAACCCATCAAGGCGGTTCAGCAGTTTGAGTATCGTCTCCGGGCGCAATTCCTGCAGTCGATGCATCAGCAGGTGCTCGCGCGTGACCAGCACGGCGAGGTCGCGATAGCCCGTGGGTACCCGAAGCCGATCGCAGAATTCATTGACCACGGCAACACCGCGGCGCTCGTGCTTGATGTGGCGCGGCCATTCTTCCGCGGGCGTCCTGGCTTTGCCCAGATCATGTACCAGTGCCGCGAAGCGAACCTCGGTATTCTGGGAGATCTCAGCCGCTGCATCCAGCACCATCAGCGTGTGAACAAAGGCATCACCTTCAGGATGATATTCCGCACTCTGAGGTACATCCTCCAGTGCCGCAATTTCGGGAAAGACATGAATGAGTGCGCCACAGCGTTGCAGTACCCGGATGAAATCGCTGGGGTCAGGTTCGCCGAGCGCACGACAGGTCTCCTGCCAGATTCGCTCAGGAACCAGCGATGCAAGTTCGCCTGACGCACTGATCTCGCACATCAGGTCAAGAGTCTCGGGCGCGACCTCAAAACCTCGGCGCCGGTAACGCGCAGCAAAGCGGGCAACCCGCAGCACTCTGAGCGGGTCCTCGACGAACGCGCCGGAGACGTGGCGCAATACCCCATTGCTGAGATCCTGTGCGCCGCCAAAAGGATCAATCAGATCGCCCTTGGCATCCTGGGCAATGGCGTTCATGGTGAGGTCGCGCCGCGAGAGGTCTTCCTCAAGCGTGACATCCGGGCCGCTATCTGTGGCAAAGCCGGTATAGCCCGGCCCGGTTTTGCGTTCGCGGCGGGCGAGAGCGTACTCGTCGCCCGAGACGGGATGCAGAAAAACCGGAAAGTCCTTGCCGACGGGGCGAAATCCCCGCTCGATCATTTCTTTTGGGCTGGCGCCGATCACCACCCAGTCGCGGTCGCCGGCGGGTTCTTTCAGTAAAGCGTCGCGTACGGCCCCGCCGACCAGATAGCATTCAAGAAGGTCACAGGGATCAGCCATATCGGCGTCAGTTCCGGGGATGGTTAAGACATCAACAGTAGATTCTATGCCTGCCCCGGTGGGTCACCAAGTCGGTATCCGGAATGAGTCGAGATGCTGTTTCGGCTCCTAAACCAGAATGTTGAATCGCCCCCGGATATCCCAGTCTGCCGCGTCATTCAGATAGCGGGGGTGATGTTCCTGCAGAATGTCACGGACACGTTGATTGGCGCGCTGCCATAGGTCTTTGGCGCCGCTTTGTGCCCACGTTCCGGGTTCATCACGATCCGACAGTTTCGGGTAGAAATAATCACGCTGCATGGCTGCCACCGTATGATCCGCGCCGAGGAAGTGTCCCTCGCCCGCAACGGCCTCCCGTATGGCTTCAAATCCCAGCGTTTCTTCGCTGACTTCTATGCCACGCAGCACCCGGTAGACATGGGAAAGCATTTCATCGTCAATGACAAAGGCTTCGAAGGAGGCACCCAGAAGGCTCGCCATCATCCCCGAGGACTCATAAACCATGTTGGCACCGGCGAGACCTGTAGCAAGAGAGGACAGCGCTTTCTCCATGCCCATCTGGGCATCTACCGCCTTGGCATCGGCCATGCTGGCCGCAACCCCGGACGGAAGGCCTAGCCAGTTGGACAATTGCGCTGAGGCCGCGTTCAGCAAGGTGATTTCCCCTCCGCTGCCGGAAAAAGATCCGGATCGCAGGTCGATAACAAAAGGCCAATTGGAAAAGATCATCGGGTAGCCCGGCTCAAAGACGTTGACCATCACCAGGGCGGCCAGTGTTTCAGCCAGTGTCGCTGACAGCATGCCGGCAATGGTTGCGGGAGCGGTGGCGCCCGATTGCGCCGCTACGACGTTATTCAGCGGCATCCCGCGCTGCATACAGGCAATGGCAACCTCGACTGCGTCCTCGCCGTAGCGCAACGGTGAGATCACCGGGCTGAGATGGGCTTTGCAGAAAGGTTTTGCACGAAACCGTCCCTCTCCGCCGAGCGCCATGTCAAACATGTCAACAACCGGGTCAACATGCTCCCGGATGAAAAAACTGGTGCCTATAGGTTTGGCGGTTCCCTTCAGGAGCGCATAGGCAGTGTTGATATCGAGGTCAAAGTTATCGGGCACGTCGGTAGCCACACAGCACCGGGTAAACCAGGCAACATTCGGCAGGACATCGACCAGACGGGCGAAGTCACATAAATCCTGCAATGTGGAAGGGCGGTATCGGGCGGTATCAAGATCCAGTGTCTGAACGGCCGCACCGCCGGTTCCGAAATAGACCCGATCACCGCCGACAACAAAATCATGTTTTGCGTCTCGCCCGTAAAAAACGAATTCTTTGCAGGCGCCCGCGATAACGTCCTCCACCATGGATTTGGGAAAGCAAAGCCTGTCGTTCTCCTTGTGTATCGCGCCACACTGGATTGCCTGTTGAGTGAGCACTTCGGGTGATTCACCCATGCCGATCTCTTCGAGTATTCGAAGGGCATTGCCGTAAATGGCAGCGATCTGCCCATCGCTCAGCGGCCGGTAACGACCCGCTACCGGGCCCGGTGGGCAGGGGTTGATTTGGGGCGGTTTGGCGCGCGCGGCATGCATCGCGTCGCGGCTGCGCAACGGCCCCCGTCGGCGCTTGCGCAACGGGTTTGCGTCCTGGTTCGGCGTCGCCACGGTTCAGTTTTTCACGCGTTGATTGTCCGGATCGTACAGACAGGCGTCAGACACGGTCGCCGGATAACGCTCGCCCAGGATCTCCACCTCAAGCGGAGTGCCGGCCTTGGCGAGTTCCGGTACCGCATAACCAAAGGCGATGTTCTGGTTAACACGAAAACCGTACCCACCCGACGTTACAGAACCCACGAGATCGTGATCGCGATAGATCGAATCGCCGCCATGTGCCGGCGCCACCTCACAGTCAATGGTCATCGCGGCAAACAGCCGGCAAGGGCCGCGCTGCTTCTGCTCGAGCAGTTTCGCTTTGCCAACGAAATCGGGTTTGTCCAGATCCACAAAGCGTTCCAGTCCGGATTCAAGAGGATTGCGTTCGTAGATCAGGTCAGCTTTCCAATGGCGATAGCCCTTCTCCATGCGCATCGATTCGGTGGCGTAAAGGCCGAAGTCACGAATACCGTAGCGATGACCTGCGCTGATCAGTGCGGTATAGACCAGATAAAGGCTTTCGTTGGGGATATGCAGCTCATAGGCAAGCTCGCCTGAAAAACTGACGCTCATGGCGACAACCTCTGCATGGCTGATAAACATCCGGCGAACCTGCATCCATGCAAAAACCTCTTTGGACCAGTCACTGCGTGGTGAGATCGATTGCAGTAATGCCCGCGACTGGGGCCCGGCAATGACCAGTATCGTGTGGCTGGTGGTCAGCTGGGTGATGGTGACGCCCGGGGGCTTGAAGCGTTGCAGCCAGTCGAGATCATGCCATTCGGCACCCGCGGCTGAGCCATACCAGTAATGCTCCTCGCCAAGGTGCGCCAGCGTAGCCTCGGCGAGCACGTTGCCATTGTCATTCAGCAGGTAGGCGAGCTTTACCTTGCCTTTAGAAGTAGGCAGGGAGCCGCAGATCAGATGATCCAGAAACTGTGCCGCACCGGGACCTTTGATCTCCATCCGGTTAAATCCCGAGACTTCCATAATGCCGACGCTTGTGACGATAGCGTCGACTTCCTCGGCGACCACTTGCCGGGTCGGCGTGAACCGGTAACTGTGCTGGTCCACAAAGTCGTCGCTGGGTTTGAAAAACAGGGCCCGCTCCCATCCGTTGACAGTCCCCCACTGGGCCCGTTTCCGGTCGAGCACCGCATACAGCGGCGTTGTGCGTGCGAGCCGCGATGCGGGCCGATGTTCATGCGGCATGTGGTAGTGAAATTCCCGCTGGTAATCCTCTATGGCTTTTCTTGCAGTGAATTCGGTGTTGGCATAACTGGTGAAGCGGCGTGGATCCAGAAACCACGCGTCCCATTCGCATTGGCCGTGTACCATGATCTCGGCGAGGACCTTCCCGTGGCCGCCGCCTTCGCCGATACCCGCCCGGAGGCCGATGCAGGCAAATGCATTGGGTATACCGGGAATCGGTCCCACCAGCGGTGACCCGTCGGGAGAGTAGGTGATGGGACCGTTCACGACGGTATGAATGCCTGCCTCGGTCAATGCCGGCAGGCGTTTGAAGATACGCTCCATGTTATCAAGACACCGGTCCAGATCCGATGGACACAGTGACTTGGTGAAGTCGGGATCGATGCCGTCGAGGCCAAAGGTCTTGCAATGCTGCTCGTAAACACCAACCAGAAGTCCCTGCTTTTCCTGGCGGCTGTAGAAATCATCCCCGGGGTCACGGATGATCGGGACTCGAAAGTCCAGAGCCTCGAGTTCTGCAATCGGCTCGGTCAGGAAGTACATATGCTCCATGGATGTGACCGGGTGCGTAACACCCAGCATCGCGCCCACCTCGTTCACCCGGTAACCGGATGCGTTCACGATCATTTCGCAGGTAATGTCACCCTTTTGAGTATGGACGATGAATTCGCCGTTAGCTTTACGGGTAATGTCTTCTACCGGGTTGAAGCGGTATATCTCAGCACCTGCCTTACGGGCATTGCGTGCCAGCGAGAAAGTCAGTTGTGCGGGATCGATGTCGCCATCCAGCGGATCCCACCAGGCACCCAGTAACCCGTCGGTCTTCATCAGGGGGTGCCGACGGCCCGCTTCGTGTCTATCGATGTACTCAAACTCCACGTTCATACCCTTGGCCATACCAATGAAATGCTTATAGGTATCGACCTGGTCCTGGGTGTGTGCCAGGCGCATGCCACCGGTGATGTGGTAGTTGATGGGGAACTCCTCATCCGCCGCAAGTTGGCGGTAAAGGTCGATACTGTGTTTCTTCAGTGCCACCATGGTCTGGTTTGCACCAAACTGCGTGACCTGGGCTGCGGCGTGCCAGGTTGAGCCTGAGGTCAGTTCGTCACGCTCAACCAGTACTACATCGCTCCAGCCCAGTTCGGTCAGGTGGTATAGCGTTGAGCATCCGGCAATACCACCACCAATCACGACGACCCGGGCATGGGATTTGATCATGCTGGGTTACGCATTAGAGGGATTCAGCGGGTTGATCTGTTTGGATCAACAGAAGGCGCAGCTGGTCAGGAGGCATATCTTCTCTGGTGTGTTCAGGAGCCCGTTTAACGCCAGGGAGAGGAATAAGTGGAGTCCAATGGTGAATTGGGTTCCGAGTCATGACAAGCTAAAAAATTTTAACTACTGTATGATTTGATTAAACTGTAGATTATCCATTATTACTAAGATTCCCGATGAAACATAGACTTCCACCTCTCGATCGCTTTAAAGTATTTGAACGTGCTGCTGCGCTTTTGAGTTTCACTGCCGCGGCTCAAGAGTTATGTGTCAGCAAAGGCGCCGTCAGTTACCAGATTCGTATGCTCGAGCAGGAAATCGGCGTCCAGTTGTTCAAGCGTGGGGTGCGTCAGGTGCTGCTGACGGATAAAGGGCAGGTTCTGCTGAAGTCAGTCTTGCGTGCATTTGCTGAGCTGGAAGGCCCACTTGCACAGTTTGCCCGTCATGATGCTCATCGCACTATCCGGATTGCCGCAACCACCTACGTCGCCGCCAGATGGCTCTCACCCCGCGTCGCCAGGTTCTCCGGGAAATCCCCCGAGGCATCCTTTATCTTTCAGCATTCCGTGAATGATGATGATTTCAATCTCGATGGTGTCGATATTGCTATCCGTTGGGGTGCGTGTACCGGGAAGATTGGCGGGCCCCGGTGGAAAGAGTTACCCATGGCGCTTTTCGCGGTGGGCAGCCCAGCGCTTGTCGAAAAATATGCCTTGGCCAGAAATCCGATCTTGCCAGGCGAAGTCCCCCTGCTGTGTGAGGATAGAGAGCAGGACCTATGGGCCGAACTTTTTTCCGGCCAGGTACTTTCCAATCCTCGGCACGTGATCGCTGATGCCAATGTCCGGGTGCAGGCAGCTATCGCTGGCCAGGGTCTTATAACGGCAGACGCAATGATGCAGATGGAGCTGGATACCGGGCTTCTGGTTTCCCCGCTGAATCAGAGGCTGACGGGATATGGGTATATTTTCATGCTCCCCCGCAAAGATGTCCTGACCCCGCTCCAACGCAGTTTCCTCGACTGGCTGGAGGTGGAACCTGCTGACCATGAGACAGTCACAGTTTAAATGCGCTACTTTCGGACAGGAGTATGGCTGATCGCAGTACTCTTACTGAGCGGCTGCCAGAGTGTCGCCTATTACACCCAGGCCACGGTTGGGCAGTCAGCACTGCTTTGGCACAGCAGGCCTATCGATGTGGTCATCAGTGACCCGAAGACGTCAGATTCACTGCGTGAGCGTCTGCGCTTTGTGGAGCACGTTCGCGAATATGCCCAGAAGGCGCTGTTTCTCCCTGCGACGGGCAGTTACCGAAGATTTACCGATATCGGCCGGGACTTTGTTCTGTGGAGTGTTGTTGCCGCAGGTGAGTTTTCGACCGAGCCCGAAGTCTTCTGTCACCCGATCGCAGGCTGTGTTGCGTATCAGGGCTACTTTAAGCATACCGATGCGCTGGCCTTTGCCGAACAACTTGAATCACAAGGCTATGAAACCACTGTCGGCCCGGTGGCTGCTTATTCGACCCTTGGCTGGTTTGCAGACCCGGTATTGAGCTCGGTACTGCATTATCCGGATGCACAGCTTGCGGAACTGCTGTTTCATGAACTCGCGCACGAACTGCTCTTTGTTCCTGGCGATACGACCTTCAACGAATCATTTGCTACCTTTGTCGCGCGCGCAGGGGTGAAGCAGTGGCTGGCCGACTCAGGCAGGGCCAGCGAACTCACAGAGTTTACGGAGGATGCGTCGCGCCATGATGCGGCCGTCAACCTGATCCGCGATACCCGGGTGCGGTTAACGGAACTGTACGCACGGTCTATCCCGGACTCTGACAAGCGCCGGCAGAAAAGTCTGCTGCTGGATGAGTTACAGGCAAAGTATCTTGCGATGCGAAAGGCCGAAGCGGTGAGCAACTGGGGTCGATGGTTCGAAGAGGGTCTTAACAATGCCAAACTCGCATCGGTGGGTTCCTATAATGACGACGTTAGTTTTTTTGCGGCACTCTTTAAGCAGGCCGATCGTGATCTTGAGGCCTTCTACCAGCTGGCCGAGGAGTACGCCACACGCCCAGATGTTTCCGGGGATTGACCCCGAGACCCTTCCTGATAGTATCGGCAACAATAACAACGCATGAGATCCCAGGCAGTGATTGGGATTGTGAACAGAAAAAAGGAGGAAGAGCCATGAGGGCAGTAAGTGTGATGTTGGCCGGTCTCGTGCTGATGCTGAGCCAGGCGTTGGTTCCGGCAAATGCGGGATGGAATCCGGACAAAAAGAAGCCCACAACAACGGAAGAAGTGCAGGAAACGATTGCAGCCTTTCTGGACCAGGATTCGGGTTTGCAGAAGTTTTTTGATAATGCCCATGGGTATGCTGTCTTTCCCAAGATTTATAAGGGCGCAATCGGTGTGGGCGGGGCTTATGGTTCGGGTCAGGTCTATGAGAAAGGCAAATACATCGGCGACTCAACGCTTAACCAGCTTACTCTTGGACTTCAGCTGGGTGGTCAAGCTTATGCAGAGTTGATCTTCTTTGGCGAAAAAGAGGCACTTGATCGCTTTAAGAGCGAAAAAATGGAGTTCAGCGCGCAGGTGTCTGCAGTGGCGGCCACAGCCGGAGCATCTGGGGATGCGGCCTATTCGGGAGGCGTTGCTATCTTTACGCTTGCCATTGGCGGACTGATGTACGAAGCGTCAGTGGGAGGACAGACCTTCAGTTTCACTCCGGCAGAATAGCCCGCCCTGAGCGAGATCTCAGCCGGATTCGATTGCAGAGGTCGCCCGCCCATATCGGGCCTGGTAGGCCTGCAGGGCGTCAAGATGGTTCGCGAGTTCCGGTCGCTCGGAAAGAAACGGGAGCAGGGTAGAAAAGCGCGCCAGCGGATGCACCCGAAGGCCAAAGGTTTTTGCAACATAAGCCACGGCTGAGTCACCATCTTCTGTCACGGCCTCCTCACGGTCGAGCGCAATCAGTACGGCAGTGGCACTTGCTCCGGTGGCGCTGATGATGTCGACCGATTCGCGGATCGATGTGCCGGCAGTGATAACGTCGTCGATGATCACCACGTCTCCGTGCAGTGGTGCACCCACAAGTTGGCCTCCTTCTCCGTGGTCTTTGGCTTCCTTGCGGTTGAAGGCAAAAGCGACATCGCGCCGGTAGTGGTCGGCAAGCGCCACGGCGGTTGCCGACACCAGGGGGATTCCTTTGTAGGCAGGCCCATACAGCATAAAGGGCTCTGCCTCGAGTTCGTGTAGAGCGGTGGCATAAAAATAAGCAAGCCGCGAGAGTGCCGCACCGCTGTTAAAAAGACCCGCGTTGAAGAAGTATGGGCTTACCCGTCCGGATTTGAGGGTAAACTCCCCGAAGCGCAACACTCCGGTCTCCAGGGCAAACTGCAAAAATGCATGTTCCTGCTCGTCCGCTCGGGGCATTTCAAAACCTGACCGTTTACCAGAATCTCGGCAGATGCGGATCATAACCTTAAACTGCAATGGCATCCGCGCGGCTGCCCGAAAAGGATTCTTCGAATGGCTGTCGGGTCAAGAGGCCGATTTTGCCTGCCTTCAGGAGACTAGAATCCAGCCTTTTCAGCGGACGGACGATATCTATTTTCCCAAGGGCTATACGAATTGCTATGTCGATGCTGAAAAACCCGGATATAGCGGGGTTGCCCTCTACTGCCGGCGTAAGCCCGACCGGATTCAGGAAGGTTTGGGCTGGCGGGATTTCGACAGTGAAGGGCGTTGGGTCCAGGCAGATTATGGCCGGCTCAGCGTGGTGTCGCTTTATCTGCCATCCGGCTCGAGCAGTGATGTCCGTCAGGAATTCAAATACGATTTGATGGAGCGTCTGAAGCCGTTACTGAAAAAGTTTGCCGCCAGCGGCCGCGAATACATCATCTGCGGTGATATCAATATCGCCCACAAGAATATCGATATCAAGAACTGGCGGGGCAATCAGAAGAACTCCGGATTTCTTCCCGAGGAACGCGCCTGGATGGACTGGTGGTTTGACGATGGCGGCATGGTCGACGTTTTCCGTAAGGTCGATCCCCGCGAGGATCAGTACACCTGGTGGTCAAACCGCGGTCAGGCATGGGCCAAGAATGTCGGCTGGCGTATTGACTACCAGATTGCCACCCCGGTGATCGCCAAGCGGGCTCATGCGGCCCAGATCTACAAGGACGAGCGCTTTTCGGATCATGCACCGCTGGTGATCGATTACCGCGTGAGTGACCGCTGGCTCCGGGCCCGGCCCTAGCCGCCGACCGTCCATGAGCGCCGACGGACGAAAAGCGGGTGGTGCCCCCTCGATCGGGCAGACTTTTCGCATCTATCTTGATTGGAGGATGGCGCGGATCGGGCTGCTTGGGCTGATCAGCGGATTCCCCTGGGTGCTGATCGGCAGCGCCTTGAGTCTGTGGCTGAAAGAGGACGGGCTCAGCCGGGCCACCATCGGATGGGCGGGGCTGATCTTCGGCGTCTACGCGATCAATTTCCTGTGGGCGCCGCTTATCGACCGGATACAGATACCGTTTCTCACGGCACGATTGGGACATCGCCGGGCATGGATTCTGAGCCTGCAGGCCGTGATCCTGGCCTGCCTCGCGCTCTGGAGTGTTTTTGATCCGGTGACCGACCTTCAGGGTGTCATCGCTATCGCGCTCATTATCGCGATTGCATCCGCGACTCAGGACATCACGATTGACGCGCTTCGCATCGAGCAGGTTGGCCCGGATGAGAGCGCGACTATGGCTGCCGGTGCTGCGGTTGCGGTTGTGGGCTGGTGGACCGGCTACAAACTGGGCGGGGTTGCGGCACTGGTTACCGCTGAGGCTTTGCAGCAGGCTGGAGTCACAAACTACTGGCAGTTTACCTTTTTGATTCTGGGTGTCATTGTCGTGCTCTGTAATGTTGCCCTGATGGCGGTGCCCGACGCGCCCCCGGCAGAGCGGACCCAAGCCCAGGCTGAGGACGAGCGTGCGTTACGGTCCCGGCTCAATTTCGGCGGTCTGCTGGCAGCAATCGTGACCTGGCTGGGGACCACCCTGATCGGTCCGCTGGCGAGTTTTTTCCGCCGCAACGGTCTGGCAATCGCGCTCGCTGTTCTTAGCTTTATCTTTCTCTTCAAAATTGGTGAAGCGTTCCTGGGTCGGATGTCGATCATTTTTTACAAGGAGATCGGTTTTTCCAAAACAGATATCGCGCTTTACTCCAAAGGGATCGGCTGGGTCACCACCGTCGTGTTTACCCTGTTGGGTGGTCTTTTTGCTGTCCGGGCGGGGTTGGTCCGCGCCATGTTTCTCGCAGGTATCCTGATGGCGCTGACCAATCTGCTGTTCTCGGTACTGGCATGGTCGGGCAAGTCGGCACCGATGTTTGCCTTCGCGGTCATCATGGATGATCTGGCGGGCGCCTTCGCGACAGTCACTTTTGTGGCGTTCATCTCGATGCTGGTCGACCGGACATATACGGCAACCCAGTACGCTTTGCTTGCATCGATTGGTACTGCGGGCCGGACCCTGTTCGCTTCCAGCTCGGGCGCACTGGTCGATTGGCTGAACGGCGATTGGGGATTATTTTTTGTCATTACCGCAGTGATGGTGCTGCCGTCGCTGCTGTGCTTGTGGCTCATCCGGCACCAGCTTGCCGAGATGCTGGCCGGGGCACGGGTCAGGCTGTTCAGCAAGGAAGCCCAACAGGACCCTTAAGTCAGGGCCGGGCACAAGGTATAATTACAGGTTGCGCTGCGCTTTCGGCGGCAGCGATCTGGCCTCACATCATTTCGGAATCCACCCATGCCAATCTACGAGTACGTCTGCGACAAGTGTAGCCATCACCTTGAGGCGTTACAGAAATTGTCTGATGAGCCCCTGGTGTTCTGCCCGGAGTGTGGTGAGACAACTTTGCGCAAGCAGGTTTCCGCTGCAGCCTTTCGCCTGAAGGGTACGGGCTGGTACGAGACCGATTTCAAAAACTCGGACAAGAAGAAACCTGCCGAGAGCAAAAGCGAGGGTAAAGACGAGGGCAAAGACAAGAAGGCTGGCGGCGAGTCGGCCGCTGGATCAGAAAATGCCTCGAGCACCAAGGACAAAGCGTCGGCTGCGTCGACATCGCCCAGTACAACAACCTCCTCGAGTAAATCTTCCAGCGGCAAGTCCGGTTCTTCTGCCTCTGATCCTGCCTGAGCAGGAGATCTTTCTGCCCGGTTCCACTGCTGGAGGTATCCGTGATGAGCGAACAGCGTGACTGCCTTTGTACCGACCTGGATGCCGCTTCGGTAGATCGTGAGGTACGTCTGTGCGGCTGGGTACAGCGGCGGCGGGATCACGGTGGCGTCATTTTTATCGACCTGCGGGATCGCAGCGGTCTGGTGCAGGTTGTCTTTGATCCTGACCGGGTTGACCAGTTCGCTATCGCCGAGTCGGTCCGCGGTGAATACGTACTGCAGGTGTTGGGCCGCGTGCGGATGCGCCCGGAAGGAACGCTGAATCCTGATCTGCCCACTGGCGCCATTGAGCTGCTGGGCCTGGAAATCACGGTACTGAACAGTGCCGACCCGCTGCCGTTTCCGATTGAGGATCCGGATACCGGTGAAGCGTTGCGTCTGCGTTACCGATATCTTGATCTGCGCAGTGACCGGATGCAGCACAACCTGCGGCTACGTCATCGGGTCATTCGTGCTCTGCGCCGGTATCTGGACGATCGTGATTTCGTCGAGATGGAAACCCCGGTGCTCACCCGTTCCACACCCGAAGGCGCCCGCGATTACCTCGTGCCAAGCCGGGTACACCCTGGCCAGTTTTTTGCGCTGCCGCAGTCGCCGCAGTTGTTCAAGCAGCTGCTGATGGTATCCGGATTTGAACGCTACTATCAGATCGCCCGGTGTTTCCGCGATGAGGATCTTCGGGCCGATCGTCAGCCGGAATTCACCCAGCTGGATATCGAGATGTCCTTCGTCGAGGAGGGCGACGTCATGACGATCATGGAGGATATGATCCGCTCGGTATTTGCGGACGTCCTCTCGGTTACCCTGCCCGATCCTCTGCCACGGTTGACGTATGCAGAGGCAGTACAGCGGTTCGGTACTGATCGGCCGGATCTGCGAATTCCGCTGGAACTGGTCGATATCGCCGATCTCATGACCGAAGTTGAGTTCAAGGTCTTCGCCGGACCCGCAACCACGCCAGGCAGCCGTGTCGCCGTGCTGCGTGTTCCGGGTGGTGCGGCGCTCAGTCGGCAGCAGATAGACGGTTACACAGAGTTTGTTAAGCAGTTTGGTGCGGGCGGTCTTGCGTACATCAAGGTGAACCGTATCGCTGATGGCACAAACGGTCTGCAGTCGCCGATTTTGAAATTTCTGCCCGACGATGTCGTCCACCAGGTACTGCAGCGCTGCTCTGCGGAGGATGGCGATCTGTTGTTCTTTGGCGCAGACCGTGTTCGCGTGGTCAACGACGCGCTGGGCGGCCTCAGGATTCGGCTGGGCCATGATCTTGGTCTTGCTGTTGAAGGTTGGCAGCCTCTGTGGGTTGTTGAGTTTCCGCTTCTTGAAAAGGATCCCGAGGCACGCCACTGGGTAGCCCTGCATCATCCGTTTACGGCTCCCAATCCTGACGACGTGCCGCTATTGGAGAGTGATCCCGGTGCGGTCCGTTCGCGCGCCTACGACCTGGTACTCAATGGTACGGAGATCGGTGGTGGTTCGATCCGTAACCACCAGAGCGCGGTCCAGCAGCAGGTGTTTGCGGCGCTTGGCCTCGATGAAGCACAGGCTAAGGCCCGCTTCGGATTTTTGCTTGACGCCCTGCGCTTTGGAGCGCCGCCGCATGGAGGCATCGCTTTCGGAATCGACCGTATTGTCTCGATGGCGGCGGGAGAAGAATCGATCCGGGATGTCATTGCGTTTCCCAAGACCCAGAAGGCATCGTGCCTGCTGACCGACGCACCCGGTGACGTCGATGCAGAACAGATGCGGGAGCTGGGACTGCGGTTGTCGGGCACTGCCCACGCCGCCGGTAAAGCAGCGGATTGAGCCCAAGCGCCCTGAGCCCGCCGACGCGTTTCAGGCGACCGGAGTCTGTTCTGGTAGTGGTTTACACGGCGGAAGGTGAGACACTTCTGCTGCGTCGAACGGGCAGCGCTTTCTGGCAGTCAGTCACCGGCGGTTTGCAGTGGCCACGGGAGACACCTGAGGAGGCAGCCCGGCGGGAACTCTTCGAGGAGACCGGCATTGTGGCGGAGGATGGCTGGTGTGACCGGCAGACGCCTCGGCGCTTTCTGATACTCCCTGAGCACCGCTACCGCTATGGCCCGGGGGTCACCGAGAACCTCGAGCATTTTTTCTCACTTTGCTTATCCAGGCGCTGCGCGGTTCGGGTCAATCCCGCAGAGCATGACCTCAGTTGCTGGGAAAGTCTTCCGGTGGCTGCAGATTCACTGTGGTCGTGGACGAACCGGGCAGCGCTGGCACAGATAGCGCAAGAACTGGTGTAATTGCAGGGTAAAAAAGATCAGGCGCGATAACGTAAGGTTATTTTCGGCAGGGAGAGAACCACAAGATGGCGGGGCATAGTAAGTGGGCTAATATCAAGTTTCGCAAGGCCGCTCAGGACGCGAAACGCGGCAAGCTGTTTACCAAGTTGATCCGTGAAATTACGGTAGCCGCCCGCGCAGGGGGTGGCGATAGCGTGTCTAATCCCAGGCTGCGAGCCGCGATCGATAAAGCCTTGTCTGCGAATATGACGCGCGACACCGTTGATCGGGCGATTAAAAGAGGAACCGGTGAACTGGAAGGCGTGTCCTACGAAGAAATCCGCTATGAAGGGTATGCACCCGGAGGTGTTGCGGTACTGGTCGATTGCACCACGGACAACCGCAATCGCACCGTCGGAGAAGTCCGGCATCTTTTTGGCAAGCATGGCGGCAATTTGGGTACAGAAGGATCGGTGGCCTATCTTTTCAGCAAGACCGGATTATTTATTTTTGCCCCGGGGACGGACGAAGAAGCAGTGATGGAGGCGGCTGTTGGCGCGGGGGCCGATGACGTTGAAACCGCCGCCGATGGTTCCGTTGAAGTGCTCGCAGAGCCTGAAGCGTTTGATGCGGTCAATGACGCACTTCAGGGTGCCGGACTCGAGCCGGAACTGGCACAGGTCATCGAGCGCCCCTCAAATGAGACGCCTGTGAGTGATGAAGATGCAGAGAAAGTAATGCGCTTGATCGACGCATTAGAGGAACTCGACGATGTGCAGGAGGTCTTTACCAATGCGAGTTTCCCAGAGGAATCGGCTCTTCACGCCTAGGGTTTGCACTCGATGTCTTCGGAAGTCTTCAGGGCCATTGGGATCGATCCGGGCTCCCGGGTGACTGGAATTGGGGTTGTAGAGGCAAGAGGCCAGTCTTTGCACTATATTCACGGCGAATGCGTCCGGGTCGAGACGGGATCCCTGGGCTCCCGGCTGGTATCGATTCACCAGCGAATTCAGGAGGTTATCGGGCGTTTCCAGCCGGCAAGCGGCGCGATTGAGAAGGTCTTTGTTTCCGCCAATCCGCAGTCGGCACTGGTGCTTGGGCAGGCTAGAGGCAGCGCTTTGCTCGCGTTGGCTCAGAGTGGATTAGAGGTGAACGAATACAGTGCACTCGAAATTAAGCGCGCGATCACCGGGACAGGCCGGGCAGGCAAGGAACAGGTGCAGCACATGGTGAGGGTTCTGCTGGGCATGGACCGCAAACCGCCACAGGATGCGGCCGATGCTCTCGCCTGTGCCATCTGTCATCTGCATCATGCCGAGGTGCGTCAGCGTCAGGCTGCTGCCGGCGCTGGCGTATCTGCCGAGGATGCCGGGGACCTGCAGCGATGATTGGCCAGATCAGCGGCACGCTGGTGCACAAGCAGCCACCCCAGCTGATGGTCGATGTGGGCGGCGTGGCCTATGAACTCGAGGCGCCGATGACCGCTTTTTATGAACTGCCGGATATCGGCAATCGCGTCTCGCTGTTTACGCATCTTGCGATCCGTGACGATGCGCATCTGCTTTTCGGGTTTGCGGATCGTCAGCAGCGGGATGTGTTCCGGGTGCTGCTCAAAATCAGTGGGGTCGGTCCGCGGGTGGCGCTCGCGCTTCTTTCCGGACTCACCGCGGACGATCTGGCAGCCTGTGTCGCTGTGGGTGACATTGCCCAGTTGACCCGGGTGCCTGGCATCGGGCGCAAAACCGCTGAACGCCTGATCATTGAGCTTCGCGACAGACTGGAGACGGTCTCCGGAACCGGCCCGGGTGCGTCGGGCACGACGCTGACACCACAGCAGGACGCAGCCAGCGCGCTGATGGCCCTGGGGTATCGCGAGACCGAGGCAAACCGGGCGGTGCGCGCTGTTGATGTTGATGGCGTGCCTGCCGTGGAAACCCTTATCCGCGAAGCCCTGAAGGGGCTTTCCCGGGAGGCGCCATGAGTGAGCATGATCCCCTGATCAACCCAACCGGCGATGATGACTCGAGTCAGGACCGGGCAATTGACCGGAGCCTTCGACCGCTGACGCTGGATGAATTTATCGGTCAGCCCAAGGTGCGCGAGCAGCTGGGAATCTTCATCGCGGCCGCCAAGGGAAGGGCCGAAGCCCTCGATCACGTGCTGGTGTTTGGGCCGCCCGGGCTTGGCAAGACCACCCTCGCGCACATTCTGGCGCACGAGATGGGGGCCAACCTGCGTCAGACGTCGGGGCCGGTGCTTGAAAAAGCGGGAGACCTCGCTGCGATCCTGACCAATCTTGAGCCGCACGATGTGTTGTTCGTCGATGAAATTCACCGACTGAGCGCTGCGGTGGAAGAGATCCTGTACCCCGCCCTGGAGGACTATCAGCTCGATATCATGATCGGTGAGGGCCCGGCGGCGCGGTCCATTAAGCTGAATCTCCCACCATTCACCCTGGTCGGCGCTACCACACGGGCGGGTTTGCTGACCTCGCCCCTGCGGGACCGTTTCGGTATTGTCCAGAGACTGGAGTTCTACCGAAGCGAAGAACTCGCAAGGATTGTCGAGCGTTCTGCCCGGATTCTGGGGCTTGCCAGTGAGAGCGACGGTATCGAAATGATCGCGAGACGCAGCCGGGGCACCCCGCGAATTGCGAACCGCCTGCTGCGCCGTGTGCGTGATTACGCTCAGGTGAAATCAGACGGCGTCATTACCGGCACCATCACGAACGAAGCCCTGGATCTGCTTGAGGTTGACAACTTCGGACTCGATGCCCTGGATCGGCGCTTGTTGTTCGCCATCATGGAAAAGTTCGATGGCGGTCCCGTTGGGGTCGAGAGTCTTGCTGCTGCTATCGGCGAGGAGCGGGGAACCTTGGAAGATGTTGTCGAGCCGTTTCTCATACAGTCCGGATTTTTGATGCGTACCACTCGCGGGCGAACCGCGACGGCGGCCGCCTATCGGCATTTTGGTTTGACGGCGCCGGCGGGCGGCACGCCTCAGGCCGGTCTTTTCAGTGGTGACAGCTGAAATTGGACTGCCATGAAAAGGTCAGGAAATACTCACTCTGTTGCCACCGGGTGTGCGGGTATTTGCGCTAGGGTCGGGTTCGTTCCCGATCCCGGGTTAGTGAACTGATGGTCAGTACCCAAGCCTTTATCTGGCCGGTGCGGGTGTACTACGAGGACACCGATGCGGGCGGGATCGTGTACTACGCGAATTACCTTAAATTTATGGAACGGGCCCGCACAGAATGGCTGCGCAACTATGGTATTGATCTTCGAAAACTCACAGATGACGGGCAGATGATGTTCGTCGTCCGTTCGGCCAGGCTTGACTTCCTCCAGCCGGCCCACCTTGGAGACACATTGGAGGTTTCTGTCGAAGTGCTCCGCCGTCGACCGGCGAGCGTCACTCTGCATCAGCGCGTGGTCGGTTCAGGAGAAGTCTTGTGTACCGGTGAGGTCCGGCTTGCCTGTATCGAGCCGCTCTCAATGCGGCCTCGTCCTCTGCCGCCATTTATTCAGGAAGGGGAAAATACCCAATGAACGAAGCCGTAAGAATTGCCATCAGCAATGAGTCGCTGTCGATTCTCGACCTGATTCTGCAGGCAAGCCTGCTGGTGCAGTTGGTGATGCTGATTCTGGTAGTGGCATCGCTGGTCTCCTGGACCGTGATCTTTACCAAAGCCAATACGCTCAAGAAACTGCGTCAGGAGGCGGATGATTTTGAGGCTGAGTTCTGGTCGGGCGGTGAATTGAATGGCTTGTACCGGCGCTGCACCGAAAGCGGGGAAGAACCCGCGGGCATGACCAGCATTTTTGTGGCCGGGTATCGTGAGTACAGCCGTCTGGCGGGTAATGCCTCGGTCGAGAGAACGGATCTCATCGAAGGGGTCCAGCGCGCGATGCGGGTGGCGCTCAGTCGTGAGATCGAAGCGCTCGAAGCACGCCTGTCTTTTCTCGCTACGGTAGGGTCTACCAGTCCTTATGTGGGCCTGTTTGGAACTGTCTGGGGCATTATGAATTCCTTCCGGTCTTTAGGGGCGTTGCAGAGCGTCTCAATTGCAACCGTGGCGCCCGGCATCTCTGAAGCGCTGATTGCTACCGCGATGGGACTTTTTGCGGCAATTCCTGCGGTCATCGCCTACAACCGGTTTTCTGCCGGCGCTGAGTCTTTGATTGCCCGCTACGACGTATTTGTCGAGGAGTTTGCCAGCATCGTTAACCGGCAGGCCGTCAGCGGCCGGCGTCGCGGATAGGGGCTGAGGTCAGACTGATGCGTCCACGCCGGCATAAGCGCCAGATGAGCGAGATCAACGTGGTTCCTTATATCGATGTGATGCTGGTGCTGCTGGTGATTTTCATGGTGACCGCGCCGCTGCTCATGGAGGGCATCAGCGTCGAACTGCCCAAGGCTAACGCGAAAGTCGTCTCGGAAAAAAGCACGGAACCTTTTGTTGTCCATGTGGACAAGAACGAGCAGTACTTTATCAACGACGACCCTGAGCCTGTCCAGACGCTTCAGGAGATTCGGATCAAGGCGGATATCGTGATGCGCAACAGTCCTGAAACAGAATTTCTGGTACGCGCAGACAAGAGTGTCCGCTACGACGCAGTGGTCCAGGCGATGGTGCTTTTGCAGCAGGCAGGTGTTCCAGGGGTTGGGCTGGTAACCGATTCTTTAGATAACTGATTGCCAGTGCGCCGCACGTCGAGAAACGTCGCCACCCCCGTGCGGGCATTTATCTATGCGGTTGTTATCCATATTGTCTTCGGCGCACTGCTTGGGGTCAGTCTTCTGATCCAGCCGCGCGCGGTAACGCCTGCACCGGCGCGTCCGGTACAGGCGAAGGCAATAGATCTCGCAGCAATAGAAAGGGAAAAGCGCCGACTCGAGCAAGAGAAGAAAAAAGCCGAGGCTGAAAAAAAGCGCAAAGCCGAAGAAAA
>CEQE01139540.1_pt1 | contig 38056 bp, 30 predicted proteins | sample 356201 | NCBI WGS metagenome assembly CEQE01 (sample SAMEA2619970, study PRJEB7988) | marine metagenome | biome: marine biome (ENVO:00000447); feature: mesopelagic zone (ENVO:00000213) & marine oxygen minimum zone (ENVO:01000065); material: "saline water (ENVO:00002010), including plankton...
CATGTGGCTATTTCAAGGATAGATAATGCTCCCGCGACCCATCATATACGGCGCATTCCCACAACAGGAGAGTGCGGCCAGTCAGAGTGGGGAAGATATACGCGGGCGGGCGTCGACTGGGGTGTAAGCAGTCCCTGGTCGACCGCCGGCGCCTCGGTTTCGTCCAGCAAGCGTACGATTGGGGCCGGTGTTGTCAGCGTTGATGCGAAAGGAGTTGATGGCAGCGACTGTTTTGACACCTCGCAGATTCTTGATGCGTTGAACATGTTTGTCGGCAAACCAGCATAGCCAAGAGGTCGTTCCGTGAATGATCTACGCGACAGGACGAATCGAAACACAAGATTGGGAGCAGGCACAATGAATCAGTTCAGTCACTCTACGGCGAAGATAGCTGCGTGGAACCTGGCTGGGTTTGGAGGCATTCCCGCCAAACGACTCAAAGAACAGGTCGATGGACTCGCGCTACTCGATGCGGAAATCGTCGCGCTTGTCGAGATCAATCCGATTGACGCACTCGAGACGTTGAGATTGGGGCTCGAGAAAAAGGGGTCAAATATGAAACCATCATCCTTCCCCAGAACCGCAGCCTCCACATCGGAGTTCTGTACAAACAGGGCATCACGGCTAAGAATCCCCGATTCATTGATGGGTCTGATCTTGGCGACAATGCCAGACGGAAAGCATTCGTGGTCGATATGCAAGTGGGTCGATTCGACTTCACGCTCATATGCGTCCATCTCAAGTCGGGTCGCGAACGTCCCAATCAAGAGATCCGCGATAAGCAGGCGAAAGTCATCGGGAAATACATCACGGACCGCAGGAAGGTGAGTCGAGAAGACATCCTACTGGTTGGCGATTTCAACATGATCCCGGGGCAGGACGTCAGCAACTTCCACCATCTCGGCGGCGAAGACCTGATGGACTTTTTGTCGTCATGGGACCTCCAGGCAAGCTACTCACACATTCTGCCTGTTGGCAGAGCGAACTTGTTGGACGGTTTTGCCATAAGTCGAACTTACAGCACCGAGTACATCCGCGGAAGCCTCCGCCTGTTCCAAATGCACTGGAGCATGAACATAGGCCGTGAGAAGTTTCGGGAGACCGTTTCAGACCACCTGCCATTCGTTGCATCGTTCAGGATCGATCGATCTCGAGACTAGCGGGCCGGCGCGATGAAGAATAGCCGAGGCATGCCTTGCGGTGTCCTCAAAGTTTGAATCGGCGTCGACGGCACGGCGGCCCAAGGCGAAGGCAGAGTCGTGATTGACCCGTTTTGCACGCGCGGCAAGACCCGTGGCGACCGCGATAAGCGGCGGCAGATCGCCGGCCCCGAGGGCGCTGCCCAAGATCAGAATTCGCTTCCGTCTACTCACAGATGTTCTCCGGTGCCCGTGTGGGCGCAATGCTACGCGAGTCCGCGGTAAGCCGCAATCGCGACCGACGCGGCGCCGCCGCATTCAACGTCGCAGCCGTTCGACATCGTCGCTGACTCGATATACAATCCAACCCGTCCCGGCAAGCTTGTGTCGGACGCATCGCGTCCTCGTACGTACATTGTTTTAGTGGACACTCTCGACTGCCCAGGAGGCATGTGCAATGGCGCCAAAGAACCCCCTACACACCCAGATGTGCGACTTTTTTGACTGCGAATACCCGATCATGAACGCGGGCATGGACGTCGCGGGACCTGAGCTGGTCGCGGCGGTGTGCAATGCGGGCGGCTTCGGATCGCTCGGCACCGGACGTGGAAGCCCTGACCTGTTGAAACGTGAGATACGCAGGGTGAAGGAGCTGACAGACAAGCCCTTTGCCGTGCAGCTCATGTCGCCGAGCAAGGGGCGCGTCAATGCGATCGCGCGGGAGCAGGCTTTGCCGGAAGAGCACGTCCTGTTCGTTAAAGGCCTTCAAGAGGAATTCAGCATTCCCGAGCCCAAAAACATGCCCCCCCGGAAAGAACCAGTGGACCCTATGGAATTGCTAGAGGTTGCTTGGGAAGAGGACGTCCCGTTCTGGATCTGCTTCTTCGGCTCCGCAGGCGAAGACGTGGTAAAGGAAGCCCATTCGCACGGCGTGAAGGTCATCAACTCAGTCGGCAACACCCGGCACGTGGAGAAATGCCTGCCGATGGGCGTTGACGGGTTCATCGCCACGGGCTACGAAGGAGGAGCTCACAGGGGTGACGTCGGCTCCATGGCCCTCATTCCCCAAGTGGTGGACGCTGCCGAAGGAAAGCCCGTCATGGCGGCGGGGGGCATCGCCGACGGTCGTGGCCTCGTTGCGGCCCTCGCCCTGGGCGCCGTTGGCGTCACCTGCGGCACGGCATTCTTGCTCTCGCCCGAGTGCGGCATCTGGGACACTCAGATCGCTCTCTGGGAGCACGAATCCAACCAGCCCTGGTACGTCGACGCGTTCAAGAAGCAACTGATCGAGGCGAAAGACCATGACACCAACCCGAGCCACGCCGTGAGCGGCGGGCCTCTCCGCACGCTGAACAACGACTTCACCGGCGCCTGGAAGAGGCCGGAGGCGCCAGCGACGCTGGCAATGGGGCAACAGCCAATGCTCATCCGCGACTCCCTGCGGGCCGCGTTTGAGAATCAGCGTCTCGACCTGCTGCCCAACGCCGCCGGTCAGATAATCGGCTTGTTGGACCACGAGCGCCATGCCAGCCAGGTCATCTACGAGATGATGACCGAGGCGGTGCAAGTTCTCGAGCGCGTCTCCCTGCCCGACCAAGGGTAGAGAGGCAAAGGACGCCGTGCCCGGATCATGCCCCGTCGGGTGATACACCCCGTACCACGAAGCGATTGTCATGAAGCAGATCGAGCGATTCCGAGGATGCTTGCTAGGCCTAGCGGCAGGCGACGCCGTCGGCACTACATTGGAGTTTCACTTACCCGGGACGTTCGTGCCGATAGACGACATGGTCGGAGGCGGGCCGTTCCGGCTGAACCCAGGCGAGTGGACGGACGACACGTCAATGGCCCTGTGCCTGGCCGAGAGTCTGATCGAACGCAATGGTTTCGACCCGGTCGACCAACTTGAACGATACACTAGGTGGGCGAACGAAGGCCATCTGAGCAGCACCGGCGAGTGCTTCGACATCGGAGGCACGGTAAGTGACGCACTGTACCGATTCGGGCGCACACACGAGCCATATTGCGGTTCGACTGACGAGTGGAGCGCCGGGAACGGCTCGATCATGCGGTTGGCCCCGGTCCCGCTATTCTACTCGGCCAACCCCGGCGAAGCCATCGAACGTTCCGCGGACAGCTCACGCACCACTCACGGCGCCCTGACGGCAGTGGACGCCGCCAGGTATTTCGGCGGCCTGCTGGTCGGTGCGGTCAGCGGCATCGACAAAGAGGTGCTGCTCTCGGACAGCTACTGTCCAGTCTCCGGACATTGGGATGAACACCCTCTGACTGCTGCGATCTCTGAAGTCGCAAGCGGGTCGTTCAAGCACCGCTCGCCGCCCGAGATCGTCGGCTCCGGATACGTTGTCAGATCGCTGGAGGCGGCTTTGTGGGCGTTTCACAATTCCGAGAATTTCCGGCAAGGATGCTTGTTGGCCGTCAACCTCGGTGACGACGCCGACACGACCGCCGCCATATACGGTCAACTCGCCGGAGCGTATTACGGCGAACAGGGCATACCCAGATCGTGGCGCGGCAAGCTGGCGATGCGGTCCACCATCGAGGACTTCGCGGATGCCATATTCGAGCGCGTCCAGGCAGGCGGCGACTGAACGTACGGCGCCGGCGCACCAGTCGCGATGTCAGCTCCTCCGCCCTACTCTCCTTTCGCGCCCGAACCCACAGTTCGCAGTAGGTAGAGGCCGAGTGCTATCATCAATGGGAAGCACACGCGTCAGAATTTGCATTCCCCTTATTCAGCATCGCAACATCGCCGGTTCTGCTCGCGCCGATGATGACGCACTTACCGGATGCGTCGGGACCAGGTGAAGACGAAAGACCAGATAGGAAAGATACGAATTTGAGCCAGGTTCAGTCGAACAACGGAATACGAAACATCGCCATCATCGCGCACGTCGATCATGGCAAGACCACGTTGGTGGATGCTCTGTTGAAACAAGGGCAAGTGTTCCGCGAACACCAAGAGGTTGGAGTGCTCATCATGGACTCCAACCCGCTGGAGCAGGAGCGCGGCATCACGATTCTCGCCAAGAACACCGCGGTGAGCTACAACGGGACGAAGATCAACATTATCGACACCCCTGGCCACGCCGATTTCAGCGGCGAGGTCGAGCGCATCATGAACATGGCCGACGGCTGCCTCCTGCTCGTCGACGCCGTCGACGGCCCGATGCCCCAGACCCGCTTCGTGCTCCAGCAGGCGCTCAGCCACGACGTCGCGCCAATGGTCGTCATCAACAAGATCGACCGCCCGGAAGCCAGAGTCGACGAAGTCGAGGAGCTCATCCAAGACCTGTTTCTGGAGCTGGCCACAAAATCGGAGCAACTGGACTTCCCCGTGCTGTACGCTTCAGCCCGCGACGGATACGCGGTCGCCGATCTCGACGCGCCGAGAGAGGACATGCAACCGCTGTTCGAGGCCATGGTGGAAAGCGTTCCGGCCCCCGCTGGCAACCCGGACGAACCTTTCCAGATGCTGGTCGCGGCATTGGACTACTCCAACTACCTCGGACAGATTGCCATAGGCCGCATCTTCCGAGGAATGGCCCGATTCCGAGCCCCGGTCGCCCTGCTCCGCAACGGCGACGAACCTCAACCACAAAACCTCGAAAAGGTGTTCGTCTTTCGTGGGCTGGAGCGGCTCGAGGTCACCGAGGCGCAAGCCGGGGACATCGTTGCCGTATCCGGCGTGGAGGGCGTGTCCATCGGCGACACCATCGCCGATGGCGAGCATCCGGAGGCCCTGCCCTCAATCGAGATCGACGAGCCAACGGTGAAGATGACTTTCGGGGTCAACACCTCGCCATTCATGGGCAAAGAGGGGACGCACTCCACGTCCAGGACGCTGCACGCTCGTCTGCGTCGGGAACTCAGGACCAACGTCAGCCTGCGCCTGGAAACCACGGACAGCCCGGACGAATTCCTGGTGTCAGGTCGTGGCGAGCTTCATCTCACTATCCTAGTCGAGACGATGAGACGCGAAGGCCACGAGTTCCAGGTGTCCAAGCCGGAACCGGCCACCAAGGTAATCGACGGCAAGGTCTACGAGCCGTTCGAGCATCTGACCATCGACACGCGCGAGGAGTACATCGGTCCGCTTACCGAAAACCTTGCGGGTCGCCTGGCTGAGACGATCAACATCAGTAATGATGGCGAGGGGAACGTACGGCTTGAGTACAACATTCCCACTCGCGGGCTGATCGGATTCCGATCGGCGTTCCTCCGAGACACCCGAGGCACAGGCGTGACCAACAGCCTCTTCACAGGATTTCGCCCTATGTCAGGCGAAGTCAAGACGACAAACAACGGCGTGCTGATCGCTTCCGAGGCGGGCACCGCCATCACATACGGTCTGCTGATCGCTCAGGGCCGTGGCGAAACCTTCGTAGAGCCTGGAACTCCTGTGTACGCAGGCATGATCGTCGGCGTCCATCCCAGAGACGCCGACATCGAGATCAACGTATGTAAAGAGAAAAAGCTCACCAACATGCGCTCGGCCACGGCCGACATCATCAAACGCCTAAGCCCTCCCCTGTTGCTGAGCCTCGAAGACGCGTTGGACTTCATAGCCGACGACGAACTGGTCGAAATCACGCCTAAGAACTATCGCTTGCGCAAGAAATTGACCTCTGCCACCGCCCGGCAACGCCAGCGACGCAACACGGCCAAGAGCAAGGTTTAGTTGCCCGATCGGCCGTCTGCACAACCGACTGGTTCGGTTCGGTTCAGACGGAATTGTTGACATACGATATGGCGGCTCGCCCAATTATCGTCCAGCCGCGAGCGTCCGTGCGATGCTCGCAGTCGAGTTACGGACTTCTTTCAGTCATCCACCCCGCAAGTTGGCCTTTGTCTGCCGGACCGTCCCTTCACAGATGCGATGCGCGTATAATTGCGCCAGCGCACCAGCGTATTCGGAAGACGTTGCGCTCGCCGAAAACAATTGGACAGGTCCTTACATGCCACGACTGATCGATACCCACGGAACCTTCAATTTCCGCGACTTCGGCGGATATGCGACGAACAACGGCAAAGAAGTCCGTTCGGGCCTGCTGTTTCGCGCTGCTTCGCTGGACAGGATCGAAGACGAAGAAGCCCGCTCCCTCCAGGACCGCTTGTCCATGCAGACGATCATCGACCTCCGGCATCCCGACGAGTTCCGAGACAACCCGAGCCGTGGCGCTCTGGTGGACATTGTTCCGAGCAGGCATGCCCTATCGGTGATCGACGCCGCTGAGCCGATCAAGAACCACACCGAGGCGTTGAACATCACCCATGGCATCGGGCAATCGGGACCACGGTATTTCGCTGTGCTCGAACTGGGCGAATCGATCTGGCGTGACGTGGTCCGAATATTACTCGAGCCGTCGTCGTATCCGATCATCGCTCACTGCACCGCCGGGAAAGATCGAACGGGGATCACCGCGGGATTGATCCTCGACCTGCTCGGCGTCGCTCGAGGCGACATCTCAGAAGACTACGCCATGAGCACCGCGAGCGTCGACGATCTGTACGATTACATAGTAGATGCTGGCCGGAAACCTGAAGGAACAGTCGAAGCGTCAAAATCGAGAATGGTTTCCAAACGAGAATATATGGATGACTTCCTAAATCTCGTGCATCAAAAGTACGGGAACGCCGAAGGGTACATCAAACACCTCGGTTTCGGCAAAACCGAGGTAGCTCGAATCTGCGAGTTTCTACTCGTTTGACCTCAGGGCTGTCCATTGGTTGCCGACTTGCATATCGACCTTTGGCGGATAGACGCGCATCGACAGAGCACACACCGACGGAAACGGCGTTGACTGACAAAGACGATCCTTTCCTCGCCTGATGCTTAACACCCCTGCTTTGATTCAATGGCAGGCTCTGGTTGGCGCATCGCACGTGCGTTGCTTGTTCAAGGGATACGGAGATTCTCATGCGCATCACCTGTTTAACCGTCGATTGCCGTGACCCGGCGGCTGTCGCGAACTTCTGGCGCGAAGCGCTGCACTGGGACGATGTCGTCGTAAGTCCAAGCGGCGACGGGGCGACCTGCCATCCTCCGTCGGGCGGCGCGTATCTGGAGTTCATCCGCGTGCCCGAGGGCAAGACTGGCAAGAACCGTCTCCATCTGGGATGCAACGCCGGAACGCTCGCCGAGATCGATGACGAGATCGCACGGCTCCAGGCGTTGGGAGCGATATTCGCCTGGGAGGAGGAGTTTCCGCCCGACGTCGCATCCAGCTACCGCAACGTCATCCTTCGCGACATTGAGGGCAACGAGTTCTGCCTGGGCGCCGACGGGCAGTAGCGCGTCCATCGTGGATATGGCGCCCCACACACAATGCGCCTTCCCTCAGCCTTCTGACCGGCCCGCGATGGGCATAGGCAGCTTACTGGCAATTGATCGAACCGCCGCCGCCATCGTGTTACAATTGCGCAATCCCAATTGAAGCCCTACAAGGGCGACGCACGCAGTGATAATTCGGAGGCCTCATGGCAACAGAAGCGAAGACGTCAGCAGAACAGTACAAGGTAGTCGGGACGAGCCCGATCAGACATGACGGGGTCGACAAGGTGATTGGGAAGGCGACGTACGGGGCCGACATAAACCTGCCTGGAATGCTGTACGGCAAAGTCTTGCGCAGCCCGCACGCCCACGCCGTGATCAAGTCGATCGACCTGAGCAAGGCCGAGGCGCACCCTGATGTACTCGCGATCGCCACAGCAGCGGATCTCGCGGTGCTCGGCGACGAACTGGCCGAGCTCGGTGAGGAGACGTATACCGCGCTGAAGTACGTCAGGGACAAGGTGATGGCGTCCGACAAGGCTCTGTTCAGAGGCCACCCGATCGTCGGGATCGCTGCAACGAGCCGGCACCTAGCCGAGGAGCTGCTGTCCCTGGTCGACGTCGAGTACGAAGTCCTGCCGTCCGTCACCAACGTCGAGGACGCGATGAAGGACAATGCGCCTCTCCTGCACCAAAGCATGACGACCGGCGGGATCGACGGCGACACCGCGAGCGGCACGAACATCTCGACGCACCTCGAACTCGCTTTGGGAGATGTTGAGAAAGGCCTCAGTGAAGCGGATCGAGTGTTCGAGCGCGAGTTCAAGACGACGACGGTTCATCAGGGATACATCGAACCGCAAAACGGCACCGCCTGGTGGAGTCCCGACGGGTCGCTTTCCGTTTGGTGCAGCAGCCAGGGCCACTTCGGCACTCGCGACGCCATCGCAAAGGTGCTCGGACTCCCTGAATCGCGAGTCACCATCAACTACATGGAGCTCGGAGGCGGATTCGGCGGCAAGCACGGAATGTACCTGGAGCCCATCGCCGCGATTCTCTCGAAAAAGAGCGGACAGCCGGTGAAGATGTGGATGACCCGGACAGAGGTCATGGAGGCTACCGGCCCAACATCCGGCGGGACGGTCAAAGTCGAGATAGGCGTCACGTCGGAGGGGAAGATCACCGCGGGACGGGCGCGGATCGCGTTCGAATCGGGCGCCTACCCGGGCTCTTCGATGGGCGGAGCGGCGAACAACATGTTCTCCCCGTACGACATCGAAAACCTGCGCGTCGACGGCTACGACGTGGTAGACAACAAAACCAAAACCGGCGCCTACCGAGCCCCGGGCGCCCCGATCGGCGCGTTCGCAGTCGAGAGCCTGATCGACGAGATTGCCGCCGACCTCGGCATCGATCCGATCGAATTCAGAGTGCTGAACGGCGCCCGAGAAGGAACGCGCAGGCTCAACGGCATCGTCAACCCTCGCGTCGGCATGCTGGAGGTCGCCGAGGCGGTCAAATCGCATCCGCACTACACCGCCCCGCTCGAAGGCGAGAACCGTGGTCGCGGCGTCGCGATGGGCTTCTGGGGCAACGGAGCGGGTCCCGCCAGCGCGACAGCTCTCGTGGTCTCTGACGGCAGCGTGGTCCTGACGATCGGCACCAGCGACGTCGGCGGGTCGCGGGTCACGGCGGCGCAACAGCTCGCCGAGGAACTGGGCATCCCTATCGAAGACGTGCGCCCGGACGTCGGCAGCACCGACCGCATCGGATACAGCTCAGGCGCGGGCGGGAGCGGGGTGACGTTCAAAACAGGCTGGGCCGTTTACGAGGCCGCCCAGGACGTGAAACGACAGCTCGTCGAGAGGGCTGCCGCGATCTGGGAGACCACGCCCGACCAAGTCGAGTTCACGGACGGCGTCGTTAGGCACATCTCGGATTCGGAGCTTCAGACCACCTTGAAGGAGCTCGCCCCCAGGCTGAACTCGACTGGCGGCCCGATCGTGGGCAGGGCGAATCTGAGCGCATCCGGACCCGGCGGAGCGCATGCCGCCGACATCGTCGACGTCGAGGTCGATCCGGACACGGGCAAGGTGCAGGTCCTCCGCGCAACGGCGTTTCAGGACGTCGGCACGGCGATTCATCCGGGCTACGTGGAAGGCCAGATACAAGGCGGAATGGTCCAGGGGATCGGCTGGGCGCTCAACGAAGAGTACTACATGAGCGACGACGGCCAGATGATGAACAGCAGCCTGCTGGACTATCGCATGCCCACGGTTCTGGACGTGCCGATGATCGAGACGGTGATCGTCGAGGTGCCGCACCCTGGGCATCCGTACGGATTGCGCGGAGTCGGTGAAGCGTGCCTCGTGCCGCCGCTGGCCGCAATTGCCAACGCCGTCCACAACGCAATTGGCATCCGCATGACCGAGCTGCCGATGTCCCCGGCGGCCGTTTCCAAGGCGATGACCGACAGGTGGTAGCGTCGTCACTCAAGTGAGAGTTGAGAACGTGCGTGGGTCGGACGGACGATCCACGACAGAGGGGCGAACGCAGCACTTATCAATCCGTTCGTGGTGAGCCTGTCGAACCACTCGTTCTTACTCAGCCAACGACGCGGAACAGGCGGCTCCGGTCCGGTCGCTCTGACGTACTGGCGCTTCGGCGCACGCATTTGGGGTCCAAACGTGAGTCGTCTTGGGGTCCTTCGACAGGCTCCGTACGAACGGAATTTGGCAGGCTCACCGCCGACCGGCCCAACTTCGGGCGCCGGTCGATTTGTTGAACAACGGGCTTAAGAACCATGCAAATCCAAGACCTCGAACACTCGCTTCTCGAAGGTTATCGCGTTCTGGACCTAACCCAAGGCGTTGCGGGTCCATACTGCACCAAGCTCCTCGCCAACTATGGCGCCGACATCGTCAAGATCGAACAACCCGGGATAGGCGACGGCTCTCGTAACGCGGAGCCATTTGCTGGCGACACGCCCGGACCCGAGCGCAGCCTGCTCTTTTACTATCTGAATTGCGACAAGCGAAGCATCACCCTGGATGTATCGACGCCGGAAGGCCGCGCCATCTTCGAACGTCTCGCCCGCTCCGCCGATCTCGTCGTCGAGAGCTTCCCGACCGGTACGATGGATGAGTGGAATCTCGGCTTCGAGTCGCTTCAGCGTGTCAACCCCAGTATTGTGTTGACGTCGCTCACGCCGTTCGGGGCGACGGGTCCGTACAAGGACTATCTGTCCAGCCACATCGTTCAATGCGGCTACGGGTCGTGGAGCCACGGCGTCGGCGAACCGGACGGCGCGCCAGTGCAAACTGGAGGCTGGATCGCCCACTACATTGCCGGCGCAACGGCGTCGGTGGCGACGCTGGCGGCGATGTGGAATCGCGAGTCGAACGGACAAGGCCAGCACGTCGATTCGGCTGCGATTGCCGCCGCCGCCGACGCGTGCGGTTATACGTCCGTAGCATACGACTACTACCGCGTCCTTCGGGCTAGGATGACAGCCAATACGTTCCCTGGCGCCGTGCCTACCTCGGACGGTTGGATTGGCCTCAACGCGCTGAGCTATCGCAACTGGCAGCGGCTGTGCCAGCTCATGGACCGCGAAGACTTGCTCGACGACCACCGCTTCGACAACCTCAGAGGTCGCCTCGCCAACGGTCCGGAGCTTCGCGACATCACGATTCCCTGGGCCATCGAGCGGTCGAAATGGGACATCATGGAAGAAGGTCAGAAGCTAGGCGCCTCCGTCGGAGCCGTACTCACTCCCGCCGACATCCTCGAGATCGAACACCACCAAGCGCGAAACTATTTCCACGAGGCTGCCCACGCTGAGATCGGCACAGTGACCGCTCCGGGCTATCCGTTCCGAGTCATGTCCGATGACGGACCAGAACCACCCGCCTGGCCGCCCGCCCCGACCCTGGGTCAGCACACGTCGGAGATATTCGGCGATGAGCTTGGTTACTCGGAAGACGAGTTGCGTCGATTGCGCGAAAGCCGAGTCATATGACGAAACTGAGGGGTGTCGCCAGAGTCGGCCTGAAGGCCGAGCCCACCTCGCACGGCGGTGCTCTGGCCGTTCACGGCCAAGCCCTGCATTTATCCTTCACGCGCACGAGTCTAAGGAGCAACAATTGCCCCTGCCGATACTGAACGGTCTTCGCATTCTGGACCTCACTCATTTCCTGGCGGGTCCGGCCGTAACCCGATTGATTGCGGACCTAGGCGCCGAGATCATCAAGGTTGAGTCGATCCAGCACTTCGACGGATCGAGGCCGATGAACACCCCGCCCGGACCCGGCTCGCACGAACTCAGCGCGGCGTACAACTTCTTCAACGCCAACAAACAGGGCATCACGCTCGACCTCAAAAACGCCCGAGGCGTGGCACTCGCCCTGGAGCTCGCGAGTGTTTGCGATGCCGTAATCGAGAACTTCCCGACGGGCACGATTGACCGTCTCGGTCTCGATGCCGCGACGCTGCGGCGCGCCAACCCCTCGATCGTCATCATATCGATGGCTGGCTACGGGCAGGTCGGACCCTGGAGCCAGTATCCCAGCTTCGCGACGACGCTGGCCATGCTCGGCGGCGCCTACGAAATGACCGGACGCCCCGGCAGTCAACCCACCACCCCGAATGTCGGCGGAGTCGATCCGATGAACGGTGTGTTGGGAGCGAACGCGCTGATGATGGCCCTGATGCGACGGCGCCGAACCGGCCACGGCGTGCACATCGACTACGCGCAGCTAGAGGCCACGACATCGCTCCTGGGCGAGGCGGTCGCCGACAGCTCGGTCAACCGGAGGGTCGCGCAACGACGCGGCAACCACCATCCGGTAGCCGCGCCCCACGGCATCTACCCCTGCCGCGAGGAAGAGTCGTGGATATCGATAGCCGTCTTCGACGACGCGCAGTTCCGTTCGCTGTGCGACGTCATGGACCGCCCAGACCTGGCCGCCGACCCTCGATTCGACAGCCCGGCATCCCGACGCGACAACATCCCCGAGCTCGACGAGTCGATCGCCGAGTGGACCCGTGAGCAGGAGCAGTACGATGTCGTCAGCCGGCTCCAGACGCGGGGCATCGCATCGGGAGTCGTGCATTCGAGCAAGAGTATCTGGCACGACCCGCACCTGCAATCGCTCGGCATGATTGAGGAGGTCGAAAGGCCGATCTCGGGCAAGAAAGGCAACATGAGACCGGAGCTCGGGCTGTCGGGCGAACGAAGCCCAACCCGACCCGCCCCGACGCTGGGCCAGCACAACAAATGGGCCTTCGGCGAGCTCCTGGCCCACTCCACGGATGAGATCGAGGCCTTGGAGCGCGATCAGGTCATCGGAACCGACCCGCTGACGACACGCGTCTAGCGGCACAGCCCACGCCGGGTTCGTCAGTCAAGTATCATAACCGGAAATAAACCAATTCGCCCCTTTGGTGAACTCGGGCAAAGCCCACAAACACTCCGTTCGTCCTGAGCAACGTTATGTCCGCGCGGCGGACATTGCATGAGAAAGCAATGGCGATTCCGCCTGTCGCCATGCTGAGCGCAGTGAAGCATCTCGGGCCGCACACGGCGAAAAGTGAAGCATTGGGCCAGATCCTTCGGTTTCGCTCAGGATGGGAATTTGGAGCCGTTACTTGGAAGCCCGTCGAAGGACAGCGCCCCACAGCAATCCCCGAGGAGGCCATCGATGGAATACGAAAACCTGCTGTACGAAAAACAGGGCCGAGTCGCCACATTCACCCTGAACCGCCCCGAAAGGCTCAACGCCCTAAACAGCGACCTGCGCTGGGAACTCGCCCACGCCTACGCCGACTTCGACAACGACCCGGACCTGTGGGTCGGCATCCTCACCGGCGTCGGCGACCGAGCCTTCAGCGCCGGCATGGACGTCAAGGAACGCGCCGCCGGCATGACTCCCGAGCAGGAGGCGCGAGTCGAGTGGTTGGTCACCAACGGCCGCGACCCGAACAACAACATCTCCGTGACCAAGCCGATGATCGCGGCGGTCCACGGCTGGACCCTGGGCGCCGGACTGTCCATCGCGCTCCAGTGCGACGTGATCGTCGCCGCCGATGACGCCAAGCTCGCCGTCACCGAGGTCAAACGCGGCCTGCCGCCGACATGGGTGCTGGTCCGGACGTTCCAGGCGATGCCCTACCACGTCGCCATGGAGATGAACCTCACCGGCGACCCGCTGACCGCCCAAGAAGCCCTCCACTGGGGCGTGGTCAACAAAGTCGTCCCTCTCGCCGAACTCATGGACGCAGCCCACGCCATGGCCGACCGAATCCTCGACGCCGCGCCCCTCGGAGCGCGCGCCGCCAAGCACAAAGCCCGCCTCATCCAGGGCGTCCCATTCGAGCAAGCCCTCCGCATAGACGTCGGCGAACCCGCCCGCCTCTCCGAAGACCTCCAAGAAGGCTTCGCCGCCTTCGCCGAACGCCGCAAACCGGTGTGGCGCGGGAGGTAGGTTGAATCACGATTATTGTATGGTTTGCGAGCCCGTCTGGTTGGCCGTTATGAAATCCCAGTCGTAGTCGACGCCGAGGCCGGGACCTTCGGGGATGTCGACGCAGCCGTTTTCGTCGATGGCGTCGATGGCGTCGCGGTAGCCGTCCTTGTAGATCGGACCTCCAAACGGTCCGGCTTTGGGATGCAGCAGGCCCATCTCGTAGTAGTTGGTGTTGCGCATGGACGCCATGAGGTGGCGTTGGGCGGGACCGGCGACGTGGAGCTCGACGTCCAGCCCGAAGCCCTCGGCGGCGTGGGCGATCTTCATGATGCCGGTGATGCCGCCGTCGTATACGGCATCGCCTCGAACGAAGTCGGTGGCCTCGGCGACTATGAAGTCGACGTGGGATTCGAGGCCCCGCAGGTGCTCGAGTTGGAGGAACGGAGTCTTGATCATCTGCCGCAGTTTCTTGTGAGCATGGGCCGAGACGCCGCCGTCTTTCAACGGGTCCTCGTACCAGAAGAAGTTCTCTTCGTCGCACGCCAGGCCCAACTTGAGGGCGTCGCCGAACGTGTCGAGGGCGCAGAATGGATCGAGCATCAGGTCCATCTTGTCGCCGACCCGCCGGCCGACCGCATGGACCAGTTCGATCTGCTCCTCGATTGTCGCTTCCTGCCAGCCGTGTATCTTGAACGCGCGGTAGCCGATGTCGTAGCACTGCTCGGCGAAGTCGGCGTAGGCTTCGGGAGTCGCCAGACCGTCGGGTTCGCGGTCTCCGATGTATGTGCTGGCGTAGCACTTCAGTTTCTGTTGATGCCCGCCCAGCAGCTCGTAGATCGGGGCGTCGTAGAACTTGCCCGCCAGGTCCCACAGAGCGATGTCGACCACGCCCTGCCCCATCCGGGCTATCTGACGCGTCGCCTGCTTGACGTCGTTGTATATCTTGTCGCGTTCAAGAGCCTGGCTGCCGATGAGCGAACGAGCAAACCCCCGAATGGCGGCGTAGTCGGTGGGCGCCCCGCCGACGAATTCCCCGGTGACCCCGGTGTCGGTGTGTATCTTGATCGCGTTGCCGCCGGACTGGAGGGTGCTCCCCGGCTTGTAGATAGGGATCCCGATGGTCGGCTCCTGCCCGATATCTTGCAATTCGAAGCCGAACTGTATCAACTCGATGGCGGTAATTGCGGGCCTGGCTTTCATGAGACGCCTCCAGATGTGATTGCGTGTTGAATCGTACAACATCGCTGGCGACAGTGTGCCGGTCTCTGTGGGGTGAGGATCAATCCACCGGTGCAGTCTCTCGATCCTGGTGTGAGGTTGGCGGCGTTCTGAGGCGATGTCACGCATGTCCAACGGGCGCCGAAGCGATTCGTCCAGTCGGAAGATTTTGACAATGGAGGACGCGGCGAACAGTCAGGCGCCGTCTTCATCGCGCTCCTGTCGGACTTGGTCCGCTCGCTGTACCCCGAAGGACTGAGCCATCTCGACGTACTGGCGCCTCGAACTCGGTTGGAGAGTGCGCCAGATAATCACGGCGAAGCTGGCCATCGCGAACGTGCCGAGCGTTCCGGACACCGCCAGCCCGACCCACGCGGCATCGGTCGAGATGACGCCGAACACGATCCTGAGCACGACGCTGGCGTTCAACGAAGCGAACACCGTGTCCATCAACCAGTGCCACGGCAAAACCGCTCCCTCGAACAACGGGATCATCCGGGAAGCCATGCCCATGATGATCATTGTCACGAAGCCGAGCGACAGGACGTGCAGCGCCGGGGCGGCCAGGTTCGCCGGAAGGCCAATGTCCGGCCAGACGGCGCCGATCGCGTTCCATGCTTGGAAGACGCCTCCAACCAGCAGCCACCCGTAGGCTGTCCGCAAGTACCACTCGTATCTGCCGTATGCCCTCAGGGTGTACACGCGTGGGGCGTCCCTGCCGTCGAACAGGCGCAGCGCGTAAACGAAGCCCGCGAACCCGCCGAGTTCCAACAGAGCGCCGACGAGTAAAACCTCATTCGCCAAGCCGAACAGCAACGTGATCGTCGTGACCGCGACCCCTGCGTTGACGGCCACGAGGCCCAGTCGATTCACGTTCAGCCTCGCCGGCCGCAGGCCGAGGAAAGCGGACACCGACCTGAGGCTGATCCCTATGACGAAGTTGACGATGAAGCCGACCACGCCCGCGTGAACGAATGCTGAATCAGGTCGAGCGGAAGCGATCTCGCGCCCGTCCATTGCCATTTGAACGACGACAAGCACGTCGAGCCCCACCGCCACGATCAACCAAAACAGACTCATCCAGAGCCATGTCTCGGACGGACTGTGGGCTGCGGTTCCTCGCCGTAACACAAGACCGATCGTCACGGCGAAAATGCCGGCGCCGGCAGCGACGCACACCCCGGATGCTGCCAGTAGGACTCCGTTGAAGTTTAGTGAAGGAAGCGTCTGGCCAAAGAATCGCAGGGCAATCGAAAGCAGTAGCAGTGTGAGCGCGATTCGCTGAGGCCATGGAAACGTCAACGGCCCGTTGCGAAAACGTGGCACGACGTGGAACGCCATCCCCATGAGGAACAGGCCGGCCCATCCGAAGATTTGCGCGAATCCGTGGGCCTGAAGGTGAGCAACCCAGGTCGATCCGGTCGAGCGGCCCAACGTCGGCAGGAACAGCATCACGGCGCCGGTTGTGAATCCGAGCGTCATCGCAACGGCCAGCGCCGACTTGATATACGGTCGGTAGAACCGCTGGGACGACCACGGCGTTGGCCTGTATCTGTCTCGAGGCGACGGGCGGTCGCCAGGCGGTCCCTGTACGGGCAGTTGGCTCACCCTAGTCCGGCCGCCTGAATGTGACGTGCCAGGCGCCGTCAGGGCGCGCTTTTGTCTCATGGGTAAAGCCGATGTCGGTCATCACCGCGTACAGGGGCTCAGGCTCGAACGGCGCAATGATCTCAAGGCTTTCTGTTGGGTCCAATTCACCGACCGCCGCGATTATGCGCTCGAACGGCTCTAGTCCGGCGGCAAGGTCTTGTCTCACGTCAAGGGTCGCCATGTCACCTCCCGTTTCCGATCATGCAATGATACGCGATATCCATCGCCTCCTGGTAGTGTTCACCACCGCGGTTGACCGCTCTCGAGGACGGTGTTAACGTCCGATCATCGGGGGATGCGTCGCATCGGGAGAATACGGAGATCAACATGGAACTGGACGGAAAAGTTGCAGTGGTCACAGGCAGTGCTGCAGGAATTGGGAAGGCGATAGCCACTGCCTTGGCCCGGGAAGGCGCGTCTGTCGCTGTCGCAGACATCCTGGGAGACATGGCCCGAGAGACCGCCGGCGAGTTGGCGTCCGAAGGTCTGTCAGCCACCGCCTTTGCAGTCGACGTATCCGACCCCGAGCAGGTCGAGGCCATGGTCCGGGACGTGACCGAGAAGCTGGGACAGGTGGACATATTGGTCAACGACGCGGGCATAGGCCAGAGCCAGTCGTTCTTGGATATGGCCGCGGAAGAGTGGGACCGCGTCATCGCGGTAAATTTGAAGGGCGCCTTCCTTTGTTCTCAGGCCGTCGCAAGGCGCATGGTGGGTCGCGGCCAAGGCGGCCGCGTCATCAGCATTGTCTCCACCGCTGCCGAGAACGCGAGGACCGACGCGGCCGCGTACTGTGCGTCGAAAGCCGGGTTAGTTCAACTCACCAAGGTCATGGCTCTGGAGCTCGGTGTGCACGGGGTGACCGTCAACGCGGTCGGGCCTGGCCTCACCATCACCGGCTCGCCGGTGCGCAAGCCGCCAACCGACGCCTATCGGACCGCGTTCGTAGCCGATGTCCCGTTTGGCCGCACCGGACTGCCCTCAGATATTGCTCAGACCGTGGCGTTTCTCGCTTCAGCCAAGGCGGAGTTCATCACAGGCCAAGTGATCTACGTCGACGGCGGCTACTCGGCGGGCAAGTACTCGGTCCGGGAGTGAGCCAAGACCTCCTGTCCCGTTTGCCCCGATGAGTCGGGGAGCGCGTCGAAGGCTGTCCGATGCGCTTCGAATTCTTGAGCAAGCATCTGACTCGTCTTGAGGTGACATGATGTCGTTTTTCTTCGTACAGATGACCGATCCACAATTTGGCATGTTCGCCTTTTTCAGCGAACTGACCGAGGATGAGGTCGAGGAATACAGGCGCCGGGAGTTGTTCGCGCGGCACGCGCCGGAGAAGGTAACCGGATTCGCAGACGAAACCAGGCTCTACACCCAGGCAATTGAGGGCGCCAACCGCCTGAAACCTGCCTTCGTTGTCATGTGCGGCGACATGGTCCAAAACCCCAACGACCAGAGCCAGGTGGACGAACTGTTCCGCATTACAGCGCTGCTGGACGACGACATAGACATCCACTGGGCGCCGGGCAACGCCGACGTCGGCAATGCTCCTACACCCGAATCTCTGGCTCTATATCGGGAGAGATTCGGACCTGACAATTACTCCTTCGAACACGATGGATGCCATTTCACAGTGATAAACAGTTCCGTGTGTTTCAACCCAAAGAATGTACCCGACGAGTGGGAGAGCCTTGTGCGCTTCCTGAGCGACGATTTGAGCAAGGCGAGGGCCAACGGGTGCGACGACATCATTCTGTTCGCCCACCATCCGCTGTTTCTTGAAGACGCGGACGATGCTGATAGCGGCTTCGTCATCCCGAGAGAACGGCGAAGGGTTATTTTGGACATTCTGCATGGACATGAAGTCTCGGCGGTGTTTGCCGGGCATTGGCACCGCAACAATTACGCTGAGGACGGCAATCTGCAAATGGTGGTCACCGGAGCGATAGGCTACCCTTTGGGCGATGACCCATCGGGACTCAGGGTCGTGAAGGTCGACAGTGGCGTGACGCATCGGTACTACGCCATGGACCACATTCCTGATTCGTTAGAGTTGTAGGCTACACCTCGTTGGAGTTGCAGGCTCCGGCGCCGCCGTGGTCCCGTCAGACGAGGAGAATGCCTTTCACAACCTCCGCGGCGGGCGGGATGGGCAACCCCCTGAGACCGCCGCCCAGCGTGAAAGCTAACGGGGAAGACGGCATCAACCCTGAAGCCCGACGATAGTCTGAATTGAGGAGCAACACCCTGTGAAGATCAAAGAGATACGAGCAGTCACCATCGACCTCCGGCCCAATCCCAAGACGCAGCCAAGGGTTCCGAAGCTGGACAATGTGCCCGAATGGGTCAGCCCGATGAAGCGATATCCGGACTACCCCCGCTCCAAATGGACCGCGGGAAATTGGAAGCGGACCGCCTGCGTCGTCACCGCGGAGGACGGCACGTGGGGGTTCGGCCTCACCGTGCACAGCGGCCCGGTGTCTGAGATCATCAACGAGCACTTTGCCGAGCTGCTGATCGGCGAGAACTGCATGGCTACCGAGAAGCTATGGGACGTGATGCAGCGGTCATCGTCGCCCTACGGCACGGCCGGGCTGGCGAGCTTCGCCATTAGCGCGGTGGACAATGCATTGTGGGACTTGAAGGGCAAGCTGCTGAATCGGCCGGTGTATGAGCTCCTGGGCGGGCCGCAAAAGGACCGAATCTTCTGCTACGCCAGCAACACGGACATCTCGTATGGAACTGACAACAGCCTCGCGTGGTTCCTGGAAACGGGATTCAAGGCAGTGAAAATCTTCCTACGCCATGGCCCCGAGGACGGCGTGGAGGGCCTGAATCGAAACGAGGAGTTGGTCGCCCGCGCCCGCGAGCAGATCGGCCCCGACGTTGAGTTGATGGTGGACGCCTGGCTGTCGCTCAACATCGAGTACATCGTTCGGCTGGTGGAGGCACTCAAGCCATACCGCATCAAGTGGCTGGAGGACTACCTCATCTCCGAAGACATGGAGAGCTACTTCAAGGTGCGACAACGCGTGCCCGGACAGACTCTCGCGACGGGCGAGCACTGGTACACGGTCCATCCTTTCGCCTTCGCCGCGAGCAACGGGCTGGTGGACATCATGCAACCGGACGTTCAGTGGGTCGGGGGCATAACGGCGTCGGTGCGGATCTGCCATCTAGCCGAGGCGCACGGATTGACCGTGATCGGACACGCGGGGATGAACTATCCGTACGGCCAACACCTGGCATACGCCATGCCCGCCATCACATGGGGAGAGCGTTCGGAGGGCGTCGCCCCGCCCGGCGTGTCGCTAGCCGAAATGATGCTGTTGCCCGGCACACCCGCCATCGAGAACGGCTTCGTCACGCCCAGCGACGCGCCTGGATTCGGCTTCGAGTTCGACCTCGATTGGCTGGAGGGCTTGGCGGGCCGCGGATGAATGAGGGTCGACCGCGTGGATGAGCTACGTTGAGCGCCGAGCGGCCCGTGTTCGATCCGTGTGGCAGTGTTGAAGCGTCTGACGGGTGTTAGCTAAGGGGGCGCCTTCGAAATCACTCCACCAGCGCCCACAAGACGGCCACCGAAAAGGCCACGTGTCCAGAACATCGCGCCGAGGGGATCTGCCAGTTTACGGAGTCGTGGAGTTCAGATGGACTCCTGCGTGGCCACGAGTGCAGGGGCAGGCGTATGTTTGGGGCAACTCATCCAGAGCCGGAAGGTTCTGCCGCGCTGTTTCCCTCGCCGACGGCGTCGAGAGCAAACTCATGAGACGGCGGAAAGCTCAGCAGCTCGACCTTCGGCCTCTGCTGCTCGAACTCTTTCACTCGTCGCATTACATCCGGCAAGCGACGTTTTCCCAGGGGGCAGAACGCCACACACGCGATCTTGCACATGCGATTTCCCGTTCCCTCGTTGCCCCAGTACTCTTTGTCCACGTAATCGACGTCCGGAAGGTCCACCGGGTATTGGGCTTTGAATTTCGCCTTGATCTCCTCGTATCGGACGCCCCGACGCCCCACGTCGGTGAAGCATCTCAGATGGCTGACCCGACCGCCCAGGCTGATCGCCCGCGTCGGACAGGCCTTCATGCAGATAGTGCAATCCGGAGGGCAGGGGTCCCCCTCAAGAAGGGGGCCGCTCTCCAGCCGCGCAACGGTAAGAAGGGCGCCGAGTCGCATCCTCACACCAAGCTCCGGGCTGGCAACGACGCCGTTCTTTGCCTTCCGCCCCAGCCCGGCCAGCACGGCCGCGCGTTTCAGGCTGAAGACCCCGTAACCGACGGAGAGAATGTCGGGGTCGTCGTCCGCCCGGTGGTTGTAGCGGGACTGGCCAGCGCTGCCCAGGGGGACCGATCTGTACCCCTGTTCCTCGAGCCAGTGCGCCAACCCGAATGTGATGTCATTTAGCTTTCGGTTCAGGAGCACGTAACCAAAGTTTCCCTGGATCGCCGTGGTCTTGGTGTCGGTCGTGGTGCTGTCGATGACCCCGTCCAGGTGCCTGACGGCCACGACGACGACGCTGTGGGTGGACGGCATCAGCTCCGAGGGTGTGTATCCACTGTGGGGGTAGACATGAACCGTGGAGGTGTCGAACGACGGTGGCTCACTCCATCGATCCGCTGGAGCCACCGAGACGAGGTCGGCGCCAAGGCGGTGGGCTGTTTCCTTCAGCGCTTTGGTCAACGGTGGGGTGTCCGGCCCGCTCGTCACGTCGTTCATCGACCGCCTTCCTCTCCGTTGCGCCACAAGTCTGTCGGCTCCAATACATTAGCGGCCTCGGCGCATGCCGAGGCCGCTGAAGATTCCCTGCTCGTGTCTGCGGCATCCTGATTCGTCAATCTGGACTAGGTTTTGGCCACCGAAATGATCGAGTGAACCGCCATGCCCAGTCCACGAGTCGCTGTACGGCTTTTTGCTACGGTGAACGACCCCAACCAACACAGAGACTCACGTTCATTCAAGTCGGCGGCGCGGTTGAAGTCGCCATCGTCACCGGTTACGCGGGCGAAGAGACGGATAGCTCCCGCCAACCTACCCTCCCGCGATGGGCGGGAACACGATCAACGTTGCGTCTTTCGTGACGATGTCGGTGGAGTAGGCGAGGTTGCCGTTCATCGCGGCGTTCCAGGTCTGCTCTCGCGTGACCCCGAGCCGCTCCAGCACCTCGCCTACCGTTATCCCCTCGTCAACTTCGATGTCGACTTTCTTGTCTCCACCCTCGGTGGACTTGCCCAGGTCGCCCAATAGCTCGACCTTCACCAGCATGACACACACCTCATCCCCACTCGCCGCCACACCTGATGCCATACGGCCATGATCGCCCGTCCTAGACTGCCGCGGCTTCGCGGAACGGGGCTTCTTCTTCGATCCAGCTCAGGCCGAGTTGCGCGATTTTTTCGGGAGTCGGGACACCGGTCTCGGCGTCCCATCCCATCATGGAATAGAACATGCTGATGGCGTGTTGCATCTTATCCGGATCGACCCCGCCGTCAACGAGTGCGCCGGCGCTGGTCGGCTTGAACATGCGCTTGGGCAACGTGTCTGCAGCGGACGTGATGCCCTCGCGGATGTTGAAGATGCGTCCCATGGTCGCAACTCGTTCACCCGTTAGGAGCGCCTCCGCGACCGTGTACTGCCATCCGGTTATCGCCCGGATTATTTCCACCTGCTGTTGAATGGTCCACGGCACGAAGGAGCAGGCGATCGCAGAATCCCTGAACAACGCCCATAGGTGGACTGCTCGCTGGTTGGCGACTTTCTCACCGCTCAGGTCGTCGGCGGGAAGCGGTCCGACAACGCCGACGCCTCGCATATGCTCGAGGCCCGGCGACTCTTGGGTCGCGGCGGTGTCGTGCAGTCCAGCGCAGTGGTCGGCGCCCTGTGCCTCGACCGAGTACACGATTCCCAGACCTTGCTTGACTCGCGGGTCGTGCATGGGGAGCTCGAGGCCTTTTACGTGCACCGCGTACTCATCCGAGCCTTCGCCCAGCTTCTCGGCCGCGGCGCGCACGCCGCCAGCAAGAACGTCGCCGATGCCCTGACGATGGGCAATCATGTCGACCATCTGCAACATGGCGTCTGCGTTGCCAAACCGAAGATCGACCCCGCCCGTGTCCTCGAGCGTCAGTATCTCGTTCTCGAAGCATTCCATGCCGAAGGCAATCGAAACGCCGAGAGAGATCGAGTCCAGTGAGTGCAGGTTCGCCAGCTCGTTGGCCTTGATCACGGCAGCAAGGTCGTCCACGCCGCATGCCGCCCCCAGCGAAGCCAACGACTCGTACTCCGGACCGCCATTGCGCGGGTCCACGTTATACGGCTCACCGATTTCCACGGTCTTCTTGCAGCGAATTGCGCAAGCGGCACACGCCTCCATTCCGGCCCCGTAGGTCTCCATCGTCTTGGTCGCCGTGATGTTCTCGGTGCCCTCCAGGTAGTTCACGCCGAAGTTGTGGGTGGGCATGTTTCCGATATTGTTGCCGCCGAGCATCATTGAGTGCTCGCCGGTTCCCACGTCATGCATCGACTTGCCGAACAGCGGCAGATCGTAGTAGTTGCGGTTCATATAGAGCGTAAGCTCGCGGATCTTGTCTCTGTCAGCGACCTCAGGGTTCCAGCGCCCTCGCGAAGCCACCGCTTTCAAGTTCTTGGAGCCCATGACGGCCCCGAGTCCACCCCTGCCCGCCGCGTCTTTGAGGTCGTTGATCACGCAGGCGTAGCGGACCATGTTTTCGCCGCCCGCCCCGATTGCCGCGGTGCGGATGCCCCTGATCCCTGTCTCCTCCGTGATTGTGTCGTGGGTCTCCATCACATTCTTGCCCCAGAGATGGGTGGCGTCGCGGATCTCCACGGTTTCGTCGGTGATAAGGAGATAACAGGGCTTCTCTGCTTTACCTTCCACGATTAGCGCGTCGTATCCAGATTTCTTGAGCTCCATCGGCCAGAATCCGCCGACCTCGGTCTTGGAGAAACCGCCTGTCAGGGGAGATTTCGCCCCGATGCAGTTGCGGGTTGCGCCGGGCATGGCCATGCCTGTTATGGGCCCCAATCCGAAAATCAGCTTGTTCTCCGGACCCAGCGGGTCGATGCCTGGCGGCACCTCTTTGAGTAGGAAGTAGGAGACGAACCCGGCGCCTCCAAGATACTTCCGGTAAAAGGCTTCGTCGGGCTCATCCACCGATATTCTGCCTTCCGTAAGGTTCACTCTGAGGATCTTGTTAGCGACACCCGCTATCATGCATGACCTCCTTGTCTACAGGACGTTCTCGCCTATTCGTTGAGTGCTTTTTGGCTGCGGCCGAACGCCGACAGTTTTGCTTGTGGCAAGCGTAAATGCGCAGCCAACTTCTGTCAATCCCGAAACGTCCATCCGATGGCAAACGCAGTCTCCCTAGCATATAATGCGGCTGCCCGAGAAAGGCGCGAACAAGATTCGCGTTTCCCACCGCAACGTGCAATTTCGGCGCCTCTCGACTCCAATCGGGAAGGCCACACGCGGACTATCCGAACACTGTACTCAGGGGGATCGACATGCTGGGTTTCGACTTGACCGAAGAACAGGCAGCGTTGCAAACGTTGGCGCGTGAATTCGCCGAACGCGAGATCATGCCCGTGGCCGCCGAGTTGGACCGGATGGACGTCCACGACAGCTTCCCGTGGGACGTTGTCAGGAAGGGTTCAGCGCTGGGCCTCCGCACCATGGCGCTCCCGCCCGAATGGGGAGGCCAGGGCATCGATCTCTTGACGCAGGCGATCATGATCGACCAGCTTGCTTACGCCGACATGAGCTGCTGTAAAATCTTCAGCCAATGCTGGAAGGTCTCCCGGCACCTCAGCATGGCTGCCACCGAAAACCAGAAACAGCGCTACATTCCGCCGTTCGTCGAGGACGACACGTTCGTCCTGGGTCAGGCGATCACCGAGCCCGATTCCGGGTCGGACAACTCGGGCTACTACGAAACTCCGCCGGGCGAGGGCCTTGCGCTGCGCGCCGAGCGCAAGGGCGACCATTTTTTACTGAACGGAATGAAGCACATGATCGCCAACGGCCCGGTTGCGAAGCTGTTCATCATAACGGCCCGCACCGACCCGAACGCCAGTCAGGTCGATGGCGTCAGCCGGTTCATCGTGCCCACGGACACGCCCGGGTTCAGTATCGGCCGAATCCACGACAAGGTCGGATTCCGGGCGTACCCGAATGCGGAGTTGATCTTCGAGAACGTTCGCATACCGGTCGAGGACCTGCTGGGCGGCAAGGAAGGCCGCGACTCCGAAGAGTGGTACATGCGCACCGTGAGCAACATCGAGCTCTCCGCCCATACGCTCGGCGTGGCGCGCGCCGCTCTGGACGCAGCCGTCAGATTCGCGAACGAGCGGCACCAGGGCGGCAAGATGATCATCAAGCATCAGGCGGTGCAGAACACGCTGGCCGAACTCTACATCGCGCTCGAAGCGGGACGGACACTCCTGTGGCGCACGGCGTGGACGACCACGCACCACGATGAGCCCAACGGTCTGCTGGCAAGCGCGTGCAAGGCTTTCTGCGCCGACGCGGCCCGCAAGATCACCCTTGGCGCGATGGACCTTTTCGGCGGCGCGGGAGTGATGCGAGACCTGCCCATGGAGAAGTATGTCCGCGACTCGCTGGTCATGCTCCACCACGCGGGCGGCACCCAGTCAATCGTTCACTTGAAGATCGGGAAAGCCCTGGAGGCGAGATACCAGGCGGGACTCGGCGTGTAAGCGGTTTGCCGCCTTTGCGTTCGTCCCGCGAGTGCACCGCCAGACCGTCTCAGTTCAATCAGCAGGAGGTGTTCGGCATGCGACACGCCGCCCGATACGTCGTCGAAACTCACGCGCACATCTCGACACTCTACGAACCCGTCGAAGCCAAAAACAAGAACTGGCAGAGTGTTGCCGTGCCCGTGGACAACTCCGCCATGTGCCTGTACGACATGGAGCGGTACGGCATCGACATGACTTTCATAAAGCCCCCCAGTCAGATCGGGCCACCCAACGAAATGCATGCCGAGATGGTGGACAGACATCCGGACAAGTTCCGCGCCTTCTGCACCGACCAAACCCAGAAGCTCAAGGTGGCTCAGGGGGAGGCCGAATGGGACATAGATTCCAGTGCCGCGGAAGTGGATGCGGCCCTGGCCACCGGAAGATTCATCGGAATCGGAGAGTTCGTGCCGAGAGATTGGGACTCGCGAAAGATCTACACCTTCGAGGAACGGCTGGGCGAGTTCCGCATCTTCATGGAGCTCGCGCGCAAACACGGAGTCACAATCGACTACCACGAGTTCTCTGGCGGGTACGAATGGGACCACTGGCGGTTGCTTGCCCGTCTTGCCGCCGAGTATCCCGATGTACCCATCATCGTCTGCCACGCGGGTCATTCCGGGGGAGCGCACGACGACGGCCCCAACCAGCTGCGAAACGTACTTCGCGTGACGGGAGGAGCCTGGCGAAACGGGCGGAACAACATCTACCTTGAAACCGGAACGTGGCCCGCTGAGTTCTTCAAGATCGCCATGGACGACCCGAATGTGGGCGTGACTCAGTTGATCTGGGGCGGCGACTATGGGTCGCGCCAGTACATACTGACTTCTCCTGGCAGAGACGGAGCCACCTTTGCGACGTTCATGAGGAAATGGCAGCTAGTCGCGCCGTACCAGGTGGACTGGTGGGGTACGTCTCTGCACCGAATCGACAAGGTCAGAGATTTCGCCACCCAAGACGAGATCAATCTGATCTTGGGCGGCAACGCGGCGAGGTTGTTCAATCTGCCGATGCCCCATGACCGGATGTTCATGCGCGGCAGACCGGACGCCTGGGGAGTGTACTGGGAAGACTCGTTGCCCTGACCCTCGGATGTTGAAGTCAAACCGGGGCTCACCGTCTTGCTAGGGGAGCAACGCTATGCGTTGCACGCCCTCGTCGCGACGCTCCATCATCCGAAAGCCTTCTTCGGCGTCTTCGAGCGGAAGCCGGTGCGTCACCAGCGAATCGAGCAGCACCTTCCCTGATCTGACCAAGTCGATGGCCAACGGATAGCCGCCGCCCCCGCCGCGGACGCCGACAAGGCTCACCTCTTTGCGATACAGCAACTGCGCTGGGATTCCGTCCACGGGGCCGTCATAGATCGAGAACACCACGATCCGACCGCCCGTCCTGACCAGCTCGAAAGTGTCGATGAGGGCCTGCGGGTCGCCTGACGTCTCGAAAACCAGGTCGAACCCCTGCCCATCGGTCAGCGACAAGGCGCGTTCCATCCAGCCGTCTTCACGAACATTGACCGTGTCGTTGGCGCCCAAACTCGACGCCATGGCCAGTCGCCACTCCCGAGTGCCGAAGACCGTCGTGTGGGAGGCGCCATTTTCTCCGGTGAGCTGACTCAAGATGAGCCCGGCGATTCCCGGCCCGAGGATTGCTGCTCGTTCGCCGAAACCGGGTCTGCCCCGACGGATCGCACGAACCGAGCACGCGACGCTGATCAGCGCCTGCGCAAGGCTGAAGTCCAATTCGGGTGGAATCAAGTGAAGGGCGCGAGTCGGCGCCACGACGAATTCGGCGAACGTCCCGTCACGAGTCCTGCCTTGGGAGACGCGATCTGGGCACAGCGCCTCCTGCCCGTGACGGCACATCGCGCACACCTCGCATCCCCAACTCGCCTCGACGACGACCGGATCGCCTTCCTGGAACCCGACGACCTCGGGACCGGTCACGTCCACCACGCCGGCGGCCTCGTGCCCTGGCACGATCGGCAACGGCGCTGGCTGCCTGCCTTGATAGACCATCAGGTCCGTGCTGCAGATGCCGGTGGCCTTGACGCGGACGAGCACCTCGTCTCGACCAGGTCGAGGCGTTTCTGCATCGATAACTCGAAGCGATCCGGGTAGTTGGAGCACTGCTGCCCGCATTGGTGTATCCCGTACATCTAGGTTGGGGATTGAGCGTCGCCTCTCGGCGTCGGGCGAAGTGTAGCGAGAGCCCCCTACCCTGTCAACGCGTGGCGTCGCGCGCTGCTCACGCTCTGATCCGGGCCGGTTTGACTTGGCTGCGGACTCGGATATACTCACGATGTTTCGTAATCCGGTCGGGGTTCGGCCAGGGTGCGCGAGACAATACTATTTTATCTAAGCGAGGTTGCGCATGGCGATGCCATTGGAGAATGTCAAAATACTGGACTTCACGATTATGATGCAGGGTCCGCATGCGACCCAGATGCTGGCCGACATGGGCGCGGACGTAATCAAGGTCGAACGGCCCAACAGGGTGACCGGACGAATCGACCAGCGATACGGCGAGACCGGCACATACGGCCAGGAAGGCGGCGACCACAGCTTCTTCTCGGCCACGTTCCTGGCGCACAACCGCAACAAGCGGAGCATCACGCTGGATCTGAAAACCGAGACAGGTCGCGAGATCATCAACCGGCTGCTCAAAGAGGCCGACATCGTCTACTCGAACTTCCGGCCCGGCGTCATGGCGCGCCTGGGTTTGGGATATGAGGATTGCGTCAAGGTCAACCCGTCGATCATCTACGTTCTGGCATCCGGCTATGGCGAAAACGGGCCGTACGTGAATCGACCGGGGCAGGACATGCTTGCACAGGGCATGGGCGGGTTCAGCGCGGTGAACGCCTCTGCCGACGGGCGGCCCACCGCGATCGGCTTCTCGATATCGGACCTGATGGGAGCGCATTACGGCGCATTCGGCGTAATGGGCGCGCTGTACCACCGTGCAGAGACCGGTGAAGGTCAGGAGGTGCACATCAGCCTGTTGGACGGCACCGTCGCCGCCATATCTGAGTCGGCGTTGCACTACCTCAACACCGGCATCGATCCGATCCGCTCCACACCCGGTCACGCCTGCGCCTATATACCAGCGCCTTACGGGTGCTACAAGACGAAAGACGGATTCATTGCAATTGCGGGCGGAGGAAAGCTGACCGGGCTTTGCAAAGTCCTCGGCATCGACAATCTCGAGGAAGACCCTCGTTTCAACACGGGCCCGGTTCGGGACGAAAATCGAGCCGAATTTGAATCGATACTCGAGAAGGCTTTGGCTCCCAAAACCACTGATGAATGGTTGCCGCTCATGGCAGTGGAAGACCTTTGGGTCGCGCCCGTCAACACCCTGGGACAAGTGTTCAGCGACCCTCAGGTGCTGCACAACGACATGGTGGTGACAATCGACAGTCCGATCGGCCCGATCAAGATGCCGGGCATCCCTTACAAATTGTCGAAGACCCCGGCCCAGATCCGCATGGCGCCGCCTAGGCAGGGCGAGCACACCGAGGAGGTAATGGCTTCGATAGGCTTCAGCCCTGACGAGATCGAGCAGGCGAAGCGGGACGGCGCCGTTTAGCGGCCGGACGGACATCCTGGCTCAACGACCTGACTCCAAACGGAAGGAGAGCTTTCAGTGAAGGTAATACTCGCCGGAATCGAATACGTCGGAGCAACGACGATGGCCAACAAACTCAGCGCGTGGAAGACGGAGATCATGGGAGAGCCCTTCGCCGGGGGCCTCATTCACGACCACTCGAAGCTGCCTCACACATCGGGCCACCCCGACGACACGACGCTCGAAGAGCAGCAGCAGATACTCGCTCTGTCTCCGAAATTGAAGGAGATGTACCACCGGTACAGCATGTACTACCACCTCCACCACTACAATTCCGCAGACGACTTGACGATCGGCTTCCACATCGAAGAGTCGATCTACGCCAGGAAGTACTACGGCTACGGGCTGCCCGGTGACCAGTTCGACCGAGAGGCGGTGTTCGGTCAGGTCGAAAGCAGAGCCAAACAGATCACATCGGACCCGATAATCATCGTGCACATGACGGCGGACGAAGGCGTGATCTCTCGGCGTATGGCAGAGCTGAAAGGCTCGCCTCATCACACCAACAGCCCGTTGACCGAGGGCGACATCGCAGAGGTCATGGCTGAATACGAGCGACTTGTCGCCAAGTCCGAGCTCGGTCCCAAAATCCACGTCGACACGAGTACGGACTCGCCGGACGAGACGCTGCAGAAGCTGGCCGCGTTGATGGAGCCGCATTTCACCGACCACGACAGGGAACGAATCAAAGCGCACTCCGGCTGAGCGTCCGCTGCGCAAGTGACGACCCGGCATTCGGCGCCGGGCCAGGGATACCGCAAACCAAACACGGAGGTTGCCATGGCGAATCAGGAAGTTATCTACGAGAAGAAAGGCAGGATTGCCTTCGTAACCATTAATCGCCCGGAGCGGATGAACGCTGTCGCACTGTCGACCAATGCGGAGATGTACGACATCTGGACAGATTTCCTCGAGGACCCGGAGGTCTGGATCGGCATCATATCTGGCGCTGGCGGAAAAGCGTTCTGCGCGGGCTCTGACATCAAAGAGATGACCACCCGCCCGGCCGGAGAGCGGGTGTCGAAGGACAGCGATTCTCCTCACCAAGAAGGCGGGATGGCCCATCGCGAGATTTGGAAGCCGCTGATAGCGGCCGTCAACGGCTACTGCCTCGGCGGCGGCCTGGAGATCGCGATGGCTTGCGACATCATCATCGCGTCGGACACCTCCAGCTTCGGGGTGCCCGAGATCAGGAACGTCGGCGGTTTCCCTGGCGACGGCGGCATCCACCGCCTTCCTCGACACGTTCCTCGCAAGATCGCCATGGAGATGCTTCTCACCGGCACACGCATCTCGGCGGAGCGAGCTTTGCGAATAGGTTTGATCAACAAGATCGTGCCCCCGGATCAGGTCATGGACGAGGCAATCGCCATGGCAAACACGATCAACGAAAACTCGCCCGTCGCCGCCAGGGTCAGCAAGGAAATCGCGACCAAGACCATGGACCTGCCACTCGAGTACTACGAGTCCGAGGCTGACAAAGCATGGGACCTCGACCGCATAGTCGGCGCCAAACTGCGAAACTCGGAGGACTCGAAGTCCAGGGAGGGCCCTCGGTCGTTCGTAGAGAAGCGTAAGCCAGTCTGGCTGGGCCGCTGATCCGCCACGAACTAACGTCAGACGAGCCCCAGACTGTCGCGGGGCTCGTTTGATTTCATCCGCTCGGGTCCAGAATTAGACAGGTCAGACGGCGGCTACACGTTCCACCCAGAGCTGCGTCAGCCGATCGGCGTCCACGTCGAGTGCGACGCGGGCGTTGGGCTCCTCGCCTGGTTCTTCGCGTTGGTTCGCCACCGTCATGCCTCGGGTATGCTCCCCCAGGATCTCGATTTTCACCGGGAGGTCCCTGCACTCGAATAACTCCGGCGCGATGCCGTAGGACACCGCCGGCATGTCGTTGTAGCGAACTCCGCCCGGATGGTGGAGGCGTCCTCGGCGTTCGTACGCAGCCTGGATAAACGGCGAAACGCGCTGCATGAACCGAGTCGCCTGAGTGTCGGCGGCCCAGAGTTCCTCTTGCTGTGCAACGCTGATCTCCACCTTCTCGCACACGTCCAGGCCGATCTGAACGACCTTGGCGCCGGATCGGTAGACGACGTCTGCAGCCTCGGGGTCGCCTCGCAGGTTCGCGCTGGCGGTCGGTGACGCATTGCCCGGAACGTTCACCGCTCCGCCCATCACGATTACCTCACCCACAGCTTTGGCGAATCCCGGCTCGACGGCCGTGGCCAGCGCGACGTTCGTGAGCCTGCCGATCGCCATCAGCGTGATTTCGCCCGGAGACGCCATGACGCGGTTGATGAGTTCAATGACGGCGTTGGTCGTCTGGGCCGCGGCCGACGGCATCGGCACGTCCGTGTCGCCAAGGCCGTCGTCGCCGTGTATCAGCGCCGCGAAGGTCGGCTCGGCGCAGTTGTACGGTCTCCCAGCTCCCTCGTACACGGGAATATCCGCACGACCCGCGGCCTCCAGAGTGCGAAGTGCGTTGATCGTGCAGTTCTCGACCGGCGTGTTGCCGAACACGGTTGTCATCGCTTCGATGTTCAACTCGGCACTGCCCAACGTCATCAGGATTGCGGCTGCGTCGTCGATGCCCGGGTCTGTGTCGATGATAACTCGTTTCATGGTTCTCCTTCGGACTGTCTTTCGATGAGCCGCGTCGATTTCAGTCGATAGGCGCTGGAGCCTAGACCCATCCGTTTCAGACTCCGAGAGCCTGGTGTTTGGCGGCGGCAGTCGTTAGCTGACCATAGCAACAACGATCGACGCCGTCAATCGTGATCCGGCGCTTCGTGGAAAGCTCCAGACGCTGGCGCCTCCGTGCGGACCTCAGGCGTGCGGCGCTCGCCAAGACGAACCCGAACCGCTTTGAAGGACACCATTCCTCGACCTCAACGCAATCGAGAGCGGCGCAGTCGCGTATCCCGATCTTGCGCGCAGCAGACGGTTGTCCCGTGCGGGTGGCGATGCTTTATTGCTGGTTTAAGTGGTTTTGATAGAGACAAGATGATGGAGATGACGGCATTCAGTCAGAGTGATATCATTCACACAGTCTGAGGAACGGCAAGTTTCAGCTCCAGCTGTGTTGATCCGCGATACCAGGTGAGCCGCGTTCAGGAAGACGGCCCACACGATCCAGCGGAGCTGCCGGCGCCCGTTTCACTGCGAGTGATTCTGTAGCAAACATCCAGGAGCTCGCTGCTGGCAGAGATACGGCAGCCAACGAAGGGATGACATGACGACTCAAACCGCCCAGGGACAACTTCGAGAACACGTGCTGGACGCGGGTCTGTGCACTGTGTGCGGAGCGTGCTCCGGCTTGTGCCCTTACCTGAAGCCGTTCCAGGGACGAGTCGCCGTCGTGGATCGGTGCACTCTTCCCGAGGACGAGGGCCGTTGCATCGCCCATTGCCCGCGCGTGGGAACGGATATGGAGCAGCTTCATCAGGACTTGTTTGGCTCGACGTACTCGGCCGAACCCGTGGGCGCCGTTCGCAAAGTGCTCATGACGCGCAGTGCGAATCCAGCCGTCCGTGAGGCGGCCCAGTACGGAGGAACCGTCACCACTCTCGTGCAGAACGCCTTGTCCGGCGGCATGGTCAAACGAGCGATCTTAACGCGGACCGTGGACGGCAGGCCCATGGGCGTCAGCGTCTCCACCCCGGAAGAGGTGCTCGACAGCGCCGGCTCCAACTACCTGGCCGCTCCCACACTGGCGGCGTTGAACCAGACCAACGGCAGCGGCGCCTCCCCTGTGGCGTTCGTCGGCACGCCGTGTCAGGTCATCGGATTCCGCAAGGTTGCGGGTCTCGCCGCGTCGTCCAACGGATCGGGCCAACAGCCCGTCGTCATAGGCCTATTCTGTACCTGGGCGCTGGGACACTCCTTCCTGGAATTGCTGAAGGAGAAGGCGCCGACAGGCGAGATCGTGAAGACGGACGTTCCTCCGCCTCCCGCCCAGCAGTTCGACATCGAGACTACCGACGAGAAGGTGTCGTTGCCGCTCGATGACGTCCGCGCCCACATCCTGGATGCGTGCGCCACCTGCCACGACATGACCGCGGAACTCTCCGACATCTCCGTCGGCTCTGCCGAAGGCATATCGGGTTGGAACACTGTCCTGGTGCGGACCGAGCGCGGTGAAAAGCTCCTCCAGCAGGCTGTGGACTCGGGCATTTTGGAAGTCCAAGATCTGCCAGAGGCAAGCCTGGAACATCTGAAAATGGCATCGACGAACAAACGCACGCGTGCGTTTCAAAGGCTCTCGGAACAGAGCGGCAATCCAGAAGAATTAGGCCACCTGAGAATGACGTCTCAGGCGGCTCATCGCGTCTTGGACGGGTCTTAGGTCCTAATAAGGAAAAGAGGGAAGCATGGTTTCATTGGCGAAGAGCCCGGCGGGCGCTTTCGAGCTGCTGTTGGGCAACGAGGCAATCGCGCGAGGAGCCCTGGAAGCGGGCGTCAAGGTCGCCGCCGCGTATCCTGGCACCCCTTCGAGCGAGATCATCGAGACCCTTGCCAGGCTGGCGAAGGAAAGCGGAATCTACGTCGAGTGGTCCGTCAACGAGAAGGTCGCCGCCGAGGTTGCATCGGCGGGCGCGTTCGCCGGAATGCGATCGCTTATCGCGATGAAGCACGAGGGGTTGAACGTTGCGCTGGACTTCTTGGCGCACCTGAACCTCACACAGCGGGTAAACGCTGGATTCGTGGTTATCGTCGCCGACGATCCGCAGGCGTGGTCCAGCGCCTCGGAAAACGACTCGCGCCACATCCCGCCGATGATCCACGCACCGCTTCTGGAGCCGTCCTCGCCTCAGCAAGCCAAAGACATGATGCAGTACGCATTCGACCTCTCCGAGGAGCTCGGAATGTTCGTCATGGTCAGGAGCTGCACCCGTCTCGGCCACGGCACTGGCAAGGTTGTCATGGGTGAAATGCCTGTAACGGACGTGAAGCCGAGGGTTGAGATCGATGCCCCGGTCAGGGCGCTCACGGCGCCTATGAGACATCTCGCCGCCCTCGACAAACTGGAACAGGCCAAGGAGAAATTCGAGGAGTCGCCCTGGAACATATATGAAGGCCCTGACGAGCCCGATCTTTTGCTGATTTGCACCGGCCCTTCGGCATTGTATGCACAGGAGGCGGTGGAACTGCTGGATGTCGAAGAAACCGTGGGCATCCTCTCGTTGGGCACAACCTACCCGCTGCCTTCGCGACTGATAGAGCATCACATCTCCCGGGCCAAACGCTCGATGGTGCTGGAAGAGGTCGATCCGTTCGTCGAGGACCAGATCAAGAAGCTCGCGGCCGACAGGAACCTGCCGCCCTACGACGAACCTCTTTACGGCAAAGGCACGGGCCACATCTCCCCTGCCGGCGAACTCAACCCCGATGAAGTGCTCAAGGGCATCGCGAGAGTCCTGCGCGCGGAACGATTGCCCGACCAGGACGCCGGTTACTCCCGCCTCGCCGACCACCTCGTCGACGAGAGAACGGTCTCGCGCGGACTCATTTGGTGTCCCGGATGTCCCCACAGAGGCACTTTCTGGAGCGTCAAGAACGCGCTGAAGCTGGACGGCCGGGACGGCTTCGTCACCGGCGACATCGGATGCTACGGCATGGACGCCGGTTTCGGCGGCTTCGGCAGCACCCAACCGATGGCGTCGATGGGAACAGGCGCCGGTGTGGCGTCCGGTCTGGGGAAACTAACTGGATTCGGATTCGACCAGCCTGTGATCTCAGTCGCGGGCGACTCCACGTTCTTCCACGCGGTGATCCCTGCTCTGGTGAACGCCACGTACAACCGCTCCAACTTCACGCTGGTCGTCGTGGACAACAGCGCGACCGCGATGACGGGATTCCAGCCCCACGCGGGCGTCGGCAAGACGGCGATGGGAGACGCTGTTCCGCAAGTGGACATCGAGAAGATATGTCGCTCCCTGGACATTCCCGTGGAGGTGCTGGACCCCTTCGAGTTGAGCGATGGCCAGGACGTCCTGCTCGACTACATTCAGCGCACGGAAGGCGTCAGAGTGCTCATCATGAAGCGGGAGTGCTTCCTGACGAGGCCGCGAGACGCTGATCCAGACTACAAAGTGACGATCGACAAAGACAAATGCCTGGGCGACGCCTGCGGCTGCAACCGATACTGCACGAGGGCGTTCAAGTGTCCCGGGCTCTACGCCGACCCCGACACCGGTCGAGCCAACGTCGACGAAGCCGTATGCGTCGGATGCGGACTGTGCACTCAAATCTGCCCGGAGGGGGCGATCCAGAAGGAGGCGTTCGCATGAGCAACTCGAATGGCCAGCCTGACCCATGCAACATCATCGTCTCCGGTGTCGGCGGGCAAGGAAACGTGCTGGCGTCGCGACTGATCGGGCGTGCGATGGTCAAGTTCGACTACCACGTGTCCATTGGCGAGACCTACGGCGCCTCTCAACGCGGCGGCACGGTGATGAGCCACGTGCGATTCTCGTCCAAGCACGCCTACGGGCCTCTGATCCCGAAAGGTCGGGCGAATACCGTCATCGGCCTGGAGCCGATGGAGACGTTGCGAATCCTCAAGGACTACGGCAACCCTGACGTGTCGGTCATCGTCAACACCCGCCCAATAACGCCGGTGAGCGTTAACCTGGGCCAGGGCCGTTATCCGGACGCCGACGAACTCAAAGACGCCATCGGGCAGCTCTCCAAACGCTCATGGTTGATCCCAGCCACGGAGATCGCCCTGGAAATCGGCACTCCAGTCGTCGCCAACGTCGTCCTGCTGGGGACGCTGGTCGGCGCCGGACTGATCCCGATTACACCGGGTGACTTCGAGCAGGTGCTGCGAGACAACGTCCCCGAGCGCCGTCTGGACCGCAACCTGGAAGCGTTCACTAAAGGCATCGAGGGCGTCCAGACGTACGTCGCCTGATCGCGTCGCCCGTGGCCGTGGCGATAGCCAATACCGAAAGTCGCGAATTTCTCGCCAATCCTGCGGCGACTCGTCGAGGTGGTTCGACAGGCTCACCACGAACGGAAGAACTATCGCTCGATCGCCCCGAGCGGAGCCGAAAGATCTGGCCAATGTGACACGCGTCTGTCTGCGAGGTCTTCCCGATTGCATCGGGGCCCACGACGAGGAGGGTCCCTTTGGCCGTTCGGCCTGAGCCTGTCGAAGGCCAACCGTAATGCCAGGTGAACTGCCCACTCGGAGTTCCCTGTGCAGACATCGACGTTCGGGCGAAAGCGCCCCGATTCTTTCACCGCGAACGACTCCAGCGCCGAGCAGGCGATTGCTGTACACTCGCTGGAACGCCACTTACCTGTTAGGAGACACAAATGCAGTTGTCCGGTGAATTCAGACAGACCCTCGAGCGCGGCATGGATCGCCTGTCGTGGGGCGCCGAGGCCATCGCGAAGACCATCCCTCCGGTTCAGGAAGGCAAGTACCTCAACCTGAACTTCAGCAACGGCACATACGTCGTCGAAGAGGAACGAGGATACTGGGCCGGATACCTCGCCGGCAAACTCTGGATGATGTACGACTACTACGGTTGGGAGAGCTTCGGCCAAGCCGCGGCCCTGGTGACCCGCTGGTGCGCGCCAATCATGAAGGAGGCGAACGTCAACACGGGCTTCGTCACCCAGTACGCCCCGACGATCGGATACGAACTCACCGGCGAAGAATGGCTGAAGGAGATGGCTCTCGAGGGGTGTGAGGCATTCGCCAAGACCTACAATCCGGCGCTGGGCATCTTCATGATGTGGCCGCCCACGGAACCGAAACCCGAAAACTACGGTCCTTTCGGCCGGAACTTCGCCGATTGGGAAACCTTCATCGACGAGTCGTCGTGCGGGAGCCCGCTATGGTGGGCCAGGCGTTTCCGGCCCGAGTATGGCGACATGATGGTATCGCACCAGGAAGGCATGAGCACGTTGGGCGTCATACAGCCCAACGGCCGTTCGCACCACATGCTGGGGTTGGATCCTGCAACCAAGAAGCCATTAGGCTTCCACACGATGCAGGGCTATGACAACACCACTCACTGGACGCGAAGCCAGGGGTGGGCAATGAACTCGAGCATCTTCGCCTACGAGGCCACCGGCGACGAGCAGTTCCTGGAGGTCGCGATCAGGGTGAGCGATTACTACCTGAACGACATGATCAAAGACGGCGGCCCGGTGCCGTTCTACGACGTTCTCGACCCGCGAATTCCGAACGTGCCGAGAGACACCTGCTCAGTCGCTCTCGCCGCCAACTGCATGATCCGGTTGATAGAAGAGAAGCCCGAACTGGAGGCCAAGTACGGCAGCTACATCGAAGAAGGGCTTACCGAGTTGTTCGACAACCACGTCACGCCGGCGGGAACGCTGCTACACGGCAGTTGGGGCAACATCCGAGGCCTGACGGAGTCCGTCATGCCATACGGCGGCCTGTACCTGACCGAAGCGGTCTACCGGCTCCTGAAGCCCGGAAACGACATCTGGGGCACGAGGCCTGCGTAGAAATCTGGCGACGACTATTGGGCGAGCGTCCGACGGCCATCGCCCAACAGTTGGCGTCACCGCATATCGCTCGCGGACAGATTGCGTCGACGCAGGCGATGACGGACGGACGGTCAGTTTGGGCGCAGAATCACTTGACGGCAGTCGCCTCGATTTCGACCAACAGCTCCGGGAACGCCAGGCGGGAGACACCGAGCAGCGTGCTCGCCGCTCGACAGCCAGCTTGCCCCAGGCGGGATCCGAACCCCTCTGCAGCCGCCATGAATGCGTCGACGTCTGTCACATAGTAGTTCAGCCGGACTACGTCTGCCAGCGTGAATCCGGCGCCGCTCAAGACCGTCTCCAGTGTTGGCTGTCAGCCTAAATGGGACGGAAAGTTAATGGAGACT
>CEQE01147270.1_pt1 | contig 38054 bp, 31 predicted proteins | sample 356201 | NCBI WGS metagenome assembly CEQE01 (sample SAMEA2619970, study PRJEB7988) | marine metagenome | biome: marine biome (ENVO:00000447); feature: mesopelagic zone (ENVO:00000213) & marine oxygen minimum zone (ENVO:01000065); material: "saline water (ENVO:00002010), including plankton...
TCTACGCTGATGATTCCTCGCAGTTCTACTGCGGGGAGCTTCAATTTCACTTTTACCCCGTTAGAATATCGCCGACTTCGGGCGGTGGTAAATATAAAATTGCTGATGGGAGTAATTCCCCATCAACGGAGTCGCGAAGAGCTCGTTCTAACGGGGTTTACCACCTTTCAAGATTCTTTAGGCGCTTAAGTGAATCTCCCCGGAGCAAGCTCCGGGGCATCTTCACATGCGCAAAATCCTTCGGATTTTGCAGTGCGTTTTTTGAACTTACTGACGCTTCAACGGCAAACTTATATGCTCATTTACTCAATCGTGTTTTTGATGGCAGAAAATTTCTATATGCTCACCAGGGCTGTAGCCCTATTTGATTTCGGCTCCTGACCGTTTTTAGGAATAATAAAAACCCTTAGTCAAGTTAAGGAGTGTCTGTCCATAAACTAAGCTACCCTGTCATTTCGACCAACGGGAGAAATCTTAACTCCCTGAAAGGTATAGATTTCTCGCTTCGCTCGAAATGACAGCAAGGAAAAAAAACCGCTTTATGGACTGACTATAAGTAGAGGATAAGTTCTTTAAAAAAAAAGGTTGTAGCTTTTGCATAGCATTGATGATGTTCTTGAGAAGAGGTCTTAATCAAGATATATGTCCCGTATTATTCGAGCTCCGGACTTGTCAGCGACAGCAAGAAATCGAGAAGTTGTTTCTTTTCTATATCGGTAAGAGAAAGTGGAACAACGTTTTCTGCTTTATCCTTCTCGGCAATGGCAAAAGCAGTCGGAAAAATGGATTTTACCAAAAAACGCATCGGCTCTCCCCCTTTGTCGTAAAAGTCTATTACTTCTTCGAGGTTTTCTATGCTTCCGTCGTGCATGTATGGCGCCGTAAGAGCGACGTTGCGCAGGGTGGGCGTTTTAAAAGCGCCTATGTGACGATTTTCCAGGGTAACGGCGAAACGGCCCAACTCAGAGGCTTCTTCGTTAGTCAATATATTTGCATCCAATTCTGCGCCGCTTAATTTCATTTTTTTGAACGCTTCTGCCTTGCCTTTCAGATTATTCGATATCTTCTGAAAACCAATTCCTATACTATGGAAATCGTGATCGGTGAAAAGCGCATAATCCTCTGAAGCAGTGTGGCATATCTCGCACCTCGCCTTGCCCCTGAAGATCTCGAACCCTTTCTTGGCACTGTCGGATATGGCGTTTTCTTCCTTGCCAAAAAAATAACGGTCGAACGGACTGTTTCCAAACGCCAATGTCCGCTCGAACGAGGCTATAGCCATTGCCACATGGGTCATTATAATCTGTTCCTTTTTCAAACCAAAGGCAATTTTAAAAGAACGAAGATAATCGGGATCGTTACGTATAATCTTAAGAATATCCATGTGGGAGGAAAGCCCGTGTTCCACAGGATTAATGAAAGGACCTTTACTCTGCTCCTCCAAAGACGGCGCCCGACCGTCCCAAAACTGAGACTTATTATACGCTGCATTTGCCACTGTTGGGGCATTTCGAGTGCCGAATAATTGCTTAATCCCTTCGGAAACCTTTTTGCCGTCGGCAAAGCCTGATGTCGGAGAATGGCAAGATATACATCCAACAGTACCGTCTTTTGAAAAACTTGTGTCGAAATACAGTGTCTCACCAAGGGCGATTTTCTCTTGGGATAGAGGGCTGTTAGAAGGTACCGGAACGGGCGGAAGACCCAATGGATGCTCAACTTTGTACTCACCAAACGCCGATGAATAAATAAGGGTTAGAAAAAAACTGAAAACTATAAAAAGTTTATTTATATCCATCTCACTTTTAACCTGATAATTTGCGTTGGCATACAGCAGTAAACCCCGTTAGAGAACATGGTTCTCTAACGGCCAAAGATGGTGGCATTGAACCACCATCTCTAAAGAATGATTCATACCACCGAAAGGAGACGGTGGCTTTCTCTAACAGGGTAAAAATTATAATATGTCGCAATATTGAATCCAGGATTTTCTATCTCCAGTTACTATTTAACTCACCACTTTTTCAAAGGGGGATAAAAGTTCCAAACGATTTTTTGGAAAACCGCCGTTGTTTAGAAAAGAGGATGCAACGGCGTGGAAAAATATAACCGCTCTTTCTTAGTGCCGGTGCTTCCAATTATCCTCCATTTTCCATCATCCTCTTTTATCAGCACGTGGTCATTATTGAACCAGTTGTCCACTTTGATCTTCTCAATTTTTGCAGAAAAACCAGTTATACCGCCACAATTAGCATAATCATCGCCACCTGTTTTATTTTTCTCGCTGAGTGTCCCCATCATAAGACCGGTGCACCGGATGATCACCCGAGTATTCGACGAATCAGAGGCAACAAAACTCATGTTATGTACAGTCTCGAGTGAGCTAAAGTCGTTAAATAACAACTTCCAAGCTTCTTTTACCATAGTTTTATCAAATAGTCCGTTCTTATATCTTTCGGAATACAGACCCATTAAGGCTTTCATGTTTTGGGTCTCGATTGCAAGCTCTGCATCACCAAAAAATTGTTCGATTTCATGCATGGTTTTTTCGCCAACCAAGTCTACCGAACTTGGATTAATTTTTATCTTATATTTTGATAATGGATGATCTGCTTCGGCAATTGCGAAGGAAAACAATATTGCAACTGCAAGAAGAAAAAACATTTTCAATTTGATCTTCATTTTTAACCCCCTATAAAATTTTGCAAAAATTATAAATCTATAAAGATGTTTTGCGCTGAAATAAACGACCTAATGAATTGTTCTCACACCTCATTTTCCACCTCCTCGCCTTGAAAAATTTTCTTAATAACATATTCATATAGATAACACAACCAGGGATAAGATTCATGTTCATTTCTTTTTGAAGCGAATAATCTGCTCAATAGGAAAATCAAAAATTAGAAGCAATTTGGGGTAAAGGGTTGTTAGCAGTTACCTTAAAGGGAGCAAGACCCAATGGATGCTCAACTTTTTACTCACCAAACGCCGATGTAGAAAACAGGATTAGAAGAAAACTGAAAACGATTAAGAGTTTACTTGTATCCATCTCACTCTTAACCTGATAATTTGCGTTGGCATGCAGCGGTAAAAAATTATAATATGTCGCAAAATAGAATCCAGGATTTTCTATCTCTATTTACCTATTTAACTCACCACTTTTTCAAGGGGTGATAAAAGTTCCAAACGATTTTTTGGAAAACCGCCGTTGTTTAGAAAAGAGGGTGCAAGGGTCTGGAAAACCAGAGCCGCTTTCTTTCTTTACCGGAATTCCCCATTATCTTCCATTTCCCATTTTCTTTTGACAACATATGGTCGCTTCTGTTCCAAGTATCAAGACTGATCATACCCTTTTTCTCGTTAGGTTTTCCCATCAAAAGGCCGGTGCAACGGATAATCACGGTTTTTTGCGCCTTGTCGACGTTAATAAAAGTCATGTTATGTATTGTTACGAGATTATCAAAATCCTTAAATAATTTCTTCCATGTTTTTTTGACCGTACTTCTATCATGTACTCCGTTCTGATAATTCTCGGAATAAAGATCCATCAGGACATCAATATTTTCCGTTTCGAGAGCTATCTCTGCTTCGCGAAAAAAATGTTCGATTTCGTTTACGAGTTTATCGCCAACCTTGTTCTTCGAGGATGGATCAAAATTTAACTTATGATATTTTGATATTGGATGATCGGCTTCGGCAACCGCAAAGGAAAACAATATTGCAATTGTAAGAAGAAAAAACGTTTTTAATTTGATCTTCATTTTTAACCTCCTGTAAATATTTTGCAAAAATTATAAATCTATAAAGATATTTTGCGCTGAAGTAAACGACCTTAATGATTGCTCCTCTCACCTCCTTTTCCCTCTCCCTGCCTTACAAAATTTTTTAATAATAATTTAATCGTATAGGAATTTCTATTTTTGCTTCAAATAAATCAAATAGATAAATACCCCCCCCTAACAAGGGGGGAATAATTTAATAATATAATTTGTTTAGATTATAAAATTAAGGGAAAGATTCATTTCAAGTTCTTTTTGAAGTGAACTGCCCACTCTGAAGCCGCTTCAACAAATTGTATTTATGCTGAAGTAATAGATTTTGATAAGATATCTCTGCCTTCACTCTATCTTTTCGATGTCTATGATTACAAAGCGACCATCCCTGGTTTTGAGGAATTCAAAGTTTATTTTGTCGCCCACCTTAAGGTCCTCCAGCAGATCGGTTTCCTCGACCTCAAAAAACATTTTCATGGCACCCCAGCCTATGCTTTTAATGGGGCCGTGGGCAAGCTTGATCCTGTTTTTTTCAGAATCAATCACTTTAACGGTGCCTTTGCCTTGATGGCTCTGAGCGGCAGCCAGCAAAATGGGTCTTTCTGACAGATCGCCAAACGGATCTGCATGAACTGGCAGGACACCTATTCCCAGGGCCGTTAAAATTACAAATATAGCGATGATTAATTTCTTTTTCATTATTTCACCTCCTTTCCCTTTGATTGTAAACTCCATCCTTTCCAAATAGCGAAGACGGCCGGGAAGAGAACAAGCACTGTAATCAGCGCCGAGGTTATGCCTCCCACCATAGGGGCCGCTATCCGTTTCATTACGTCCGATCCTGTGCTGGAACCCCACATAATCGGCGCCAAACCAAGTAACGACGCCAAACCGGTCATTAGCATGGGACGTATACGTTGCCCGGCGCCTTCAGCAATGACTACCATTAAATCCTGACGGGAATTGACGCCTCCCTTCCCTTGATGCTGACTGTAAGTCAGCCCCAGATAAAGCATCATAAGCACACCCATTTCTGCGTCAAGACCGGCAAGAGCGATCATCCCCACCCAGACGGCTACGCTGAGGTTGTAATCCAGCAAATAAAGCAGCCAAACCGAGCCAATAAGGGAGAATGGCACTGCCAGAAGTATGAGAAGCGACTCCATTACCGATTGCCGGTTAAGAAAGAGCATAAAAAAAACGATGAATAACGTTAGAGGCACTACAACCTTTAGTTTTGCCCTGGCCCGCTCGAAATATTTGAACTGACCGGCCCACTCTAAACGGTATCCCGTGGGGATATTCGCTTTTTCAGCGATAACTTCACGCGCCCGTTTAACGTAATCGGCAATTCCAATCTTGTCACTAACATCCACAAAAACGTAGCCCACCAGTTGACCATTCTCATTTCGGAGCATGGGCGGACCAGTCAGAAAATTAAGCTCCGCTAGTTGCGCCAGAGGTATCTGAGCCCCTGTAGGGGTTGCTATCAGCACCCGTTTAAGGGCCTGGGGGTCATCGCGGAAATCACGGGCATAACGCAGATTGATAGCGTAGCGCTCACGCCCCTCCACTGTTTCGGACACTGTCATACCACCCACCGCAGCCATTATGACCTCTTCCACATCGGCTACTGTGAGACCATACCGGGCGATCTTCTTGCGGTTTATGTCAAAGTCCAAAAAATAACCACCGCTAATGCGCTCCGCGAAAGCGCTCCTGGTGTAAGGAGCTGTTCGCGGATCTTTCTGAAGAGCATGCTCAATACTAACTCCACTATCCTCGACTGTTTTGAGATCATTGCCAAACACTTTAATCCCAAGAGTGGAACGGATACCCGTAGCCAACATCTCCGTGCGGGTCTGGATCGGCATCCACCAGACATTGGGCATACCCGGATAGCGCAACTGTTGGTCCATTTCCGCGATGAGGCTGTCCCATGTAACGTTCTCACGCCACTCTGATTCAGGTTTGAGTGTAATGACAGATTCTACCATCGACAGGGGGGCCGGGTCTGTAGGGCTGGTGGAGCGGCCTATTTTCCCAAATACCCGTTCTACTTCGGGAAAAGATTTAAGCTCCTTGTCCATCGCGTGAAGGACTTTGCCCGCCTCGGTAATAGAAATGCCCGGTATAGCCGTTGGCATGTAGAGAATACTGCCCTCGTTAAGAGGCGGCATAAACTCGTTGCCCAGTTCCAGAAATACGGGGACTGTCGCGGCCAGCGCCCCAAAGGCTGCGCCCAGGACCCACCAGCGAAGCCTTACCGCCAGGCGAACTACAGGCATGTAGGCAGCCACCAGCCAGCGGTTGAGCGGACTCTTGTCTCCGCGGATTTTACCGCGTATGAGCAGAGCGGCCAGGGCCGGGGTAAATGTAACAGCCAGAACAGCGGCAAACCCCATGGAATAGGTTTTAGTAAAAGCGAGGGGTTTGAACAATCGCCCCTCCGTGCCCTCCATCGCGAATACCGGCAGGAAAGAAACAGTGATGATCAGGAGGGAAAAGAAAATGCTGGGTCCAACCTCCTGCATGGCCCCTATGATGACGTCGTTACGACTGCCGGGGCGGCCTGACTCTTCCCATGCCTCCAGACGCTTGTGAATATTCTCGATCATTACGATGGAGGCGTCTACCATGGCGCCAATGGCAACCGCTATCCCTCCAAGGGACATAATGTTAGCCGTTAAATTTTGCTCGGACATGGGAATGAAGGACAATAAAATGGCCATGGGAAGGGTGAGAATAGCGATAAGGACGGAACGGAAATGGAGAAGAAAAACAGCGATAATCAGCGATACTATCAGCATCTCCTCAAGGAGTGTATTTTTTAAGGTTTCAATGGCCTTATTGATGAGATCGGACCGATCATAAACAATAATGATTTCCACCCCTTCCGGCAAAGCCGGTAGGGCTTCTTCCAGACGTTGTTTTATACGCTCAATTACATCCAGGGCATTCTCCCCGTAACGCATCACCACAGTGCCTCCTACTGCCTCTCCCTCTCCATCCAGTTCCGCCAGGCCGCGCCGCATGGCAGGGCCCAAACTTACCACAGCAAGATCCCGCACCAGAACAGGTATGCCGTTTTTACCCACGGTAATGGCAATTTCTTCTATATCCTGTTTGGACTGGATATAACCTCGACCACGTATGAACTGCTCGTGACCCGCTATTTCCAGTACCCGCCCCCCTACGTCGTTATTGGAGCGGCGCACCGCATGGGCTACTTTATGGAGCGGAATGCCATATCCGGCCAGTTTGTTGGGGTCCAACTGTATCTGGTATTCCTTAACAAAACCGCCCACTGACGCTACCTCAGCTACGCCTTCCACCGCCTCCAGCCAGTAGCGCAATGTAAAATCCTGCAGACCCCGCAGATCGGCAAGATCATTGTTGCCGCTTTTGTCAACCAGGGCATACTGCAATACCCAGCCTACGCCGGTAGCATCCGGGCCAAGAGTCGGGACCACGCCATCGGGTAATTTCCCCTGTGCCGAGTTGAGGTACTCCAACACCCTTGATCTGGCCCAATACATGTCTGTGCCATCCTCAAAGATAACGTAGATAAAAGATAAGCCCATATAGCTTTGACCGCGCACTGATTGCACGTTAGGGGCCGACAGAAGAGTGGCACTGAGGGGATAGGTAATCTGGTCTTCCACTAAATCCGGACTGCGTCCCTGCCACTCTGTATAGATAATCACCTGCACGTCTGAGAGGTCTGGTATTGCGTCTAAAGGAGTATTCAGCAGGGCCTTGTAGCCGAATATTGCGGCAGCGGCTATAGTTAACAAAGTCAGCAGTCGGTTGCGTGCGCAGTAGGCAATCAAGCCCTCAATAAGTCCTTTTTTTAAAATATTTTGTTCTATTACCATTGGGGCACCCCCGCTTTTAGCTTGCTCTCGGCCGCGATAAGAAAATTGCCTGATGTCACTACAATATCGCCCACTTCAAGGCCATCCAAAACCTCTATCCAGCGCCGATTGCGCAAACCTGTCTTGATTTTGCGCGGTTGCAGGAGACCGTCCCCCAGGTCAAGAAACACTACCCGGCTTTGACCGGCATAGAGCACCGCTTCTTCCGGGACAGCCAGGCGTTTACCCAGGTTTAGTTTGAGGTGAATGTGAGCGTACATGTCAGGGCGCAGGAAGCCGTCTGAGTTATCCAATTCCACCCGTACACGGGCGGTGCGGGTATCGCCATCCATAAAAGGGAATATATAGCTAACCTTGCCCTTGTATTTGCGGTCCTGTAACTCAGGCAGAATAATTGTCGCTTTCATACCGGTTTTGATAAAAGGCAATTCGTAGTCGTAAACCTGGGCCTCCACCCAAACCGTTGAAAGATCGGCAATGCGCAATAAGCGCTCTCCTGTTCGGAAAGCGGACCCCTTGACAATAGTTTTATCAATAACAACGCCATCGGCAGGCGCAAGAATGGGCACAAATTCTTTAGCCTTTTTCCTCTTCTCCAGTGCCTTGATCTCTTCCGAAGGGAAGTCCCACAGGCGAAGCCGTGTACGCGCGGCTTCTAACAACTGCTTGTTGGCAGACCGGTTTTTGGGACGGCGACGAGATTCCAGGTATTCCTCCTGCGCGGCAAACAGTTCCGGACTGTATGCCGTAAAAAGGGGCCGACCTTTGGTCACGGCTTTTCCCAAATAATCGGCGAACATATCCCCCACCCAACCACCGTACTTGAGAGATATATCGTAAAGATTGGTTTCATTGTAAACCACACTGCCTGCGGCGCGGATGGTATAACGCAGACGTTTGCGTTTTACTTTACGGGTGGTGACGCCGATAAGTTGGCGACGCTCCGCATCCACCCGAACAGTACCGGGCGAGCCGGCAGTTTGCGAGCCGCCGCAAGTGGAGCAGCTTAGACCTTTCCGTCCCGTGGCCAGATCAAAAGTAATGCTGCCTGCGCCGGTTCCTTCCGCCTTAACCTTGATGGTCAACGGCCATTCGCCGCTCATAGAGGGTTCAAATTCTCCCTCATAACGGCCTTTGCCGGTTTCAGCCATCTCCGCCGGTGCATACATAGCGGGCATGGCGCCCATGGCGGGCATTACGGCAACAACATCAAGCGCCGCTCCTGTTACTAACTTACCGGCCTCATCCTGCAGAATAACTGTCACATGATTTTTGCCCACCCTGGGGGCCTCAGGATCAATAATGGCTCTAAGTTTAAAAGGACCGGCATCAAAAAAAGCCGGACTAGCGCTAGCTCCCTCTTTGGAGACAGTAACAGGATCGCTGGCGACGCTGTTCCGATTCCAATAAAAATAAGCGTTCCCTGCAACACTCAAGACCGCTAAAGAAATTAAAACCGCGCTAATACCCCTTTTCATGATCTGTCCCTCCTATCTTTTTTAGAAGGGACCAGACTCACGCCTGTTACCTGTTCCAACATAGCCAGACTTTGTCCGTAGTCTTTTAGTGCTCTTTGCCGGTCGAGCTGGAATTTTAATAGTGTTGTCTGAGCGTGCAGGAGGCTGAGGAAATCAGCCTTGCCTGTTTGATATTCAGCTATAGCTACTTCTAATTCTTTTTGAGCCAGGGCCAGGAGGGAGTCTTCGTAAAGCAGAATTTCACGTTTGGCTTTATCCAGGTGGAAGTAATATTTGCTTATATTGTACTTGATCATGTTTTTATGGGATTCGTGCTTCTTAAGAAGAGATTGGTATTTCAACCTTGCTTCCCGAATGTAGGCGTCATCTTTTCCGAACCAGAGATCGGTCTTGATATTGGGTTTTTCATTAAAGGCCTCTTCAGTTTTTGCAACGCCCACTTTATTTCCCTTCCTATTCTCAAAATAGCTAAATCCTAAAGAAAGGCCGGTGTAATATTTCTCTTCCGCCAACTCAATGGCAAGGTTGCTTTTTTCCACTTTTGCCTGAATCAGTTTTAGATTCTGCTCATTTTTCAGGGCTGTTTTATAAAGCGCCTCTACAGACAAGGTGATAAAAGCCTTTTTAGTTTCCGATGGTTTGCCAAAATCTATGTTTAAAGGGAGATCAAGAAGCCGGGATATATTTGCTATTACAACCTTCTCCTGTTCCTGCAAAGTCTTCAAACCATTGTTCATTTTGGATATTTTTATCTGGGCTTTAATAACGTCGTTAAAGCCTCCTTTTCCTGTGCGAAAATGGATAGTGGCGACAGACTCCAGTTCTTTTAACAATGTAAGGTTTTCTTTGGTTATACGAATTTCTTCTAAAATGAAAACCCACTCGTAAAATGTTTTTTTGACATCGGCAATGGTATCTCTCAAGGCGATATTATATTTTTCTTTGGCCATTTTTACTTCTCTTTCTACAATATTTCCTTTTAATGTTATGGCGCCCGGGTATAGAAATCTTTTCTTAATAGAAGCCTTATGAAGCATAGGCCCTGATTTTGTGTCAATATCTTTGATGAATGATGAAAACTGGCCCAATATATCTTCCAGTTGTAGCACCTGGGAATAGGCTTCTATTTTTGATTCCCATTCTTTTTTTGCCGCTTTTAACTCCGGACTTCTCTCAAAGGCCAGTGATATTAAGGTTTCTATTTCTGATGGTTCCTTTAAGATAGAGTGCAGGCCCTCTTCTGTTTTTGATTCCTCCCTTATTTTTTGGCTCTTTTCTGTCTGAAAGTCAAAAAAGGGATTTTCCCCCGAAGGTTTTTTTATTAATTCATCCCATCTTTTCTTCATTGCCTCCAACTTTTTTGATTCTTGTTCTGAACTATATTCTCTATCCTCTGTAAAACCTTCGTTAGCGCTATCCCCAAAACTATAAGAAGCGTAATTGAGAAATAGCGCCATGAAAAGCCATATCCATAATCTTTTTTGTTTTTTCATAAAATCTCCATTTTTATTGTTTTTACTTTGCGCTCTTTGCGTCTTTGCGGCAAATCAATCTTTAATTCTAAGATGCCCTCCTGTAAGTCTCTCAAGCTCTGCAAGTCTCTGGTGATAATCTGCAAGCGCTCTTTCCCTGGCCAGGTTGAAGTTGAGCCAAACAGACTGAGACTCCAAAAGGCCGGAAAAACTCCCCTTTTTTTCTTTATACCAGGTCTCTGCTATTTCCATAGATTTTTCAGCCTGGGGAATTAAAGACTCTTTATAGAGTTTTAACAACCTTGCGGAGTTCTGGAGTTTGAAATAGAGCTGTTTGATTTTAGAAAAGGTTTTGTTTTTTAATTCATCTTTCTCGTAAGCAGCAGCGCTGGTATTTTTTTCTGCCTCCATGACTCTGGCTTTATTTTTCTTAAACCACAGAGGAACTTTTACACCAAAAAATGCTCCATATCCGCTATCTAAACTTGAGTTAGTATTTTGAAAGCGGCGTAATTTAACCTGAAAATCAGGGTAATATTTGCGTTTGGCAAATTTAATTTTTTCTCTGTTTTTTTCTACTTCGATGTTAAGTATTTTAAGTTCTTCCTGGTGTTCCTCTGCCAGTTTATACAAATTCTCAAGTTTATAATCAAAAGGAACAATCTCTATCTTATTGGGTAGTCCCATTGGCGATTCAGGGGGAATATTCAGTATGGCGTTTATATTTGTTGCTTCGGTAACACGCAATTCAGTAAGCAAAACAAGGTCATAATTGAGCTGGGCAAGCTGGGATTGTGCCTTAAAAACATCGTTCAGGGTCGTTCCGTCCATAGACAATCCGGTAGCGCCTAATTTAGCCAGATGTTCCGCCAGGTCTTTTATTTTTTGTGTGATCTCAATGGCCTTATCGATATAGACAAGCTCAAAGTAACTTTTCTTTAAATCGACAATCACATCACGTATAGACATGTCAAGATGAAGTTTCGCTTTCTCAACCTCTTTGGAAACAATGTTTCCTTTTAATTTGAGTTTTCCGGGAAATGGAAATTTCTGTGATATCCAGAATATGGTGGATCGGGTCTCTGAAACATCGAAATTAGAAGGGATATTCCATGTATCGATACCGATTTCAGGGTCATCCAGTGAAGTTGCCTGCGGCAACTTTTCAATAGCGGACTCCCTTTTTTTCTTTGCGGCTTTGATTTTTCGATTTCTTTCAAGTGCTTGAGGTATAAGCTGCTCAAGGCTTATTGGTCCTTCCAAAGATAGTTCTATCTCCTGTGCTTTTAGTGGAAGAGGTATTAAATTTGTAACAAATGTAAATAAGAATAGGGCAAATAAATATTTTTTCAAAAGGTATAACCCCCTTTGTTTTAGTTAAATGGTTATTAGGAAATTGTTAAGCGAATTAAATTTTGACAGGATGAACGAGAGGCACTGGATTTATTTTGGAGAGCAATGAATAGCACATTGCACTGTCAAGGAATAAAAAGGCAAACAAAGTGAGGCTTTTTGTAATAATCCTGTTTATCCTGTTATCCTGTCTAAATGCTTTAAGGAAGGTAAATCAGATTAGATAAACAGAATTGATCAGGAAAAGAGGATGGGTTGGAGCTTTGTTTTTTGAAGTATCAAATGGTTGGGGTAAAAATGGAGGTTGCTGCTCTAAGGAAGTCAAAAGACAAGAAAAAAGAATTTGTTTGAGAACTTCCTGAGAAGATCTATGGGAAGATACTTTTTTGTTTATCCAGATTTCAGATTTAGAAGGTTTAAGGCAATTATCCCTGCAGCATTGCATTGAACTATTCTGGCTAGATTGGTCCTTTTTTTGTATAGGGCAAGACGTTGAGTTTTTCCTGCAATACTTTTCACAGCACTGTTTGGCCTGCGCTTTTGTGACAACAGGCCGCATGGGTAGTATCTGTGAAAAGATAACGAAAAAGAATATTATCAGTTTTATAAGTTGTTTTTTATTCATAAAATTTTAATTAACATAATTATAGTAAACAACATTAGTAAGTTATCATTTCGTCCAAAGGGAGAAATCTTTATATGAGCAGAAGCATTCTGGTATCGAAAAAGATTTCTCACTTCGTTTGGAATGACAGACTCTAAATGTCAACTTATTTAAGACGTTCACTATAGTATCATATCATAATGCAAATATTTTTTGTTAAGAAAAAGTCGTTTAAAGTATCTTTACTCCTTTGCCCAAAGAACCTCTATTGTTTAGAAAAAAGGATACAATGGCTTGGAAAACCATAATCGTTTATTCTTTTTACCAGTGGATCCCAATATCTTCCATTTCCATTTTAATTTGTTAGTATATGGTTACTGTTGTTCCATATATCGAGAGACCATCTCCTGTAAGATTTCTTTCCGCAGGTTTGAATTATACTATTAAAGCATAATATTATTATGATTGCAATTTTTATTTCTTTTAAAAGCAAGCCTCCTCTGGTTCTCCTTTTTCATCATTTCAGCTGAATCACTTTTTTGATTTATTATTTCTCTTATAATATTCTAAATCGGATTTTGGGAATTCAGTTGACCATTGTCTTCACCCCATTAAGAGCCTATAATTTTGGAACAGAACTATGTTGCTGATTTGGTATGTTTAATGCTATTTATAGATTTTGGAATCTCGGCATGAAACATTTAAATAAGAAATCTCATCCAGAGGGGAAGACGGTTGGAATTAAGGTACTTAGAGATATTTCAAAAGGTGGTTGAACTCAAGAGTTTCTCCAGGGCAGCAGATGCCCTCTATATTACCCAGCCTACTGTAAGCAGCCACATCAAGACCCTGGAAGATGATCTGGAGATAAAGCTCCTGGACCGGCTGGGTAGAGAGATTGTACCAACAAAGGCAGGTGATGTTCTCTATGATTATGCTAAAGAGATAGTAAAGCTTAAAAAAGAAGCAAAACAGGCGCTTGATCAGTTCATAGGGAAAATGAGGGGAAATCTTGAAGTGGGCGGGAGCACTATACCCGGAGAGTATATCCTTCCTCAACGAATAAGTGAGTTTAAAAAATTATTTCCCGAAATAGTAGTAACCTTGAGGATAGGAGATACGAAGGATGTAACATCAATGGTTCTGGAAGGGAAGGCGGAGATTGGAGTGGTAGGCGCCAGGATAGAAGATATTCGTATAGAAAGTAGAGAGTTTATGAGAGACTCGCTTATCTTTGTGGCCCCACCATCTTTTTCCAAAACAAAGATTTCCATAAAAGACTTGATAAAAATCCCTTTGATATTAAGAGAAAAAGGTTCAGGCTCAAGGAAAGCTTTTGAAAAAATTATTAAGAAAAATGCCCTGGAAAATGAGGATTTGAATATTGTGGCGGAAATGGGTTCTACAGAAGCAGTAAAGCAGTCTGTAAAATCTGGACTCGGGCTCTCCGTCTTGTCCAGATTAGCTGTGCAGGAGGAATTGTCAAATAATACATTGAAAGAAGTAAAAGTGCCACATCTTTCAATGGTCAGATCTCTTTATATTTTAACAAACAAACAAAGAGTAAAAAGCCCGCTTTGCCATGTCTTCCTTGAATACCTGTATAACAAGAAATAGACAAAACTTATATAAGCGGGTTCTATCTATTGAAAAAATCAATTTGACATATTGATATTTTATGATTATATTATTCTAAAATAATTAATCAATAGGGAGGGACACAATGAAAAAAGCAATTATCAGTATAGTGGCAATACTGGCCTTTTCTTTTTTAGTCAATAGTTACGCGACTAAAAACGAAGTGGCGGCGACTAAGGTTAAGGCTAAAGTAAGGAAAGGGGAGGTTCACGTAAAGGTGAGTATTGATGCGCCTGAGGAGAGTAAAGATGTCAGGCTGTGGGTCCCTTATCCGGTCACAGATGATGAGCAGACAATAAAAGATATAAAAGTAAAAGGCAATTTTTCTTACAGTGGTATCTATAGAGTGAAGGAGACCGGTAATCTCGCCCTTTATGCCGATTGGACAGAACCGATGAAGGAGAGAGTTCTTACCTTATCTTTTGAGGCCTCAGCCATAGAAAGGATGAAAAAAGACTTTCCCTCGGTAAAATCTGAAATTCCTGTAGAGGTAAAACCGTACTTAAAAAGTACCAAGCTTATTCCAACAGATGGAAAAATAGGGGAGATTGCGCATGGTGTTACCAGATGGAAATGGGGAATCAGAAACAAGGCGCGGGCCGTCTATGACTGGGTGGTGGTAAACACAAAAAGGGATCCGGATGTACGGGGGTGTGGAATTGGAGATGTCGAGATGACGCTTGCAAAAAGGGGCGGTAAGTGTGCTGACATCAGCACTGTCTTTGTGGCTGTTGCCAGGGCAGCAGGGGTGCCAGCGAGAGAAGTCTTCGGCCTCAGGCTCGGGAAAAAAGACGGCACATCGGATATGACGAAAGGACACCATTGCTGGTCGGAATTCTATCTACCCGGATACGGATGGGTCCCTGTTGATCCTGCGGATGTGAGAAAGGCAATGCTTAAAGAGGGACTGGATCTTAATCAGGCTGAGAAATACAGGGAATATTTCTTCGGAGCCGTAGACGAATACAGGATTGCCCTCGGCAGAGGAGGGAGAGGTCATTCTCTGAACCCCCCCCAGAACGATGGCCCTTTAAATTACTTTATGTATCCCTATGCGGAAGTGGATGGAAAGGCGCTTGAATGGCTGGCTGCCCAGAAGAAGTTAAAGTACCAGATTACCTTTAAGGAAATAACTTCTACCCAAGCCGAAAGTGATAACCAGTTTCCACTGATCAAAAAAACAGGGGTATAAGTATAATTAGAGTCTGTTTATAAACTAAGCTATCATGTCATTTCGACCAACGGGAGAAATCTTAACTCTCTGAAAGGTATAGATTTCTCGCTTCGCTCGAAATGATAGCAAGAGAAAAAAACTCATTTATAAACAGACTCTAATTAATCCACCCAAATCCTGTTTTCCTTATCATCAACAATTTCTCCAATCTCTGATACAGTGAGACAGTCTGCATTAGAAAGCAGGTCAAAGAGTTTTTCCTTTTTATTTTTTGGACAGCAGATTAAAAGCCCGCCGGATGTTTGGGCGTCGGCAATAACATATTTTGTCTCCTGGGATATTGAAGAATCCCATATTACCTTTTTCTCTACCCAGTCAAGATTTTTTATGGTGCCTCCAGGAATATGCCTTTTTTTTGCATAATTCCACACTCCCTGAATAGTGGGAATGGAACAGGATTTAATCCTGGCTCCAACACCACTTTCCTTTAACATCCCATAAAGATGCCCAAGAAGGCCAAATCCTGTAACATCTGTTGCAGCCTTAACACCTGCCTCTACTACTGCTTCTGATGCGCCCTTATTTAAAAAGGCCATGACCTTAACTGCTTCTTCAACATCAACGTCAGATGCAGCACCTGCTTTAATTGCCTTAGATATAATGCCTGTGCCAAGAGGTTTTGTAAGGATTAACAAATCTCCAACCTCAGCCTTATCATTACGAACGACTTTATCCAGATCAACAATCCCTGTAACGCATAAACCATATTTAGGCTCCGGGTCATCTATACTGTGCCCTCCGATAATCTGTATCCCTGCCTCTGTAGCCTTATCAATGCCCCCTTTTATAATCTCTTCTAAAATCGATTCAGACAGTTTCCTGGTTGAAAAAGGTATGATGTTGAGGACAAATTCTAAAATCGATACACGGGGCTTCCGGGTTGAAAAAGCTATTATATTCAGGGCAAAAAGGGGTGTTCCACCCATTGCGTATATATCACTTATAGCATTGGCAGCAGCGATCTGGCCATAGTCATATGGGTCGTCGACAATAGGTGTAAAAAAATCTACTGTTTGTACAATAGCTCTTTTATCATCTATTTTATATACGGCAGCATCATCTGCCGTTGTAGTGCCAACGATAACATTTGGCTCTTTTACGGCAGGAATATGACCCAGGATACGGGATAATTCTTCTCTCCCGATCTTGCACCCGCAGCCGCTGCCACGGCTTAATGTAGTAAGACGAATTTTTTCCATAATTTGAGTTGATTATATAATGGTTTTTACTTTTTTTCCACTCCAAAAACCTTTATCAGCCATTTACTTATTCAAGGCATTCTTTTTGCATAAAACTGGATAAAGGTGAGACTTCTCCATCTTAACCGTGAGAAGCAAAGAAAGGCCTTTTTTTTATTATTTTCCGAGAAATGCAGGTTATCCTATTTGAGCAGATTAGGATCTTTTTTCTTGCTTTTAGGGATAGCTCTAATTTCAGGTTTTTGCGCTCAAGCAAAGCCCTTAAATAATCCTCTATTTAAGAAAAATGAAATAGAGACTGTCCACACCCAAAATGGAGAGAATAATAAATCAACGAAAGTTGAAAGGAAGAAGTTAAAAAGGCTGAAACTTTAGTTACTAAAAAAATGACCTGGAAAATGAGGATTTGAATATAGTGGCTGAAAGGGTTTCTGCAGAAGCCGTGAAGCAGTCTGTAAAAGCCGGACTTGGGCTCTCTGTCTTATCCGGATTAGCTGTGCAGGAAGAATTGTCAAAAAATGTGCTAAAAGAAGTAAAGGTACCACATCTTTCAATGGTCAGATTTCTTGATATTTTAAAAAACAAAGAGTAAAAAGCACACTTTGCCATGTCTTCCTTGAATACCTGTATAATAAAGAAATAGACAAAATATATATAAGCAGGTTCTATGTATTGAAATAATCAATTTGACATATTGGTATTTCATGGCTACATTATACTCTAAACTATTAATAAATAATCAACAGGGGGGCACCTTATGACATTGCAATAAAAGTGAACCTTAACCAATAAAATGCAATCTATAATAGTATAGATATTTTTTTTAAAATTTATTTTTTTGAAATGTATTAAAATAATGTTAATATAGAATAAAACGTTATATACAAAGCATAGAATATATTCCAGGTTTGGCGTCATTTTAAAGTGCTAAATGTAGAAAATTTAGTAAGGTTTAAGTTAGTTCGACATCATGAAATTCCGTACCATAGTCATTCCCGCAAAAGCTAGAATCTAATTTTAAAAGATTTATTAATAGTTAAAATGTTTAAATCAAAAAAATTACTTGGATTCTCAACTGTCATTCTTTCTCTTTCAATTTTTGCTGCTTTAATATTCTTAATTCCCAATTCTTTAGAGAGTTATATCATTAGCGAAGCGAAAGCAAAGGGATATATTGAATACAAACCGATGGAAGCGCATGATCTGGCCAATAAGATTTGCACACAATGTCATACTCTTGAAAGGATTAAACAATATTGTCCAAGATGCGGTCCGCCATTTGTAGCTGTTGTTCCTCATATGCAGACCTTTATCGAGAACTACAAAGTATCCAGACCCGAAGTGAAAGTTATTAACATAACGGAGCCTCAGGCGGTGGCAATTGTACAGGTCTGGAACGCATTGATCGGGAACTGGGAAAGCGATTTTCGTGAGCAGGATATTCTTAAACTGATTGGTCATTATCCTCTTCTGGCAAAGTTGTTTAAAACGCCTGTAGAAGAGAGAAAAATTGAAGCGACTTTGAGCGGGCAAGAGGAACTTAAGATTGGACACATGACCGGCTTGCCGGAAATGCAAAAAGATCTTGGCAAACCGGAAAATAATCCAGGTCCTTCTCAAGACCAGAAAGAGCATAAGCAACAAGATGATGAAGAACATATGCAACATGAAGAACATAAGCAACATGAAAAACATAAGGAACATGAAGAACATAAGCATTAAGAAGGAGAGGGCAAAAAGACAGCTTATCTCATGAGGAAAAATATGGAATCAGTAAATAATATTATTTCAGAAAAAAAAATGGAATTGGATGAGACACCTGTTGAAAAAGCTGCACTAAAAACGCAACCAAACCGTTTTAACCAGATAATTTTTCTTGTTGCGCTGGCTATAACTCTGAACGCATTCCTAAGCACATCTGAATCGAACGAACTATTAAAGATCGGTGACCCTGTGCCTCCATTTGCTTTGAAATTAATCAATGGGCAGGAAATTGCGAATGTTGATTTTCAAAATAAACCAGCGATGTATTTCTTTTATGCCAATTGGTGTCCCTGTTCTCACCGATCAATGAAATGGATAAAAATGGCAGCAAATAATAATAGTTCAACAGAATTTTCTACCCTCGGAATAGGAATCCAGGATTCTTCAAAAAAATTGGAGGAATTTGCAAAATTGCATGAACTAACTTTTCCGGTTAGCGCTGGTGGCAGTGGAAAGTCCATGGCGAATAGTATTGGAGTACAAACAACGCCTACTACGATATTTGCAGATTCCAGCGGTATTATTCGCTGGATATTTGTGGGAAGAGTAGATAGATATGATCAGCTTGAGGAAGGTTTGAAACAAATCCTGGATTCATCAAAAACAGTTACAGTCAGTTAATCCCACAGTGGTTTAATTGCTCCAGCTTGCTGCGAATTTTTAGTGAAGATATCTTTCGATACCCCGTCCGCTTGCGGCGGGGTAGTTCATTTTATTTTTGTATAGAAAAGCTATGTCAGTAATTCAAGCATATTTAGGAGGTATTCACAGTTTTTTTTCGATATGGATATTCTGCTTACTTCAGGTAATTCCGTTTTTTTTTGCTTTTGTTATAGGAATAGGAGTTAAAGAAAAGGAGGGTGGCCCTTTTCCTGAACTGGTTAAAAGGATTTTAACGGTTGGGATTGTTCCATTTATAGGCTTTATTATATTTTTTGTTCTAATGGGGATGAGAACAACCTCTTTAAACAAAACGATTTTCGAGTATCTTAATTTGTCCAACCAACTTGGTAGTGTGGTTATTGGTCTTATAAGTTTTTATTTCATTGGCTGGCTAACATTTAAGGAAAAACCTGAGACTTTATTTGCAGCAATTAAATTAATATTCGGATTTTTGTTCGGGGCTGGACTGGCGTTTGCGTACAAGCCGTGTGTTACACCCACACTGTCAAAAATTTACATGATAAGCAGCTCCGTCGAAACTGCCGGTATGGGTGGAATATTATTAATATCCTATGCATTGGGAGTTTCTACTGTGATTTTTGGATTTGCGTTTGCTTTAGCATTGTTTGCTGCCAGGTTGACATCCTTTTCCCTGAAAACGGCAATTTTAAAAACTTGCGGTGTAGTGCTGCTGGTTGCTGCGACTTTAATAATAAGTGATAAAATGACAGTATATAAAAGTTTTTTGGTTGGGTGGTTTGTCGATACTTCGCTTGTTAAGATGAATCATAACTAATGAAAGATAATAAAACCTCCACCTCTGAAGAAAACCATGATGAACAGTATTAAAAGCATGACTCTAATTTTTTTTATTTTAATTGTGTTCCATGAGGGCATAGTTTTTGCCACTTCCATAGATAACGTTAAAATTGGGCGGATGAAAGTAACAATCATGCCTGAATATGACTCGCCTTCAGTGCTTGTTATAGAGGAGGGAAGGTTTGCGGACAAAAATGCCTTTCCGAATAAAGTGAAGTTTATTTTACCAAAAGGGGTCACAAAGCTAACCGATGTTTGCAGTTTGTCTCCTGGCGGACAGCATTTCTGTCAGTTGTTTGACGTTGTAAATGGCGAAAAAGCAAATTATGTCGATGTCAAACTTCCATATCCAAATTTTTTTATAGATTATCAATACACACCGTTTAAAGTAAAAAAGAATTCAAAAAGAAGTTTTACCTATCATGTCGAATCAATGTATGACGCGAAAATTCTCGAAGTACATGTCCAAAAACCTTTTAGGTCGGATCAATTCCAAATCAACCCGCCCGGCGAGGAATATGAAAAGGATAATTTTGATTTTTATAAATATAAATTCAAAAACGTTAAGGCGGGAGATGATATAAAATTTTCCATATCCTATTTTAAAGGAGATATACAGCCGTCAGTCGATATTAAATTCAGTGTCATGTCTTCACCCGGTTTTTTTAAAGGTTATACAGGAGAAATAATTCTCGGTTTGGGCCTAACGGCCTTGGGCGCCGTGTGGATTTATCGCAAAAAGAAAAAAGGAAGGGTGAGTGATGCACAAAGTATTTAAAACGACATTATTTTCGGTATCATTTTTCGCGGTATTGGGATTTGTCAGCACCAAATACGTTTTTTTAAATTCGTCCTCTGATAGTACGGTTATGGGGGTAGCACACTCGCTTGCCTGCCCATGTGAATGCCCAATGGTATTGGAGGATTGTCATATGAGCTGCGGACTGTCCTGGAAAAACGGCATTGGCGCCCAGCTAAAGGAAGGATTGGTTAAAGATGAAATCGTAGGCTATTTCTATAAACGATACGGCAGGGAAGCATTGCTAACCCCGGCTCAAAGAGTTTCCGGGAAGTGGTATCAGGTTACCCGCGGCGGGTACCCGGTAAAGGATATGATTCTGTTTGTACTTATAGTCCTTGTTTGGACATTTCTTATTAATGCCGGTTCTTTAGCAGCAATAGAAAAAATTCAAGCAAGAAAGATAAATGTTCCGTGAAAAAAATTATTTTTTTGTTTGTGCTCATTGGATTACCGGCTTCCTGTTTTGCTGAAGAATTAAAATCGCGTGTGTTAATTCCGGCTGGAACAGCTATTGTTGGCACGGATTTAATTGAGTTAAAAAAACAGTTGCTGGATAATAGAGCAAAAGTTGAATGGTATAGCAATGAGGTTCCTAAAAGAGAAATTAATGTCAACAGTTTTGAAATAGACACCACGGAAGTAACTAATAAACGTTATAAAAGAGTGAAGACCGATCATATGTTTCCGCAGAACCTCGAAAATCATCCTGTTGTAAATGTAACCTGGCAGGAAGCAAGCGAATTTTGCCGTAAAGAAAAAGGACGGTTGCCTTCAGAGGCAGAATGGGAGCGGGCTGCGCGAGGTGATGAAGGATTGGTTTATCCCTGGGGAAACCAGCTTGTCCCGGAAAATGTTATTTTTCTTGATACAGGGGGCGAGGGTTCCAAGCTCAAGGTTGGATCCTTTGCTTTAGAAGAATCCGGCGAAACACTCTTGGGCGGCACAAAACCGGTCGGTTCCATTAAAAACGGGAAAAGCCCTTTTGGTATATATGACATGGCGGGTAATGTATGGGAATGGTTAGATGGCTGGTATGATGATAAAAAAAAAATGCGTTTATTAAAAGGAGGCTCCTGGTTATCGCCGGCTTCCAGTGTTCGTGCGGCGGTACGGTTGGGAGATTTGGGAGACGGCCAATTTAATGATTATGGTTTTCGTTGTGTTTACGATTTGGATTGATCAGGTTGATTAAAAAAATTGTAGGGTGGTTAATTTATTTTTTCATACTCACTTTGTTGTTTACCACAGGGACATACTTTCTGCTGTACGATTCCCACGCCGACTTTAAAGAAGATATCGGCTCCCTTAAACGTGAGATACGCGTTTTGCTTTATGATAAGGGCTATGTTGCTGATCTGAACGAGGTTGACCGTCGTTTTATTTATGAAAAGAACTGTTATCGGAAATGTCATGGTGAAGCGGCCATGATTACCGCAGTCCTTTCACCGGCGGGATGGTTTCAGGTTGTTGAGCGTATGCGGCTCAAGGAGAACGTACTGGTATCGGGCCGGGAAGCGGAAGTTATTATCAAGTACCTCGAAGAAAGATATCCCAAAACAAAGTCAAGGTTCAGTTATGAAGTTCGAAAAAAAATTCACAACGTTGTATGGAGGCACGATGTGGGGCTGGGAGATATTTACTGTGATATTATATTTGCGACTAAAGAATACCTCATATCGATTGGAGCGGATTATTTGATTGACGAGTATGACCTGGAAAACTTCTATGTTTTTATCGTGAGCGTTAGTGTGCATGACGGAGTAGTTGAGCTGTTTGATCTGGACCGGGTCAGCTTTTTGAGAAACGCAAGCCACGTTGCTCCAACGGCTCCACCCTGGCAGCTCAGGTTTCAAACAGCGGATAAACATCATTTTGAAGCGTTAATTCGTTTTGAAAAATCAAATCCGCTTATTTCGGAGTCTTCTGATTCAAAATGGTTCGAAATTAATATCAAAGAAGTAGGAGGCGTCGCAAATCGAGCATTTAGGTGGGAACTGCCACTCCGCTACCCAGTAGAAATCTCTGCGATAACCGGGTCAGGAAGCAGGGAAAAATGAAAAAGCTTATTATCACTCTTGTGATTTTGCTGGGTATTATCGTCATTTTTTTCGGTGAAGAGAAAAAAATGGAAGCGCCTCCCCGGATGAAACCAGTCCCGGCACCTCAGTTTTCCCTGCATGCCCTGACCGGGGAAAAAATATCTTTATCAGATTTTCACAGTAGGCCCTTGTTGGTTAACTTTTGGGCTACCTGGTGTGTCCCCTGCCGCAACGAAATGCCGATGATGGAGAGCGTTAGTAAATCGCTGAAAGAGGAAGGACTGGTCGTCCTTGCCATTAATTTAAAAGAGGATAAGGATATCGTTCAAGAGTATATTAGAGAAGGTCGTTTTACCTTCCGGGTTCTTTTGGATAAATCAGGAGATGTTTCCGATAAATTTCAGGTTTTTGGACTTCCTTCTACTTACTTCATAGATAAAAAAGGAATCATTCAATATAATTTCATGGGAGAAATGACAAAAGAAATCATCAACACAGGACTAAAAGCAATATCAGTAAAAGGTGTTTAACCAAAAAATCGTACGATACAATTTCATTCATCCAGTCTATTCTATAGGAAGTTCAATACAAACCCTGGTTCCTTTCCCCAAATTGGAATCTAAAGATATGTTCCCATTATGATTTTTTATAATATTGCGAACAATTGAAAGCCCGAGTCCTGTCCCCTCTTTTTTTGTTGTAAAAAACGGATCAAAAATATATTTTATATTCTTTTTTTCGATGCCATGACCTTGGTCGATCGCAATAATCCTAATCGAGTTGGATGGTGAATGAACCTCAGTTTTAAGTTCGATTTTATTCCCAGGCTTTGAAGCTTGTATTGCGTTCAATAAAACATTTAAAACTGCCTGATGGATTTTTGCTTTATCCATGGGAATTCGTGGTAAATTTTTAGCAAATTTTTTTTCAATGATGACATTTCTTTCAAGGCAGAAAGTTTCTGCAACCGCCAAAGTCGATTCAGTTGTTTCGTAAATATCTTCTTTTCTAATTCTGAGTGGAGCAGGTTTTGCATAGTCAATTAATTCTGTAACGATTCGCTCTAAATTGACAACTTCATCCTCAGCAATTTTAAAATGCTCGATGTCTGTTCCTTTTGGTTTTAGCCTCTCTCTGAGGATCGCGATGTTCATCTTGACAGAAGAAAGGGGGTTTCTGATTTCATGGGCTACACCTGTTGCAAGCCTGCCGAGCGAGGCCAATCGTTCTTCATTTTTTAATTTTTCTTCCAAGTCCCGGGTTTCAGTGACATCATGAATTATTCCCATTATTCCGATAATATTTTCTTTTTCATCATGAAGTGGCGAAGAACTGATCACTATGGTATGGGGATATCCTAATTTATCAATAATTGCCATCTCATAAGTTTTTCGAATACCAAAAGCCAATAGTTCAGTATGGCGTTTGCTTATATGCTTAGTATTAAGAATACTTAGCAAAGGTTGGCCTATGAGTTCGTTTTTTTCGTAACCCCATTCTTTGATGTAATCGTTTATGTAGATAACTTTTCCCTCCATATCAATTGTCCAGATGAGGTCATTAGCGGTATCCAAAAGCTTTTTATAGAAGTTTTCTTTCATAACTGTGCGGGGAACAGCATATTTTCTATAAAATATTTGAAAAAATCTTTGTGATTGGCAAGGTTAATATGCTCCACCCTCGAAGCAATATCATCTGCCGTCTTCCGTGCGTTGCGGGAAAGTAAGGCAATTCGTGCTCCAATCCCCGCGGAATTTTTTATAAACTGGTATTTAGCCCATGGAAAATCTGGAAGCATGCCTATTGTTATCGCGTTATTAATATTTATATTAATACCAAAGGAACCGGAAATTAATATATTACGTATATCTTTTGGCTCTATGCCCATTTTATTAATAAGAAGAGTAATGCCTGTCATAATTGCTGATTTGGCTTTTTGAATTTCTTCAATATCCCTGTTATAAATAAATATAGAACTATTATGAGCGGTTTTCTGTTTTGGAACTAAAATAAAAATGTTATTTTTTATTTGCGGCCATTGATGTGTATTAATGAAATGTCCACGTCTGTTGATGATCTCATGGCGTAAAAATTCTGCTATCGCATCTATTGTACTTGAACCGGACATCCAATAGGGAGTAGCATTTCCGGTTGTTTCATGATGTACACTGCCTGCAGAATCAATATCTATACTGGTAATAATACCATTTTGGTAAGAATTTCCGTGTATCAGATGAGATATTTCAAACGCAGGACCTGCCGGCACCGAAGTGCATACTAAACGACCACGGTTTCCTAATACAATTTCGCTATTGGTGCCAATATCAACAAATAAAGAGATTTTCTGTTTTTTGTGAATACCGGTTGCTAAGATTCCAGCCATAGTATCCGCACCCACGAAACTGCTGATACCCGGTAAAATTTCTATTCTGCATCCTGGATTAATGGCAAGTTTTGTTTGGGAATGTAAATTTTCGATTGAAGTTGCGACTCCTTGAGAAACTGTAGAAACAAACGGTGATTGCGCAAGCGACTCCGGGCTTAAACCTAAAAACAAATAAGTCATTACAGAATTGCCTACCACTACTATTTCATAAATCTGGTTGTTTGGAACTGAATGATCACGGTGAAAGTTAGAGATGAGTTTATTAATAGCTTCGATCAAATTATTCTGTTGTGTATGAAGCATTGTGGGATCGTTCATTATTTTTGAAGTACGGGTAATGATATCAAGCCCCCACTGTTGCTGCGGGTTTTCAATGGATCCCGCGCATTTAAGTTCCCCTGTTGTCAAATTATGCAGGAAAGCAGAAATAGTTGTGGTGCCAATATCAATAGCAAGACCATAAATTTCATTCGAACAGGAAAAATCTATAACCTCTGCTTTTTCTCGATCTATAATTGCGTTAATATCTTGCTGCTTTTTCTGCCTTTTGAGGAAGAGAGAAGCAAAGTTGCCGATAATAGAAGGATCTATTTTATAATTATTCAACTGTTTCGCGATCCGCTTTTCATAAGACAATGTTGAAGAGCCGGATAAACTGGCCAAATTCAACTGTTTTACCTCTATATTTGGTTTAAATCCAAATATATCCAGCTCTTTACCAATCGATTTTTCATACAATTTGTCTGAAAAGGCATTTTGAAATTGGAATGTTCTACTAAAATAGGGGATATAAATTTCCATTGCTTCTTTAATTTTAATACAACAGGCTAATCTTTCGTTGGGATGAGCATCTCTACTCTGGAGTTGTAACTTTTCAATTTTACCGGGTGGTGTGGTTTTACCTTTTTTTATATAGATCAAGCATCTCCCACATGAACCTGAGTTCTCGCAATAGCTTGTTATCGCTATACCGGCTTTGAACATCACATCAAGCAGGTTATCCCCTGTGGAAACCCTGATTTTTTTTCCATCCGGCATGATTGTAATCTTATGAGGTTTGTGAGCAGATGAATTCACATATTCAAAAATCTTTGCCTGTTCTTCAACAGCTTTAACCAGAACAGAGATTTTTTTAATATCGGAATATAGCGGAATTTCACACCCGCTGCCAAGAATAAATCGTTCCATAGGACGGGTTGCAGATAACAGGGTAATGGCATTTTGAAAAATTTCCTTCTCAGAACCATCTTGAAAAAGCATTGGTTTGATATTACCGTTTATAACCGTTGTCATGGAGTGTTTCATCGCAAGGTCAATCGGTACCATATAATCAACTGTGCTTACATCGGCGGCAACGTCTTTTAGTAACGCTTTGTTTGTATGTACCGGGCCTGCTACGGAATACCAGGTCATAACCTCTGGATCGATTTCTTTTACTTTAGCAAAAACAGTTCTTACTGGATTTAACTCGAACTCTCTAAATATTTTGGGTGGCAGCACTGAAGGGGAAGCAACGGAATCAAACATAATTATTCCATCTGCTCCTTCTTCCACTAAAGACATTGCAAATGTTGTAGAAACTTGTTGACAAAAGTTCAGTACATCGCGAAATTTGTCTGGATTATCCACAATCAGATAAAGCATTTTTTCTACATCCATGATTCTTGCGGCAAGCGTTATAGGCCCTATGACATGAGCAAAAACGGGTACAGAACCACCGACTTCCTGCTTAAGTATCCGAACAGCTTTTAAAATCTCAGGTAGCCGGCCATCCTTATGGGGGTCTGGTATTCCAATTTTTTTTATGGCACCAGGATTATGTAAAATAACTTTCTTAACATATGGATAGTTATCTTCAGGATAAAAAAGAGAACAACCAAGCGCTTCTGCTTCTACGCATAGGTCGGCAATTGCAAATACCGCATCATGTCTTATTTTTCGTAAGGCTTCCAGCTGGCAATCGGCTATAATCTGACCGGAACGGACATAATCGCGGGGAGAGATGCCGGAGATTGTTGCTGTAACACCGATCATTTCAGGCATGACAGGAACTCTATCACATTCCCGGAATTGGATGACTGCACGTATTCTTTCGAACGAATTCAATTCAAACCAAAATAATTAAATTACTTGATTCTCTTTTGTAAGATAATCCAAACCCTCAAAGGCGTCGTAAGCCAGGTAATCCAGGTTCATCTTCTCAGGAGTACTTTGCTGTATAGCTGCGCCTCCGCCAATTATTTTTATATGACCATACCCTTTTTTAATTAAAGCAGGTTTGATTTCTTTAACCTTGGACAAGCAGACCGTCATGAGACTTGAGACGCCAACAAAATCGGCTTTTTCTTTTATGGCTGCTTCTACAAATATTTCTACCGGAACATCTTTACCTAAATTAGAAATACGAATATTGTTAAAGCGGCATAAAGTGGCTATTATATGCTTTCCCAGGTCATGGACATCGCCCTGAATTGTACCTATTACCAAAGTTTTATCAAATTGATTACTGTTAATAATTTTTTTCTCATGCTCTTCAGCAAGCACATCCATTTTATTCTTAAGTTTCTGTGCAACACATTCGTCAATTACTTCTACCATTGCACGGCTGGCCAGGAGAACGTCAAGGAGTTGAAAATTTTCAATAGTACATTTGTTACGTAAAATTGCGACACCTTTTGAAACAGCACGAACAATATCCTCTGTTTCGTAAGACTCTTTCAAAAGCCGATTAGCTAAAGCTACAGCGCCAACATTTTCTCCCTGTTCTATAAGAAGTGCCAATTCGGATAATGGATCCAATAGCTATCTGGTCCTTTAAATAGGTTTAATGCCATATTTTTGTATTTTTCTGTCCAACCGTGGTCGTGAAATCATAAGTATGTCACATGCTCTTCCTTTGTGCCACTTGGTATAGGCAAGAGTATGCCGAATATATTCTTTTTCTATATCATTAATTGATCTCGGGCAAAACTTTGTGCGTAAAAATTGTGATGTATTAGCGGTGGTCGATAAGTCTGTATTTAACTCTAATTGATCTAACTCTATAATTGATCTGAAGTCTTTTAGTGTTACCTTGTTGTCTGAGGACATAATAGCAGCATGGCTGATAATATTTTCCAATTCACGAACATTGCCTTTCATTGTATGAGACATAAGATAAGAAATAGCCTCTTGGGAGATGAATTCAATGTTGTAATTGATTTCCTTGTTAGTTTTAGCTATAAAATAGAGAACAAGCTCTGGTATATCTTCTCTTCTGTCACGAAGTGGAGGGATGTGGATATTTACCACATTTAATCGGTAATAAAGATCTTCTCGGAATTTTCCTTTCTTCACCAATTGTTTAAGATTTTGATTAGTGGCTGAAATGACTCTGCAGTGTATAGGAATTTTTTCTTTTCCGCCAACCATATCGAGCTCACGTTCCTGTAAAACACGAAGAATTTTGGCCTGGAGGTTAATGTTCATGCTACCAATTTCATCAAGGAAGATAGACCCGTTTTTTGCAAGGGCAAACTTGCCTTCCTTGTTGTTGATTGCACCTGTAAAAGACCCTTTTACATGACCAAAAAGCTCGGACTCCAACAGCGATTCTACGATTGCCGAACAATTGACCGATACAAATGGCGTATTGCAGTGAGTGCTACTATCATGTATGGCCCTGGCAACCATCTCCTTACCGGTGCCACTTTCGCCTGTAATATTCACTGTGGCTCTACTCATTGACACTTTTCCAACCATTTTATAAATTTCGTGTATTGCCTTACTTTTCCCAATAAATCGATTTCCTGTGGAATTTATGGTAGGAACCGGAATAAAAGCTTGATGATCATCTTTCCTATGTGAAAAAAAATCCTTTGCTTTCTTAATTGCACCATCAATTGTTTCTACCGAAATAGGCTTATAGATATAGTCGCCAACACCTTTTTGAACCGCTTTAACAGTAGACTCCATATCAGGAAAGGCTGTGATTATTATTGTATAGTAATTATTTTTTTTAATCTGGATTTTATTGAGGATATCAATGCCGTTAGCATCCGGCAACTTTATGTCTAAAATGACTATAGCAGAGGATAAAGATTCTAAAATTTTTATTCCATCATACGCACAATTGGATGTGTAAACTTCGAACTCATGATGCTCAAAATGAAGTTTTAGAGTTCTACATATAGACTGATCGTCATCGATTATAACAATAGGCTCAGTATTTAAAAGACTCATACTTCCTACCTTTTTTATTTAACTGATTTACGACAAAATTTCTTCTTTCTTTGCGTTAACAAAAACACATAACCTAAAACAAATATTATCACAATGAAGTTTATTACCATTCCAAAATAAAGTGTCTAATCAAGGAATGTAAATTTTTTATTTTTTCCCATTATTTTGATCCAATATGCCTTAAATAATCATTTTTCAATGCTAAATCTAAACAAACCGCATAATTTTAACGAAACATGTTAAAACAAAATTAGATAATATAACATAATGTATAACAGTGAATTTGTCAAACTTTTATATTTAATTGCACAATATTTAAATTCTAATATGTTGAATAAAAAACTTCCAAAAAAAAGAAGTTTTTTTCGGGTAATAGTATAAATCAGACGAGGCTATTTGTGCGGAATAAATAATATTGGCGAGGTAAGGTTATATCTTGGAAAAGTTATTATAGTTTGAAAAATTTATTTGATTTGTTTGGGTTGGATTTATATTGGGCTGACCAAATTTGTATCGGTGGATTTCCGTTGAGAAGCTTCAAGCTCGGCGTCATTTGCAAGTCTTAGCTTTACCTCCACGCTGGTACCTTCTCCTTTAGTGCTTTTAACTGTTATTTCACCATCATGTCCTTCAATGATACTCCTGCTGACCGATAAGCCAAGACCATACCCTTTATGGCCTTTTTTAGTTGTATATAAAGGATCAAATACATATTCTATTTCTTCGTCTGAAATACCGCAACCATTGTCAATTATCCTAAATATTCCCCATTTACCGCTTTTATGTAGTGTGATATTGATAATCCCGTTTCCATTTATTGCATGTATGGCATTAAGAATTATATTAATCACTACGATACTTAATAATTGCGGCTCGCCGGCAAGTATTATTGGTCCCTTGGATTTATCGAAAATAACCTTTGTCGTGTGACTGGATAACATGTATTCGAGCAAAGAAAGTGAAGTGGTTACTAATTGAGACAGTTCGACCAGCTCGAGCTTTATAGCATTTGTCTTGGAATAAAAGGACAAATGCCTTGTCATGCTTTCCAGAAAAGAAAGATGTTGCCTGATTGCTCTAATCGCTTTTGGTTTTAGCTCCTCGCTATTGTTATGATTTTCAACTTTATCCAGCCATGCCTTGAGTTTGTCTAACGGGTTTAACATCAGTTGCTGAAAATTGGACATAAAGAGTTTTGCAGCTTCTGTTTTTTCTATATGTTTAATATCGAGTTCGTGTGCCTTTTGCGCCTTTAATATCTGTCGAAGTGCAAGTAAACACAACAATAATACAAGAACAATAAGAATGACGGCATATACAATAGACGAACTTTTGAATTTGTGAACCGACGCGAAAGTTTCAATAGGCGATTGAAGGGTAAATATATACCAATCCCTTTTTCCAAAACTGGCAGAATGCAGACCTTCTTTCCTTAAATTTATTGGCGCATAACCAATTATTGAACCACGTGAACCATGGGCATCATCATCAACAATGCTCCATCCGGCCGAATGATCTAATAATACGCGTAAAAGATCATTAGTTATCCTGTGACTTCTCGCCTGGAAAACCGGACATATCAGAATCGTGCCGCTGGAGTCCACTAAATTCGCATGACCCGTCGTTCCGATTTTAACTCCTTTCACTGTGTTAAATAACTGATCAACAATGTAAATTGCCTGTATAGTACCGATGTTTCTATCATTTTCGTCTTTAATAGGTGCAAATATTTCTATATGGAACTGATTGACAGAATTCTCTGTTTTTACAACATCGGAAATATACATCAATCCCTCATTATTTATTGCACCGATAGCATGTGGAACAGAAGTTCCTATTTTGGTATCATTGGTACTATATACCATTTTTCCAGCTTTATTATAGATATTGAAAACAATATCTTTTTTAATCATTTCCGGTACAAATATTCTTTTGAAATTTTTAATTTCACGGTGAGTTTTGTCTACCGGAAGCGTGAGGATAAACTGTAAGGATGGCGATAGAGTTAGCCGTTTTATGGCTTCGATCTTTTCCTCAAGAATTTTTTCAACCTGAAAGGCAGTAGATAACGCTACTTCTTTAAAATAAAGCCCTTTAGAAGAAATTAATTCTTTTTTGCTTTCATTGTAAATCCCTATCAAGCCGAACAAACCGGGGAAAAGGCCTACTATTAATAGAAAGTAAATTATTAAATTCTTAAAGTAGTTATATGATAGAGCCTGCTTCTTTGTCGTGTATTTTACCCGTCTTTTTTTAACGCTCAATTTTTATGGTCCTTACAAATAAAGCCAATACCGCTTTGCTAAGCAGTCATAATATAATATAGAAATAAAGAAAAATGTCAAAATCTATGCCATTTTAAATTTGTTTGTTTTAAAACAATTATTCATTCGACTAACACAAACCAATACATCTGGTATTGGTAGCATAAAAAGGTTCTCCCCGTATCTATAAAGTAAAGCAAAATTTTTGAGTAAACCAAGGAATAATAAGATAATAAAACCCGAACCTTCTATTATTATTATCGCCAATTATCAGGGAGTCAATAAAACAGAAAGCAAGACAGATTAAAAATAAGGGTAAAAAAAATTTTTTTTAAAAGTCGGTGAAACAAAAGATTTAATCCAAGGCTATTAAACTTTTTTAAATCGTGTTTAACAATTCGTTACAACATTATATTCCAATATTCCCTCAGCTAAAATTGCGATTATGCTAAATTTAGTTACTTTTTTACTCACTTATGACCTTCGGAAGCCCTTTTAGCTTTAATCTAAGCAGTTTGCTTTTGAAATGGTTCATTTAATATTCCAAATGGTATGCTTTTTGTATCCCATCTGGGACAATGTAGCATTGTTAAAAAAGTTGTTACGTATCCAGTCGCCGTATTTTTGTTTCTGGTTGCCGGTCATTTCTTGTTTAGTTTGTACTTGAGAAAAAACAGTTCATGAATAAATTTTAACTTAGGATTAGGAGGTAAATTGTGATGAACAGAATAAAATCGAAGGATTGGAAAGGAATATTAATATTTCATGCTCTTTTTGTTGCAATGGTGTTTACACTTCCAGCTTGGGCGGCTGATGGTAAATCTCTGGTAAAAAAGCATGAATGCGAGAGCTGTCACAAAATGACAGGACCGGCTGCAAAAACCGTAGCTGAAGTAATGAAACGCAAAGCGCCGGATCTGTTCTATGCCGGCAGCAAGTTCAATAAAGATTGGCTTGTTAAATTTATCCAGAAACCTACCCTGATACGTCCGGCAGGAGTTGTCTATTTAAATCATATAAAAGTGGAAGGGGGCAAGGATGTTATCAAGCACTCACCCAAATGCTCTGCTAAGTTAAACCCCGAGGAGGCTAACGCAGTCGCAGATTATCTGATGACACTTAAAGATGCAAATCTGAAAACAGGTGTCTTTAAGGCGGGAAAGGTTTCTAAAGCACGGGTTCGTAGACTAATGACAAAAGTTGAGGCGTGCAACGCTTGCCATCGGTTTCCTAAAAGAGGCGGAGGTGTATCATGTCCCACGTTCGAGGGTATCGGCAGCCGTTTGAACCCGGATTGGATGTACAGCTTTATCAAAGATCCCAAATCCTGGGATCCAAAGATTTGGATGGCTAAAGGTGATTTAGACGAGACCTCGCTTCAACAGGTAGTTAACTTTTTGGTTTCTTTTAAATAGGAGGATGGAACCATGAATAAGTTCAAATTACATACAGCTATGGCAGTTTTTTTAACCGCAACAACGTTGCTTGCGGTCAATCCTTCGGCGGTTTTAGCAGATACGGCTGCGGAAAATTATAGCCTTTATTGCGTGCAGTGTCACGGTTCGGCAGGGACAGGAAAAGGGATTAACGCTCCATTTCTTTCCGTGCAGCCGAGGAATCACACCAGTGCAAAAGATATGGGTGCACTCAGTGACGAAAACATCGCAAAAGCTATTGAAGGTGGCGGTTTAGCTGTAGGGAAATCAAACCAGATGCCTCCATGGGGAGGAATATTTGCAAAAGCAGAAATTGCTGATTTAGTCAAACATTTACGTGGTATGTGCAAGTGCACATATACACCACCACCTAAAAAATGAACTTATTAACCCACGAAACACAAAAAAAGGCACAAAATAATATATATTTTAATTTATTTTTTTTCCGTGTTTCGTGGGTATGAGCTAATTTTGGTTGCGGTGATGCCGGGCTGTAACCTTTTCGTCTTTGCGTTAAAAAATTCGGTCTTATGGAAAGTTTATTATTGTGCGGGAGAATATATGTCTAAATTTTTTAGTGAAGAGATATAAGGATACCTGTCTGATGTTGACGCTGAAATCAAGAGATGCATTTCCATTCTCAAGCATGTCTGGAATTTTTCAAAAAATGGATTCCATAAAAAGGAAAGGCGGGACCAAGCGATGAAGACCGTAAAGGGCGTGCCAGCCAATAGTTGGCAGGCGGGCAAAATGTCACCGATCATCGGCATCCTCCCGATTGTAATCCTGATCCTTCTATCTGCTTCTCTGGCCTTTGCTAAAGGCGAGGCGTCCCCTTCCCCTGTTGAATACCGGGATGTCCCTTTTATGGGGAGCCGGAATCTGATCTGGATCTCCGCCCAGCTCCATATCCTCTTTGGCGCGTTTGTTCTAGGGGTGCCGGTCTTTGCCTGGATCTGCCAGGTCATCGGGGTTTTGACAAAGGAAGAGCGGTATGTCAAGCTGGCCAGGGAGTTCACGAACATGGTCTTGGTCGCTTTTGAAATGACAGGGATGCTGGGGGCCTTCCTTCTCCTTTTCCTCCTCACCCTATATCCCAAGGTCACCTCTTACTTGACGGGTATCTTTTGGCCCACCTACTATGTGTATGTGATGTTGCTCGGTGCGTCCATGATCACCCTTTACTTGTACTGGTCCGGGTTTGAGACCATGAAGAATCGCAAGGGTTTACACCTGTTCCTGGGCTTCCTGATGAACCTCATTGCAGTTCTCCTCATGGCTGTGCCCAATGCCTGGGCCACATTCCAGGCCAGTCCGGTGGTTCTACCAGGGGATATGGGTGCTTGGGAGAAAGCCTGGGCCGCCATGAATAACCCTACCTGGATGCCGGTGAATATCCACCGGTTTATCTCCAACATCGTCCTGGGCGGCTTTATCTGCGGCGCCTATGCAGCCACCCGTTACCTGGGGGCTCGGACACAGGAGGAGCGGGCCCATTACGACTGGATGGGGTACATCGGAAATTTTATCGGAATGTTCGGGTTGCTTACGCTTCCATTCGCCGGATACTGGTTGATGCGGGAAGTCTATATGTACAACCAGCAGATGGGGATCACCTTGATGGGGGGATTTCTCTCCTGGTTGTTCATCCTCCAGGCTGTTCTGATCGGTGTCCTTTTTCTGGCAAGCAATTACTACTTCTGGATGGGTCTGGCCTACCGAACGGAAGGGGCCGAGAAGAAATACAGGAAATCTATCCGGACACTGCTGGTGGGCCTCACGGTCTGCTTTGGCGTCTGGCTGACGCCCCACAGCCTGGTGGCGAGCCTTCAGGAGGCCCGCGCGATGGGCGGAGCGCATCATCCCATCCTGGGCGTCTTAGGGGTGATGTCGGCCAAGATGACGGCCGTGAACGTGATGATTCTGATTTCCTTTGCAAGCTTTCTCATGTATTGGCGCGCTGGGAAACAGCCGATTGTGGCATGGGCGAAGATGGCCAATGTCTTTATTGTCTTCCTTTTTATTGTGGTAATCCTGGGCGTGATAGTACTTGGGGTATGGGGCTACTTTGTTCCGGCCATTGTCAGGATCAACACGTTCTCAGTAGCGCAGGTTCTGGCAGTGCTGACTGTGCTGGTCACGGTTGCTCTGCTGACGGGGACTATGTTCAAGGGCGCCAAAGAAACCTCCACGATGGTCTGGGGCAAGATGCCGGTGAGGTCCCAGATTGCACTGATCGTCAATGCCGTGACGATTGTCATTACGATGGCATTGATGGGATATGCCCGTTCGGCCTCCCGTGTCCACTGGCATATCTACGGGGTATTGGAGGACACTTCCCGCCATGCTTATTCCCCTGCCCTGGGACACATGGGCCTCATGGCGTCGCTGAGCTTAGTCCTATTCTTCTTCCTGGTGCTCTTTCTATTTTGGGTTATCATAAGCGCTTCACGTTATCCTGCTTTCTCTACACAGTACTTCTTTTTAGCGCCCTTTATTCTCTGGGCTGTCGCCCGTCACGAAAAGTCCCCTGCGCCACTAAAACCACTACCACCGGCCGGGCAGGTTTCGGAGGGACTTGGCCCTATAGGGAAGGTCGTAGCGACCGTGTGTGGGCTCGTACTCCTTTTCATCTTTATTTCCCGTGCGGTCCCGCAGATGATCTCTCTTCCGCCTAAGAAGGTGGCTTTCGATCCGTTGCAGATAAATACAAAGGCGGACCTGGTCCGGGAGGGGAAGAAGCTTTTCTTTGGCAAGGCCCAATGCTCGCTCTGCCATTCCTTGGAAGCAACCGAGCATCCACGCGCGCCCATTCTGAAAGGGCATGGGGCCAAGCGCTCGAGGGAGTACATCTACGAGTCCATGATCCATCCATCAGTGGTTATCTACAAGTCGTACGAAGCGGAAGGGCCTGCACAACCCTATCCGGCTGAGATGCCGGTCATCAACAAACCCCCTGTCGGTCTTTCTGAGGCCGAGATGTTGACCGTCATGGCGTTTGTTCAGACCCTGGGTGGTAAAGTCACGGTAGAGCCTGAGGAAGTGAAGGCGCTTTATTCGGCAACAGTGCCTCAGGATGTGAAGCCGGCGATTTTACCGGCAGATGTTTCGACGCCTGATGAAGAGAAGAAACCGGATATACCAGAAACTGTTGAGGAGGATATCAGCGGAGCGGTTCCGGTAGATTCTGATGAAGTGAAGAAGGAACTTATACCACCAACTGTTTCGGAGGATATCGGCGATGCAAATTGAGTCCATCAGTCCCTTCTTAGCCGTGGTCGTTTCTTTACTCGGGGCTGCACTCATCTGGCTAACCCGCAGGTCGCCCAATAACCGTGAGATGTGTTCGTTGGCGGCGGCGACCCTGATGTTTCTTATTGTTCTCCACATGATTCCCACAGTCCTTGCCGGAAATATCCTTCACTATACCCTCTTTTCTATAACTTCTGAAATTTCTGCTGCCTCCATCGCGTTTCGGGTTGATGCCATGGGGATTATATTTGCTGTCACAGCTTCTTTTTTGTGGATACTTATCACCCTTTACTCCATGGGTTACATGCGCTCTCTCAAGGAGCAGGCGCAGACCCGCTACTATCTCTGTTTTGCGATTATCCTGTCGGCCAGCATGGGGGTGGCATTTGCAGCTAATTTACTGACCCTTTACCTCTTTTACGAGATTATTGGCTTCTTTTTTTATCCCCTGGTGGTGCTTAAAGGAACCAAAGAGGCGCTTGCCAGTGGGAACAGGTACATCTTTTATGTCTTTGTGCTGGGGAAACTCTTTATGCTCGCGGGCTTTTTGGTCTACGGGCTTTCAGGCACCCTGGATTTCAATCCACAGGGCATCTTCCCCTCCAAAGCAGACCCAACCCTGCTCACCGTCACCTTTATTCTCTTTTTGATCGGCATCAGTAAGGCGGCCATGATACCTTTTCATGCCTGGCTTCCTGCTGCCATGGTCGGTCCCATGCCGGTGGTCGCTACATTAGCGGTTGTAGATATAGGCGCCTTCGCTATATTGCGCGCGGCCTACCACATCTTTGGACTGGAAACGCTAAAAGATCTCAATTTGGGACTTCCACTGGTCTTCCTTGCATCCTTTACGATCGTCACAGCTTCTATCATAGCCCTGAGGAGGGATGACCTGAAGGCCAGGCTGGTCTATTCTACAATAGGCCAAATTTCTTATACCCTTATTGGGGCTGCATTGTTAGTGCCGGCTGGTTTAACAGGCGGGGTCCTGCAGATCGTCAATCACGCCATCGCAAAGGTTACGCTGTTCTTTTGCGCGGGCGCGATCTTTGTGTCGTCGGGTAAGACCAAGGTGAGTGAACTGAATGGCATTGGAAAACAGATGCCCTTCACAATGGCGGCCTTTACCATAGGCTCCCTTTCCATAATCGGCTTTCCACCCTTTGCCGGCTTCATAAGCAAGTGGTATTTAATCTTGGGCTCGGTAGAGGCAGAACAGTACCCCGTAATTGCTGTCCTCGTCGCAAGCTCAATCTTGAGCGCGTCTTATTTGCTGCCAATCGTGTATGCAGCATTTTTCAGGGACTTACCGCAGGGGGAGAAGGCTGAAAGACGGGAGGCCCCGGCCATGATGTTAGCGCCATTGATAATTGCCGCGATAGCAACATTGACCTTATTCTTTGCGCCATCGGTCTTCGTTGACCTGGCAAAGATGGTATGGGAGAATTGAGATGAAAAATGAGAAAGAAGAGATAACCGAACTCAAGCATGAGCCTGAGCCTGGATATGAAAAAATTTTTAAAATCGTTTTATCAGTCGCTGTTTTTTACCTTTTTCTACTCTTTGTCATAGGATCTTTTTAAGATAAGAGGAGATTGAAATGAAAGAAAAACATTTTTTTGATAAACCACAAAATGTAAAAAGATTCTTGATGGGTTTTTATATATCCCTTGGATTGCTCATTGTGGCGGACCTTTTTCTCACTCTATTACATTTGAAACACCCATTTTTCTCATGGGATGGGTATCCTTTTTTTAATGGGGCATTTGGATTTGTCTC
>CEQE01055699.1_pt1 | contig 37927 bp, 37 predicted proteins | sample 356201 | NCBI WGS metagenome assembly CEQE01 (sample SAMEA2619970, study PRJEB7988) | marine metagenome | biome: marine biome (ENVO:00000447); feature: mesopelagic zone (ENVO:00000213) & marine oxygen minimum zone (ENVO:01000065); material: "saline water (ENVO:00002010), including plankton...
CCGCGACCAACCCGCCCGCCACGGCGACGGCGGTCAAGCGTCCAACCTCCGTTCCAGCGCGATCTCCAACGGCCGTCCCTGTGGCGGTTCCGTCGCCCGCCAAGACGCGCACTCCCGTGCCGGACTCACGGCGTCGAGGCGGGATGTTGAACATCGCGAGCTGGGCGAACATAGCGCACCAGGACGTGCATTTGGACGTCTCCCCCGCCCTGTCCGCATGGGGACCCGGTCTCGCCTACTCGCGTCTGCTGCGGTTCAAGTCCGGCTCTGACGTCGAGCTGCCCAGCCTGGCCGTCGAGTGCGATCTGTGCGAATCCTGGGAGATGGAGAGTCCGATTTCGTTTCTGTTCAATCTCAGGGACGATGTGCGCTGGCAAAGCATCGCCCCGGTCAACGGGCGAGCCCTAGTCGCGGACGATGTGGTGTTCAGCTACATACGCCAGGGGAACCCTGCCCTGCCGAACTCTCCGCTGCTTCACAACGTCGCTGAGGTTGGGGCGATCGGGGAACTGGGTCTGCGAGTCACGGCCCGATCGCAGGACGCAGATTTCCTGACCTCGCTGGCTGACGGCCACTCGAAGATCGTCGCCAGGGAGGCTGTCGACACGGCGGGCGACCTGCGCAACGGGCCGACCATCGGCACGGGTCCTTGGATTCTGAAGCGAACCGAGCAGGACGACGTCCACGAGTTCGCTCTGAACCTCGAATACTTCGAGTCCGCCCTGCCCTTGCTCGACGGCCTGCGCGTCCACATTCTGCCTGACGAACAGACCCGGAGCGCCGCGTTCTTGGTGAAGGCCCTCGACGTGCACCAGATGAATCCTGAGGCTTGGGCCGAGTACCGGGACCGAAATCCGAACGCTTCATCTGTGCTGACACCGGAACCAGGATCGGGGTTGGAGGTGGGCCTGAAAGCCGACCGCGCGCCGTTTGACGACTCTCGCGTCCGTCAGGCAGCGTTTCTGGCGATGGATCCCTCTAAGGCGATCAAGGAGCACTGGGGCGGGTTCGCGTTCGTCTCCATGGGTTTTCAGGCGTATGATGCCTCCTGGTTGCCTCCCGACAACAAAGCCCGGCAGCCCTTTCGCCGGCCGGCCGAGGCACGTGAGTTGCTTCGTGAAGCCGGCATCACGAAACCGGTCCCCGTCACGATCAAGGTCGGCGACTTCGGAGAAGCCTTCCTCGCCCACGCCCACAGCATCTCCGTGGAGTTGCAGACGGTCGGGTTCGACCCCGAGGTCCGGATCGTGAATCGCCGAGAATTCGGGGAGGCCGTCTGGCTCGGCGGAGACTACGAGATGTTCGTCGGGCCCCCGGCTCCGATATCGTCGCCCAACGGATACCTGCTGCCAGTCCTGCACAGCGACGGGGTATGGAACACCACCGGCCACAAGGACGCGGAGTTGGACGCCCTTCTGGAAGCCCAGGCGGTGGCGCTGGACTCAACGGTCCGGTCGGAGCTTATCGGGCGGATACGAGACCGGGTTTTTGAGCAAGCTTATCGATTCATGCCTGCCGCCGAGATCGCAATCTGGGCCACTCAGGCGAACGTGCGGGGATTCCAACCCAACTTCGCCGGCGGCGAGTACCACCATTGGGCGCGAGTCTGGCTGGACGGGTCCTAACGCCGAACGTACGGGACTCAGATCAAGGTGAAAACCAGCCTACTGATGCATCGAACGATATTGGAAAGGAAATGTGAAAATGCCTATGACAGCGGAGCACATCGAAGAGTTTCTGACACAAACCCAGGTAGCCGTAGTCTGCACGGTGGACGCCGACGGCAACCCTCGGTCCGCGCCGATCTGGTATCAGTGGGAGGACGGCGCGGCCTACCTGTTCACAGGCCGCGGAACGCTGAAATGGCGCAACATTCTGCGACATCCATATGCATCGCTGTGCCTCGACAAGCGCGAACTGCCATACGAGTCCGTGATGATCGACGGGCCTGTCGAAGAGGTGGACAAACCGCTGTACGACCTGGTGCTCGCGATGGCGGTTCGGTACTACGGTGAGGAAAAAGGGCGCGCATTCGCCGAGAATTACCGCGGCGAACAGAAAGGTGTCGTCGCGTTCAAGATCGTCCCAAAGCGCATAGTGTCTGTCGCCGAAGAGGACGAATAAGGCCGTACCCGGCGCGGCGTCATGAGCCCGGTGGATCCTGTGTTGAGTCTACCGGGGCGCCGCTGAGCAGCCACCTCATCCGGGGAATTCCGGTAATCACCGCAGCAGCCACAACGGCGGAGGCGGCGACCGCAATCCCTCCGGGCCAACGTATCCACATGGCGCCGACAGCGACTCCGTACAACGCTAGTTCGATCAATAGGCGCAGCGGGCCTGGCGTTGGGACAACTATCAGCTTCTTGTCCCCCGGTGTCGAGAAAACCGACGGGACGCCTATGACAATGACCACGGCCGGGACCACGAGCCAGACCGACACGCTGGCGACCGCCCACGGACCGGCCACCCAGGCGATATTCTCCGCGACGAAACGCAGTCCTCCGGACAGAGGTGTGTCGAACGGGTGGTCGTCTACGACGTTGCGGTTTAGGATCGTACGGCCATCTACTTGCGGCTCTCGGCGATGCCGTCCTCGAGCGTGGCCCAAGGCAGGAGCGCGCACTTGATCCGTATCGGGAAGGCCAGCACCGCGGTCATCGCCGCGAGGTCACCTAGGTCGGCGGCTTCTTCTTCGCTCGGAGGGCGTCCCTGCATCAAGCCGTCAAACAGCTTACGGAGATCGTGGATCTCCTCGATGGTCTTGCCTTTGACGGCCTCGGACAGCATGGACCCGGACGCCTGGTTGATGGCGCAGCCAACGCCTTGAAAACCCGTGTCCGATACCCGGCCTTGTTCGTCGATGGCGAGTTGAAGATGAACTTCGTCGCCGCAGAATGGGTTCGCGCCGTCGGCTTTGACGGCGGCGCCGTCGATGACCTCGGGATTCCGGGGATGACGCCGATGATCCAGTATCAGGTCGTCCCCGAACAGTTCGTCCAGATCATCTCGTGCCATCGCCAAAATACCTCAGAGCGCGTTTCAGAGAATCGACCAGGCAGTCGATTTCCTCTTCAGTATTGTACAGGTAGAGACTCGCTCTGGCCGATGCGACGACTCCCAGGCTTCGCATCAGCGGCATCGTGCAGTGGTGGCCAGTCCGTATCGCGATCGCGTCGCGGTCGAGGAACGTGCCGAGGTCGTGAGGGTGGACGATGTCCGTGTGAAACGAGAGGATCCCCCCTCGCCGTTCGGACTCTAGGGGACCGAACAGGTCCACTGCTTCGATTTCTTTGAACGCGTCCAGAGCGTATTCGGTGAGCTGGACCTCGTGCTGGCGGATGTTCTCCATCCCGATGCCTTCGAGATAATCGACTGCCGCTCCGAGGCCCACTGCGTCGGCGATGTTGGGCGTGCCGGCCTCGAAGCGCATCGGCAGGTCGTTCCACGAAGCCCGGTCGTACCAGACCTCCAAGACCATCTCGCCTCCAGTAAGAAACGGGTCCATCTCTTCCAGTGTCTCGCGCTTGACATAGAGGGCGCCGATCCCCGTCGGGCCCAACATCTTGTGCCCGGAGAACGCCATGAAATCACAGTCGATGTCTTTCACGTCGACGGGCATGTGCGGCACGCTCTGGGCGCCGTCCACGAGCACAGCCGCCCCGACTTTCCTGGCCTTGGCCGCGAGTTCTTTGACGGGATTGACGGCCCCGATGCCGTTGGAAACGTGCACCATCGCCAGAAGCTTCGTTCGCGATGTGATGTATTGGTCGATCTGGGACATGTCGAGCCCGGCGTCTTCCGCCAAAGGCATGATTCGCAGCTTGGCCCCAGACTCACGGGCCACTTGCTGCCACGGCACCAGGTTGGAGTGATGCTCCATGGGCGTGACCACGATCTCGTCGCCGGCCTGGATGTTCGCCTTCGCCCAGGTGTGCGCCACCAGGTTGATGGACTCGGTGGTGTTGCGCGTCCAGACGATCTCCTCGGGCTCGTCGGCGTTGATGAACCGGGCGACCTTGGTTCGAGCGCCTTCGTAGAGGTCCGTCGCCTCTTGGCTCAACGTGTGGACGCCGCGATGCACGTTCGCGTTGTAGTTCGTGTAGTAATCTGTCAGCGCGTCGATGACTTGTCGGGGTTTTTGCGAGGTGGCCGCATTGTCCAGGTAGACCAAGGGTTTCCCGTATAGTTCTCTGGACAGTATCGGAAAATCTTCCCGAATCTTCTTGACGTCGTACATCACCATTTCCCGTATGCTTACCGTTAATCACGCAGTCGTCGCGATGGCGCCGTCAGAGACATTATCGTCGACGGCCCCGTTGCTTCAGACTTCGAGTTCGATGTCGTTGCCTTGCACCCTGACGTTGAATGTCGTCACGGGGTCGTCCGCCGGAGGGGCAGTCACTTCTCCTGAGCGCACGTCGAATCGTGCGGCATGTCTCGGGCATTCTATTTCGAAGCCGTCCAATTCGCCCTGGTCCAAAGAGCCGCCGTCATGGGTGCAGGCGTCGTCTATCGCGTAGAACTTCCCACCCACGTTGCAGACGGCGATCGACTTGCCTTCAACCTCGTACACTTTGGCGGTCCCCGGAGGCGCCTGATCGACGGTTCCAACCTTTACAAATCCCACTTCATCCTCCTCGTCTTCCACCTAGTTGTTAGCTGATTGGACGGCGACGTCTTGATCACGAGGGGCATCACTCGTCATTGCCCGGCTCCGAGTCACCAGATCGGCGATGGTTCGCGTGTCCAGTATCGCGTACACGGCAGTCTCGACGCTCTCCCACACCTCTCGTTGCGAGCATGAAGGCACGTGGATGCATGACGTTGAGTTCTCCAAACAGGCCATCAAGTTCTCGGAGCTCCCGAGGCTGTCCATCACCATGCTGAGACGGATGTCTTCCGGTTTCATCGCCAGAGCGTGCCCGCCCTGAGGTCCGCGTTGCGCGCGCACGATCCCGTTCTTCCCCATGGCGTGCATGAGCTGAGCCAAAAACGGCTCTGGAATCATCGTTCTGCTGGCGATGTCGCTGGCCCGGATAGGCTGCGAGTCGGCGTGCAGCGCCAGATCGATCAACGCTCTCACGCCGTAGTCAACTTTTACTGGAATATGCATCTACCCATCCTCCATGTTCCTCACTGCCGCCCTACTCGGTCGAGACAGTCTGTTCGCCGGCCTGGTTCCCGTTCAGCGCGGAATTCAGTGCATGCCAGGAAAGCACCGCACACTTAATGCGCACGGGGTACTTGGCCACCCCTTCGAGGAATTCCAGATCGCCCAACAGCTCGTAGTCGAACTCCTCGTCCGGTCCTCGCGTCAGCATATGGCGGAACGCGTCGAATATCTTCTCGGATTCGTCGACGCTCTTCCCCATGATCGCCTCGGTCATCATGGAAGCCGACGCCTTCGAGATGGCGCAGCCCGCGCCCGTGAAGCCAATGTCTCGGACGATTTCGCTGTCGTCGACATGCAGGTACAAGTACACTTGGTCGCCGCAGAGCGGGTTGAACCCCTCGGCCGTGCGATTTGGGCTGTCCAGTTCTCTGAAGTTCCGTGGACGGCGGTTGTGGTCGATCACCACGTCTTGGTACAGGTCTTCGATGTCGAACATTCAGTGTTTCCTTACGTTGTTGGGTGGCGGGCTTGCGCGTCCGCCGTTCGAGATCGGCTCAGAACTCGAAGCGATGGGCAGGCAGAGACTCAAGCACGGTTTTCTCGAGAAAGTCCTTCAGGCCAGGGACGCGAACCGTGTCGATTATCTCGGTGGCGAAGCCAAAGATGATCAGCTTGCTGGCGGTCTCCAAGTCCACGCCTCGGCTACGCATGTAAAACAGAGCGTCGGCGTTGACGCTTCCTGCTGTGGCGCCATGGCCGCACTTGACGTCGTCGGCCCAGATGAACAGCGCCGGTTTCGTGTCGATTTCGGCATCGGGCGACAGCAGTAGGTTTTTGTCGGACTGGAGGGCGTCGGTCTTGATCGCGCCCTCACGAACGTAGACCGTTCCGCCGAACACGGCCCTCGACCGGCCCGAGAGTATGCCCTTGTAGTACAACCGGCTGGTCGAAAAGGGCTTGGTGTGGTCAATGTTGACGAAGTTGTCGACGTGTTGAGCGCCGGACGTCACGTAGAGCCCGCTCAGGTCGCTGTAACATTCCGATCCGTTGATCGTCAGCCCAAGGTCATGCCTGCCCAGCGCCACACTGTTGTAAAAGGCCCTGGAGGAGAACGAGCTGCCGTCTTTCTGCTCGATCCGGGCGACGCCCACGTGGAACGCGGAATCGCTCTCGTTCAACAGGCGGTAGTGCTCAACCTCCGCCTCTTCCTCGACGACGATCTCGGCCACCGAGTCGGTGAAGTACTCGGCTTGCCCGATGTCAACGTAGCTTTCGATGATCGTCGCTCGGCTTTTCTTACCGGCCACGACAAGCACGCGAGGATAGGTCACGAACGGTCGATCGCCTTCCGTGGACACAAAGAGAAGATGCACTGGCGCTTCCAGGCTCACCCCGTCGGGCACGTGTACGAAAGCGCCGTCATCGGTGAACGCCGTGTTCAGGGCCGCGAAACCGTCCTCGCCGATGTCGACCAAGCTCCCGAGGCGGGCTTGCACCGAGGTCCCGTTGCTTCGAACCAACGCCGCCAGGTTTCCGGCTTGCGACGGGCCGCCGGTCGACGGGCTCGAGAGTTGGGCTGAATACCGGCCGTTTAGGAACACCAGCGTGGTCCAGGCATCGTCCCAAGGCGCGACCTGCTTCAGCGCATCGAGCGCGAGATCGGATGTCGCACCGGCGCCGTGATCGAAGGATGCATCGGCGATCGGGGCGACGTTGGTGTACTTCCACGCCTCGTTGCCGCGCCGCGCCGTCGGGAACCCCTGCCTGGCGAAGCCTTCCATCCCCTTGCGGCGAAGGGTGTTCAGCCAATCCGGGGTCGAATTGCCGCCAACGAAATCGCTGAACTGTCTTTCGTAACGCTGATTTGCCGTCGATGCCTGAGTCATTGTTCCCTTAGCCTGTTGAATGCTGCGTATGCGGCGCCGTGTCGCGAATCGAGCCTTCCGGTGATCAATCGGCGACCGGTGTAGCTTCCTTGATGATCCAGTCGTAGCCTCGCTCTTCCAATTCGAGCGCCAGCTCTTTGCCGCCGGAGCGCACGATGCGGCCATCGACCAGAACGTGCACGTAGTCCGGCGTGATGTAGTTAAGTATCCGCTGATAGTGGGTCACTACAACGATGGCTTTTTCGGGCGATCTGAACGCGTTCACTCCCTCGGACACGATCCTCAGCGCGTCGATGTCGAGCCCGGAGTCGGTCTCGTCCAAGAACGCCAGCTTCGGATCGAGCAGGGCGAGCTGGAGAACCTCGTTGCGTTTCTTTTCGCCGCCGGAATAGCCCTCGTTGACCGAGCGTCGAATCAGGTCGGGGTAGATCTGGACGATCTCGCGCTTCTCGTCCAGCAACCTGTCGAACTGGCGCACGGAAAGCTGAGACTCGCCTTTGTGACGCCTAATGGCGTCCACCGCGGCCTTCAGAAACTGCCAGGTGCGCACTCCCGGCAATTCGACTGGGTACTGCATGGCCAGGAATATGCCGGCGAGGGCCCGTTCCTCGGGCGACATGTTCGCGACGTTCTGGCCGTCGTAAATCACCTCGCCGCTCGTGATCCGGTAGTCGGGCCGGCCCGCGATGACGTTGGCCAGGGTGCTCTTACCGGACCCGTTCGGGCCCATGATTGCGTGCACCTCGCCGGCGTTGACTTGCAGCGAGATGCCTTTAAGTATCTCTGTATCGCCTATTGAAGCGTGAAGGTCTCTGATTTCGAGCATATGACTACTCTGTAGCGTCCTTTCATGGTCGGCAATCTGTTGCTTGCGAAGCCGGGCGGTTCGACGAGAAGCTGGGTCGCTCTCTAGCCGACAACGCCTTCGAGGCTCACTCGCAGAAGCTGCGAAGCCTCCGCGGCGAACTCGAACGGCAGCTCTTTGAATATCCCCCGGCAGAAGCCGTTGATAATCATGTAGTTGGCTTCTTCCATATCAATTCCGCGCTGTTGGAGGTAGAAGAGCTGGTCGTCGTTCACCTTGGACGTGGTGGCCTCGTGGCCCATCTGCGCGGTCGGGTTTCGGACTTCGATGTACGGAACGGTATGCGCTCCGCATTGGTCGCCGATCAGGAGCGAGTCGCACTGGGTGAAGTTTCGAGCGTTGTCCGCCGTTGGCATCACCTTCACTTGACCGCGGTAGGTGTTCTGGGCCTTGCCGGCCGAGATTCCCTTGGCGACGATAGTGCTGCGCGTGTTTTTGCCGATATGGATCATCTTGGTGCCCGTGTCGGCCTGCTGGTAGTTGTTCACGAGGGCGACCGAATAGAACTCGCCCACCGAGTTGTCGCCCAACAGCATCACGCTCGGGTACTTCCAGGTGATCGCCGAGCCGGTCTCGACTTGGGTCCACGAAATCTTCGAGTTCTTCCCTTGGGCTTTGCCCCGCTTGGTCACGAAGTTGTACACACCGCCGTTGCCGTCTTTGTCGCCGGGGTACCAGTTCTGCAATGTCGAATATTTGATCTCAGCATCGTCAAGGGTCACGAGCTCGACGACGGCTGCGTGGAGCTGGTGCGTCTTGCGCATTGGCGCTGTACACCCTTCCAAGTAGCTCACGTAGCTGTTCTTATCGGCGACGATGAGGGTCCGCTCGAACTGCCCTGTGTTCAACGCGTTGATGCGGAAGTACGTCATGAGGTCGATAGGACAGCGAACGCCCGGCGGCACGTAACAGAACGAGCCGTCGCTGAAGACCGCCGAGTTCAGGGTCGCGTAGAAGTTGTCCGTGTACGGCACCACCGAGCCCAGGTACTTGCGAACGATGTCCGGGTGGTTCTGAACCGCCTCGCTGATGGAGCAGAACACCACGCCCGCGTCTTCGAGCATCTTCTTATACGTTGTCGCCACGGAAACGCTGTCCAGCACGGCGTCGACCGCCACGCCGGTAAGCTGCTTTTGCTCTTGGAGTGGAATGCCGAGCTTGTCAAACGCGGCCAAGATCTCAGGGTCGACGTCATCTAGGCTCTTGGGGCCGTCCGCCTGCGATTTGGGCGCCGCGTAGTAGATCATGTCCTGGAAGTCCACCGGGTCGTGGTGGATGTTGGCCCAGGTCGGCGCTTCCGCGCCGAGGGTTTCCCAGTGCCGGTATGCCTTCAAACGCCAATCGAGCAGCCAATCCGGCTCGTTCTTTTTGGCGGAAATGAACCTTACTATTTCTTCGCTGAGTCCTTTGGGCGCCGTATCTGACTCGTAGTCGAACTCGAAGCCCCATTTGTACTGTTCGTCCTCGAGACCGGTTTGTCTTGAAATGACCCTTTCGGCCGGCATAGGTCTTTACTCTCCCATCGGGTTGTTGATCGCATCAGTCAAGAATACGGTACGTACTATACCACTCGATATTCTTGGAGGTCAAATGTACATAGGATGTGCTTAGTTGAGGAACAAATCGGAGACATTCATCGTGCTTCAGGATCCGGTCGCTCCGAAGGGTCCTGAGCGCTCCGGTGATCGAAGCACCCGTTACGCTTCAGGCGTCTTGAGTCTATCGATGACCAGTGCGCGGGCTGCATCGACGTCCACGCCGGTCGCCACTTTGACGGGTCCTGAGCCGAACACAGCGCGGGTCTCGCCGGTTCTGGGTCCCGTTGTCGCGACGGTCACCTCGGCCTGTGTGTATCTGAACAGACCCGGCTCGATGACCCCGGCCAACGTGAGCGGGTCGCACAGGTCGTAACTCGGTAGGTCCGGATGGAGATCGAACCACTCGCGAACGATTTCGGCGGCAAGCTGCTCGCCCACGGTGTCGCCCTCGGCCCAATCCTGTTGGTCCTTGCCGAAGGCCACCTGCCGGCCGAGGTCCAGCCCAATCAACGTAATAGGCACGCCAGAACTGAATACGACGTTTGCGGCAGCGGGGTCATTGAAGATGTTGAACTCAGCATACGGTGTGACGTTGCCAGCCTCGAAGGCCCCGCCCATCACGACGATCTCACGCAATTGCATGGTCAGTTCAGGGCGCCTTTGCAGCGCATGGGCGACGTTCGTCAGCGGGCCCAATGCGATGAGAGTCAGGTCCGGTCCGACAGAGGCGCCGGCGTCGATAATGAATTCCGCCGCCCTCAGAGCGTGTGGTCCGCCATCGACCGGGCGAAGCGGGATCGTGAGGCCTCCTGATCCGTGGAAGCCGTACCCGTATTCGTATGCGCCGCGAAGCGGTCTCGAAGCGCCCGCGGCGACGGGGATTCGCGGTCGCCCGAGGCGGTCCAACAGACGCAGAGCATTGGCCGTGGTATGGGTGAGCCTTGCATTGCCGCCGACCGTTGTGAGACCCCGGATGTCCAGTTCCGGGGAATTCAGGGCCATGATCAGCGCGATAGCGTCGTCCGTGCCTGGGTCGGTGTCGATTACTACTGTAGCCATTTGCGCTCCTGTCTGTCGATCCAGGGAGACAGCCACTGGTCATCGGATTGACCACCACCCTCCTCGTGCGGTCATCCGTCCCAAGCTAAGCCTCCCGCTTCACATACGCCTCCCACGCCTGGCGCGACGAGTGTCTCGGCGCCAACCCCAACTCTCGCTCGAATTTGCTCGAATCGACCGTCCACCTGTACCGGATGAAGTCGATCCCCCTTGCCGGCGAATCTGACTGCAACCTGAGAGCCCAGCCTAGCGATGCAAGGCCGTACAGAATTGCCGCCGGCAGCTTGAGCATCCGGCGATCGGCCAGCGCTGCCATCTCGCTCCAGAGAACGGTTCCACTTCCGGCGAGATTGTAGGCTCCTCGCGGCCTGTGGCGCAAGCACGCCAGCATGCAGTCCACTAAATCGTCCTCGTGAAGAAACTGCATCGGCGGGTCGTGGCCTTTCACGCCGACCAGAAGCGGCTTCGAAAACGCCGCGGCGATAAAGTTGTCGGCGTTTGGACCCAATACCGGACATGCACGCAGAACGGTAACAGCGCAATCCGGGTTGTCTGCCGCGTATTGCCCCAACAACGCCTCTGCTTCGGCTTTGCCTTCGGAGTATTGAAAGCCCTGCAACGGCCTCGCCGGGCTCTCCTCGGACAATTCCTCCGGATTATCCGGGTAGGCGCCGTAAACCGAAGTGCTGCTAAGGTACAGAATGTGGCCGACGCCGGCCGATGCGCACGCGTCGATCAGGTTGACGGCACCTCCCACGTTCACCCGCCAGACCGCTTTTCGGTCGTGCCCCGGATTCAGGTCGTACGCTAGGTGCACCACCGTATCTATGCCGCGCCCCACGAACAGATCGGGGAACGGGTCTCCCACGTCCAGGCGTAGATACTCGACTTCGCCGCGATCGCTCGTCGGCGGACGACGGCGGTCGATTGCCAAGACGCTATCGATTTTTGCGCCTCGCGTCAACGCTTCGATCAACCGCGTCGCGATGTATCCGGCTGCGCCGGTGACGGCCAGGCGACGGGGGAGATCAGTCACTGCCAACCACGTCGGTGAAATCGAATCGCAAGGCGCCGAGCCCTGGCACGTCGAACGCCATGCCGATCTTCCGAGGTCCGTCGTCCAAGCTGACGCCGACGACGTCGATCTTGATCGTGCGGTTCATGGCAAGCGTGAACGTCCGATCCCGCGAGACTTCGCTGAATGCTGTTCGCTCACTTTCCAACTCGAAGAACGTGTTATCGGAGTCGATCTCTTCTCCGTCCACGGTAAGGGGCCTCAGGCCATACGCGTAGCCGGACCCCAGTCGGTTTCTGAGCTCGAACTCGAAGCCGGTCCCGGAGTTCCGCAGGCTCCCCTTCACATACAACCGTCTCAGCAGAAACGCGGGCACAGAGACCATTAGTCGACTCCTCCGGCATTCGGATTACGCATGCGATAGATCGCGACCTCGGACTCCACGACATCAGGCGGCAATTCGGTTGCGCCGCCGATGGCCGTCGCGTGCACGTAGACCTGAGCCACGTGCTCGACGAGCTCGCAGATTTCGAGCGCCTCTTCCGGATCCGATCCGACGCCGACCATGCCGTGGTTCCGAATCAGTGCGGCCTTTCGATCACCCAGCGCCTCGCAGACATTCGTCGCGAGCTCTTCGGACGCAGGGAACGCGTACCGTGACACCTGCAAAGCGCCACCGACGGCTATGGTGGCTTCGTCTATCACCGCCGGGAGCCCTCTCCCGGCCACGGCGAGAACGCTCGCGAACACGGAGTGCGTATGAATCACTGCGCCCACGTCGGGTCGCGCCCGGTAGATCGCAAGATGGAGGAGGCTTTCGGAGGATGGCGTCCCATCGCCTTCCACTGATTCAGCGTCGAAATCGACGACCACGACGTCGTCAGCCGCCATCGAGTCGTAACGACGACCCATGGGCGTTATCGCCATCAAAGGAGGGCTGTCCGCACCCTCCAGCTTACGGCTGACGTTTCCGCTGGCGCCCGTGACCAGACCCATCGCCGACATGCGCCTTGCGGCGGCCGCCACAGTCGATTTTTCCGATTGCCATCGGCTCATGCGAATGTCCCAACCGACCGTATTTCAGAACGCTGATCGAACGTCATATCGGCAGCTCCGACAAAGTCTGACTGGCATCAAGCCAGGATTGGTAGAGGTCGTTGTAGTTCGCCGCGTCGAGCGCTTCCGGCTCAATGTTCGTTTCGCCGATGGCGTCGCCGACGGCGTCCTCGATTGAGTCGTATTGGCCTGTTGCCACGCGACCGCACAGAGCCGCGCCCTCCGCGGTTGCCCTGGGATCGTCTCCGAGTCGAATCGGCCGGCCTAACACGGCTGCTAGGATCCGCACGAACGTGAGCGATTGCGTCATGCCTCCGCCGATCGCGATCGAGGAGGCGGGCTCGCCCGATAGCCGTTCCATCTGCTCGACGTTGGCCCTGAACGCAAACGCGAAGCCCTCGAGTGCGGCCCGCACAATGTGCTGGCGATTGAACCCGCTTACCGTCAACGGCACCGGGAACAGGATGCCACCCTGCTTCATCCCGAGGTTCGACATGTCCATCCGTCCGGCCCCAAGGTATGCTTTGGCGCCATCGGCTCCGAGCGGTGCGGACGCGGCAAGTTCGTCCAACTCCTTGTACGCATCGTCCACGCCGCCGATCAGCGTGTCCTTCAACCACCTCAGCGAGTTTCCCATGTCGCCCGCGCTGCTTTCAAGCACCCACCTGTCCGCCACGGAATGCACTCCGGCCCAAGTTTCCCCTCCGTCCGAGACGATAGGACGGGCGGTCACTAATTGAGCCGACGCGCTCCATCCGGCGACGATGCCTGCCTGCTGAGGCGATATCGTCCCCAGGCCCACCAAACCACACTGTGTATCGGACCCAGCGGTCACCACCGGCGTTCCCAAGGCCAATCCGGTTTGCTCGGACGCCTGAGCCGATACGCGTCCCATAACGTCGTCGGCGTTCGTTAGGTCCACGTGATTCAGCGACAGGCCAAGTTCTCGGTAGAGGTCGTCGGCCCGTCGACCGGTCTCCAGGTCGAGCAATCCAGCCTCCGCAGCCAACGTTTTTTCGCTGGCCACGACACCGCTGAGTTTGAACGACAACCAGTCTCCCAGCGACAGCACGGCGGCTATCTTCGCGTACTCCTCTTCTCGATGAATCTGAAACCATCGGAGCTTTCCCGCCGCCAACATGAATGCCGGGGTGTGGCCGGTGACGCTGTAGATCTCGTCTCGATGGTCTTCGTCCATCGCGGCGCCTTCGAAAACGGCGCGCAAATCGACGTTCGGGCCAACGTAGATCTCGCCGCCGTCGGAGTCCAGAAACGCGAGCGCCTGCCGCTGGGACGTTATGGCAACGGCAGAAACCCGACGACCCGCAAGGCATCGCCGTATAGCGCTGCTCACGCCCCGCCACACGGCCATAGGGTCGAACGCCCTCGCCAGGTCAGGCGCCCCGGCCTCCTGCGTGTACACCCAAGGGCTAGCCGACGACACAGCGATTCCAGCGCTCGGATGAAACAAGTGACACCGAACGGCGCTGGTCCCCGCGTCGATGACGAGCACGTGGCTACCCTGCACGACGGTCCCACACCTCTGGATTCGCCAGGTTCACCGGCCGCTTGCCATCGACGAATCGCAGCACGTCGTCGGTCATCATCTGCGAATGCCTTTCTACGGTTTCAGCGGTTGCTCCGCCGATGTGCGGCGACAGAACGACGCTGTCCAACGCCAGCAACGGGTTGTCCGGAGCGACGGGATGTGTCTCGAATACATCCAGAGCGGCGCCGGCGAGTTCGTGTCGCTCAAGCGCCGCAACCAGGGCAGCCCTTTCGATCACGCTGGCTTCGGAGCAGTTCACCAGATAAGCTGTTTTCTTCATCAACGGAAGACGTTTCTCATCCAATAACCCATCGGTCTCATCGGTCAACGGCACATGGATGCTCAGAAAATCGGCTTCTGACAGCACTGCGTCCAGACTGGCCATCGAGACACCTTCCAGGACCGGCGCATACGGGTCGCAGGCCATCACATGCATGCCCAGCGCCATTCCGATGGCGGACAGCCGTCTGCCGATGGCTCCAAGCCCTATCAACCCGAGCGTCTTGCCATACAATTCGACTCCGCGCATCGCTACATACGGTTCGACGGGGTTCTCCCAGCGGCCTTCCTTGACGTACTGATGCGAGGCGGGAATGTTCCTGGCCACGGCCAGCATCAGGCCCAACGCATGTTCCGCGACGGCCTGCGCATTTCGGCCAGGAGTGTTCACAACCAGAACGCCCGAGGCAGTGGCCGCATCGACATCAATGTGACCTATCGATCCGCGACACACACCGACGAATCGCAACGGAGTCCCATCCTCGAAGATCTCCTCGAAGACGAAATCCGCCTCGACGATGAGGATCGAGAATCGACCGGAGACCAGCCGCGAGGCCAATTCGTCCGGGTTCGTCAGCTTCCTGGTGTCGAGCCAACTCTCGTGCGCCGTCTCCACATGGGGTCTCAGGCGTCGAAGTTGAGCGTCGTCGAACGGCGCCAGAATCAGCGCTCGGTGGCACGGCATTTGCAAGCTACCGTCTCGGCAGAGGGACTCTTGGCAGAAGGCTGCCCGCCCACAACCTGGCCGTAATCAGCAGCTTCTCCGAAGTGCTCAGGCCAATCCGACGCGAGAATACGTCGAAGCCCGAATCTTCGATCCTGCCAAGAATCGCTTTATACGCCGCGTGCAAGACTTTGGGGCATGCCCTCGACTCCACTGGCAACATGCCGAAGAGACGCTCCGAGCTGTCGTAGAAACCGCGTGCTCGTTCGGCCTGATGGGCCATGAGCTCGCGAAAGGCATCGTTGGCGACTCCGGCTTTCAGATCCTCTTCCGAATAGCCGAATTGCGCCAGCTCGTCCCGCGGGATGTAGATGCGGTCCAGCCCGGCATCTTCCTTAACGTCTCTCAGTATGTTGGTGAGCTGCATCGCCAAACCCATCTCGATGGCATGCTGTTTGGCCGCTTCGTCGTCGTACCCGAACACCTCGATGCAGATAAGCCCGACGACCGAGGCTACGTTGTAGCAGTAAGTCCGCAGCTCCTCGAAGTTCTCGAATCGGGTCTTTACGAGGTCCGATTCCACGCCCTCGATGACTTCCTCGTAGTAACGGATCGGAATGCCGAATGCCGCGGAGGCGTCTGCAAGCGCGGAGAACTCCGGTGGGATGTCCCGTTGGGGGGCAACGCTGCCTGATTCCATAGACTGAGTGAGCAGGCCTCTGATCCGGGCGAACTCCTTGCGCTTCTCGTCAATGGACATGCTGCCGTCCGCAACGTCGTCGCAGAGCCGGCAAAACGCATAGGCGGCATAGATCGCGAGGCGCTTCTTCGAAGGGAGAGTGCGGAAGGCGAAGTAGAAGTTCTTGGCATGCTCACGAGCCACACTCTGGCAGTGGTCGTATGCAAGGTCGAGTTGAGAAGCCATCGGCCTGCGGATCACCTTCCTCCGGGATTCGACGCCGCACGTTCGCGCGTCGGCCCAGCGTCCACGGCGCGGTCGACTATATGCCCATGATCTGGACGAGAACCTGGCGCTGATGTTTTTCCGGGTCCAATTCCACCACGAACACCCGCTGAAATTCACCCAGGGCGAGCAAGCCGTCAATCAGGGGAATCGTTTCGGACGTTCCAAGCACCAGGTGCTGGCAGTGGGAGTGTCCGTTCGGGCACTCATTTTCGTGCATATGCACGGTGCGAACTGAAAAATCGTTGTGACGATAGTGCGCGTTAACCGGCGAGAAACGTTCCAGCGTAGTGGCCATATCCGTCAGCAAGAGCGGTTCGTTCTCTTGGATGGTTATCGCTGCGGTCGTATGTTTTGAAAAAACCAGTGTATAGCCATTCTGCACATCGGATTGATGCACGGCTTCGGCCACCTGATCGGTTATGTCGACGAATGCGGGGGCTTTGCCAGTTTCTACGCTCAGCGTGGAAACGTACGTCTTGAAGGCCGCCTCGCTGACTTTCATTTGAGAACCTCGCTAGCTGTCGTGATAAGGATTGTTCACACAATCACATTTGCTCACAACGGTGAACACTACCATATCTTTAGGAATCGGTGCAAACGGTTTGCCGGCCTTTTCGCATGCCCAACCCAGGCGTCATCCGAGGTGTCGTTTCGCTCGCGGTCAGCCGGCCACGGCTCGCCCGCAATCAACCTCTTATAACGTCCCAGCGCCATCAGCGGCCAGCAGTATCTGTACATGTGATAGTTGATCATGAATCCCGCAGGCAGTTCGTGACTTCTATACGCCTCGGCGTCGCCGCCGTCCGCGGTTTTTTGGCCCACGCCATAGCCAGGGAAGCCGGTTCCGGTGAAGTACGGTTCGTCCCATGCTCCGTCCGCCAACTGCGTCCGGAGAAGGTACTCGACGCCTGAGCGGGTGGAAGAGTCGTCGACTTCGCCCGCGGCCAGCAACGCCAGCAGCGCCCACGCGGTTTGCGATGCGGTGCTGGGTCCCCTGCCTTTGTAATCAGGGTCCACGTAAGAGACACAACTCTCGCCCCAACCGCCGTCATCGTTCTGATGATCCCGCAACCAGTCGACTGCCATCCGGACGTAATCGGCCTCCATGTCTTCGCCCAATGCTCTCAGGGCCGGGAGCACGGCTCCGGCGCCGTACACGTAGTTCACTCCCCATCGCCCAAACCAGGGGCCGTCCGGTTCCTGTTCGCTGCGAATGTACTCCAGGCCTGCCGAGACAGCAGGGTGCTCGGCCGTGTACCCCAATTGACCCAGCATCTCCAGTATGTGGGCAGTAACGTCGACGCTGGGCGGGTCGATGGTCTCGCCAAAATCGGAGAACGGTATCTTGGCCATGAGCACGTTGGTGTTGTCTTTGTCGAAAGCGGCCCAACCGCCGTTGTGACTCTGCATGCCGAGCAGCCAGCGCACGGCACGTTCAATGGCGCGACGTTGTTTGTCATCGTCAGGAACCGCCACTCGGTCCAGCGCCATGACTATTTCGGACGTGTCGTCCAGGTCTGGGTACAAGTCGTTGTGAAACTCGAACGCCCAACCGCCAGGCGATACTCCCTTGGCCTTCACCTGCCAGTCCCCGCCAGTGAGAATCTGCTGGCCGGACAGCCAATCACTGGCGCGCAACAGCGCCGGATGGGACGGATCGACGTCTCCGTCGAGCAACGCGATCATGGTCAAGCACGTGTCCCAAAGCGGCGACACGCATGCCTGCACTCTGAGCCTATCGTTGTCCTCGATCGAGAACGAGGTAAAGCCTTGGACGCCTTTTTGCATCACCGGATGATCGAGCGGGTATCCGAGCACTTCCAACGCCATCAACGAGTAGACCCAAGGCGGCTGGATGCCGCCCCAACTGCCGTCGGCCTCCTGGTGTGCGAGAATCCATCGCTCGGCTTTGGCTATTGCTTGGGACCTTGCCGGTTTCCACGGAGATCTTTCCAGATGTCTCAATACGATGTCGCCGGCGTAAAAGAAGGTCTCCCACCCTATCAGGCGCGCAGGACGTTTGATCGAGTAGTCGGTCCTGTCACGCGGCAGCGGATAGAGTTCGTCGATCGCCGCACTATCGGGCACTGATTTGACAGGTTTCCGGTCCAGGATGACCAGCAACGGGACGACCGTCGCTCTCGCCCAACTGGAGAAGTCGTAGATCGTGATCGGAAACCAGTTGGGCAACAACATGAACTCGGCGGGCATCGACGGCACGCCACGCCACTCGTATTGCCCGAACAGAGACAGCCAGATCTTGGTGAAGACGCGAGTTTCCGGCACTCCGCCTTTGGACAGGATGAACTCCCTGGCCTTCTTCATCGATTCCCGCTCAGGCGATACGCCGGCAAGCTTAAGCGCAAAATAGCATTCCGTCGAGGTGCTCAGATCTCCGGGGGCACCGTAGAACTGGCCCCACGTGCCATCGGGCCTCTGTTGCTCCAGCAGGTGGTTCGTCAGTTTCCGCCAGGTCTCTTCGTCGTCGATGCCTAGGAATCGCGTGAGCAGAAGGAACTCGGCCTCCATTGTAGGGTTCGACTCGAGCTCCCCCCACCAGTAGCCCTCGGGATACTGCATGCTCAACAGATGCGCGGACGCATTCCGAACGGCGTGGTCCAGGCCGTCTACCGGCGCACGCACGATCTGGACTGGGGAGTCCATTCCGCTGGTCGATCTCACGCGGTCAACCTCTTTGCGATTCGGAAGCATTTCAAGGCGCTGCCAGACTGTCTCTGACGGCCACTAGTCCGGTGAGGAAACTTGCCAGCGCGCTTCTGGCCACCTTGACCTGCTTCATTAGCCCTATTAGTCGCGGCGCCTCCGCGGGATTGGCAGACAGGTACGTCACAGCTTTCAGGGCTCTCTTTCCGAGATGGCGGTTCACGACTTCTCCCACAAACGCGGGCATCGCGTCCTCGACCGGGTCCAGCATCGCTCTCACGGAAACACACGGCACCCGCAGCGCTTCGGCCGTCCGGTTTACCCAGTAGCACTCCATGTCGATCAGGCTGACGTCGAATGTCTTGCCGAGCCATGCTTTCATCGACGCATTCGAGACGAACTGAGGCACGCTGAGGCATCCGACAAGTCGGTAGTCTTGTCCAGCCAGGCCGTTCGCGTCAAACATCTCATGTATCCGGCCAGCCTCCGCGGTTCTGACGTCGCTCTGCGCCCAAAGGTACGCTGGTCCTTCAATGGCGACCAGTCGGTCACACACGAACAAGTCCCCCGTCTCCATTCCCGTCTTGGCGCCTGCCGCGAACCCCGCCGACACGACTAGCTTGGGCGCGTACCGATCTACGGCTAGCTGGGTCGCAACCTGGGCCATGTCTTTGCCGACACCGCCTTCCAAAACCGCGACATCCGGAATTGTCTCCGATTCGTAAGCCGTTAGATTCCCGTCCTTGTGAGCCACGCGAAAGCGCCCGTCCTTCAGGTATTCAGACACCTCATCCTTAAAAGCGGCAACGATGGCCAGCATCATGTTGGCCTCAGTGTCTCCGTGCATCGATTGACTCTGAGCACTTCCGTTGTTCCGATTCAGCTTGCTCCGACGCCTGAGTTCTGCACGGCGCCGGCCTTCACCAGCCTGTATGCTTCCTTTGGGTTTCCGAGCGCAACGAAGATCGACGCCGATTCGAAGCCGCAATGCATCAAGCAGTGCGCGCATCGCGGATCGTTGCCGACGCCGAAACGATCCCAGAGTTCGTCCGAATAGAGATCGTCGATGTCTTGGGTGTGACGGTCCCCCAGCAGATAACATGGCTCGCGCCACCCCATCACGGTGTATGTCGGGTTCGACCACGCGGTGCACTGATACTCTCTCGCCCCTCTCAGAAAGTCGAGGTACAGCGGGTTGTTGTAGAAACGGATGCCTCGGCTGGGCGTCAGCAGGCTCCTGAACACCTTCCGTGCGTTCTGTCTGGATATGAATAGGTCCTGATTCGGGATGGTCTCGAAGTGGTAGCCGGGCGAGACCATTGCGCCCTCCACACCCATCTTCGTGACCATGGTGAACATCTCGATGAGGTCCTTCTCGTCCACGCCGTTGAAAACCGTGGTGTTCGTGGTGACCCTGTAGCCTTGGTTCAAAGCCGCCTTGATCGCCTTGGTCGCAATCTTGAACACGCCTTTGCGATAGACCGACCGGTCGTGAGCCTCCTCCATGCCGTCTAGGTGAACCACGAAGCACAGGTATTTTGACGGCGGAATGCTTTGCATCACCCGCTCCATCAGCAACCCGTTAGTGCACAAGTACACGAACCGCTTCTTCGCGATAATGCCATGCACGATATCTTGAATCTGGGGATGAAGGGTCGGCTCGCCTCCCGCGATGGACACGATCGGCGCTCCGGATTGCTCGACGGCGGCCATGCACTCATCCACGCTCATCACACGGTCGAGGACCGGCTCGTACTCTCGAATCCTGCCACAACCCTCGCAAGACAGATTGCAGGCCTCGAGCGGCTCAAGCATGGTGACCAGAGGGAATCGCTTTCGTCTCCCTATCTTGTTCTTCAGGATGTACCAACCCAACCGGGCCGCCAGCTCTATCGGCCTCCCCATCACCAACCTCCCCGTGTGCGTTGTCCCGCATCCATAACTGAGAGACATACGCCCCCATCAGCCCACCCGGTTTTCACATCGCGTGCAATCGTGTGATGTCGCATCATCTGGCTCGCACGAGCAGAAACCGCGTCAGCCCCTCGATCTCGCCTCGGGCTTGCGGAGACATCTCCACCGATCGCAACGATTCAAGCGCAACGTCGGCATAGGCGGCCGCGCTCTCGTGCGCATGCCCTCTCACGTCCACCCTTTCCATGATTTCGAGCACAGAGGCCACGTCGGGTTCGTCTACTTGTTCGGTCTGGTAGATTCGGTTGAGTGTTTCGGAGTCTTGACCCTTCGACCGTTCCATGGCGAACACCACCGGATACGAGTTTTTCTTGCGCCGGATGTCCGCGCCAACCGGCTTCCCGGTCGTTTCCTCGTCTCCCCACACTCCCAGAATGTCGTCTCGTATCTGGAAAACGTATCCCAATGCCGCTCCACAGTCCCGAAATGCCGTTGCCGTGATCGGGTCGTCGGCGCCGATCACCGCGCCCAGGGCGAGCGAACAACGTATCAGTGCGCCCGTCTTGCGGGAGATCATCTCCAAGTAGTCGTCCATGCCGATGTCGTGGCGCCCTTCAAACGACAGGTCGAGATATTGACCTTCGATCATCTCCAGATATGCTTCGGTGAGAAGCCCAACGGCAACGAGTGCGCGTTTGTGCTCGAGCCCGCCCGCGACCAATTTGTGCAGCACTTGGTCGGCAACGATCCTAAGAGCATTGCCCGCCACCAACGCCTTGGGCATACCCCAGACGGCCCACAGCGTCTTCCGCCCATGGCGGGTCTCGTCCAAGTCTTGAATGTCGTCGTGAATCAGAGAGAAGTTGTGGATGAACTCCAGGGCAACCGCCGCGGGCAACGCGAACTCCGCGGCGCCGCCCACCGCCTCACATGCGAACAGGCAAAGCGTCGGGCGCAGTCCCTTGCCTTCCATCGCCGGACGTGGGCGCCCTTGTTCGTCGACCCAACCCATGTAGTAACGAAGCATGTCGTAGAGGCCGACATTGTCCTGAGCGAGCTCGTCGCGCATGGCCTGCGCAATTCCAGGTCTGTAGCGCTGGAACAGGTCAGGGAGCGATGCGGTCGCGCCCTCTGCCTCGAGATTGGGTGAGGGAGTCAAATTCTTGACCTCTGACGGTGGCCCGTTCGGGTTCTCATTTTCACCAACCGTGGCGTCCCTGATTTGGTCAGGATGGACGGCCAGGCGTCAACAATTCCATGACTCCCGTCCTCAGGCACGCCTCAGTCACAGATTCTTGCCTGGAAGGGACTACATAGTTATACGATGGCCCATGCTAGCATTCGTCGGCAAAAACGTCAACGATATCGCAGGCTGATTCGAGTAACTCGCCGTCATACTTGCGAGGCCCGAGCGATGGCGGCAACGGAGTCGGAATCGGAATCGCCGACGCGGGCGGCAGAATGACGCCGCCTGCTCAACCTCCGACGGGCGACCTCGTCCGGCGTCTCGTGGCGCGACCGAGGTTTGAATTCGCGCCGGCTCCTCACACGAATATCATGAATGTGGTCGCCGATTGTGAAATATGTCGCTTGCATCGGTGTAGGCGCTATGCTATATTTTGGCCCGAATGCCAGCCCCACCGTGACTGGCCGTCCAGCACACAATTCCGGTCCGGCTGACCGCATCTCAAACGCAGGGCGCAGCTCCCGAATCTATGCTCGACGATTACTTTCGCCAGTATGCTCTGATTGCGACGTTTGCGGCCGTCGCTGTTGCTATTCCCATCAGTATGCTGGTCGGCAGTTGGATGCTGTCGGTGCTCAAGCTCCGACCTCAGAAGCCCAATCCCATCAAGCGCGCGATCTACGAGTGCGGCTTCGCGACCTTGTCAGGTCGATGGAGCCGGTTCAACTTCAGGTTCTACACAATCGCCTTGGTGTTCGTCGTGTTTGACGTCGAGGTCGTGTTCCTCTTTCCCTGGGCCGCCAGCTTTGGCGCGCTGTCCGCCGAATTCGGTATCTTCGTGTTGCTCGAGATGGCCGTATTCGTAGGCATCCTGGTCATCGGCTGGCTTTACGCGTGGCGCAAAGGCTCGCTGGAGTGGAGTTGATGCATGGCTGACGACTCTACACGGGTGTCGCAAGACTTCGTGCTGCACGAGACCACCTGGGAGCTGGACCGCGAAGAAGGCGACTACATCAACCATCTCAAGTCGACGCACACCGAGGCTCTATCCGAGCCTCTCGTGGAAGTGCCCGACGACCTCCAACGCAATATCGCCGTCACCACCATCGACGCACTGGTGAACTGGGGACGCAAGTCCGCTGTTTGGCCTCTGTCGTTTGGGCTGGCGTGTTGCGCATTCGAGATGATGGCATCTGCGATGTCTCGGTTCGACCTCTCCCGTTTCGGAATGGAGGTTTTCAGGCCGTCGCCCCGCCAAGCGGACCTGATGATAATTGCCGGAACGGTAACATGGAAGATGGCCCCTGCCATCGAACGCGTCTACGAACAGATGGCCGAGCCCAAATGGGTGATATCCATGGGCGTTTGCGCCACGAGCGGCGGGCCGTATTACGGCTCCTACGCAGTCGTGCCTGGGATCAATCACATTATCCCCGTGGACGTATACGTACCTGGTTGCCCGCCGCGACCGGACGCTTTGCTGTACGGGATCATGCAGCTCCATGACAAGATCAAGCGGTACTCGATAACGAATCCCGGGCAGTCCGCTCAATGACCAAAGCGCTCTCCGGCGGAGACGTTGCCAGCCGGATCAACGAGGCTATTTCAGACGCGGTCGTTGACCACAACGATACGGACGTGTGGATAGATTCTGAATCGCTTCTGGACGCGTCGAGGTTCCTCAAGACCGACGCAGATCTGGATTTCGCCTATCTCACGGCCGTGTCCGCGGTGGATTACATTGAATACTTCGAGTTGGTGTATCACCTGCTGTCAACACGCTACAACCACAGCGTTGTGGTCAAGTCCAAATTATTCGGCCGAGAGGCCCCGACGGTGTCCTCGGTCACCGGCGTCTGGAGAGGCGCCGATCTTCAGGAGCGGGAAGTCTGGGACCTGATGGGCATCAGGTTCGAAGGCCACCCTAACCTTAAGCGGGTCATGCTTTGGGAGGGTTTCCCGGGACATCCATTGAGGAAAGACTATGTCGAGTAGCCGGTTTACGATGGGACGCGGAATGCCCGCTCTAACCTGAGCCTGCCGTCATGAGCATATATGGCAATTAAGACCGAGCCAGTAACTATCAACTTAGGGCCCCAACACCCCAGCACGCACGGGGTGTTCAGGCTCCGCGTCACGTTTGACGGTGAGGTCGTGGTAGACGCCGAGCCCGTGTTTGGTTACCTGCACCGCGGAACGGAGAAGCTAGCCGAGTCCCGGACATACGTGCAGATAGTGACACTCACCGACCGGTTGGACTACACGGCGGCGATGTCCAACAACCTAGCCTACGTGCGAACGGTCGAGAAACTGGCCGATATCGAAGTGCCTGAGCGTGCCCAGTACATCAGGGTCCTCACCGCTGAGCTTCAACGCATCGCCAGCCACATGTTGGCCACCGGATTCCTCCTCAACGAGCTCGGCGCACTGGCCACGCCGCTGATCTACTGCTTCCGCGAACGCGAACGCATCCTGGACCTGTTCGAGATGCTCTGCGGCGCACGAATCACGGTGAGTTACATGAGGCCCGGGGGCGTGTTCCAGGATGCACCCGAGGAGTTCTGGCCGGCGTTAAGCAGGCTCATCGGAGACCTTCCGCACTATTTGGACGAGTTGGAAGACTTGATTTCAGGAAACGAGATCGTCCTGGTTCGCACGCGGGACGTGGGGCTGATTTCGGCGGAACAGGCGATCGATTCATCGATCTCGGGCCCGACCCTGAGGGCTACCGGGGCCCAATGGGACGTCCGAAAAGCTGCACCTTATGAAATCTACGACCGGTTGGAATTCGACATCCCAATCGGCACGGTCGGCGATGTTTACGACCGGTACATCGTCAGAATCCAGGAGATGCGTCAGGCGGTTCGGATCATCGAGCAATGCATCTCGCAGATCCCGGACGAAGGACCGATTCGAACCGAGATGCCCTACTTCGTGCGCCCTCCTGTCGGCGAGGCATATGCCGCCGTGGAGGCGCCCAAGGGTGAGCTAGGTTTCTACATCGTCAGCGACGGCGGGATCGCGCCGTACCGATGCAAGATACGGGCGCCGTCGTTCATCAACCTGACAGCGATCCGCGACATGGTCGTCGGCGGGAAGATGGGTGACCTGATCACGATATTCGGCTCTCTCGACATCGTTTTGGGGGAGGTGGACCGCTAGTGTACGACGTTCGCGCCGCGGGAATCCTCGATTTCAAAAGCCTGTGGGAGTTCTACGACGGGTTCATGCCAGAGAACCTGGCGTTCGTCGTCGCCTGCATCACCCTGGCGTCCATCGTCGTCAACGTGTTGGTTTCGCTAACGGCGGTCTACACATGGTTCGAGCGCCGGGCAATCGCCAGATTCCAGGTGCGGCTCGGGCCAAACCGGTGGGGCCCCTTCGGAATCCTCCAGCCCTTCGCCGACCTGGTGAAGCTGTTGGTCAAGGAAGACACAATCCCGGAGGAGGCCGATCGCTGGGCCTTCAACCTTGCGCCCGTGGTGCTGGTCGTGCCCGGCCTGCTGGCGGTGTCGGTCATTCCCTTCGGTCAAGATACGTTCCTGGGCCAGCTAAACATCGGAATCCTGTTTATCCTCGGCGTTACAAGCATCAATACAATAGCCATATTCATGGCGGGTTGGGGATCGGCGAACAAGTACGCGATGCTGGGGGCGATACGGGGTGTCGCGATGCTCGTAAGCTACGAAGTGCCGATGGCGTTGGCCGTCACCGGCGTGATACTGCTTTCTGGCTCTCTGGCGATGTTCGACATCGTTCAGGCACAAGACCTGCCGTTCGTCATCGTCCAGCCATTGAGCTTCTTGATTTTCGTCGCTGCGGCGTCCGCTGAGATGAGCCGCACGCCGTTCGATCAGATCGAAGCCGAATCGGAATTGGGTTCCGGGTACAACACCGAATACTCCAGCATGAAGTTCGGCGTCTTGTTCCTCGCGGAGTACATGGCGCCGCTCGTAACGGCAACGATTGTCACGACCCTGTTCCTTGGCGGGACCCGGGGGATCGACCCGGTGCCCGGGCAAATCTGGTTCGTCGTCAAATCGTTCGCGGTTCTGTTTGTTTTGCTCTGGATAAGGGCGACTTGGCCTCGGCTTCGAGTCGACCAGATCATGGGCTTGGCCTGGAAGGGGCTTTTCGGCCTCGCGTTGCTGAACATTTTCGTCGTGGCTGCTGAGATCGCCATCCTGCAGGACGACGTCGGCGACCTGTCGATGAGTTCGCTTGCGATCATGGCAGCGATCAACTGGGTTGTTGCCATCGTCGCTTTGGTGGCGATGGCCAACGTACTCGGGCAGCGCCGGCTGGAGCGCCCGGAGCCTGTTCCATCTCCTCTGGCCAACATGTACGGAGACGCAGACTGACATGTATGGAATCGGGTTGATCAAAGGTCTGGCGATCACCATGAAGAACATGGTCCTGCCCAGTCGCCAATTTACGGAACACCAGTATCCGAACCGGAAGATCGGCCTGGTCGGCTTGGCGCGCCTCAACGATCGCAACCCGGTCAGCTTCGCCGTGCGAAAGCCCGGAAGCGCAGCAAAAGCCTTGCTCGGGCTGACTTCGGTTCCCGACGGTCACGTGCAGCATCCTCGGTTCAGGGGTCAGGAATTCTCCTGGTACGAAGAGAGATGCACCGGCTGCGCAAGCTGCGCAAAATACTGCCCCTTGGGCATCATCCGCATCGTGACCGACCCCAGCAACACCAACGTGCTCGAAGGAGACAAATACGGCATCGAAGTGTTCGACATCGACATGGGACGTTGCATGTTCTGCGGCCTGTGCGTCGAGGCATGCCCGTATGACGCGCTCCACATGGGCAGCGGATTCGAAGAAGGAACATACAAACGCGACGACTTGGTCATCGACGCCGACCGGCTCAAGGCCGCCCCCAAGCATCCGAGCCAGTGGTTCCGTCCCCAACTGCCGGCGAGCGGCTACAACCCGATGACCGATCAGGAGGCGAGCTGGCGCGACGTCCATCGTCACGAGAAACCGTCGCTGTCGGACCAAGAAAAGAGGTGGGGCCAGAGATGATCGGCCAAGGAACAGAGGCTTCACTGATCGTCGACATCGTCTTTTGGGTGTTGGCTGTCTCCAGCATCGTCGCCGCGATTGCAGTCGTCCAGATGAAAGATCTCTTCAGGGCGGCGTTGTTTCTGATCGTTTGCCTGTTGGCCGTCGCCGGGATGTTCGTCCTGCTTCGAGCGGAGTTTTTGGCCGCGGTTCAGGTGCTCATATACGTGGGCGCGATCTCGGTTCTCATCATATTCGCGATCCTGATGACCGGCGACATAGAGGAAGGAAGCCCGTCCCACAACTTCAAGTGGCCGGTGGCCGCGTTGGCTGCCCTCTTCTGCGCCCTGGCCATATTCGTCAGCACGTCGACTGACTGGAACCTGTTGGAACCTGCGATCGACGCCGGTCGGATAAGCGCGGACACCGTCACGGACGTTTACACGAACACCGTTCCCGTGATCGCGCACTTGCTGATACGGGACTTCGTTCTGGTCTTCGAAATAGCGTCAGTCCTGCTTCTTGCGGCTGTCATCGGCGCCCTGGCGCTCATCAGGGAACGGTGAAGCTGTGAACCTCGAAAACTTCCTGATAGTTTCGGCAATCCTGTTCTCGATCGGACTGTACGGTGCGTTGGCTAAGCGGAACGCCATAACCGTGTTGATGTCGCTGGAGCTAATGTTCAACGCCGTCAACATCGCGGCGGTGGCGCTGTCACGGTACTCCGTGCCGGCGCGACTAGACCAGGCGGGCCTGAGCGCCGGACAGGATGCGGCTCAGTTTCTGCTGACGGGTCACATATTCGCTATGTTCATTATTACGGTTGCAGCGGCGGAGGTGGCGTTGGGGCTGGCAATCGTCATCGCTATATACCGCAATCGCGAGTCGGTCTTCGTTACCGACGCCAACCAGCTTAGGAGTTAGCCCCAATTCGATGTGGGTCGAGTACAAAACGGCGCCTAATCTTATGATCGCTGAGATGTGGAAGGACGTCCTGGAAGGCGACGGCCTGCCTACCAAGATACTTCCCGTCGGCGACATCCTCACCTGGGGTGAGCGCGTGCCATTCAAGGTGTACGTCCCAAAAGGACGTGAGCACGTGGCAGACGAGATACTGAGGAAGTTGTAGATGATTTCGGAGCAGTGGGTCTGGCAGGTCCTGTTCGCGCCGCTGGCGTCGTTCGTCATCATCGGCTTCATCATCAAGCCGTGGCTGGGCGTGCTCGGAAGAAGACGTGCCGGGAACGATGCGTCGGCCGGCAGAGACCCGCTGGCCAGGCTCGCGTCAGGCATGACGATCGCCGCCGTGGGGCTAGCGTTCGTCATATCGCTTGTCGCCCTATTCGACACCATCGACGGCCACGGAAGCATCGAGTATCCGGTCCACGACTGGCTTACCGTCGGAGGACTCAATTTCACAGTCGGCATTCTCATGGACCCGTTGACCGCCATCATGCTCGTGGTAGTCACCGGTGTAAGCCTGATGGTGCAGATCTACTCGTTGGGCTATATGAGCGCCGAAGACGACGGCGGGTACACCCGCTACTTCGCCTACATGTCGCTGTTCACCGCGTCGATGGTCGGCATGGTGCTCGCCTCCAACATCGTGCAGTTGTTTGCGTTCTGGGAGCTCGTCGGCCTCTGCTCGTACTTGTTGATCGGCTTCTGGTTTACGCGACCTTCCGCAGCGGCGGCCGCCAAGAAGGCGTTCATCGTCACCCGAGTCGGCGACTTCGGATTCCTGTTGGCGATCATGTATCTGTTCTACAACAACGACGCCTTTGCGGCCCAGGGTTTGAGCTCGATCGACATCCGCGACATCTACACCGCGGTCGACGACAAAGTCATCGTCGGCGGTGTGGTCACCTGGATCGCGGCGGGCATCTTCGCGGGCGCAGTCGGCAAGTCCGGACAGTTCCCGCTGCACACGTGGCTGCCGGACGCGATGGAAGGCCCTACTCCCGTCAGCGCCCTGATCCACGCCGCGACCATGGTCGCGGCCGGCGTTTTCCTCGTAGCGCGCTTCTTCCCGCTGTTCGAAGCGTCGCAGACGATGATGAGCGTCGTCGCGCTCGTCGGCGGATTCACGGCGCTGTTCGCGGCGTCCATGGGTTTGGTTGCCAACGACATCAAACGGGTGCTGGCGTACTCGACCATCAGCCAGCTCGGATACATGATGCTGGCCCTGGGCACGGGCGCTTACGCCGTGGCGATGTTCCACCTGTTCACTCACGCGTTCTTCAAAGCGCTGCTCTTCCTCGGCTCGGGCAGCGTGAATCATGCCTCCGGCACCTTCGACATGCGCTACATGGGCGGACTGCGCAAGGTCATGCCGATAACCTACGCCACGTTCCTGATCGGCAGCATCAGCCTGGCGGGCATTCTGCCGAGCGCGGGCGGCTGGAGCAAGGACGAGATCCTGACGGCGGCATGGCTCGGCGTCAATACGGCCGGCGCGATCGGCTTCTGGATGGCGATGATCGCCGCGTCCATGACCGGGTTCTATATCTTCCGAGCACTGTTCATGACGTTCGAGGGTGAATTCAAGGGCGGGTCCGACGCCGACCCCGCCGACGCGCTTCACGGGCCGGTTCACTTGGCGGAGTCGCCGACCTCGATGGTGCTCCCGCTGGTCATATTGGGCGTTGCATCCCTGGTCATCGGGTTCCTGGTCAACCCGATCATCGACCTTGGCATCGTGCCAAAGCACTGGTTCCTGCACTTTCTCGGCGAAGGCCCGGTCCACGTCGAGATTCACGACTTCAACGTCATCCTGGCCGTCGGAGCGATGCTTACAGGCGTCTCCGGCATCGTGCTCGCGTACTTTATGTACATCAAGGGCACTATCTCCCCGGCCCGTGTGTCCGAGGCAGTCAAGCCGGTTCACACATTGCTGCTACGCAAATACTACTTCGACAAACTTTACGAGGATTGGTTCGTACGCCGGTTCTTTTACGGCGGTCTGGCGAAATGGCTGGATTGGGCGGACAAGACGATCATCGACAATATCGTCAACAAGATTGGGGCCTTGGGCCGAAACATCGGAGTGGTCGGGCGTGAACTCCAGAATGGCCAGCTCCAAGAATATGGCGCCGCAATTTTCGTCGGCGTGCTGACAATCGTCGGACTTTACATTTGGTTCTTGTAATCGCGAGGGAACTCTAGCACTTGTTTACGGGCTGGTTAACCGCATTAGTATTCCTGCCCATGGCCGGAGCCATTATCCTGGCCCTGGTGGTCAGGGGCGACCGGAACATCCGGTTTTTCGCCGCTGCCGTGTCGCTCGCCGAACTCGTATTGGCGATTGTCATCTTCGCGATGTTCGACCACGAGGCGGGCGCTTCCCAGTACCAGCTCATCGACAAGGTCGAGGACTGGATCCCGATCGAGTCGTTCAAGGTGCAGTACTTCTTGGGGATCGACGGCGTCAGCGCGCCGATGGTGCTGCTCACGGGCTTGCTTGGAGCCGTTGCCGTCTATTCGTCGTGGAGCGTCAAAACCCGCGTCCGCGAGTACTTCGTGTGGCTGCTGGCGCTTCAGGCCGCCGTCATGGGCGTCTTCACGGCTCTGGATTTCTTCTTGTTCTTCATGTTCTGGGAGCTTGAGCTGGTTCCCATGTTCTTCCTCATCTCCATATGGGGAAGCGGACGCAGAGAATACTCCGCCATGAAGTTCGTGATCTTCACCATCCTGGGCAGCGCGTTCATGCTGGTGGGGATCCTGGTGCTCTTCTACTCCACCGACACCTTCGACATGACCCTGCTTCCGGACGCGATCGCGAACGGCAAGCTGCTTCTGCCCATCGGCATGGTGTTCACGCTGACCTTCATCGCATTCGCGGTGAAGCTGCCGATCTGGCCGCTGCACACGTGGCTGCCTGATGCCCACACGGACGCGCCCACGGCTGCCAGCGTGATGCTGGCCGGCGTTCTGCTGAAGATGGGCGCGTACGGCATGATCCGCGTCTCGGTCACGATGTTCCCGGGTGTGATATCGGACATTGCCTGGCTGCTGGCCGCGGCGGGCGTCGTCAACATCCTGTACGGGGCGGTGGTCGTCCTGCGACAAACGGACCTCAAGAGGTTGATCGCGTTCAGCTCGATCAGCCACATGGGTTTCGTCCTTCTCGGATTGTCGGTGGTCGTTGGCGTCAACGGCGAAGTGTCGGCAGTCGGGTTGACCGGGGCGGCTCTTCAGATGTTCACGCACGGCACCATCACCGGCCTTCTGTTCCTGCTGGTCGGATACATTTACGAAAAAGCCCACACCCGATACATACCGGACCTCGGCGGACTCGCCGGCAGGATGCCTTTGCTGACAACTTCACTGGTCGTGGCGGGTTTGGCATCGCTCGGACTGCCCTCGACGAGCGGGTTTGTGGCAGAGATACACGTGTTCCTCGGCGCGTTCCCCGTCTGGAGTTGGCTGACCGCGGTAGGCGCGTTCGGCGTTGTGATCACGGCTGGATACATTCTGTGGATGATTCAAAGGTCCATGTTCGGACCGCGAAACCCGCACCTGAACGATGTCGCCGATGCGACGCCGCTCGAGATGTTGCCGGTGGCGGCCATGGTGATCGCAATAATGGCGGTGGGCATCTACCCGTCGCTGCTAGTCGACGTGTTCTCGTCGGGCTTGCAGCCGATCGTCGACTCGCTGCAAAACGTCGCGGTGACCGCAACAAGATGATCCTAACTACGAAGGCGCTATGACGCTTCACGACATATACCTGCTCTCGCCCGAAATCAGCATGGCCGGACTTGCGGCCGCGCTGGTGTTGATCGACCTCGTCCTGTCGCGCAAAAGCGTTCTCACTGTCGTCGCGTTTGTCGGCCTCGCGATCCCGACGGCGCTCAGCATGATCCTGTGGGTGGACCTGAACAACCAGACATCGACGCATATGAACGCCGACTTTGGCACCGACACCGCGGCCTTCGTCGTCGACAAGTTCAGCCTGTTCTTCAAGTTCCTTATCGTCGCCATAGTCGCCCTTGTCGTGCTGGCGTCGTCCGAATACGCGAACAAATTCCAGAGGTTCCGCGCCGAGTTCTTTTCGCTGATCCTGTTCTCCGCTACGGGCATGATGCTCCTGGCTTCCACGGTGGAGCTGATAAGCATCTACGTGTCTTTGGAACTGACTTCGCTGCCCCTGGCGGCCCTGGCCGCGTTCTTGCGCGACGACAAGTCGTCAGAATCGGGTTTGAAGTTCCTAATCCTGAGCGCGGTGAGTTCCGCGGTTCTGCTCTATGGCATGGTCATCATCTACGGCTTCACAGGCACGACTGTGCTGGCGGACATAGCGACGCAGCTCAGCGGCGCCGGACTTTCGGCTGACGAAGCGTTCGGCTCCAATGCGCTGTTGTTCGGCGTGGTGTTGGTCATCGCAGGGTTCGGCTTCAAGATAGCCAGTGTTCCATTCCAGATGTGGGCGCCGGACGTTTACGAAGGCGCGCCAACGCCCGTCACCGCGTTCCTGTCGGTGGCCTCTAAAGCCGCCGGGTTCGCAGTGATTCTCAGGGTGTTCTACGTCGCCTTCGATACTGAGTTGTTGAGCCTGGATTGGGGGGCCGTTTTCGCGGTGCTCGCCATCCTTTCGATGTCCCTCGGAAACCTGGTGGCGATTCTGCAAACCAACATCAAGCGCATGCTCGCCTACAGCACCATCGCCCACGCCGGATACTTGATGGTGGGGTTGGCAGCGGTCGCCGCACGGACACCTGAAGCCGAAGCCGTCGCCGGGCCTTCCGGCGTTCTGTTCTACCTGAGCGGTTACGCTGCGACGAACCTGGCCGCGTTTGCCGCCATCATCGCCATATCCAACCGCGTGGGCTCAGACCGCATAGACGCGTTCGCGGGCATGTCGCGGCGGGCGCCGTATCTGGCCGGGGTGCTGGCTTTCGCGCTAGTGTCACTCATTGGAGTGCCGCCGACGGTAGGGTTCATGGCGAAGATGTACATCTTCGGAGCAGCAATCAACGCCAATCTGGAGTGGCTTGCCCTGGCCGGCGTCATCAACAGCGTCGTCTCGGTCTACTACTACCTGCGCGTGATCAAGGTCATGTACCTGCAGGAACCCGAGGACGAAAGCAGGGTCAGGTCCGGCGTCCCGATGAAGCTAGCGATCTTCGTCGCCATGGCCGGGACCGGCTTCTTCGGCGTATATCCGACCCCTCTGATCGAGTTGGCCAGATCCGCCGTCGGTGTCCTGGTTTCGTGACCTGCTCAGTTCGTTGACACCCCCCAGAGCCGATGCTAGACTTGCCACGCGCTGGCGGGATGCACCCTACTTCTCATGCGGAAACTCCGCTTTGAACTTTGGGCTGTCTCCTCATCATGCGCCGCCCTCACATTCCACCGCGATCCTCGCCGCCGGTAAGCGGCGCCCAGATCTCGCATCGAGTTACATTTCATGTCGCTAATCGGATTCGTGTACAACTCCTTCGTCGCCGAGGCTCCGGCGCTCATCGACTCACTCATCGCTTCTTTGAGCCTCAAAGACACGTCCTGGGTTTGCTCCGCCGAAGATCTCCCCGGATCGGACAACCTGGAGGACACGAAGCTGGTTGTGGTCGCGGGCGGCGACGGTACGATTCTCAAGACGATTCACGTCATCGCGCCATATTGCATTCCGATCGTGGCGGTCAACATGGGGCGAGTAGGCTTCATGAGCGAACTGAGGGTCGAAGACGCGGCCGAAAGATTGCCCGGCTACCTCAACGGCGACATGCGCGTCGAACGCCGAATGATGCTGCACGCAACGGTTACAGCCGAACCTGGCGGTCCTGAGTTGTTGTCGGCCCATGCCCTCAACGACGTAGTCGTCGGACGCGGAGGCGTGGCCCGGCTCATGAACATCGCGACAAGGGTCGACGGCGAGCCTCTCACGAGTTACCGCAGCGACGCGGTGGTCGTCTCCACCGCAACGGGCAGCACCGGTTACGCCCTGTCGGCAGGCGCCCAGATCTTCTTCCCCCAGGCCCGCGTCCTCATAGTTCAGCCGGTCGCGGCGCACACGGGACTGCGCGACGGCCTGGTCCTGCCTGACGATTCCGTGGTCGAGCTCGAACCCGTGTCGAGAGACCCTGCGTCGTTGAGCGTAGACGGTCTGGCGGACGTTGACCTAGCTCCTGGGTCGGTCGTAAAGATCGTCCGGAGCGAGCACGAAGCGCTGTTCCTGCGCTCACGGCCTCCCGCGGCCTTCTGGGGCGATCTCACAAGCCGGCTTGGCTTGGTGTACAACCTGACGCCTCCCAGGCAATGAGCTAATCCAACGGTTGAACCGATCCTAGGCGACCCGCATACGGAGTCACAAATGACCCAAGAGCCGCAGTTGATTCGACAGGAAAAGAAATTCGACGGCGCCATCGTCAACCTCAGGGTCGACACCGTGTTGCTGCCAAACGGCCGAGAAGCCACTTTCGAGGTCGTGGAACATGAGAAGGCGGTCGTCATCGTGCCCATCGACGCGGATGACAACGTGCTTCTGGTCCGGCAATATCGGCACCCGATCGGCGGAACGCTGCTGGAGGCGCCCGCCGGAACGTTGAATCCGCCAGAATCGCCGGACGATTGCGCTCAGCGCGAGTTACGGGAAGAGATCGGCTATGCGTCCAGGAACCTTCGTCCTCTTGGCGGATTCTGGTCGTCTCCGGGGTTCTGCACCGAGTTCATCTACGCCTACCTCGCCCGCGATCTTGTCGAGAGCAAGCTTGAAGCTGACGAAGACGAGGACATCGAAGTGCAGCGAACACCGATAGACCGCATACCGCAACTCATCCGATTCGGCGAGATTCAGGATGTCAAGACCATTGCGACGCTGCTGATGACCATGCACCTTTTCAAATAATCCGGTTCAAACCACACAGGAGATCAGAGCAATGCCAGACCTCAAATCGATTTTCGCCCAGATCGACTCGCTCGAAGACGAGATAGTTGCTCTCGAACGGGATCTGATTCAAATCCCGTCGGTCAACACAGGGTCCATGCCGACCGGCGACGAGACGCCCGTGTGCGAATACATCAGCGATTGGTTGGCCGAGGACGGCATATCCTCCGAAATCATCGGCAGGGTCCCTGAACGCGGAAACATTATCGCTCGGATCGAAGGCAGCAACCCTGAAGCCCGGCTCATGTTCATGTCGCACACGGACGTTGTGCCCGTGGAGGACGTGGCCAAGTGGACCTATCCGCCGTTCAGCGCCACGATCCACGACGGGCGCATCTACGGCCGCGGCGCATCGGACTGCAAGGCGCTGCTGACCGCACAGCTCATGGCGTTGCGCCTGCTCAAGCGGAACGGCATCCGCCTGAAGAACAGCCTCATACTGTGTTCGGGCGCGGACGAAGAGCATGGGGGCAGGTACGGGTTCGGCTGGCTTGCCGACAACCACCCCGACAAGATGGCCGCGCCGTTCGCCGTGAACGAAGGCGGCGGCACGCCGACCGACGCCGCCGGCGCCCTCACGTACCTCCTCGGCGTCGGCGAGAAGGGCCGGCTGCAAGTTGAGTTCGAGGTCAAGGGCGTCAGCGCCCACGCATCGGTTCCGTGGCAAGGCACTAACTCGCTTTATCGACTCTCGCAACTGCTACAGCGCATCGAGGCGTACGAACCAGAGCGGGACACGTCGACATCGCTGTTCTCGCACCTGTCGACCTTCGCCATCGAGCACAAGCCGTCCGTCGAAAACGTGGACGAAATCATCGAGGAGACCGAGTCAGACAATCCTCGCCTCGCCTCGATGCTCCGCGCCTTGTCTCGGATGACGCTGACGCCCACGATGATCGGCGGCGGCATCAAGTCCAACAGCGTGCCCGAATCGATCCATCTCACGTGCGACGTGCGCACCCTGCCCCATCAGGACGACGACTACCTGCGAGGCGAGTTGGACGGGATCATCGAAGGGGTGCCTGGGGTTTCATACGAGATCGACTATATGGCTGTGCCCAACTCATCGGAATTCGAGACCGAGTTGGCCGAGCACATCAAGGCGGCCACGGCGCTGGCTTTGGAACGCGACGACATCCAGTGGGTTCCGGCGATCAGCACCGGCTTCACCGACTCACGCTTCACGCGCCCGCTCAACATCGTGACATACGGATTTTCAGGGTCGCACCCGGACGACGACCCGATGCTCTCGAGGGCTCACGGTACGGACGAATCGGTCGGCATCAAGAGCCTGATCAGCGGGACCAAGATCATGCTGGCGCTGGCTGTCTCTCTGTGCGGAACCGAGTAGGACTTTGTGGACCTAATGCCTATTCCGGTTCGACGCCTGGCGGCAGCTGCGCGTCGATGCCGGTTGTCTCTTTGATGACGCTGACCAGTCTGCGAGTGGCTCCCTCTTCGCTCCATGGATACTGGTCGCGGGGCGCCAGCTCGGGATCGACCCCTGGCGTTCGGGCCGCCGTTTCGCGAATGAACGCGCGAATGGCGCGTTGCGCCCGATAGTACCGCAACCGCTCAGCATCCAACGTGCGCCGTCGCGAATAGCTGTCGAGGTGGGCTGCGGCGAACGCATCGAATACTCCTGGCGGGGCGTCCGGGACAAGGCTGGGACCGGCCACCGTCATCAGGACGAGCGTAATTACGACATCGTACTCGGCGTCGGCCAACAACGCCCCAGGCCAGTCGAGAACTCCGCTGACCCGTCCGCCGTCAACCATCACGTTGCCGGGGTGGAAGTCTCCATGACAGATGGACAACTCATCGCGCTCGTCTGGCCGGTTCTCGATCAGCCACGCTACAATCGGTTCAAGATGGGTCAACGCGGGATCTGCTATGCAGCGTTGCACGTATCGAAGTTGCCCAACAATCCTGAACTCCTCGGCTGCAATTCCGGACTCTCGCAGCGAATCGGCGACGCCGCTCGATGGCGCCGTGTGCAACTCAGATTGCGTATGGGCAAGCTGATCGATGACTCTTGCCGTCGCTTCAGGGTCTCCCATCATCTCTTCCATGAGCGAATGCCCCTGGACGCGCTCCATTACATTGAACGGCCGTCCGCCGATCTTCCGCTCGCCGCCTGGGATCACCACGCGGGGAACCGGATACCCAGCGTCCGCCATCGCGTTTTGGAACACCGTTTCTTTCCTGGCCTGTCCAGCGCCCCCGGTCTCTGAAAACAACCGAATCACCAGCGGTCCCGCCAACTCATTAGTCACGCCGGCAAGATTGAAAGCAAATATCAGCGTGTCGAACCCGCCCAGAAGCCTAACCGGATTGTCGGCGAACGCCGTCGTGTCCATCCCTGACTCGGCGCGAAGATGCGCCAACATCTCATCCAGGAATTCAGGCGTATCAAATCCGCTGGCATCGGGGTTTTTCAACGTCATGAGATTTGCCTTCCTACGCCTTTCTTGCGATGATCGAAACCATCGGCCCGGGGGTTAAACATCGACCTTCTGACCGCGCTGAGTCACCACCTTCTCGTTCAGTCCAGCGCCGAGCCCGGGACCTTCAGGCAACCACAGCCGTCCGCCTTGGACTCGCTCCGGCGGGTCCAGCAACTCCGAGCGCCAGTCGACCTCGTACACGGCGTGCTCCAAAGGCATCGCGCTCTCAACCGCAGCCGTGACATGTCCGCTTGCGAGCAAAGAGATTGGGCCGGACGGGCAATGCGGCGAAAAGCCCGCCCCCGACGAAACAGCCTCCCTACCCGCGCGAACGGCTTCGGTCACGCCTCCGCAATGCTTGACGTCGGGCATGACTACATCGACCTTGCCGAGGCTCACGAGCTCGGAGAATGAATCGGCGCCATATTCGTTTTCGCCAGCTATCAACGGCATGGGTACACGCTCGGCAATCCACGCAAGGTTTTCGGGTGTCCGAGCGGGCTGAATAGGCTCCTCGAACCACACGACGTCGAGTTCGGCTAGTTTTTCGGCGATCACGATGGCGTCGTCGGGCGCGAACCGATTGTGGCAATCCACTTGCAGCCGGGCATCAGGCCCGATTGCCTGCCTCACCGCGGCTACACGATCGAGGCCAGGCCCGGCCGTCTCAAGAATGGGACCAGACGGCGCGTCGAGTAGGACTTCGTCAAACGGAGCGCACTTGAAGGCCCGGAACCCTGCTCGGGCGGCTCTTTCCGCGACTTCGCCGAATGCTGGAGGCGTTCGGTCCGTGGCAAACAGGGAGCGGTTGATGTTCGCGTAAAGCT
>CEQE01044310.1_pt1 | contig 37679 bp, 28 predicted proteins | sample 356201 | NCBI WGS metagenome assembly CEQE01 (sample SAMEA2619970, study PRJEB7988) | marine metagenome | biome: marine biome (ENVO:00000447); feature: mesopelagic zone (ENVO:00000213) & marine oxygen minimum zone (ENVO:01000065); material: "saline water (ENVO:00002010), including plankton...
TTCATCGGACACTACGTCAATCATAAGCCTGCTGACAGAATCCAATAAATCAATTGCAGGATAATGGTTTTGAGCCGCCAAGTCTCTGGTCAAGACAATATGTCCGTCAACAATTGAGCGGACTGAATCAGATATGGGCTCCATCAAATCATCCCCTTCAACAAGGACGCTATATATCCCTGTAATGCTTCCTTTACCTTTCGTCTTCCCGGTTCTTTCCAGGAGTTTCGGCATTAAAGAGAAGACCGATGGTGTAAACCCGCGCGTTGTAGGGGGTTCGCCTGCTGCCAGGCCCACTTCCCTTTGCGCCAGGGCTACACGTGTAACTGAATCCATCATTAAAATCACATCTTTTCCCATATCCCGGAAATATTCAGCTATGGTTGTCGCTAAAAATGCCCCTCTAAGCCTTACCAGAGGCGGCTGATCGGAAGTCGCCGCTACCACAACCGATCTTTTAAGTCCTTCTTCACCAAGACTTGTTTCAATAAATTCACGTACTTCTCTCCCTCTTTCTCCTACCAAAGCGATCACACTCACATCTGCCGAGGTATTGCGAGAGATCATACCCATTAATATACTTTTACCCAGGCCGGTTCCCGACATAAGCCCGACCCGCTGGCCCTTTCCAAAAGTTAAAACTCCATTAATGGCTTTTATTCCAACATCAATGGGTTCGGTTATCCTTCCCCTGTTCATCGGGTTGATCGGTTCTGGAAAAAGCGGATAATGTGTTTCAGTTTCGATGGGACCTTTCCCATCAATAGGGTTTCCCAATCCATCAAGAATCCTTCCCAATGTACCTGTCCCTACCGCTACGTTTGATTTCCCCTCTCTAACAGCAATCTTATCACCCGGCATAATGCCCCGCATGTCACCCAAGGGCATGAGAAGAACTTTGTTGTCTCTAAATCCAATCACTTCCGCTTGAAGAGAAGGAACCTTTGAGTATTTCGAAAAAATATCACAGGTTGTCCCTATGGATGCCCCCGGTCCCTTTCCTTCAATCACTAGCCCAACAATCCGATCAATACTTCCGCTGACTTCTATGCCATCTCTTTCTTTTAAAACGTTTTTGTATTTTTGAAAATCAATACAAACGGTCATAGGTTATTCTCCGTTTTCCTTCTTTTCGATTGAAACATCCTGCTCTTTTTCTAAATGTTTTACTAATTCTTCAAATTCCTCATCTAAAGTCGCCCTGATAGAACCATACATAGTATCAATGATGCACCCACCTTTATTTATAGAGGTGTCCTCTTTAAATGAGACTTGCGGGAGATCTTTCAATTCATCTTTTAATTTGGGTTTATTCTGGAGTACATATTCCATATCATCCGGATGAATACGGATGAATATTTGCTCCCTGCCCAATATTTTTTTAGTTGCTGATTTGATTACGCCAAGGATTATATCATTTTGAGTTCTGACCTCATGGTGGATCACGCGTTGTGCAAGGGAAACAGCTAACTCCAAAACTTCTTTTTCGGATTTAATGAAAAGCTCTTTTTTAAACTCAATAAGTTCATTTATCTTTTGCTGAAACATATCAATAATAGGTTCCAGTTTTTGCTTGCTATCCTCAAAAGCTTTTTGCTTTCCATTTTCATAAGCGGATTTTTCTATTTCAGAAACCTTTTTTTTGGCCTCTTTGATGATAAGTTCAGATTGTTTTTTAGACGCTTCTAAGATTTTTTTTCCTTCAATCCTTTTTTCCTGACCATAAACCAGGGAAAAATCTCCTTCTTTTCCTTTCTTAAATTTAACCTCTTCCAGGTCTTTAAAGTTATATTTTTTTTCCTTTGTTTTGGGGCGCGCCAAAACTTTATCGCCTTTTAAGTCAGCATAGTGAAATACCTCTACCATTTATACCAGTTCCTCTCCTCCGCCACCGATTACTATTTTTCCTTCGTCTTCCAATCTCTTAACAATCGCAATAATATTTTGCTGAGCTTTTTCCACATCGCTTAGACGCTGAGGTGGCAGCGCTTCAAGATCTTCCTTCAACATCGTAGACGCCCGGCGAGACATGTTACCGAGTATTTTTTCTTTGAGTGGTTCACCGGCGGTCTTTAATGCCATTAGTAGTTCCTGCTGTGGAACTTCTTTTAGTACTTGCTGAAAAGCCCGGTCATCCAGCTTAATAAGATCAGCAAAAACGAACATCAGGTTTCGGATATTTTCAGCTAAGTCAGGATTGACTTCTTCTATTTCGCTAAGGATACTACTCTCAGTAGCATGATCCAACGTGTTCAGTATTTCCGCAACTGAATTAACTCCACCGATTTTGCTCCCTTCCACAGCGCCGGTAGCGGAAAATTCCGCCTGAAGCGCCTCATCCAAATCTTTGACAACACCCGGCGCAATTCGCTCCAGGCTGGAAAGCCTTAAAACAACTTCACCCCTAACTTTTTCAGGCAACAACTTAATAACATCCGATGCCTGCATCGGATCCAGGTGAGCAAGTATAATTGCTCCTGTCTGCGGATGTTCTTTTCTTAAGAAGTTAACAATTGTTTTTGGGTCAAGCAGCCTGAGTGTATCCAGGCCGCCTCCTAATTCTTCTCCTGGAGCCGCAATGTTGTCCATGATCTCGGCAACCTTTAAGGGATCCATCCCCTTCATCAGGGCATTTTTTATAAAATCTTTACCGGCAACCGTTAAACCTGCCTTTCCGGTCATCAGGTCTTCATAGAATTCCTGGGATACCTGGTCCATAGTATCAGAATCCACATTACCCAAATAGGTCATATAGTTTCCAAGACTCTGTACTTCCTTTTCATCCAATTTTGCTATAATATCCGCGGCAGTTTCTTCTCCTAATGATATGAGCAGCACAGCGGCTTTTTCCGGACCTGTTAATTTAGCCATTTTTTATCTCCTCTCTTTGAGCCATTTTCTCACAAGCTCGGCAGTATGTGCAGCATTTTCTTTGGAATACTCCATAACCACTAATCTATAATCCTCTCTTTTCTTTATTTTCTTAATCTCTTTTGCTTTTTCTTCTTCCACTTCTCCCGGTACTCCCGGCACCATTCGCCCTCGCACCATTCTCATACCTGGAACCATCATCATTCCTTCGCCAGCTGTTGTACGGAGCCATTGGAGCAAAGGCTTAATCAGCATTATAAATAACAGAATTATAAAAACTGCCGTTACGCCATGACGCGCGATTGAAACCCATAGCTGTCTACTTTCAGCTTTTTCCAACGCTAATTGGTCTTCTTTAAATTTAGAAATATCAAAAGCTACATTAACGACTTCAATTTCATCCCCTCTATCCTCATTGTACCCGGTTGCCCTTTCCACAATCTTTTTATACTGCTGCATTTCTTCCGCAGTTCTGGGAACATACTTGTCATCTTTATCATAGGTCCCATCTATCATAACTGCAACAGAAAGTTTTTTAATTTCACCTACCGGGTTAATGGTACGCTTGATTATTTTATTAATTTCATAGTTAATAGTTTCATTGAGTTTATCGCTTTTTGCCGGCGCTCCCTGGGAAGCCTGACCGACCTGTGCGGCCGGCTGATTGGCTGCGGCTCCCACGATACCACCCACCGGAGTGGATCCTACAGTACTCTCTTCATTTCTCTGTTCACTCCGGGCTACCTGGCTATCCGGATCAAATATTTCTTCAGTCTGTTCAATTTGCTTAAAATCAACATCAGCGGATACTTTTGCAGTTATTTTTTCCCGTCCAAGCACTCCGCCAAGCATTGACAATATTCTGTTTTCAATTGTGTTTGCCACATTCTGTTTAAATTCAAGCTGACTTGAAGTCATATGGGCTATCGTACTTCGCTCTTCGCCGCCCGCCAATATATTTCCTTTAGTATCCACAATAGTCACATCATCAGGGTTCAACCCTTCAACACTGCTGGCAACGAGATGAACGATTCCCTGCACCTGTCCCGGAGATATATGTCTCTTCAACTTTAAAACCACAGAAGCTGTTGTTTTCCTTTCGTCTTCCAGAAAAACTGATTTTTTAGGCGCAGCAATATGTACCCGGGCGCTATCTACAACATCCAATGAATTTATTGTTCTGGTTAATTCACCAGTAGTAGCCCTCATTAAATTTAGCTTTTGTATAAACTCAGACATTCCCAAGGTAGTTTTATCAAAAATTTCAAATCCAACTCCCCCGCCTCTCGGCAAACCTTCACTGGCTAATTGGATTCTCAAGTCAAAAACATCTTTGGCTGGAACTAAAACCGCGGTTTCTCCGGCGGCAATCTTGAAATTTATCCTCCGCTCTTTTAGTTTAGCTGTAATCGCTCCTAAATCATCAGAAGAAAGGTTGGAAAATAAAACTTCAAAGTCAGGTTTTTGGGTTTGCACGGATAATACTATAAGGCCAGCCAGAACCAATGCTCCGGCAACCATAAGAGCAACCTTCTTCCCGGCAGGAAGATCCAGAAAAAATAAAACTGCATTTGCAAATAAAGCAATGATAGATTTAATCATGAATTTTAATAGTGCGATTACATTGATTTAAGAATAGATTACACAGATTACTTTTAAAATCTAATCAGCGTCATCATACCTTAATCAATGTAATCAAATTTTAAATAACCAATGACAAATAACCAATAAAACTACCTTCCCAGTTCAAGAGCTTTTAGAGCAAGGCTTTTAGAAGCGTTTATCGCTGTAATATTGGCTTCGTAGCTCCTTGAAGCAGACATTAAGTTTACCATTTCCTGCATTAAATTAATATTTGGATAAGCAACATAGCCCTGTTCATTGGCATCAGGGTGACTTGGCTCATAAACCATTTTGGGAGTACTCTGATCCTCTACTACATCGGATACATTTGCTTCTTTAAGTTTTCCGTTCAAGCTATTTGTTAATTCCTGTCCAAATTTATTTTTTACGTCTGTTGCTGAAACAATGACTTCTTTTTTGCGATAAGGGCCCCCTTCAGGAGTTCGAGTGGTATTCATATTTGCAAGATTGCTTGAAACAACATTCATCCTGGTTCGCTGAGCCTTTAATCCCGAAGTGCTAATCCTTATAGCTGTCAAAAAATCCATTGAATTCTCCTTAAAAAATAGTTTGTTTTATATAAAGCAACTAATGTGCCAGCTAAAAAAATGAAGAAAACATAACATGAAATATCTTAAAAATCATGCGGTTACAAAAAAAGGTTTTTTAATTTTTATTTTATCCCCGGCATTGGACGGAGACAGTCATGATTTTGACACTGTTGATATAATTTGTGTGATACAAAATTGGATTCCTGCTGCAATGAATTAAGAGTATTGGATTGATAAAGAATGGGTTTGCCCTTCAAAGCTTCCTCTCTGTCTTCCATGCACCTCACTATGTTTTACTCCCGACCACGATCTGGAATCTATAGACATGAACCATATTTTTTACAGTTTCCAGACGCCGCTTTAGCAGTATGACGACTTTCAATAAAAGATTTATTTCAAAAACTCCGAATACTTCTTTTCCCAATCCAATAAATTTATTTCCGCCTGAGCCACTCTTTTCAGAATTTCATTTTGAGGCTTTTCTTCAATTTCTTTTAGCGATGCCTTAGCATTTTCGCCCTTTTTAAGAACATTGTAACTTTTTGCAATAATATATTGAGCTAATGAAACTCTACTGTCATCTGGATTTTTTTCAATAGCCTTTTTATACATCTGGACAGCCTTTGAATAATTCTTAATTTTAAAATAACACTCGCCAACTTTAAAATCACTGTCGACAAGATATGAAGGGATGTCTTTCTCCCCTATAGCAGGAGAATAAATTTGAATACTGTGCTTAAAGCGTTTTAAAGCCGCACTATACTTCTTCTGCAGGTAATATGAATCGGCAAGAAAATAATAGGCTTTGGAGGCATTGCGATCTTTAGGAAAACGCTTTAAAAGTCTTGTATACGCTGTCACAGCCTTTGCGTATTTGCGTTGTTCATAAAGACTATCTGCCAATACCTGCATGGCGTCTTTGACATGTTTGCTTTTGCCAAACCGTTTAATGAATTTTCTCATAGATTCTTCCGCTTTTTTATACTCTTTTTTAGCAAAAAGCATCTGAGCAGTTTTAACCATTAAAGGTTCTTGTAAGACTCCTTTTTTATCATGCTTTTTTACTTTTTTATAATTGACAAGCGCTAAATCATTAAGCCCGATAGCCTGATAACTTTCTCCAATACGGAATAGCGTTTTAGGGTTGTCAATTTCTATCAGGAAGGGACGTAAGTTTCGGTGATAGGTGGCTATGACAGGCAAATACCCATTTTGATCGTAGTAGGTATCAACCAAATTGTAGAAAGATTCACGGATGAGCGCATAAACATCTTCTTTAATCTCCGTCTCCGGGAATGCGGCTAACAATTCCCTGTATTTATGAATTGCAGCGGTAAAGCTTTTTTCTTTCGCAAGAGTTATTCCTTCTCTTAACATGGCCATTTGGGCCAGATTAGTCTTCGGGTATTTTGCAGAAACCTCTTTATAGGTTTTGACTGGGTCATAAAAAGAATCATAATTAAAAATCAGATTATTAAATCTCATAGATGGGTTTACAATACCTAAATCTGCTATTCGGACAAGGCTGTAATCAGCCTCTTTGCTGTCAGGTTTTCTAACAAGTGTTTCTTGAAAAACTTTTGCGCTCGCTTCATTGTTTTGTGCCATGCGATAGATTTCCCCAATTCTGTTTAAAGATTTGGGAGTGAGTTCATAATCAGGATACAGGTTAACCAGCTTAAAAAAGTTAGATTTTGCCTTTTCTTTGTTCCCAAGCATAAAATAGTTTTCCCCGATATTATGAATCACTTCCGGGTGAAACTGAGCGTAACTCGGCCACTTTTCAACAGCATCATTATAGATTTTAATAGACTTTTCATAATCTTTATTGGAAAAATAAAATTTAGCAATGCCAAAAGTTGCATCCCTGGCTTCCTGGCTATCCGGATCCTTCTTTACTATTTTCAGGAGTTCTTTATAAGCAAATTCAAAATCTTTTTCATCTAAAAGAATCTGCGCCCTGCGAAGCCGCGCCCTCAGTGCATAACGTCCTTCAGGAAATTTATTCATTATAATTTTAAGGTGGGCCTTGGATTCCATCCTTAACCCCATTTTGTTATAAACCTCTGCCATTCTGAACAGGGCCATATCCTCATATTTAGTATCGGTAAACATACCTGAAGTCCGTTCAAAAGTATCAATAACCGGCTGCAATTTCAGGTTTTTTGGATCTGCAGTCAGGATTTTGTATTTTGACTCAGCTATGAGAAAGGCAGCGTCCTTCTGGTATTTACTTTTGGGGAATTTGTCAAGAAAAGCGCTAAGTTCCTCTTTTGCTTTTACATAATCCTTTTCTTTCTCTTCCTCTTTAGCCTGGTATGTTTTTAATGCCTTGAGAAAATCCTCTCTCCCATCATCGAGGCGTCTGGTAATAATAATTTCAGATTCTTTTGCCAGTTTTTTCCTGTTTTCCTCTATTGCAACCTTTTCTTTTTCTCTTTTTATGGTTTCTTCTGCAGCTTTCAGTGCCTCATCTTCCGCTCTTTTCTCCGCCTCTAATTCAGCTCTTGCTTTCTTTGCTACTTCAGCAAACTTAAATTTCCTTTCTTTAAAAACCATTTGAGTTTTGTTTTTGATATCAAAGACTACTCTTGGCGGATTTTCCATTGGCATGTGAAAAAATGTGTTTTTAGTAAAATTCACCTTAATGTCAAACCGAACTTTCCCATCAGGGGTTTCTGACATATTAATATCTGAAATGCGTCGATCTGACATGATTTTGGTTTTGATTTTTTGGGATAAAATTGAATTTTCAAATAATATAGAGATGATGCCTTTTTTGAAATTCGGGATAATCCTGTAATGAACGTTTTTATCCAGTTCAAAAACAACTCTGGAATATAGCGGATGGGGAGCAAATCGAATATCATTCACCTTATTGATTTCCGGATCAATTTGAGCAAACCCCTCTGAACAAACGCCCCACAAACCAATGGTTATTATGCTTGTAATAATGGAGCATTTTAGCTTTTGAATTAATTTCTTATGTCTGTGTAACATATGCAAGTTCTCAATAAACCGGGGTAAGCCAAGTTCCTATGTTTGCCGTTCCCGAATGCTCCCCGCTTAAAATATGCGAGGACAAGCTTTATCGGGAATGACAGGAATAGTTATTCCCTCAACTTTTTGAAATGTAACTAACATATTGAACTATTTACCTGTTTTTTGGCACTTTTTACCAGCAAACTGAAAATATGCAATAAAAATGCCATTAATAATTAAAAAACGGGTAAAATGACAAGTTTTCATGGTTTATCCAATTTTCCCCCTTGACAAAAATCCATAAAAATGAGAAACTTTCCCTCCCTAATTACAGAAACAATCATTAAACTACTGATTCAAAAGTCTAACCATAACCTCGTTTTGAGGTTATACTAAGCCTGCTGATTAACCGGCATATTACTTATTGTCTCCTGTTTGCGAAGGGGGACGTAGACATAGAAACTCATTTAATTATATCATATCATGAAATCCTTAATAATTGCCGCAGGGCGTGGAAACAGGTTAAATGATTTAACTTGCAACAAACCGAAAGCATTGATTCCTGCTTTAGGGCTACCATTAATTGAGAGAGTAATTTTAACCACAAAACAGGCTGGCATCGACGAATTTGTGGTTGTCATTGGTTATTTGGGAGAAAAGATAAAAGCAGCCTTAGGTAATGGAGAAAAGTTGGGAGTAAAAATAGATTATATTGAGAATCAAGAATGGCAAAAAAGCAACGGCATTTCTGTTCTAACGGCAAAAAAACTGATAAATGAAAATTTCATGCTATCCATGTCCGATCATATCTTTGATCTTCGTATCTTGAAAGGACTGCTTGATAATGATATAAAAAGCTCTGTTGTTCTGGCAATTGACAGAAAAGCACCATTGCCTGGAGACACAAAAGTTCTGGAAAGGAATGGAAAAATCATAGATATAGGTAAGAATATTGAAGAAGCAAATTGTATAGATACAGGTCTTTTCCTATGTTCCCCAAAAATATTTTCTTATCTCAACGAAGCAATGAATGAAAAAAAGACCGAACTTTCAAATGGCATTGCTAAAGCTGCAAATAGCGGAGATGCGTCGATATATGATATCACCCAAATTGACAGCTACTCATCAAAGATGAAAAAAGAGATTAAGCCATGGTGGATAGATGTTGATACAAAAGAAGATTTAATAACAGCAGAAAAAATGATTTCAAAAAATGCAAGCACTCTGGAATTGTAGTCATAGTTTATCCCTTAAGGCTTATAAGCCATATTTATAAGTTAGAAAAAGCCAGGGCATAGCTTCACAATTGTAATTATTAAATACAGATTCCGGGAAATGGGCTCAATAAATCTATTATCCGCTTATTGAAGCTCCCCGCAACAAGCTGCGAGGAATGCGCTCGCTAAACACTTTCAAATGAACAATTTAAAAAAACCTGTTGAAATCAAATCTCCATCAGGAAAACTTGGAGTGTTGTTGCCTGGAATGGGAGCGGTCGCGACTACTGTTATCGCTGGAGTGCTGGGAATCAAAAAAGGTCTTGGCTTGCCCATAGGCTCTTTAACCCAAATGGCAACAATTAGAATAGGAAAAAGGTCTCTTAGCAATTTCCCTAAAATTTCAGATTACGTGCCATTGGCAAAATTAGATCAGTTGGAGTTTGGAGGTTGGGATATATTTGATGATTCCTGCTACGAGGCAGCCTTAAAAGCAGGGGTTTTAGATAAAACCATGCTTTCTCAATTAAAAGATGAGCTGAAACAGATAATACCGATGAAAGCAGTATTCGACAGAAATTATGTGAAAAAGCTTGATGGAACCCATCTCAAAAAGATAAAAACAAAAATGGATGGCGCAAAGAAGTTAATGGAAGATATTGATAAATTTAAAGATGAAATGAAGGTCGACAGAATGGTGGCAGTCTGGTGTGGTTCAACAGAAATATACATACCACCCGGAAAAGTGCATGCGAGTCTTGAAAATTTTGAAAAAGGGCTGCGGAACAATGACCCGGAAATTTCGCCATCAATGATCTACGCTTACGCCTGCATTAAAAAGGATGTTCCTTATTGTAACGGGGCTCCGAATCTTGGAGTGGAAACTGATGCCTTAGTTGAATTAGCCAATGAATTAGGGGTTCCGGTTTCTGGAAAAGACTTTAAAACAGGACAAACCCTGATGAAAACCATTCTAGCGCCAGGTTTAAAGGCAAGAATGCTGGGACTTGACGGTTGGTATTCCACCAATATTTTAGGAAATAGAGACGGTGAAGTGCTGGATGATTCGGAATCTTTTAAAACAAAGGAAGTCAGCAAACTTTCGGTACTTGAAACGATTTTGCAAAAAGACCAGTACCCTGAGCTCTATGATAATATCTGTCATAAAGTGTCCATTAACTATTACCCGCCAAGAGGTGATAACAAGGAAGGATGGGATAATATTGACCTGTTTGGATGGTTGGGGTACCCCATGCAAATTAAGGTGAATTTTTTATGCAGGGATTCGATACTCGCTGCGCCTATAGTTTTGGATTTAGCTTTATTTAGTGATTTATCTAAAAGAGCAGGTGGAAAAGGTATCCAGGAATGGCTCTCCTTTTATTACAAATCACCGATGTACGCGAGGGGCAACTTTCCTGAGCACGATTTATTTATTCAACAAATGAAACTAAAAAATACTCTCCGGTTTGTGATGGGTGATGAAGAAATCACACATCATGAACAGTAACCAAAAATTTCTTTAAAATCATATAACCAAACTTCTCCTTGCTCAAAAGCTATGACTATACATTTCTCAAAACATTAAAGACACTTCATAGCATGTTTAGACCATGTTTATTGCAATAAATGACACTTTATAATATGTCTATTAAAAAATAAGAGATTTCACTATTTGCCTTCAAAGTCTCGACCTTTGCAGAAAATTTGTTCTTGACAGTAAACAGTAAAAATGAGATACTGTGTATCCAATTCAAAATAATCATTATTCCGGCTTCAGGGTTTCGTCTTCCCTTGGATAACGGCAACTGACAGCAACACTCCTTGTAATGCCTTTTATTTCAGCATGTTGCATTTGCAGGGGGTACTTTGCTCTTTTTTTGATATCGGCGGTCATTATGTCAAATACAAAATACAAGGCTTACACGCTTCAGAATTTCAGAAAGCTGCCTCAAATCCAGCAAATTCCAGAGGAACAAAAGTTTTCGATGGAAGTTGTAGGGCATGTATTTCCTTTAAAATCAAATAATTATGTAGTAGAGGAACTAATTAACTGGGATAATGTCCCCGGTGATCCTATTTTTGTTTTAACTTTTCCCCAAAAAGAAATGTTAAACTTTTATCACTTTGAAAAAATGGCCGCAGTCCTGAGAAAAGGCTCGAACAAGCAGGAGATCCAGAATGCATCTAACAAAATTCGTATGGAATTAAACCCTCATCCTGCAGGACAGATCGAACAAAATGTACCTTCTTTAAATGGACAAAAATTAAAAGGAGTCCAGCATAAATACTCTGAAACGGTTCTTTTTTTTCCCTGCCAGGGGCAAACCTGTCATGCATACTGTTCATTTTGTTTCCGCTGGCCGCAGTTTGTTTGGTCAAATGATTTGAAATTTGCCGGGAAAGAAACCGAACAATTAATTGAGTATGTTCATAACCATCCTGAAATCACAGATATTCTGATTACCGGCGGTGACCCTTTATTCATGAGTACCAGTAATTTGGCCACCTATGTCAGAGCACTGCTAAATGCAGACACTCACAATCTTAGCACAATTAGAATCGGCACTAAGGTATTAGGATATTGGCCTTACAGGTTTTTAACTGATTCTGATGCGGATGACCTGTTGGCTCTTTTTAAAGAAGTGACTCGTGCTGGAAAACACCTGGCTATCATGGCACACTTCAACCACCCAAGAGAGCTAAAAACAAAGGCTGTAAAGAAAGCGATTTCACGAATCCTTGAAACTGGAGCCCAAATCAGAACACAGTCTCCTTTGCTGGCTAACATTAATGACGATCCGAAAATATGGTCAGAGATGTGGAATGAGCAGGTAAATCTGGGTTGTATCCCATACTATATGTTTCTGGTACGAGATACCGGAGCTCAGCACTATTTCGGTATTTCATTAGTAGAAGCTATAGATATTTATCAAAAAGCCTACCGGAATGTGAGCGGGTTATCTCGAACTGTCAGGGGTCCTATTATGTCGTGCACACCTGGAAAAGTACAGATCCTGGGCACAAGTGAGGTTTACGGTGAAAAAGTGTTTGTGTTACAATTTCTGCAGGGGCGGAACCCTGACTGGGTTAGACGACCTTTCTTTGCGAAATATGATGAAAAAGCCATGTGGTTTGATGATTTGAAACCGGCATTTGGAGAAAGTAAGTTTTTCTTTGAAAAAAATATAGATGATATAAAATTCTCCTACAGAGATTCAGAGAAAGGATTGCGGAAAGAAACATTTGCTTTCAGTTAGAATCATACAATCAGAACCTTTTAACTGTATTTTTACTCATTAAATTTCACTTCAATTCATTTCATCCTCTTTAAACAAAATCCTTTTTATTCTTTATTTCAAACTTTGATTCAAAATCCTCTTTAATATTTGTAAATTTGGCCAGTCGGCTGAAACATCAAACCGTAAACTATTTCTAAGTTGCGACCTGATTTCCGAGTCAGGATTTGGATTTGATAATCCCTCTTATATTTGTTAGTATCCTTTTTTTATACTATTACAGCATAAAACTTTCTTTTTTTAGGAAAATTTTGTTAGTGTACCGGGCGGTAGCCCTTTTGGCTGCGGCCCCTTGGCCGTTTTATGTATGGATCAAACAAAAAAATAAATTTAGGGATGATTTTCGGCAGCCGTTCGGTAGAACACGAAGTATCAATTATAACAGCTTTACAGGTTATACATGCGACGGACAAAAATAAATATAATACTATCCCTATCTATATTGATAAAAAAGGAGAATGGTTTACCGGAAATAAGTTAACGGATCTGGAAAACTTTAACGATTTAAGCGCTATAACTAAAGGGATGAATAAAGTTTCCATCTCCCCCTCCCCTACCCTTCAATATTCAGTCGGTTCCTTTTTTGGCATGAAAAAGGGTGAACGCCTGGATGTTGTTTTTCCGCTTATCCATGGAACTTTTGGTGAAGATGGGACCCTTCAAGGCTTGCTGGAATTTGCGGGTATACCCTATGCTGGCGCCGGAGTTTTAGCTTCTGCCATTGGCATGGACAAAGTGTTTACCAAGAAGGTACTGACAGCTCATCAACTGCCCGTAACAAAATATATATCTTTTTCAAGAAAAGAATATTTGGAAAAACCCGATACTATTCTCAACAAAATTAAAGAGAAGCTTCGCTTCCCCCTTTTCGTCAAACCTTCAAACCTGGGATCCAGTGTAGGAATAAATAAAGTACAATCCGCAGACAAACTAAATTTTGCTATTGAAGTGGCGTCTGAATTTGATTCATGCCTCCTCGTAGAAGAAGGAGTAGAAGATATAATGGAAATTAACTGTTCCGTGTTAGGTAATACTGAAAATCCAAAACCATCGGTCTGTGAACAACCCCTTTCAGGAGACGAGCTTTTAAGTTACAAAGATAAATACTGTAGCGGTTCTAAAAACACGGGAATGAAAGGAACCAGTCGCATTCTCCCTGCTGATATCCCCGATGCTTTAACCGCTAAAATTCAGGAGATGGCGGTAAAAGCGTTCAAAGCCATCAATGCTTACGGCATTGCCAGGATAGATTTTCTTATAAACAAAAAAAATGAAAGTATATTTGTTAATGAAATAAATACTATTCCCGGCTCCCTTTCCTTCTATCTCTGGGAAGCCAGCGGAATGAAATTCTCTCAATTGATCGATGAATTAGTTGGACTTGCCATAAAAAGACATCGGGATAAAACTCAAACCACTTACTCTTATGACTCCAATATCCTGAATCAAAATTTTGGAACAAAAAACAGAGGTATTTAATTGTTAACATCGTTGAAATATGACAAATAATAAATTAGGGATCAGTGGTCGGGGATCGGGGGTTGGCCGTTATAAGTACCTGTTCACTGATCCCTGTCCCCTGCCTCCCCAATCGACGGATTATTGTTTTTACCTTCCAGCTACTTCAGCGAGATTATAGACAAATGATTGTGAATATAGACAATATTAATGTTTATTATGAAATCTCAGGACAGGGAAATATGGTTTTACTCCTTCACGGATGGGGTGTAGAAACATCTTCATTGAGACCCCTCATTGACCTTCTTCAAAAGAGCTACAAGGTTATTGCGCTTGATTTTCCAGGTTTTGGAAAAAGTGAGACACCCAAAACACCATGGGACGTGGGAAACTACTCCACTTTTTTAGGAAAATTCATGGAACAGATCCATTTAGCGAAAGCAGATGTCATTGCTCATTCTTTTGGTGGCAGGGTAGCTATCAAGTTGGCGGCAGAAAAACCCGAAATGATCAATAAACTTATTTTAGTAAATGGCGCAGGGATAAAACCACGAAGAGAATTTAAATATTATTTCAAAACTTTTTTAGCAAAAACAGGGAAAATGGCATCTAAATTCATGGGAGAACCGGGAAACAAATTAAAAAAAATGATTTATGAGCATATCGGTTCTAAAGATTTTCAAAATGCAGGACCGATGAGAAATACTTTCATTAAAATTATCAACGAAGATCTCCAACCGTTGCTTAAAAGTATCATAGCGCCTACGTTGCTAATCTGGGGCGAAAATGATAAGGAAACCCCGGTTTACATGGGCAAAATTATGGAAAAGGAGATTAAAGACTCCGGTTTGGTTATATTAAAAAACGCCGGTCATTATTCTTACCTTGACCAGTTCCAGCAATTTTGTACCATTGTAAATAATTTTCTCCAGGCACGTTCTTAAAAAGAACTCACCGCAGAGCGGCAGGGCCACAAGCAAATGCGCTGCTGCCCGACCTAATTAAAAAAATTGTGCTAAAATAACACACTTTTACGAGCTTGCAGTGCAGAGTACTCAAAGAGAAAATATAATTAACCTCTGCGCCCTCAGCGTGCTCCGCGGTAAAAAATAGACCGAAAACTATTAACTAAAAACTAATAACGGCTTGCCAATGACTGCGATCAAAGAAATGTTTTCTTCCATAGCTCACAGGTATGATTTGCTTAATTGTATGCTAAGCATGGGTATGGATAAATACTGGAGGCGGGTTGCCGTGGATCAAATAAAACTAATGCCGGGAGAAAAATATATCGACGTGGCCGCCGGTACAGGAGACATGGCAATAGAAATAGTACGGCAGGGGGTAGCGGGCATCCATGTCGCGGCTGTGGATTTTTCCCAAAACATGATAGATTTTGGGGGAAAAAAAATTAAAAAAATGCACTTTGAAAACATGATAAAATTCCATTTGGCGGACGGTGAAAATCTCCCATTCGGAGAAAACTCTTTTAATTCAGCAGTCTGCGCTTTTGGAGTTCGAAATTTTTCAGATCAATCTAAAGGAATAAAGGAAATGAGGAGGGTAATTAAAGAAAACGGCCGTATAGTTATCCTGGAATTTTCCAAACCGGGAAACCGCTTTTTCAGATTTTTATATTATTTTTACTTCAAAAAGATGTTACCCTTAATAGGAGGGCTTATTTCAGGGAGATTCAGCGCCTACCGCTATTTGCCGGACTCCGTGCTGAATTTTTACAGTCAGGAAGAATTAAAGCTTGTCCTGGAAAAAGCCGGCCTTAAAAAAATAAATTACTTTACCCTTACTTTCGGTATTGTGACGGTACATACAGGTTACAAATAATATTACCATGTTAAAATTTCTTGGCGAGAAAAAAATTAAGTTTGCTATTGAGCTGTTTTTAGTTGTTTCTATCTCTTACCTGTTATTTTCCAGTCCGGAAAAAATTGATTTAAATCCCTCCGAAGCCTTAGAGGAAGTTTCCCCGTCTCATACTGAAACCGATGAATATAAATATATCATTTCCCTCCAGGAATCATTCATTAGTGTTGCGAAATCCATCAAACCCGCGGTTGCTAATATTAGAACCCTTTATCAAACCCAAAAAACTCATGGTGGGTTTCATTTTTTTAAAAATAAGTTTTCAGTAGAAAGATTCCAGAACTTTTTAGATGACATATTTAAACCAAAAAAATACAGTGTTGAAAATTTGGGAACAGGTGTAATTATTTCTCCTAAAGGCTATATCTTAACCAATCATCATGTTATCGAAAACGCCAATCATCTTTTAGTGCAGTTATCTGATAACCGGAGTTTCGAGGGAATTTTGATTGGTACAGACAAAAAAACCGATCTGGCAGTTATAAAAATAGACAGTTATAAATCGCTACCTCAGGCTCCTTTAGGAGATTCGGATAATATTAAGGTGGGACAATGGGTCGTAGCCATTGGAAATCCATACGGTCTGGACAGAACCGTGACCGTTGGAGTTATCAGCGCTAAAGGCCGTTCGGATCTCGGGATCACCACCTATGAAAATTTTATTCAGACAGACGCTTCTATCAATCCGGGAAACAGCGGCGGGCCTTTATTGGATTTAGAGGGAAACGTTGTTGGAATCAACACTGCCATTATCGGACAGGGAACGGGGATTGGATTTGCTATCCCAATCAAAATGGCAAAATTAATAAGCGAAGAGCTGATAAAAAACGGAAAAGTCGAACGAGGCTGGCTGGGAGCCAGCATTCAGCCCCTAACACCGGAACTCGCAAAAACTTTTAAAACAACTTTTCAAAAAGGGGTGTTAGTTAATGAAGTTATACCTAAAGCTCCGGCACATAAAGGAGGCTTAAAACAGGGTGATATTATAGTTCTGTTTGATGGCAGTGATGTTACTTCTCCCAAAGCACTTCAAAAGATGGTGGCTTTTGCTAAAATAGGCAAGACTGTTGAAGTAAAAGTGCTTAGAAATGGAGAAATGAAAACTATAAAAATAAGAGTGGAAAAAATAAAATCTTGAGTATATAATGCTTTGATTATTATAATTAGAAAGATCAATAGGGTTTAGAAGGTTTTTTATTACATTTTTTCCCGATCATCATATAAATCCGTATTGAGCCTTCCCGTAGCAAGCTGCTGGGAAGCCTGAGTGTAGAGTATGATTTTATTTTAAGTTCGCTTGCTAATCCTGCAGCAAGCTGCGACATCACTCGCTAAGCACTTTCCAAAAAAAGGAGAGTATTTTGGGGAATATCAAAGATGTTTTAATGAATGCCATAGAAGACTCTAACGGCAACGTTAGAAAATCTGCCGCAATCGCGCTTGGGAATTTAAAGGTTAAAGAAGGCACTCAAGCGCTTATCAGCCTAATGAAGGATAAGCACTGGCAGATTCAAGAAGCCGCTATTACGGCACTTGGTTTATTGGAAGCCAAAGCTGCCGCCGAACCACTCAAAGAAATCTTAAAAGCCACAAAAGGCGATTTACGAAAGGCTATTTCAGACAATTTGCTGGGAAAGGCAGGAGGTGGGGCAGCAAAAGAACAGTCAAGTCCTTTTGGTGGCGGCGGTAAGAAGAAGGAGGAAGTGCCTGTTCAGGTCAAAAAAGCAGCCGCACTTGCTCTTTCGAGAATTTTACCGGAAGTCGCAGTGGATCCAATGATAGCAATGTTGGACTCAGACAATGATAACTTGAAAATCGCAGCTCTGGCAGGGTTGGGTAATATGTTAGCCACAAAGGCTGCTCCAAAAATTATCCCTTTGCTCCAATCAGATAAACTTCCCATAAAAAAGACGGCTACAGTAATAGTAGGGAGAATTAAGGCCAAAGAAGCAGTGCCACAGTTAATTCAGTCTTTGTCCGATGAAAATGAAGCGATACGGATGGAGGCGATAATAGCCCTTAATCATCTTAAACCTCCGGAAGCTTTGGAGCCTATTGCAAAATTGTTAAAAGATCCTAAAGAAAATGTCCGAAAGACTGCCGCCATCGCCTTAGGGAATACAAAATCAGATGAAGTAATTGAACCACTCCTCAATGCCGTCAATGATACGAGCGCTGAGGTAAGAAAAGCAGTTATTACCTCTTTAGCCAACCTGAAAGCCAAGGATGCCATGGGACAGATTGCGCTTTTTTTAGGAGATCCCAGTGAAGATGTGAGGGGCGCTGCTGCTACTGCATACTCTAATTTAAGCGCAATGTAACCGCCGAAGAATATCCATTAAGTCTTATTTTAAATCAACAGTAAATCCGATAAAACCACAATTAAGAAATTTGGGGAAATGAAAACAATTTGACCCTTTTTTTTAAATCTTTTGCAAAACCTATCTAAAACTTTCCATCCTTTTAGCTCAAAAGAACATAGACGTAAAACACAAATATGTTAACGTAGATTATACCCTGAACTATCTTGAGTTCATGGCAGTGAACCATACGCGGTTCACTATTTTTCGGGGACTACCATATACTACTCAGCCCTGAAGCACAGGGTGATACAGGACTTCGAGTTTGTGGCAGTGAACCCTACCTGGTTCGCTGGCTCCGGTGGTAGGATTCGAACCTACGACCCAACGGTTAACAGCCGTTTGCGCTGCCACTGCGCCACACCGGAATGTAGTATTGCAACATTTTTTGTTAAACAAAAACTTAAATTACAACAAAACCTTTATTACATAAAGCTACAGAGATTAATCTAACCTTCCAAAAAAGTCAACCCTGTTATTGTATAAAAGATTATTCAGCACGTCAAAGCTTCAATCAAAAATAAATTTACCATAAAAGTTTGGCACAAAGACACCAATGCTCGAAGAAGAAAAAAAGAATCTTTCGTCACTTTGTGTCTTAGTGGTAAAAGAAAAACTTTTTCAATATGAAGATTTTACAGAACAATAGTATAGTGGTCTGATTACAATATCGGGGTTGACTAATATTTTTTATAATATAAAATTAATAGCATACTATGCATTGGTTTGATATTAGTGTTATTGTTTTACTGTTAGTATCAACAGTTTACAGCCTCATTCGAGGACTGATTAAGGAGCTGTTTTCACTTGCCTCAATTATTTTCGCTTTTATCCTCGCCCATAGATATTATTCTCTCATTTCCACTCAGATTTCTGATTTTGTTTCAAATAAGGTGGCAGCCGATTTATTAAGTTTTGGATTTATATTTATTTTTTCCGTACTCATTATAAGCCAAATAGGGAAATTAGTCCGAAAGCTGCTATATGAAACTAAGACTCTTACTGTTACCGACCGCATTGGTGGCAGCCTCCTGGGATTGATTAAGGGAATATTAATTATTACGGTGATTATGATTCCTATCGGCCTTATCCCTTATGCCAAAAAAGAAATCATTGGAAAAGCAAAATTAGCTCCTTACATCTTGAATATTTCACGTGAACTGTCGAAAATCTCTTTTTCTGATAAAAATATTCTGGAAAATGTGCAAAGTAAGTTCATGAAAAACATGAAAAACATGCAGGATAAACTTAAATTACCGGATGTGAAGGAGAAGATAAAAACCGGCCTGGATAGTGTAAGTAAAACTTTAAAAGGCAGTGAAAAGGGTGATGGCAAAAAAAACCATGTCAGCAAAAGCAATAAAGAACGTTCTAAAAAGCACGAGAAAAACAACGAGAAAATTTCCGAAAATATTACAGAAGAAGCTAAAAAAAATTTGGATACATTAATCGATAAGAATTTATGAATGTTATAAAAACGGAAGATCTTTCCAAAACGTTTGTCCCGGGACTTGGTTTTAAAAAAGTAACGGCCCTTGAAAAAATCAATTTGTCGATTGAAAAAGGAGAAATATTCGGATACATAGGTCCGAATGGAGCGGGCAAAACCACAACTCTTAAAATATTGATGGGCTTGATTTCTCCTACCGGAGGCAAAGCAACAATCTTTGACCAATATATTCAGAATCTAAAGGTAAAAGAGAGGATAGGCTTTCTGCCGGAAGAACCTTATTTTTATCATTATCTGACTGCGGGAGAGTTTTTACTGTTTTATGGAAAACTATTTGGTTATGACAAGCTATATTTATCAAAAAAAATCGATGAACTGTTGACTCTTATGGAATTGCAACATAAAAAAAATAGTCAGCTGAGACATTTTTCAAAAGGGATGCTTCAAAGAATAGGCATTGCTCAGGCATTGATAAATGATCCGGAACTTGTAATACTGGATGAGCCGATGTCCGGCCTTGACCCTGCCGGACGTGCCATGGTTAGAGATATTATTTTGCATTTGCGAGAAGATGGGAAGACTATTCTTTTCTCATCACATATCCTGTCTGATGTAGAAATGATCTGCAACAGAATTGGCATCATTACTAAAGGAAAATTGCGGGAAACAGGCACTGTGGATTCATTACTACGGGAAGATATGAAGAAAATCGAAATTGTCGCAGTTAATTTAAACTCCGAGGAAATCCGACAAATCGAAAAAAAATCAAATAAAACAGTGGTTTTTGAACGAGAACTTATGATTACTGTTTCAGATGAAAAAGAGAGGGATGATATCCTTAAAATTATAACAGCAAAGAGTGGCAGGCTACAATCTCTTGAGAACCGACGGGGAACACTGGAAGACCTCTTTATGAAAAAGTATGGTTAAAATTTTTGCCATAGCGGTTAATACATTTAGAGAAGCCGTTCGCGATAAAATTCTTTATAGTCTCCTTATTTTCGCTCTCCTTATGATAGCCAGTTCTGTTTTCATTAGCACTCTTTCTGTTGGGGATCAGATCAAAATCATTAAAGACATGGGCCTTTCAATGATCTCACTATTTGGTACCTTGATTGCGATTTTTGTCGGAGTGGGTCTGGTATATAAGGAGATTGAAAAACGAACAATATATACTATTATTACCAAACCCATTGGGAGATACCAGTTTTTGATGGGGAAATATTGCGGGTTGATTTTAACATTGCTGGTTGAAATTGCTGTTATGGCAACCAGTTTTTTGCTGCTCCTGTATTTTTTCCCCGGATCATACGACCCTGCGATTTTTAAAGCTATCTATCTTATCTTTATAGAATTGATGCTGGTAACAGCGGTAGCACTTTTATTTTCTTCCTTTTCGACCCCTATTCTGAGCGGTATTTTTACTCTTTTATTTTTCGTGATCGGTCATCTGACCTACGACCTTAAAATTTTAGTAGTAGAAAGCAAGATGAAAAGCTTAGTTTATTTTTCAAATATTTTGTACTACGGACTCCCCAACCTTGAAAACTTTAATATTAAAAGTAGAGTTGTCCACCATTTACCTGTGGGTTGGGATTATATGCTTTTCACAACCCTTTATGGGTTGTTTTATATACTACTCCTGCTGAGCCTGTCTATAACGGTTTTCCAGCGCAGGGATTTCAAGTAATCCTTGCATACTAAATTCTAAAAACGCCTGTTTAACTGGATTAAGGCTGTTCTATTTTTATTAGGTTGAAATATTTATTTTGGCGCCGGTCCGCGCCTCAGCCGGACTTTTGTTTGCAAAAGGACTTTGGGCTTTAACATCACTAATTCTTTTCTTCACCTGGTCTTGCTCTTCATCCCTTGCCTTTGAAGCCTGTTTATTCCTGTCAATACTTTTGGTGATATTTGAAGAAAAGTTTTTTAATTGCGTTGGCCTAAACTTCGCAACCTTATTCAGTGAATTTTGCCTGCTCGACCCTCCTTTATCTTCACTGCCTGCTACAACATCCAACTTAACGCTACTTCCACCAAGCGCGCTTTTCCCCGATTGTATTGACGTTAATGAAATTGATGATCCAGCCATTTTAATACCCCCTCGCTAATTATTACTTTTAATTAATAATACATTTATATGTATCTCAACCCAGAAAAAACCTGAATTGCTTGCACTGACCCGGACCAGACTAGTATGCCAAAATACCCACTGATTTTAATTTTTTGGCAAAGCACCAGCCCTTTATAATGATGCCCTTAGTATTATTATAATTTCCCTTATATTTCTTATCGGCAAAAAACTATACAACTTTAGTAATAAAAGGTTTTTTTTAATGATTTTCTAATTTGTAGCTTGCTCTTAGTTATCTTGATGACCTTTGATGCTGCGTTGAAAAATTTTCCCTTAAACAAGTCGGCAAGGTGTCGAAATCAAACGGGGCTCCCGCCCTGGAGAGCTAAAAAAAATAACAGCTTTAAAAACAATACCTTATTTTATCGTCCTGGGACGGCAGAACATAAGCAAAAATGAAAATGTTCAGCGAACTCATTACCTATAGCAAAACGAGGAGCTTCAACCACACCCTTTTAGCCCCTCTTTTAATCGGAATTAAGGTGGATGTTGTGGTAGATTAGTATTTCATCAAATTTTTCTGCATATACTCGAAATTTAACTTGACATATACTATATATTGATGTAAATTCTCCACTCCATACAAAATAGGGGATCAATTGCATCTCATTTCATGTTAAAATATAACTGCGAAAGGGTACATTATGAAGGTAAAAGAACGTAAAACTGGAGTAGAAGAAACGCATAAAAGTTCTACGACGGATAAGACCCTTTCAAACTCTCAAAAACCTACTGAACCACCTGAACCCCTTAAAACCTTAATACAGCACGTCGCTGGCAACTCGAAAAGCGAAGGCATATTTCCGGATCCTGTTTTATCTGAAAATTCTCTCAGGGTATTGAAAAAGAGGTATTTAAAGAAAAATGAAGACGGGAAAGTCATTGAAAAACCTAAAGATCTCTTTCTTAGGGTTGCAAAAAATATTGCTTCCGCAGATCTCAAATTTAATCCGGATGCTGATGTTTCAGTAACTGAAGAAGAATTTTATAATTTGATGGCCAACTTGGATTTTTTACCTAATTCTCCGACTTTAATGAACGCCGGACGTGAGTTGCAGCAATTGTCCGCCTGTTTTGTTCTGCCAATTGAGGATTCAATGGAAAGCATTTTCGAAACCATTAAGGATACGGCTTTGATTCATAAAAGCGGTGGAGGAACTGGCTTCAGCTTTTCTCGTCTTCGGCCAGCAAACTCCCCTGTGGCAACAACAAACGGAGTTTCGAGCGGTCCTATTTCGTTCATGAAAGTATTTGACTCGGCTACTGAAGCAATTAAGCAGGGTGGAACCAGGCGTGGAGCCAACATGGGAGTTCTCAGAGTTGATCACCCTGACATTGAAAAGTTTGTCACATGTAAACAAGACGATAATCAGATTAATAACTTCAATATTTCTGTGGCTTTAACTGAAGAATTTATGAAAGCGGTTATTAAAAGAGAGGATTACAAGCTTTATAATCCACATTCCAACGAAATTTTGGGCAAACTTTCAGCTGAAAAGGTTTTTAACAATATAGTTTCATCGGCATGGAAAAATGGTGATCCGGGAATTATCTTTATTGACCGGATTAACAGGGACAACCCTACCCCCAATTCAGGCAACATGGAAAGCACAAATCCCTGCGGTGAACAGCCTTTACTACCTTATGAATCTTGCAACCTCGGTTCTATAAACCTTTCAACCATGATCAAAGAAAGGGAACCTTCCAGCAAAGCAAAGCTTGCCTCAGAGGATATGGATGACTCCATAGATGCATCATTAATTTTACGGGAAATAGATTTTGAAAAACTTTCTTTTACTATACATAAAGCAGTTCATTTTCTTGATAATGTTATAGAAATGAACCATTTCCCTTTGAAAAAAATTGAAAAGATGACCAAAGCAAACCGAAAAATTGGGTTAGGGGTTATGGGGTTTGCTGATATGCTGATAAAACTGGGAATCCCTTATGATTCGACTGATGCCATAACGATTGGAGAAGTGGTTATGTCTTTCATAAATAAAGAATCAAAAAAAGCATCTGTCTTATTAGCCGAAAAAAGAAGTTTATTCCCGAATTTTAAAGGCAGTATTTTTGATAAACCACTCTCCGAGTCTGCTCAGGACAAGGATCTGATGAAACTCCGAAACGCTACAACCACTACGATAGCTCCTACAGGTACTATTAGCATTATCGCTAATTGTTCTTCCGGTATCGAGCCAATCTTTGCCGTATCATATGTGAGAACAGTGATGGATAATGATGAGCTGATAGAAGTTCACTCCTTGTTTGAACAGATGGCAAAAGAAAAAGGGTTCTATTCGGATGGCTTGATGAAGACCATTGCCCATAAGGGACACCTTGAAAACGTTACTGGAGTACCCTCAGATGTCGCAAGCTTGTTTGTTACTGCGCACAATGTTACTCCTGAACAGCACATAAAAATGCAGGCAGCTTTTCAAAAAGGTACGGATAATGCCGTCTCCAAAACAGTAAACTTTCCCAATTCAGCAACCGAGGATGATGTACGTAAAGCCTATATGCTTGCCTATTCGACCGGATGCAAAGGGGTTACAATATACAGAGATGGCAGTAGATCCAAACAGGTACTAACCACTGGCACAGCTAAACCCACTATGAAACAGCAGCCCTCCGCAAAAATCACTCCAAGACCCAGGCCAAAAATAACTCAGGGGAGTACTCAGTTAATATCAACAGGCTGCGGCAACCTTTATTTAACAGTTAATGAATGTGACAATGAAATCCCTTTTGAAATTTTTACCCAGATGGGAAAAGCCGGCGGATGCGCGGCTTCCCAGTTAGAAGCTATAGGGCGCCTGGTTTCGCTCGCCCTCAGGTCACATATTGAACCAGATATCATTGCCAAACAGCTACGCGGAATAAGCTGCCACCAGCAATCATGGGAAAACGGTCAAAAAATCTTATCCTGCTCGGATGCTATTGGAAAAGCTATACATCAATATCTAAAAAGAAAAAAAGAAGAAAAGAAGGGAAATCAACCCATATCAGATCCAAAATTTGAAGAGCCTGACGACCCGCACCTTCTTGAATTGGCCACGATAATGATCTGTCCGGATTGCAATGGAGGGAATCTTGAACATGCTGATGGCTGCCTGCTATGCCGCCTGTGTGGTTATTCAAAATGCGGCTAATGCTTTTTTGCCGTACCGTCCGGTATGCCCTTGTAACACAACATAATGCAATGATTGCATTATTAACACAACTCCTAAGCCTTGTATACTTCGACGTCTCCCCTATAACAGCCTAAAAACTTAACATTATTCCTAACATGGCCGAATAAGAACTCCAATTGACTTCATTGAGACGTGTGCCGGACGTAGTACCATCAGCAAAGAAGGTGCGCCCAGTGCCTGCATCAGTTGACCACTCCTGGTAACCTACATTCGCATTGATGAGCCAATCCTTATCTATAGCGTAACTGCCGCCGGCAGAGACCACAATGCCTTTGCCGCTTGCATCATGTTCAAAACTCTTCGGATGCGCAAAGTCACTCCTGAGGTTCCAGTTTCCTTCAGCATCATAATCTGCCCAGTGATACTCAAAAGAACCGAAAAGCGCAAGTCTTCTGCTTGCTTCAATGGACAAGTCAATACCTGCCCACGGCCCCTTCCATTTTGTATCATAGGTGCTGTTCAAGTCTGAGAATGATCCGGTGGCAGGGATTGTTTGAAATCCGTCTGTCAGAGTGAGATTTTGCTCATGGAGTGAATATCCCACAAGAGGCGCTATTTTCAACCAGTCCGGTCCGGGTTCAAATGGATACCCCACCCCTACTGATGCATCCATTACATTTCCATTATTAGAGTTGTTATTTGATCTCGAGAATTCGAGAGTGCGGTTGTCCCCATCATAGTCTGAATCCTGGTTATCGCCATCTAAAATCCAACCGTAACCTATTGAACCGCGCAGGTATAACCATTCAAAAATAACTTTACCTTCTGCTTGTAACTGATAAATTTTTAAATCACTCCAGGCCAGCTCTGATAAAATATTTGGATTGTTTCCAGCGCTGTCTCCTGCAATATTCCAATCGAGATCATCGGATCGGTAGCCATTATTAAAAACAAAAGATGCTCCCATCTCTGCTGATACATTACCTGCCAATAACAGAACTACTGAAAACAGAAAAAAACCTAAAAAAATTCTTCCAATGCGGAATATCCGTTCAAATAGCCCCATCACTTTACCGCCTTCTTTCCAATATCTCTTCTGTAATATACATTTTCCCATGAAATCTTTGAGACTCCTCGATAAGAGTTTTTAATAGCCTCTGAAACAGTATTTCCAAGTGATGTGACTCCTAAAACCCTTCCACCGTTAGTCACTAACTTGTTATCAACTTTTTTTGTGCCTGCATGAAAAACAACGGTATTGCTGTTGTTTCTCAGCTTATCAACCCCCAGGATTTCTTCTCCCTTTGGGTAGCTACCAGGATAGCCTGCCGATGCCATAACAACGCATACAGATGCGTCTTTACTCCATTTTATTTTTTGAGTATCCAATGATCCCTCAATAGATGCAAGAAAAAGTGGTACGATATCACTATCCATCCGCATAAGAATAGGCTGGGTTTCAGGATCGCCAAACCGCACATTAAATTCCAAAACCTTTGGTTCTTCGCGTATAATCATTAGCCCGGCGTAGAGTATTCCTTTATAGGCCCTTCCTTCTTGAGCCATTGCCTTAATAGTGGGTCTCAAAATATTTTCCAGAATTTCTTCAGCAATAGTATCGGTAACAATGGGCGCTGGAGAATAGGCTCCCATACCGCCGGTATTAGGCCCTCGATTTCCATCATAGATTGCTTTATGGTCCTGGGCAGGTTCAAGCGGGATTAAATTATTTCCATCAGAGAAAGCAAGAACAGAAACTTCTTCCCCTTCAAGGAATTCTTCAATAACTATTTTATTGCCGGCACTACCAAATAGTTTTTTTCCCAGTATTTCTTCTACTGCCTTTTCCGCGCTCTCTAAAGAATCACAAATGATTACACCTTTCCCTGCGGCTAAACCATCCGCTTTAACTACAATTGGAAACTTCTGATCTTTTAGATATTCTCTGGCACTCTGAGAAGATGTAAAATGTTCATAGTTTGCACTGGGGATATTATATTTTCTCAGGAGATCCTTGGTAAAGGCTTTACTCCCTTCCAGCTCAGCAGCTTTTTTGGACGGACCAAAAATTTTAAGCCCAGCTCCTTCGAAAAGATCCACAATCCCTAAAGTCAGCGGAAGTTCAGGACCTACTATTGTTAAATCAATCTTTTTTTCTTTGGCAAAGCTCAGCAAACCATCAATATCATCGGCTTTTATGCTAACGAGCTTTGCCAGAAACTCTATTCCGGCGTTTCCCGGAGCGCAAAAGATTTCAGAAACCATCTGGCTCTGGGAAATCTTCCACACCAGGGCGTGTTCTCTGCCCCCACTACCTATTACTAAGACTTTCAATAGTATCTTTTCCTTTTTATTGATTTATTCAATAAATAACGACTTTAGTACAACAAAATGAATTTAGGGATCAGTTGTCAGGGATCAACAATTTTTTTGATATTCCGATCCCTGCCCCCTGAACTCTGATAGCTGTCTTTTAATGTTTAAAATGCCGGATACCGGTAAATACCATAGCAATTTTGTGTTCATTGGCTGCCGTAATTACTTCCTCATCTTTTATAGAACCACCCGGTTGAATTATAGCCGCTATCCCATTTTCAGCAGCCGCGTCAATTGCGTCTCGAAAAGGGAAGAAGGCGTCTGACGCCATAACAGTTCCTTTTAGAGAGCTTTTTGCTTTTTCAACTGCAATCTTTGTGGAATCAACACGGCTCATCTGTCCGGCGCCAATGCCAATAGTGCGGTCTTTTTTTGCAAAGACAATGGCATTCGATTTCACATGCTTTGCCGCTTTCCATGCAAAGCGTAATGCTGTCCATTGATCTTCAGAAGGCTGCTTTTTAGTAACCACTTTGAGTTGCGCTTCTATTAAATCTATATCGTCATTATTTTGCAAAAGTAAACCACCCGACACCCTTTTTATGTCAAGATTTCCCCCATTTTTCTTTCCCTTTCCCATGGGTAGCTTCATCAGTCTTAAATTCTTTTTCTTCGAAAGTATATCCAACGCTTTTTTTTCGTAATCAGGAGCAATGATAGCTTCGACAAAAGTCATCACAATTTCTTCAGCGGTTGGCGCATCAACTATTCTGTTAAATCCGATAATACCCCCGAAAGCAGAAGCAGGGTCTGTTTCTTTCGCCTTTTTGTACGCTTCAACAAGGCTTTCACCCATGGCAATACCACAGGGATTTGTATGCTTAATAATAACTGAAGCTGTCTCCTTAAACTCCAGAACCACTTTCAAAGCAGCTTCCAGGTCGATAATATTATTAAAAGAGAGTTCTTTCCCCTGTAACTGTTGAGCCTGTGTAATGTCAGTATTTCCTGATCGAGCATCTATATAAAAAGCGGCGTTTTGGTGAGGATTTTCTCCATAACGCAAATCCTGAACTTTTCTCAACGGAATATGATAATTTTCAGGAAAAACAGATTTATTAGTTTCGCTTTTTTCTAAAAGATAATTCGAAATAAGGCTGTCGTAGCGGCTAGTATGGGCAAACGCTTCTTGTGCCAACAACTGCCGTGTTTTTTTGCTGAGAGAAAAGTCATTTTCACTTAATTCCTGAATTAATTTTTCATAGCAACGAGAGTTTGCAACAACAGCGACGTCTTTATGATTCTTAGCAGCGGATCTCACCATGGATGGTCCGCCGATATCAATGTTTTCAATGGCGTCTTCAAAGGAACAATCCTCTTTTGAGATTGTTGCTTCAAATGGGTAAAGATTTACAACTAACATGTCTATAGGTTTTATGCCGTGTTCTTTCATAGCTTTCATGTGATTTGCATCATCCCGCTTTCCTAATAATCCGCCGTGGATTTTTGGATGAAGAGTCTTTACTCTGCCATCCATCATTTCAGGAAATCCTGTATAGTCGGAGACCATGGTTACAGGCAGGCTATTTTCATTAAGAAGATGGGCAGTACCACCGGTAGATAAAATTTCTACACCATTTCCCGACAGAAACTTTGCGAATTCCACAATTCCTGTTTTATCCGATACACTAATGAGTGCTGTTTTAATTTTCCCCATATTTCTATCCCAATTCCCCTTTTACATATTGAATAATACTTAAAATGGAAACTACTGCTGTTTCGGTTTTAAGAATTCGACGACCTAATCCTACAGGAACAAAACCGAAATTACGAGTCAGTTCTATTTCTTTTGAGCTGTATCCTCCTTCAGGGCCGATCAAAAATGATAAATGGCTTATATCAATATCATTTTTAAGGCAATCTCTCAACTTTTTCCCCTTTTCCTCCTCCCAAAATATCAACTTTAGTTGCGCATTTTTATTGGCTTTGCAAAAATCTTCTAAATTCCGGCAGCAGGAAACAGTTGGAACAGTTAAGCGATGTGATTGTTCAGCGGATTCCTTGGCAATTTTCCACCATCTTTTCAGTTTGTCTTTTGCAAGAACATTTTTATATTTAACCACACTTCTTTCTGTCTCGATAAAAGTGATATTTTCCACATCCAGTTCTGTCGCCTTTTGAATAATAAAATCTATTTTCGAACCTTTTGTTAAAGCTTGTCCTAATGATATAGAAAACTTAGAACCAGGTTTTTGAAACTGTTTTTCAATAATATTTCCTTTTAAACTTTTATTGTCTGATTTTATGATTTCCACTGTATAAGTGTTCCCTCTATTGTCTAAGACCTGTATCCGAGCACCAGCCGAAAGGCGCAGCACATTTCTAATTTGACTGATCTCATCAGGCTGAAAAACAACATTATCATTATTTATCTGTTCCAACTTCACAAAAAATCTGTGCATTATAAAATTCCATCTAAATGCATATTTCACTCTGCAGAAATTTAACTGCTTTCCCTGAAATCAGTACTCTTTCATCAAGAACTTCGCAGTATAATTCTCCGCCTCGTGAAGATAATTGCATAGCATGTAGTTTGTTTTTTCCAAGTCGTCTTTCCCAGTAGGGAGCTAAAGAGCAGTGGGCGGAACCTGTCACAGGGTCTTCATCAATGCCTAATTTTGGAGCAAAAAATCGGGATACGAAGTCCGCTCTCTCACCGGGCGATGTTACAATTACCCCTCTTAAAGCAAGACGCTTCAGTCGTTCAAAGTCCGGCTTTATATTTCTCACCTCTTTTTCGGAATCAAACACTGCTAAATAATCTTCGGAACTTAGCACCACTGTCGGCTTCTTACCCAATCCTTTGATTAAATCATCAGGAACATCACAGACAATCGGTAGCTTCATGGGAAAATCCATTTCCAAAAGCTCTCCTTGTTGTCCAACAGTAATCGGACCGCTTTTTGTATGAAATACGATTTCCTTTGCTGATATTCTTAGTTCATTGAATAATACGAAAGCGGCGGCTAAAGTAGCGTGCCCGCAGAGGTCTACTTCGGTAGCTGGCGTAAACCAACGCAGTTCATAATGGTTATTACTCTTTACGAAAAACGCTGTTTCAGAAAGGTTATTTTCTGCCGCTATAGCCTGCATCAGGGAATCATCAATCCATTTTTCGAGAGGACACACTGCAGCAGGATTTCCCCAGAAAACCTTATTTGCAAAAGCATCAATTTGAAATAGAGAAATTTTCATATTGTTACTAATAAGATTTATTATGGAATAAGAGTCAAATATATTTTTAAAAATACTTTGATGCTCACCAAAGATAATATATATTTTAGTTTTATTTATCGCTTCCTGAAAGTGTTTAGCGAACGAATTCCCGCAGATTGCTACGGGAAGCTTCAATTTTTTTTCTGCTTACGCCCTCCGTATTGATTATACACTTGCTCTATAGCATGAGGTTCCCCAATAAAAGTAATAAGATCCTTTTCATAGAGCACCGTATCTCCCCTGGGGATAATGGTTTTATTAATTCGGAGAATAAAAGCTATCAGGCAGTTTTCCGGCAATTCCAAATCACCAATAGCCTTTCCAATAAACGGAGCGCTTTGGGAATCTGTCTTAATACGAATTGAGAGAAAATTCTTATCTTTGAGAAATAATTTCTTTAACTGGTTTTCGTTTGACGCGGAGAGCCAGTCAGGTATAAAACGATCGTCATCCGCGTGACCGGCAATATTGGAAAGGATGCGAAGATGCTGGCCTGGATTTTCCTGCGGGCTGACAAGAAAGAAGATGGCGTGTATAGGACCGGAGGTATAACCTGTATCAGGAATCTGCATATTTTTATCTATAACGATTCCCGGTCGACATTGAAGAAGAACCATTTCAGACCGCTTAATATTTGGAAGTCGAAGGTGAGGAAGAGCAAGGCCACGGGTAACAGGAGTAATTCCCAATTTTGTATCTTCCAAAAAACGTTTGGTGAGTTGACCGGCTGTGTATGGCAGATGCTGAGACAGCAAATCTGAAGCTCGAAATACAGCTTGTTCAAAGGTGGTCTTTTTTGAAAGCATTATAACTTGTGCCTGTGTAATCACTTCATCAAAAGGGTCTGAACCTCGCAACCCTTTTTCAACAAGAATACCGCGCAGTTCTCTATCAAGGCCGCCAAATCGACGCTGTCCAATTCGTTCAAAAATATGATACATTGCTCCAAGCCGTTCTACCTTGTCACGGGCATACCAGAAATACCATACGGCACTAAGGAGAACGAGGCCGAAAGTAAACAATAAAGAGATCATGCCAATTTCAAAAATAAGGACAAAAGGGGCGAACATTCCAAAAATCTGCATCCAGGGGTACAGAGGAGACCTGTATCCTGGATCATAGGATTCTATTCTGCTCTCCCTCATGACAATAACAGCAAGGCAGATAAGTGAAAACATCAAGAGTTGAAAAGCGCTCGCTAATTTGGCAATTTTAAGTGGATCAAAAAGAAAAAGAATAAGGAGAACCATGGCTATGGTAATATAGATTCCGCGGTCTGGAATTCCACTTTTATTAACTGAAGTGAAATATTGAGGTAGTATATGGTCGCGGCTCATAGCCAGCGGGTATCTTGAGGCGCTCATTATTCCGGCATTTGCTATGGACAAAAAAGCAAGCAACGCCGCCGTCGCAGTAATTCTTACTCCCCAGGATCCCGCCAAAATATTCGCTGCATCTGCAACAGGTGTGAGACTACCAAAAAGTTTCTGTGGCGGTACAACACCCACTAAAACCAGTGTGCCTAAAGCATAAACAATTACCACTGTAATCATGGCTAAAAAGATACCAAGAGGGAGATTTCTTTCAGGATCCTTTATTTCCTCCGAAACACTGGCTATCTTCGTAATACCTATATAACTGATATAGACCAGTCCGGCGGTGGAGAGAAAGGCTTCGGTGCCTTTATGAAAGAAACCGGTGAAGTGATTTGGTTCAATATGAAAAGAACCTGCAGCTATGAACCATCCAATGCATGTCAGAAGGCCAAAAACCATAATAACCTGTAACGAACCTGATTTCCCGGCGCTAAATAAATTGATAAGTCCAAATAACAATGCAAGACATGACGCCAGCGGTATAATAGCCACATTGGGAAAAAAAAGATTTATATAGACTCCCATCCCAATAAGAGCAAAAGAAATTTTCAGGGTGAGAGCGCACCACGTCCCAAGTCCACCTATAGTTCCAAGAAGGGGGTGTGTACTCCGGTCGATGAAATAATATACCCCACCGGCACGCGGCATTGCTGTAGAAAGTTCCACAACGCTGAAGATAGCGGGTATCAGGGGAAGAACAGCAATAAGATAACAGAGAACCACAGCCGGACCTGCCTGTTCCGCCGCAATACCGGGAAGGAGAAAAAATCCGTCTCCAAGGGTTGCTCCAACAACAATGGCATATACATTAAGCAGCGTCAGTTGCTTCTTTAGTCGCCTTGACTTATCAAGAGGAACCATAGGATAATTCTACGTAAAAATTAAATAATGAGAATAAACAAGATTAATTAGATAGTAAAGTTCTATTAAGAACCTGTTTACAAGTTAGATTTCGCACTGTTTGTCATTCTGAGCTTGCGAAGAATCTCGCTTTGTTTTATCGTAATGGCTATATAGCAATTTATAAAGCACTTTTTTCCTCAGAGTAAAATTTAAAAAGATGATACCAGTTTTATCCATTATAGGTAAATCAAACAGCGGAAAAACAACCTTTATCGAAAAGCTTATCCCTGTGTTGACTAAAAAAGGATACCGCATTGCAACGGTAAAGCATGACAGGAGTCATGGGTTTGATTTCGACAAAGAGGGAAAGGACAGTTGGCGACATAAACATGCGGGAGCTGTCACAACCATATTATCTTCCCCAAAGGTTCTTGCTTTAGTCCGGGATGTTGACAAAGAACTTTCTTTAGCTCAAATCGTGTCCAATTATGCGGATGGAGCGGACCTGCTGATTGCTGAAGGATATAAAGAAGGAGATCATGATAAAATAGAAATTGCGGCTGGTTTAGCGGAAAATAATTTGTCCTGCAAAAACGACAACCATGTTATCGCCCTTATTTCAGACAATAAGTACGGTCTTGATATTCCACAGTTTAAAAGAGATGATGTTTCTGAAATCGCTAAATGGATTATAAAAAAAATTTTATAAAACATTAGAATAAAATTAATTTCTCTTTGTGCTCTTCGCCCCGCTAAGCGTGGCTTCATGGTTATGAATATTTTACTTTTCCATACCAAAATTGTTTAGCGAGCACATCCCTCGGAGCTTGCTGCGGGGTTAGCGAGTGAACTTAAAAAAAATCATACTTTACACTGAAGCTCTGCTACGGAGAGCTTCAATTGTGATTATCGGCAAAGCTGAGCTCAGCTCTGCCATCCCTGGCCTCAACCCTTCGGGCGGCTTTCCTTTGGAAACCGTCCAATTAGCTCCGCCCCGCTGAGCGTGGCTCCGCAGAATCGCACAAAGGAGAGTAGCTGCGAAGACTTGAATTCGGTTTTCCGTACCAAATTGTGAGTGCGGCTTCGTCGCACGATGATCTTCATGGCAAAACATGATAACTTTAAAAATTAAAACCCAATGTCGATGTCAATTTTTGGACATCACTCAGGCCATTACAAAGGCTGTCCGTGGAAGTGGTATTTCAGACGGCATAATAGCCATCTACTGCCCCCATACAACAGCAGGAATTACTATCAATGAAAACGCGGATCCCTCCGTGCTCAGTGATATTAATCTGAAAACCTCCAAATTCATTGATCACAATGACCCGGATTATCGCCATGGGGAAGGAAATTCGGATAGCCACATAAAATCTTCTTTTTTCGGAGCTTCAGAAACAGTGATCATAGAAAGAGGGAAGTTAGCACTCGGCACATGGCAGGGAATATTTTTTGCTGAATTTGACGGACCACGTAATAGGGAGATTTTTCTAAAAATAATTCCGGGCTAATTTTACTGCAAAGATAAAGGCCGCAAATAAAATCAAGTAAGTTCCCAATAAGTCGGGGTAAGCCAGACGCCCTATGTTTGTCATTCCCGAATGCCTTTATCGGGAATCCAGTGGTCAAGATGATCCCTGGATTCTCGAAACGAACACTCGGGAATAACAGGAAAGGTTATCTCCTCAACTTTTTGAGATGTTACAAAATTTTTCCTTAAAAAAGAGAGTTTTTTATAGTATAAAACCACCTTCCTCCGGGCGTGCCTCCTTTACTCCCGATCCCTGACAACAGAACCCTGATCCCCAAATCATGTGATCAACCGGCATCATTTAACAAGTTTTTTCATCAGGTACTTTTCATAAATCCGGTAGAGAGTAGACATGGATTCAATATCAATCCATTCATTTTCTGAGTGAATATTTCCTACTATAGGACGGGATATTATGACCGGAATACCGAGAGCTGTAACAAACCGGGCATCACTTGCCCCGTGCGCTTTGCAAAGCTTAACCGGTTTGCCGGTAATATCCTCGGTCACAGAGATAAAAAGGGGATCAGGTGAAAATTGAGATGTCTCCGCTGAAATCAGGACTTCCAATTCCATATCTTTGCCGAGTTTATCCTTTAGAATTTCGATCATTTTTTCAGTTGTGCATGGAGGTGTAAAGCGGACATCACAAATTGCTTCAACATGCGCGGGAATACGGTTGTATGCCTCATTTTTCGTACGTATTATTGTGACTGTAAATGTAGAATACCAATGATCATCCCCGTCTTTTTTCATGTCATTAAAGAAGGATTTTATCTGTCTGAGTTGATCTAATAGTCTTTCCATTGGATTATCAACTATCCATGGACGACAGGCATGCCCTGCAGGTCCATGACAGCGGATAGCCAAGTGTAAAATCCCTTTTTCTTCAACAGTGATTTCGTTTAATGAACCCGAGTCCGGTATTATCGCGACACCGCATCTCAGTCCCTTTTCTTCAAACAAAAATTTTACCCCGTAATCCCCTCCCCTTTCTTCATCTGTCGTAACCATAATTCCTAAAGACGCTCCAGGAATACTCGTATGGATATCCCGAAAGATTTCAAGAAGAATAGCAAGAGCGCCTTTCATATCGGCCCCCCCCGGTCCATATATCCGCCCGTTCTCTATACGCGACTTGTAAAGAGCATCTTCAGGTAGACAAACAACATCGACATGAGCACAGAAAAGTACGTCCGGCTTTGATTGATTTTTTGGAAGGGCTGTTATAGAGGGGATGCCGTGAGAATAATAAGTCTGGATAGTTATTCCTTCGGTTTCTTCAAGATGGTTTTTAATAAACTCAACAGACCTTTCAATATTATCGGGACGTGAGCTACTGGTTGGAATAAGGACAAGGTCACGGGTTAACTCCACAAGACGGCGACTGAGGTCATCCTTCATTTTTTCTCCTAATCTCTATCATATTTGCATATTGATGGGAAAACATTTTGTATATTCTCTAATAAATTGTTGCATTCCTCAGTATCAGGGGCTAAAAAAAGAAACTGCCCTTTGCTTACATTCCCGGACTCATCCAGGTTAAAGTTAAAAGGCAATATCCCTCTTTCCATATCCTTATTAAACAACAGACTGTTTCGATCAAGTTTAGTTAATAATTGATAACCCTGTAAAGCGCCTTCAAACTTTAAATTCCTCATAATCCACGCCTTGTTGGGAAGAAAATGTCTGGCTAAAACAGAGGGGTAAGTAGCGCCTGTAACCCTCGCGTTTATTTCATTAACAATCACTTCGACTTTTCCATTCCTTTTAACCGTTAGAAAATCCACACCCCCTGTTCCCCGGTAACCCTGCTCGTATAGCCAGCGTCCTGCGACTTCAGCCTGGTATAACATTTCCTCTTTAATTTGTGGATATTTTTTAAAATAAGGAGGGGGTGAAATATTCCCTTCATGAACGTGTCTATCACTTAGAAACTGTTCAGTTACATCAAATAAAGAAAGCTCTGTATCGCTCAAAAACATTTGAACGCTTGGTGAGCCTATATGTGTCACCTCTTTAATCTTTTCATCAAGCCAACCTTGTACCAGACAGGGCCCTTCAAAAAAGAAATAATCCGGGAATTCATTGCCAGAGGGATTGCAGGCGGTATAGTGCTTCACCAATCCGCAGCCGGACGCGCCGATTTGTGATTTCAAAACCGCTTCCTGGTATCCTATCTTACAAAGTTTATCGAAGCATGAAACAACTTCTTTTGCTGAGGACGCGAGGAAAGTATCAAACACGGGCAAGCCTTTTGCTTCAAGATGGTTGTGTAATAAAAGTTTGTTGTTTCCTTTTTTACTTCCTTCAAAACTGCTTATCGTTGTTTTACCCGTATTGTCCGCGATGGCGGTAAGGGTTTCATCCGTCACAAAGCCGTCAAGCCATTCCGCGGAATGGCTTCGTATCTTCTCAATAACCGGCAGGATCTCATCATTCGTAATCAGTTCCTTTAAGGATCCATAACTTTTAAAAGGCAATATTTCTATATCCGGGATTGAGATCCCAAGTTTATTTGAAAGATATTCCAGCAATGATTCATCAGGAGGAGCTTCCAGGATAACCAGGTTTTTTTTATTGCGGAATATCAGGTTCAGGATAGAGACTACACGACCACCATAAGTTGGCATACCGCATATTTCTCCCTCTAAAACCCTTGTCAGTTCATCATTGCCGAAAAAAAGCGCATGCAGGTTCACAAAAAAAACAGCACCCCTATCCCAGAAGATCGGTAATTCTCCGGGAATGATTTTTACTTCAACACTCATCTTATAAATTTTACCCTGATGATTGAGAAAAAACTATAGGAAAAAGCTGGCAGCGCCGATCCATGTCAACTGGCTCATTGACCGTACCCCAAGGGCACTTCCTGCGGGCGAAAGGTCGCAGAGATCGCGGAGACAGGAGTTAGGAAGAGACGCATTTCCAAAAAATTCCCCCTTGTAAAGGTAAAAGGGACACACTTCTCCCCGTCACAAAACGCGTTTTTTTTCCACACTGATTTCAATTAACAGTTAACTATTCGCAATGACGGGTTATTTCAAAAAAATTGGGTTCCCGGGTTTTTACCCGGGAACCAATATTTCTACCGTACGTTAATCCATGTTAAAGAAATCTATTTGGTAAGCTTTGCAGCAACGATACGGCCATTACCCCTTTTCAGCAGTAGAGTAATAGAGTTTCCATCGTCGGTTTTACTAACTTTTTCCTCATACTCTCTCAAGGATTCAACAGGGACTCGATTTATTTCAACCAAAAGATCACCCTGCTGAATACCCGCAAAGTAGCCCTTGCTTTCCGGCTTAACTGAAACTACCAACAACCCTCTTTCATTTTCGTTATAACCATACTGCTTCGCTAATTCCCATGTTAAT